>JAABUR0100002165.1_pt1 | contig 31364 bp, 31 predicted proteins | sample 5560091 | NCBI WGS metagenome assembly JAABUR01 (sample SAMN10711879, study PRJNA513375) | rock metagenome | isolation source: Antarctica rocks | place: Antarctica: Victoria Land, University Valley sud
GAAAGTGGCCGTGAAGCTTGTTGAAGAAGCACTAGCCCCGAGGGCGAAGCTTTGATGTCCCGATTCAGCGTGACTAGCGGGCCTTTGGAAATCTTGAGATATGTATATAGTAGACGCCGTGTTCTTCGGTTATGGTAGTCAATGTTGGTGCAGTGATCATCAAAATCCTAGGAGTAATTTTTAAGGAAGTATGAAATTGGGCACGCAATTAAGACCCTGGGTTCAGTTGCTGTATGGAAACTTGGAACACGAGGTCATCTGAGGGCACTTAGATGGGAGTATCGAGGGGGAAGAAGGTGAGAACTCTACTATGTAGGTAGAGGTAAGGTACAGTAGCAGGTCCTCAGCCCTACCAGCCCTACTCGTACCCACCGCGCAAACAAAAGAGTACTAACGCTACGCCTGCGCGGACACCCAGTGTGCGGAACCCTGTGGATACGACCGAATACGGAGATACCAACTCTCCTAAAGTCCAACATGAACCAGCATTAGCATAACCGATGATTGATTAAGCGCTGATAGTAATCAGAGGACTTGAAATAGAAAGGTATGACTCAACTGCCACCAGGCAGATCGGAATTTATAATCATTTTCATGTAGAGATAGAAAAAATCTCGCAACTCCAAATCGTTGATTTATAAGAACATAGCCATGTGTTTCCTTAACCAATCTACCATATTTGAGCTTCTATCATCAAGATCCTAGCATGGCTACTTCGGTTATCTCAACTCATTTGAATACAATTCACAGAGTCATGACTACAATAGTACCCGAGTCGCCAATCTTACCACCCGCCTTCGAAACCCTCAGGATTCCCTCCGAAGAACTGGCGTCATATCCCAAACTGTCTGCGCTTACAGATCTGATCAACGACGCATTCACAATCGCCGGGCGGCAACACCCTGGCTTCTATGATCCTGAGGAAAAGCGATTCAAAGATCCATCAGAATTTCTTCGGGAGCTAGGCCTCGAGAGTGTTGTTTTCGTTACTTTCGTCTCCAGAGGAGAGAATTTTGGCGATGAGCCAGAGATGGTGGCGACTACGAGCTATACGCCCTTTTCTAGGCTTTTGACAGCTTCGAAACTGAGGGAGGCGTGTGAGGCGCTTGAGGCTGAACAACAGGCGCAAAATGGGAAAATAGACCACAAATCTCCAACGAGTAAGAACGACGCCGTACCGGGACTTGAAGCCAAGGTAGAGCAAGAGCCGCAACTTGGTAAACACGCACAGTCAGCCACGTCTGTGGAAGATGATTCACTAGCAGGTGCGTTTAAAGTTGGGATATCTTCTGTCGCTGTTGCTCCGGCATGGCAGAAGCATGGGCTTTCTTCGAAGTTACTGGGCAACATCGTCGAGGAGATAAGATTGCAGGCAATTGCACATGGCAAGAAAGATTTCACTCTTGTGCTCAATACAGTGAAAGAGATCAACGGGCCTTATTGGACCAAAAAGGGGTTCAAGATAATAGAAGAGGAAGGGTTTCCACCGGGACTTTTTGGAAGCACGACTGGTTTCACGTTTCTTAGGATGTCCAGACATCATCTCGTCGGTTGAGGCGGGCACTCGATGATGAGCATAGAGCAAAGCGGGCGGCATTGGAGTAGATGAATTCGCATAAAACCCGAGATTTAATCCATTGATATCGACAGGTTGTTTTGAACCCCAAGCGTTCCAAATAGGCAGCTAGAACGGAGAGGCACTGAGAGGATAGATGAAGCTCGAAGCGCTGCAGATTGGTTGCGTATCGCTTTAGGGCTGCTAGCGCGCCAAGAAATCCTCCCCGACATCAAGCTTCGAAGCGTCTCTGCAGAACTTGCATCGTCATCGCAATTTTCACGCATCTGTCTACACTGTACATTGTCGAGCGAACTGACTTGTTGCAAAGCACACGGCAGCGCTCGGTTTCTTCAATATTGCTGGTAGTCCCTCGCACTCCTTCAACATGGATTTCAGCAACATCTTGTAAGCTTCTCCTTGTGCGATTTGATGCGCATACACAGCGCATCCCCAGCGCCACTGCGGATCCAATTCTGACTCTCGTATTTCACAGTCGGCTCGTTAATATGGCAGTTGGCGTCGTGATGGTACTCGGTGGAATATCGCAATTCTTCCCAATCGGAGTGTGAGGACTCCCCTTCGCGGCATTGAGGTAGTAGGCAATCGAGGATCTGACTGTTGCAACAGCCAGAGTATAATCATTGGGTGCTATGTCATAGTCTTCGGGGCTGGTGAGTCTATTCAGCCGTCTTCCTCCAGGGTGAAGACTGACTGGTGCTTGCGCAGCGACTCTATTGCTCGAGTTCCAGATCCCACCTTATGTCGCGAGGTGGGCGCCATTCCTCTTCAGCTTCCTAGGCCGAGGAGTCTGTGAGTCTTACCGAGTATGAGGAAGTGGACGCACAAGACTAATCGATCACGGCAGTCTACATCTTCGTGGGCTCAATTCTCCTACATGATGCATTGCCACGGATCCTTGCAGGCTCAATCGTGGGTATCGTGGGTGTCGCGTATGCGGTACTTGAGTACATACCATCAATAGAGCCGCCTCAGAACATGAGAGACGCGAGTAATGAGTGGGGCGCCGAGCAAATATAATACTTTCGATGAGAAAGCAGATCTAGGATTACATGGCGGGGAAAAGCGGGAAGCTGTGTATCAATATCTATCTGCTTGGGATTGTTGAAAGAAACAGGGGCTACAGAAAGCTCGTAGCAGCATGAGAAGTCGGTACAACTGTAATCTGTAGGTAGCTTTCGTATATGGGTCACGTGGTAGAGGTAGTGTGCGGCTGAGCGGTCGCTGTAAGCCTGTAAGAATATGGAAACGGTTGCCTACCTTACCTTACCTTACTTTGTTAAAGAGGCTTTCGGCGCTAAACTGCTGCAAGCCTAGATAATCTTATCATACGTCGACTTTTTCAATTGAATCGTCTCCAGCCGTTGTCGTGTACGCGGTAGACACTAGACTCAGCTGGTCCTTTTCCTTACAGCCGTACGGAATACCTTAGCCTGTACGGAAAGGCGTGAGGAACCAGGGGCTAAACTTATCTCGAGCCAATCAGCGGCCAGCAAGAGTGATTGGTCATAATCTATCGAAAATCCGGGGATCTTTTTTGTCGAGGGCAATACGGAATAAGGTAGCCAGTGCCAGTCCGAGTCAGCGAGCCGCCATCTTTAGGCTCTTGGTTGAAATAGACGTGCGCTCAGCTCGTTGTTCTTCGCAAACAGCTTACCTATACCCATCAATCCCATTTGCTTCTCCTTCTCCTTCTCCTTCTGCATCTGTGCTTGGAAGGTGACTCTGGTATCGCCGGCTCTTACGTTATGCAAGTCGTCGCCCGTTCTAAAAACGTTGCACAGCTAATAATGTTCTTCAGTGTACTCCTCTCCTTGCACCTGACATTGCGACAAAATCAAACAACAACACATCTGAACATCATTTGTGATCCGACTCCTCCTTCAGATTCCCACTCACAACCAAACACATCACCCAGACTCGACTCGCTGCAGGACGATCGCATATAACTAGCTAGATTTTGCGACATGCGGAGATGACAAGCCTTCTGTCAATGGAGGCGAGAGACATGGCGCCGCAAGGCCTTCCGACTTTAGATCACCCTCGTGGTCACTTATCGCGACAGTCATCGGAGGTTGATTACGAAATCGCCGAACAACTCATCCAGCATGCGCAGGGAAGACGAGATGTCAGTGGAAATGACGTGGCAGGCATAGCACCTGAACGCAAGACTTCGCCAGATTTCTCTCCTGGCGACAGAATCCCAAACGACGATCAGGGAGTAGAAGGCAACAACTCTGAGCCTCGGCAAGGCAATCGGCGGTCATCATCACAAGAGCGTCAACCGGAAGAAAAGTATGCCCCAATCAACATCCCTGTTGCGATGGGGCAGGTATGCAGGTAAGCCCAGACGATCGCCTCTGCAGACATGGTGGGATTGTAAGCGAAAGCGCAGGTAGCTGACGGGTAAACCTAGTAATTGTGGTACAACGCAGACTCCGCTCTGGCGACGGTCCCCCACGGGCTCGACCATCTGCAATGCCTGCGGCTTATATCTTAAAGCTCGGAACATATCTAGACCGACGACCATGAAACGACCACCCTCAACTCCAATATCAGCGCCCAGCTCTGAGCTTGATACCCCTGATAATCAAAGAAGCCTTTCCCCGTCTACAGTCGACGGTCCAGCGCAAGCTGGTCGGGCTACCTACATCTCAGCTAGTCATATTCCTACAGGTTCCTGCCCGGGCGGAGGACGTTGTAATGGCACTGGAGGCGCCGATGGCTGCAATGGTTGCCCGGCCTACAACAACCGAGTATCGAAGACCACGCAGGTTGCGACGGCCCAATTACCCACAAGAACGGGGACCAACGGACAAGGCCATGTTGAAGATCCACCTGCCACAAACTCAACTCGGGATGAAATCAGTCCCAGGATAAATGCGCAAGAGCTGCCTACCATGAGTCAGAACACAACGAGTCTCGTGCTTTCCTGCCAGAATTGTGGAACGACAATCACGCCTTTGTGGCGGCGAGATGAAAGCGGCCGAACGATATGCAACGCGTGTGGTGCGTTTCAATGTCTAGAAGACCATGCTCGATACTGACAAATTGTAGGATTGTACCACAAGCTCCATGGTGTACATCGACCGGTGGCCATGAAAAAGTCTATCATCAAACGCAGAAAACGAGTTGTACCCGCAACGCAAGAGCAGTCGCCTAACAGTTCACACCTCGCATCGTTCTCGGTCTCTATATCTCCAGACCCACAGCACACTGAAAATCGCGACTTGCGGACTGATCAGCAGACCCCTCCAAGTACCAATTCCAACGATTCGATGAACCTCGATCTTCGAGTCCGCAACCAGGAAGCTGATCACCCAATTCCATGGGAATCGGCCCCCATAGGAGTAGACTTTACAGGCTATCAAATTGACCAGCAGCGGCGTCTCTCAAGCCACCCTCAACAGCAGCAACAATACCTTCCCCTTCCTGTTGTCCACGATCCACCCACAGCCATGTCACCGTCTGAATCACACTCTACACTCAGCTCTTTTCCACCCAGCAATTCCAGGAAGCGTAGTTTCTCCATATCAGAAAGCGACAACCCGAGCCCGCCGGTTCCAGAAAACATGCGATCGAACCGTTTGAACTCGATTTCCTCACTCCTCAACCCGCCACAACAATCTTCGCTAGATGAAATGCCTATAGATCCCAGTCTGACAGGCATCGGCCAGCAGAACAACCGCCATATTCAATTACCCCAGCCGCAACCTTACCAGCACCATCGACCGCCTGATATGCATTCCATGAGTGTGGGTAATGGCGAGTCAAATGACTGGGCGGCGCAGAGAAAAGCGCAGTTGCGCCTAGAAGCTGAAGAGATGAGAGAAATGTTGAGAGCAAAGGAACGGGAACTTGAAGAAATGGATGGAGAGGGCTAACATCAGGAGCAGCAACGTGTAGAAGCTTAATGCATTTGTTTAACCATTAACTCTTTAGCCAATTTGTGGATATCATAGCTTTCACAAGCCGGGAATCTGAAAACCTACTGCTGATACCAGAAGCGCAATCCATGATCATTGAAACTCACCAAACTCCCCGTCATCAAACCCTAGCGCAGCTGCTGACGTTTCCTCCTTCGGCACACCCTGCCCGCTCCTCCGCCTCTCCTTCTTCATATCCTTCGCACTAGGCGGCGGCGGCAACAGCCCCCCACCCTTGTTCACATACGGCGGCGGCGCTATCGAAAATAACGCCTTCTCGTCCCCCTGCAGCCCGCCCCCTTGTTTTCTCCGTCCCCTCTCCCCAATATCCACATGAATCATCTCCCCCTCCTTCAGCCTGAAATCCTTCTTCTCTTCCTGCATCTCCTTTACCAACCCCTTTGCTCCTACTTTCAGCTTCTCTTCACCCCCAATACCCTGGACTTTCCGAACCTCTTGCAACGCAATATTGAAATCTATCGCTTCGCCCCTCTCCTCGAACCCAATGCCTAACGTCGCCTTGCGCCCTCCGTCCCCCACCACGCGCACGGCGAAGAAACGCGCGCTATCCAGCGTCGCTTCCACGGCTCCTGGGTCTGTGTAGGGGACCGAGGCAAAAAGATCCCCTGTCGCTGGATCTTCGAGGAGGATTTCGGTGGTGATGGGTTCAGGGACGTCGGCGTGTGGAGAGGGAGTGGCGGTTTCGATGATCCGTATGCGCGCGGTGAAGATTTGGCGGCGGTTGTTGTCGGCGGTCCACAGCGCCGCGGTGTAGCCTTTTGTGGTTGTGAGGGGCGGGAGGGAGTAGATGTGGACGCGGGGGCAGATGAAGAGGATGCGTTGGATGGCGTCGGCGGGGGTGGGGGAGGGGGCGGACATTATGGATGGGAAGGCGGGGGGGAGGGTTGGGGGGATAAAGCGTAAAGGAGTTTAGGTATTTAAACGAGGGGGGTCCGTTGAATCATTGCTAGGGCGGATACAGTATGTCTCAGATCTGTCGATAGGGTTATCTTAGCGGGGAGGCAGCGGATGGATGCAGGGACTTGGAACGTCAACAATGGAGTCATTTAAAGTTTCAAAATCAAATTTGTGAATTGGAGTTAGTAGCCCGCTTCTTACAATGGCAGAAGTAACTTCTCCGCGTAAGTCTTCGGCCTTGCCGACTTGTTCCCTGATCTCATACTCATACGCAATCCACAGCTCAGAATATGCTTCCAGACCCCCCTTCTCTTCCAAGTGAGCCCTCGACTGAGGGGCCACGTCAAGATGCTAAACCACCTTTCGAGTAATGCAAGTCCCACATCTCCTAAAGATCACCTGTCTAACAGTCTTCTAGCATTGTTCAGACCTACCAAAACCTCCTCTCCACCGATCCCCTCCTAACCATGCCGGTCGCAGCAATCGAAGCCCTTATCCTCCTCCTTTCCTATACCCCGCCCAGCACTATCTCTGAAACCTTTTCCGTCCTCTCCAGTTCCACCGCCGCCCTCAAAGCCGCCACTCCCAACCCTATCGCCCTATCAGCAGGTACAGATCTCTTCCAGCGGTATCTGATCAGCACCCTGGCACCCAATTCGCGTGGAAAAGGAAAAGGCAAGAGTGGAGGCCAAGCGGAAGATTTCAGGATTATAAGAGCGCATCTACTTAACAATGGGCGCTTGTTTGTGAAGAGAGCGAAAGAGGCGAGGGGAAAGATTGCGGAAGTTGCGAGAAGGTTTGTGAGGGACGGGACTACAGTGTTGACGAGTGGAGGAAGTCGGGTTGTAGCTGCTGTGCTCGATGCAGCCAGTGAAGCAGGTGTGCGATTTCGGGTCATCTACGTGCGCGCCTCATCTTCTGAAAAACATGGCGACGAACTGGTCAGAAATCTACGGACAAAGTCTGTTCCGGTCGCCAGCATATCTGCCGAAGCAGTAGCCTACGCGATGGGGAAAGTGGATATGGTTTTTGTCGGCGCAGAAGGAGTGGTAGAAAACGGTGGTGTAATCAGCGGAATGGGGACATACCAGCTCGGTCTGCTTGCTAAGAGCGCAGGGAAGCCGTTTTACGTGGTAGCTGAGAGTCATAAGTTTGTGAGGTTGTATCCGCTCGGCCAGTATGACCTACCAATTGATCAGAAGGTACTAGACTTTCAAGTCGAAGAGAAAACAGAAGGGACAGGAGATCTTTCGAAAGGGGGGAGGGAAGCAAGGGACCAGAGAAGGAAGGCTGGAGACGAACGCAACGACAGGGTCGACTTTACGCCGCCGGACCTGATCACGGCGCTGATTACAGAGTCGGGCGTGCACACTCCCAGTGCCGTCAGTGAAGAATTGATAAAGATTTGGTACTAGTATATGATTCTACGTCTGCATTGAAAAGAAAATGGTGTTATCGGCATGTCGAGGCATTACGATACAAGGGTAGAGTTCAGAGGGTCTGATTCTCATATCCAAAAGAGGATTATCGCTGGAAGAAGAAGAAGTCAAAGTGTTGAGGCCATCAGAAGCTTTTAGTACGATGATATTGGCCGAAATAACCACAGTTTTGCAAATATCTGTGAGAGCTTCGATTTGGCACCGAGGCTACCTTAGGGACTAGTTAATAACCCCCCGATGCAGTATATCCATACGTGCAGCGGGCCAGGCGAAAAGCACCCATTTTGGCGTCAAGGACTTCACACGACCTCGTTCAAGAACTGTTAGATACGATGTACTCGCAAACAATCATCATCGCAGTTCCCATTGATAGGAGCAAAGGTTGCCTTCGAAAGCGTATTCTAAGATTATAAAAAATTAGTTTGGGAATCTGGGGCCGAAAGTCGTACCAATGACGATCCCATAGCCTTCATATTGCGGCGTAACATTGCGTCCATGAGCAGGTTATACTTTGGCAAGGAGCATTCAATCAAATCAACGCTTACTCTTTTTGTTCGAGCTGACATCAAAAGTTGTCACTACTAAGAGATCAACAAGGCGTAAGATGTCAAGTAAGGCTTCCGCTTCAAGTATCCTTCATAATGTTCCATGATTCTAGATCTGAGCCTACGAGTGCAGAATCTACGAATTCTCGACTCTAGTCCTACGTACTCTCCCGTAATGCGGTGCATATATTTTTATCAAATCATTCGTCTTACCTTGATTCTTCCTATGGCTGCGTCTCTCAGTGCCTTGAACACAGGTCCTTCTGACCTCTCTGATGGACGCTCAACCGGCGATAGAGTCTGCAGCCCGACAGCAACCGAACCTGACTGTTGCTCTTTGGGCCGGGACTGCATTGGCAACGACAAGAGCTTGTCTCAAGATTCGACGACTACGAGCGCTAACCATTCCGTGTTGTCTGCATAACTGCACCTTCATCGAAGGCCCAAAAGCTGCTCTAATCAACAGTGTTGACTACGAAGACGGTGCTTTCCGAGCCAAAGGTGTCAAACCAGTCAGGGGTCTCCGAGCTTTTGGAAGAGCATACTGCGTCGCCACTTTGACTCTTGTTTCTTCAACCACCAGTCCTTCGACGCCCAATCCTCCCTCGCAAATCTCCAATTCGTTCAATGTCAGGCCACGAGGTGGGTCGAATGTCGGTCATCCATCATGCGGCAGTCACGATACTTGCCTGTCTGATGCCGCTCTAGCTCGGATCGCGGCTGGCGGGTTATATGGCATCGGCTTGCTTGTCGCAATTGCGTACTTCTGAAATATGAAACGCCGTGAACGCCAAGAAGCGAGCCAGAGGGCAGCTGAATTTAGAATCACTGGAACATAGGGAGGGGTATACCACTGGAGTTTGTGGCATATTATAGAGAGTGGATGGTAGCAATGTGGTACTTGAGATATAGGAAGGAAGCCGACGGAATGTTCGATTGCCTAGGTCTTTTGAGAAAACCCCTGATGTACGAAGAGCATCTATTTGATTTTGTAACGCTCACGCACAATTCAAAAGCCTCTCTGATCGATTCGGCTGTGAGACGGACACTCTTATACAACATAATTCTACCCTGTCGGTTTGAAAATCACGATCATTTCAAGGCTTTCGATGCATAGAAGCCAAGAGGGTTTGCATCTGGGTGGTCGGCTTTGCAAACCTACGCAAGGCTGCAGGAAGGCAAACAAGGCAACCATGAAGCCTGAAGGTTACCCCCTCCAACCTAAGTACAAACGGCAAGACGGTTGAGAAAGATTAAACTAGCAATGGTCGCACCAGCGTTTGGATGGTCGGCTGGTGACATCGTTACTTCTATCAAGATCATTATAAGGATCAGCAAGGCCTTCAAAGAAGCTGATGGTGCCGTCTCTCAATTCGCCGAAACTACAGCTTTCCTGGATGCGTTTGAGGCTACACTGAGACACATTAAAGAATACGCAAACGAGAATGCTGACGCCAAATATACAGACTCAATCGTGGAACATGTCAAAGTCATTGATGGCCCTTACAGCAAGTTCGAGAAGTACATGCTCGACTTCTGTCCTGCCCTGGGCGAAGCTTCGACTCAATCATCAGTACGAAAGGCGCCTAAGAAGATCAAATGGGCATTAAAAGAACCATTCGAGGTATCAGGCAAGGTTGCCAGCCTAAAAAGACAAATCATAGATTCGATGCTATTCATCGGTCTCATGCTCCTTCTCCAAGCGCTGTAAGCTCGTAAACACATTACAAAACCTCCAGCTGCTTATTGCTTCAGGGAAACAATTCAGGTCCTCGTTTCAACAACATCGCAGCCAAATAACGCTCAACTGAATACCTTGATGGATTGTGTAAAGCAAGCTGCCATTCCAGCTCAACTGACACACCAAATCCAAGATTTGACACATGCAGCTCAAGGCCATGGGGATAGGCTCGCAGCGCTAGGTCAAGACCTCAGAGAATTTGTTAGATCTCTTTCGCAGGAGCAAGTTGAGGCACAGAATACCGTCGCAGTAGTGAACGAAGCCTCACGACAGCAGCAGATAAGCAGAAGCACAGACACTCTCAGGCGTATTGATGATATTAGAATGAAACTAGAACGGATGCTAGACTCAACTATTGATGTTCTTGACAAGCGGAAACACCTCGAAGATGATCATATTGAAACCGTCGAAAAGGGTCTTGAAGAGCAAAGAGCTGCGCTGCGCAAGGTTCAACACTCTGTCGAAGCCTCAGTCGCCAAGCTCAAGGATACGGTGGCAGTTGTACGAATGGTAAGGGACGAAGCGGAGAACATGAGACAATCGAACACCAATACTGGATGGCTTGGTCAGTTTTACGGGCAGCTCATTGCTAGTGGAATAACCAGTACCATAACCGGCGCTTTCGTCTTTGTAGCAACGAGATTAGGCCATGAAGGCCATGAAGCCCCTCAGGCGGTGACCAGCAGGTACAGTCAATTGTAAGGCGTTTGCCCGTCATTGCTGACCCTGCCTGTAGAACGCACGAAAAGCATCTGTTGAAGACAATAAATGCCGCCGCAACCACTCAAACATCAATACCTGATGAAACGAACTTCTCGAGCAAGGCACTTGAAGCAAGCGAAAGCGAAAGCGTGTCAACAGACATAGCTAAGGACGCTACCAGACCTCCGTTAGAGACCACATCTGGCGCCCGTTTATCGTTAGAAAGTCCTCAGAAAGCAGAGCATTCAGAAACCCAGAGTAAACTAGGCTTACCAAATATAGCAACTGATGAAGATGGCAGAGCTAAATTGGAGTTAAATCATCTAGCTTCCGACCGCAAGGCGCCCCAGTCAGACCACCAGGGTCGTGAAAAATATTCTTTCGGCTCTCTAACTCAGACTTCAACAATACACGCTCATACTTCCAAAGCGGCGCTAAGTAATGATTTCCGTCAACGACCAGAGCCACATTCTCCGTCAAACCGTCATTGCGCCACTTCGCCTGCAAGTGCCCCTGCGACATCGTTTCATACGAGGACAGGGTTTCTAGCTTCATTTTCTGGATCGCTTTCGAAAGTGGCAGCTGTCCATGCGACCAATACCTCCACTTACATTCCTACCCAGCCGTGCCAGCCTCCAAAAACGTTTTCTACATCTACCCCGTTACCGTCTTTCAACTCAAGCACTTTTCACACGAATCATCAGGCGTCTAGTAAAGCCAGCTTACCGTCTAATACGACTGTACAGAGAAATCAATCGATCTCCCAGCCTTTCGTCGGAAATTCAACAGTCACTGGATTCGTGCCGCAGCCCCAAAAATTTCCATCACCTGCCAGAGCCGAAATTACCACCTGGTTCTGCTGCCAATGTTATGAGGGCCCTCACATTCCCGACCTGACTCAAAATTGTCCTTTTTGTGGTCATCTACGTGATGAAAGGTGCAAAGGTTTACACAAATCCGTATCTCAGTTTCCGACGGCTACAGTTAGCTCTGGACCACGGCCGTCGCGCACGTGACTCTCAAATTTGGCAGACCGTGATTGGAACTGATCTGTCATAGAACGGTAAGTGTGGGGGGTTCTCATGGTCAGATCTTCTCCCAATCTACTTAATCAACCTTCGAGTTTAGGCCCAAGTTCTTCCCTGTACTTTATCTAGACACATCCCTTTGAAATGGCAATATTGCCTCGCGCTGCAACCTCTCCTTAAGACATTATCACGCAATACCTCTTCAAGCCCAGCCCTCAACCTTTGCAGCTACAACTTCAACACACAGACTTCCCCCCCCCCCCCTAAACGACATTGTTCATCCGTTCTGGGTAGAGTCTCTCATATTCCCAAGACCCTGCCATACATAGATGCCCCCATCTATTAATATCAACCCCCGTCCTCAACCTCAGTCCAAACCCCCCATACCAACAACCAAACCAAAATCATCTAGGCCTTACTAACCCAAAAAACCCCTACAATCCCAACCCACAGCTTCCCATGTTGTTCATCCCACCTGGCCAAGATTTGCCGCTTACAATAAAGGATGTGGGGGGAAGAAGAAAACATGCTCGATGTTCGTGGTCAACACGGCCGTCGTCAGCAGTAACCACGTTTATTAGTCCAGCTCCTGGGGATCCAGTATGAAACGCCTGACCGTAGTCGAGACGACGGTTGAGTTCAACCACCAGTGTGCATCAGTAGATTCTCTTTATAAAACCGGTCAAACTGGATTGTTTTCGCTGCTTCTGCCCGTGTGGGTCATCAGACTCATGTACGGGTTACCATTGAGTGGTTGAATGGTAGCATGCGTACTGTATTCGATAATGGATCGCTGTTATCAATATGGTGTAGATGTGACGCTTATCAAACATGCTGGAGCACAACATCAATGGTATGGCATGGGTATAAAGGGGTCTCGGCGTATAAATCCCTGCAACGCTAAAACCGAATCCCCGGGGTATCTTCCATCCCATAACGCCCAAAATCACAACCATCGCCACCAACCAAACTCCCCACCTCAGAGAACATTCCCAATCTTCATCCTTCCTTGCTCCCTTCATCTCTTATTAGCATCGCAACAATCTCCCCAAACACCAACCCTCAAGCCCCCTGCCACTCCCTCCCTCCCATGCTAAGCACCAAGATCCAACTTCCCACTCCGAACCCTTCCCCAAAATCTCAGCTTCGCGCTCCACTTCCTAACCTTCCTGCTAATCCCGTAGTCAGCCGTGCCGTACAGATATTCGTTGAAGGCTGGTGCGGAATCCAGCTCCATGATGTCGGAGTAGTTTGCGTATACCAGCGTCGGCACACTGGGTCGGGTTACGGCATGGCCAACGACCGGCGCAGCAGTGATTGTCGCTAGCTCCTCCTCCACGACGACAGGGGTTTGGACTGGCGTAGTTGGCTGTTCCTCGTCAACGACCGGAGCTTCGATTGGCGCAGCAGGAGCGATGCGGGTTTCTGGCTGCCATGCTACGTCCGCGCTTACAGACTGGAAGATTATTTGGCCCCCGTTGATGGCGGCGTTGTCTTCGAGATCTTGGAGCTCGCTGGCCTCGGCAGCTGTCTCTAGCTCGGCGTCTGTGAGGGTCTGTGAAACTTTTAGGGCTTCAGCGGCTCGAGCAGCTTCGGCTGACTCTTGGACTGCATGATTCTCTGCAATCTTGGCTATCTCTGCTTCGAGGAGCATGTTCGGATGCTCAATCGAGAAATAACCAGGTATTGGTGCTTCTTCGGAGCCTTCGAAGTCGTTCGGGTTGATGAGAACGGGTTCCTGCGTCGGCGCACGGAGGCCCTTGAAAGCCATCGCGGTGGTCAAGCCCTGCAGGTATTCGTCAAGCTCCGGGTGTTGAGAAGCCTGCGCCAAGATACCTGTGATTACCATTGCAGCGGGTGGCGTCGTATCGCCAGCTGTAGGGAGCAATGGTCTATACTCTTCAGTCAGGTGTTCTTGTTCAAATTGGTCCAAGGTAGGGTATTGGGAGGCGAATTTCATGGCGTGCAATTCTCCGAGACGCTCCTGAAGGATTGAGATCTCGAGATCGATGTCGAGCATGTAGTCTGGCGTTGTCGATCTAGACGCGGCGCTACCTGGAGGCAAAGAGGTGCCTTCAGTCGAAGTAGTATGATCGTCTATCATGGATGATCTAGCTTGAGATATAGACTGCGAAGGGCTCATGTCTGTTGATTTGAGGAAATCATCACCCTTGGTATCGATGGCGGACTCTCCAATCGGTATATCAAAGTCAATAGCTGTTCCGGAAGAAGCTGCAAGCCTGCAATCCGCGACATCTTTGTCATGTGAAGGATCTTCTAGAATCCTTTCGACAGTCTTTTCTTTGCCAGCATTTCCGGTTCCTTTGATACATTCTCCACGCCATACTGAAGACTGAATCGCCATCCCTGGGTCCTCTGAGAATCGGCGTAGAAACTGATCATGGGTGATGTAGCCATAGTAGCCCATTGTACCAGAAGCGTCAGCAACATCATCGACCCACTTAGCCAGGTAGTCTTCCATGGGGTTCTCACGGTGTGGCTTAAAACCGTCCTTGGAGAAGGATACCAAGTACGCGGCTTTTGGATCCTTCATAGTCTTCGACCTATCCACTGGCCATACGTCTGTATGATTGGTTTCCTTGTCCAAGGCGGAATAATCTTCGAAGCTCGAAGCTGGCAGGGAACCCTCTGAAATGATGACAAGCTCATCGTCTTCAGACTCCAGCGGTAAGGTCCGTTCGAACATCTCCGAGAAAGATGTTTCCGAGCTGAGAGGGACATTATCCCACTCCACATCACCATCCCTGGAATGATCATCGCTTGGGGTAAGAACTCGATCTTGGTCATCACCATGAGCATGAATAGCATTATTCTCGCTCTCAAGGATTGATGTGTCATATCGGCTCACCAAAGACGTGATTGTTCGGTGGACATAATGTGTCGGCGACAGATCACCTTGCTTTGTTTCGAGTATATTTGGTGTCTTATCGTCATCGACAATCTCATTAGATTGTATCTCCTCATCAGTGCTGGCAGAGAATGAGATATGCTCTGGGGCGACTATCCAGGTGCCGTAGAAGTCATAGTTCTCCAGACTGATGGCTTCCTCACTAAGTCCGTCCAATTCGCACTGTATAGACTCTCTTGGTTGCTCTACTGGAGCAACTTCTTCGGGTGTTGCTGGCGGGTGTACTTGAACAGGCTCGTTTCGTCCGCCGAGAGTCGTTTCGGCCATTGATGACAGGTGAGCAGCAGGAGGTACAGCTTCCTCATCCTCGTCCTCTTCAGTAATGGATGGCATGTGAGCCACCGAAGGCATCTCTTGTGTTCCATCATCCCGTGAATTATTTGAGTTCCATAATTCGTATCGAAGAGGCGATCCACAGAAATATGCCTTTGCTTTTTGTCCAAAGGGAAACGATCGCCTTGGCGGCCCATGGATACCGCAATCACCATTGACAATCATATCACGGCCATCGCAAGGATCTACAAAGTAAGGAGGCTGCATCCCCTTGTAGCCGTCTTCGGCGTTGGTGAACCACTCAACGTCGCTAGGCAGCATCGGAGCAGCTTCGTCCTGGTATTCCCAGTACTGCCACGATCCACTTGGCAGATATACTCTATTGACGTAGCCGACGATTGCATTTCGTAGCTGTGTGCCACTATATATGTTCAGGAAATCTTGTGGTCCAGTGTATTGATAAGGGTCCACGGTTTTTGTCGCCTGTGCGGCAAGCACACCTTTCCGCGAAAGGGGATCGAATATAACCTTCTTCCGACGAGCAAGATGAGTAACCCACAGTGATACCTCAGGTGGAGTAGAGGTCTTATCCTCGACGGGATGCATGAGGTAGTTTTCGTGGTGGTAAGAATTACTTACCAGCACTGTGTCGTCCCCGGGCTGACTGGGAACTTCCTCGGTATGATAGAGAAGTGAAGTATGAGGATGCTGAGCGTGCTCGGTACTTGATGCCCAAAACAAATCGCATGACCTCCCCAACGCCTCTAGCCGCGGATGTTGGTAGTATCCATTGTCGGAATGGTATTCATGGGCTGCACTCATATAAGAGTACTTGACGAAGCCAGTCGCATATGCCCAGCCTTCAGCGTTCCAGCGTTCTTTTGGTAATTCTCCAAATACTTCGCTGGCTTGCGCAACTACATCTCCCAGGATATACGGCTGTAATCGAGACTTCTGTCCGGATACCTGACCGCGTACACCTACAAAGGTAGCTTGCCGAGCACGTTCCAGCTTGGCGATCAGAATATGAAACTCTGGTGAGTCTTTAATGATTTTGCTCACGTCAACATCCAGTTCAGCATGGTGGTCTTCGTCCTCCAGGTCCGTTGCACCCATCCCGAAGGCAGAATCTAGATCAATCTCTTCACGCTCTGATGTCAATAGAGGAGTAGGTATGTCTTGCTCGGCCAGGGGAGCAGATGCCTCAGATTTACCACTGTCGACCTCGTTTTCAACGACATCTGGTTGGTTGGCTACTCCGGCCTGCCAATCCTCATATGGGAGAGCGTCATAAGGCCATTCATTCTCTTGGTGTTCTGAAATCGCCAAATTCAGCCAGTCGAGTACCTGTGAAGGCTTATCCATGAACTTCTCGCCTTTCACCTGCAATGCCAGAAGAATTGGCGAGAGTCTCTCAAATTCAGCATCTGTTTTCGAGAAATCACGCAGGTGTCGAGTTGAAGATGAAGTGAGAGTGGTGTCGACCACAGACCCGCTATCGAATTTAGAGGAACCATGGTGAATGGTCTCTAGAAGAATTCTTACGAAGGGTTCATTAGTTTCCGGTATCTCTGAGGCATAAGCTTGCTCCGCTTGAGGAAGTCCCGATATTTTTCCATCTACCTTCGGTTTGCGCTCTGGAATAGCTTCCACGTGCTCATTTTGTTTTGATTCGCTCTCCGGCAAGCAGGGTTCTTGCAGACTCGGCAATATAACATGTTCATGAGGGTATGTCTCCCGTTTGAAGACCCAATACAGGCCAGCGGACGCACCGAGTACAACTTTGTACGCGAGCCTCGATCTCCTAGGTGTTCTTGACGGTAGTAGAAATGTTGCCCAGCCGTATACTGCGTGTCCAGGGTCGCGTAAAATGGCATCTGCCTGCCAGAATTTGGTAGTCAAACCCTCTCTGTCTTTAATGTCCACAGTCTATGCTAATCAGCCTATATCAATCGGAAAGCCGGGTTAGGTGGATACTTACTAGGGGTCCGGAGGTGATTGAGCACCGGGATCCTTGATGCAGATGCGTTCCTTCTTCGCGGCACTGTAAAAATATTGATGTATTAGCCAAGGAGCAACTTGAAGTCGAGGATTTACAAACCCGTTCCCTCAGCAAACTGGACATCAACGAGATCCAAGATCCAGACATGGCGAAAGAGTTTTATATTAAAATCCGAGCAGATGGATCGACAAGGTTATGTGGATTCCGTATGGTCTCATTGAGGTGTTACGCTGGAAATTTAATAACAACAAAGACTCGATGGTAGTGAGGAGGTTCGATGCTATGTATTGGATGTAGGGACGTTTCGAGTCGATAATAGTCGTGATCGAGTGTTCTATTGATGGCAAGATGATTGCAGTCCGAAGGTTAAAGTTGTAACCTGAAGGATGAAGATGAAGAAAAGGAGAGAAAGGATCGAAGATAACCCCCTGGATGAACCCAGGTTGTGTTCTAGAGCAAAATGATAGGGCTCTGTGAATCAAGTGATGACTCTCCATCTCCAACACCTGGTTCAGGATATAAGAATGATAGAGTTCTGGTGAATTGAACTAAGGTATGACTCTCAATTTCCAACACTTAATTCAGGGTCAACAAAATATGAGAGATAATGGTGTTGAGAGTCGCCTGATACCTGTAATATACTCCATTTTCTTGAGTACATACCGTTTGGCAGGGTTGGGCTGGGAAGCCGCAAACATGGGAGTACCGATCAAAACCATCAAAATTATATAAAAATCGCCCTCTTGTATATACATATATATATGTATATGCAAATGTATATGTAAAAATAGGAAGAAAGACAAAGCAATCTCCATGTTTTGGTTAGCTAGAGTGCGGGAAGCTGTGAAGACGTGGCTAGTTATGTGAACAGAGCAATCCATCACAAGGGAAGAGCATGGCAAATGAAGTGACATCAAACGTGCGTGTTATGATAGAAAATAATTAAAGATCAGGTGTATCTAAGCTCTATCTAGACAGCTGGGAGTACCTTACTCTGATCTAGCAAAGCAATCTTCACTATCAGTAAACGATTAGCGAGATATCAGACCGAGCATTAGGACCTCTGTCTTGCTGCAATAGGAAATAGCTGTACCGAACCCGTCTCAAACGTTCATTTAGGTCTCACTATGACAAAATAGTCGTACACTGCTTGACTCTGTCTGACGTTCCAAGTAGTTCTTTGAGCGGACAAGAGATTTGTCCATCCAAATCACCATGATGGCCTGAAGGAAGCGTTCTTAAGACATAGTGTCGGAATTATAGCCCTCGCCATTGTGCTTCGATACCGAACCAGTACACCTTCGCATACGGAGTATGGTGTCTGGAGAAGTACAGAGATGGACGTTAGATTTAGATGGCAAATTAGCAATTCTTAGCGGCAGCTCTACGTCATCGGTGGGCGAGGCGGGCGACAGGACGACCATTGACTTACTTCAAAATGGATCCAAATATATTGCTTGATTTCGTCCAGTTTATACCTCAGAACTGAAGATCGTATGCTTCGAACACGCATCTACCACCAACTCACCTCCACCAGCAAACGTCCGCAACCCCTATCACCCTCTTCACCCGTACGCGTTCTTTCTGCAACTCCATCCTACCACTTTCCAAAACGAGCAATGGCTACGGCAATGGCAAAGCGCCTAGAGGGCAAAACAATAGTCGTGACTGGGGCTTCATCGGGGATTGGGAAGAGCACAGGTTCCTGGCACCATTGTCATTGTTCTGCTGTTGCGCACCGATCTAATAGCGTGAAGCCATGGAATTTGCACGAACGTCTCCCAAAAGCCTGAAATTAATTTTGACCGCCCGCCGAGTTGACAACTTGAAGAAATTAGCAGAACAAATCAAGAACGAGGTGGGTGAGGGCGTCCAGGTGCTGCCAATCAAACTAGACGTGAGCAAGCCGGATGAGGTACGAGGCTTTGTAGACTCGTTACCAAAGGAGTTCAAGGATATTGATGTCTTAGTAAACAACGCGTAAGTTAGGAACTGCTATGCGGAAAGTACCTTAACATCAGGACTGCAGCTGACACTCCTTACGTAGTGGTCTAGTCAAAGGAGTAGCAAAAGCGCCGGACATTGATCCACAGGACATGGACATAATGTTTTCCACGAACGTGACTGGTTTGATCAACATGACTCAAGCAATACTACCCATATTCAAAACAAGAGCGGACGGAGGCCGAGGTGATATCATAAATATTGGTAGTATTGCAGGGAGGGAGGGGTACCCAGGGGGGTCAATATACTGCGCGACTAAAGCCGCCGTACGGACTTTCACCGATGCTCTACGGAGAGAGTTAATAGCTACAAGAATCCGGATCATCGAGGTAGACCCGGGTCAAGTGGAAACAGTAAGGCTGTCATCGATATGGAAAGATGGTATCTAATCAGGCCTTAGGAATTTTCAGTCGTGAGATTTGGGGGTGATAAAGCCAAAGCAGATGCAACTTACGCGTAAGACTGTTTATGCGTAAGCACTTACAATACTGATTGTCTCTTCAGCGGCTGTGAACCTTTGACACCAGATGATATTGCGGAAGTCGTGGTCTTTACCGCTGGACGTCGAGAAAACGTTGTAGTAGCAGATACCTTAATATTCCCCAACCACCAGGTAAGCGTTCACCATGTTCCTATACCTGTTCGACTTCGGAAACGAATCGAGCATTGCATCATGCTGGCCGTGTGCATATTCATGAATATCATGATAGTTTTCACTGATAACCTATCCAGGCTGCTGCGACCGTCATGTACAAGAAATCATAACGCAAAGAATCCTAGCTAATCAGCAGGGTAGGCTGGAGCAGGAGGAGCCATGTATAAGAGGTCGTCGAAGACTTGATGGATTAGATCAAGTTTTGCAGCGACGACATTCTAGTCGGATGTCGTTTGGTGTATATAAAATCGCTGCAGAGAGTCCATCCATAAATTGCAGTTATTGCTGCCCTCCAAGTTTCTCCTCAATACTCTCCAAGTCCTCGGCCTCCGATATTTCAATCACTCGGCCAACCTCGGCAGTATTCCTCATCAACTCCTTCGCTCCTGCGTACAACATACGCAGCTCTGCGTTACATGTGACTGGCAAATGGTAGAGTAGCACGTATGGAACAGACATTCGGCCAGACGGCTAAGTCGCTGTCAATCACCCCACGAAGCCCGAATACGGAACAGAACGTACAAGAGTCAATGGATAGCTCAGCAGTACATAACGGGGTGAATGGTCTGGCAGCTCATCCCCAAGTTCTTGCATATTTGTGTAGGTCTCATCGTCCGCTTGTGCGATCTCGAGCGTATGCTTGTCGATATGATCTACCAGTACGGTAGGAAAGAGCATTAGTGGCAGGGCCGGGGGTAGAAGTTCGTCAAGGGGGCTGCGTACAGTGCGATGACTAACAAGACGTACATATCACTGCTTGGGGGTCTTTCGCCCTTGAGGTCCCAAGACGGAACTTTCGCAGCTTCTCCTTCGTTTCTGGAGAGAATGTGTATAGCCGCGATTCGGAAGCCTACAGACATCAGTTTCGAGGGCTATCAAGCTGTGAGATTCTATCAACGTACCATGTTTCGAAGGCTGAGAATATAGCTGTAATAATGCAGCTATAGAGCGTGGGTGGGGAGAGACGTGGGTGCGAGCATTGCCCCTCCAGGCCTCGTAAGGCGCCGTTTAGCTTTATTGTGCGGATTTATGCACCCCACAAAGTCCGGGTCTAATACCTAGTCTATGTACTCCTTGCAAGACTTTCGTCTTATCGAGCTGTACTTTCTAAACCACGGTCTGTTCAGTCAATTAAATATCAGATGTTTGCTCGATTGAGTCAGTTGAGCCGACATCTTTCCAGGCCTCTTCCTAACTACGCACACACGTCTGCTGCATCTTCACGCACAGCAATTGAGAGCGGCATCATGACATCATCTGCAGATGAGAGAAATAAACGCATGATACACAGCGCAGGATGTATAATTATTGGTGACGAAGTCCTCGGCGGCAAGGTAGGCGCTGCCTATGTACCTCCATGACCGACACTAGCTAATTTCGCTGCATTACCGCTCTAGACCGTGGATACGAACTCTACTTTCTTTGCAAAATACTGCTTCTCCCTGGGAATAAACCTCAAGCGGGTGGAAGTCATCGGCGATGTGGAGAGTGAGATTACAGAGGCTGTGAGGCGGATGAGCCAGAACTATGACTTTGTGGTTACAAGGTGAGACAACCACAAAACCCGGCGTCCTAGAGCGAAGTGCTAACATAAAGTACAGTGGAGGAATAGGCCCGACGTCAGTATGCGAGAACACGATAGCAAGATACTAAATACATGTTAATTCTACAATCAGACATGACGATATCACCTACGAGTCGATAGCGAAGGCTTTTGGGCTTAAGCTCAAGCTATATGACGACGCACTAGAACGCATGAAGCGCCTATCGAAACCACATCCTTCCCAACCGAACTTTTCGTGGGACGTGCCTTCACCCGCCCTCGAAGCTAAGCTCCGGATGATCAGACTTCCGACGGACGACTCAAGAGATATAAGGGATCAAGTACTTTTCGTGGACGAGAGCCTTTGGGTGCCCATTAGCGTGGTTAATGGCAACATCCACATCCTGCCCGGAGTTCCTAAGCTGTTCACTCAGCTCTTGGAGGGCCTCAAACCGCGACTCGTCCCACGACTGACAGATCCAGAGGGCAAAGGCATCTATCGATTGCAGTTTTCGACCCCAATGGCGGAGAGTGAAGTCGCAGGATATTTGACCCAATTGGCAGCCAAAGCAGAACCACGAGGTATCAAGGTCGGAAGTTACCCGCGATGGGGTAGGAAACGCAACTCAGTGACGCTCGTCGGAAGGGACAAGGAGTACATGGACAGCTTGATTCCCGAGATCGAGAAGGGCGTCGACGGAGTCAGAGTGAATAAGGCAGAAGACGCTGACGAGAGCGCCGATGAGGATCATGGGAGTTGAAGATCGTATACCTTACTATCAAAGTTCCTCTTTGGATAGAAGTCCAGTAGAACCTCTATAGCGATATTCCACAAAAGGCGATATCCTCTTTGTAACGATATACTTCTAAAACCAACAGACATTTATTCGTATGTATGCCCGCCTTTAATATAACGATATCCTCGTGGTAACGGAATGATTAGGTGGAATATAGACATCGACTGTAGTGACTTACCGTAAGTGCCAAGCAACGATGAAACGAACTAATCCATTGGGAGTCCGCGAACTTGTGTACATACATGATACAGGCGCCCTCGACCACAACCCCATGCTCAAACGGTAATAATGATGTCGGTGGCGACACAAGTCCTGGGGCTTTTGCTAGTAGTCAAGCCACGGGTATGAGGATACAACCTCCCCCGGAACTTTATTCAGGGTATGGCACATGGCGAACGCATGGCTGATTTCCCTAGGGGGGTTTCCCCAGATCAACAGAAGCTCTGTGGAGCCTGTGCCTGTATCACCATTGCATAAATAAATAAAAAACCGCCAAATCACCAAGGAATTTCCAGAAGCCTAGAAGTCTCCCATAAACGACTTCTCTTGCCTTTCGTTGGCTCCAGGTTCCTCGGATATGGCCCGCTCCGAGGATGCTTCCTACCGTAGCTAGAGCTGAGTAGAGTAGAGTCAGGTCCCTTGGCCCCTTATCGACATTCCATCGCCCTCCGCAAAGGGCAGCAGTGGTTCGGTCATTGTACATATCTCGGCAGCGTACTGTAAAGGTTGCAAGCCACTTCTGCAACCTGAAACATGAGCGTTGCCCCTCCTTAGGCTGTAGCTTTAGGTAAGGTGGGTGAGCCTTATACACCAGCTACTGCTAGAAGTACGAAGTAAAGCCGACGGCATGGCTCCTCGTTGTTTCGCTCCTTCCTAAAGTACGGATCACCACTTCACCAGTCAGCATCGGGCAAAGTGTGGTACGATTGCCGCTAGAACCCCCAACCCCTGTCCGCCTCACCTGCAGGAGCTTTTACCAAACGGGCCCCATCACTTTTCTTCCCACTCAGCCCAACCAACCAAGAACAACTCTTTATCCACTTATCGTCACCCTCAATCGTTACAATCTTCATCTACTTCTCTACAGCATCACCATTCTACACCCATTTTCTTCCATACTTCAGTCGTTCGCAAGCCGAACGAAATTCTTCAGAAACTACTTTCTCCTAGATTCTCCTAGAAACCATTTGTGCGGGTAGCATTTGCGGCAAGCGCCTCAACATCGTACAGCTGTCCCAATTACCAGTCGTGTGCTCAAACGTCCTATTCGCAACAGCTCCGACGTCTTGGGTACGGCAATCGAAATAGGATCCACCCGCTTGTCACCCTGCACATTAGAGCTTAAAGCTTTCCCCAGACGCCATGGCCTCAAAAGTGAGCCATCTTTCCCTTTTGGCGGAGTTTTCACAATGTTGTGGGAGCTATGGTTACTGACCGACCGTTACTCAAGTTCCTTAGAGAGTACAAGCTTGTGGTGGTCGGCGGAGGAGGTGTGGGCAAATCGTGTCTCACGATTCAGTTGATACAAAGCCATTTCGTGGATGAATACGATCCTACTATAGAAGGTTTGCATCGCCAACCCTTTCGCCGTCCAATTGCAGCCTGCTCATCACGTATAGATTCTTACCGGAAGCAATGCGTCATCGACGAAGAAGTGGCCTTGCTTGATGTGCTGGACACAGCAGGACAAGAGGAGTATTCCGCCATGCGAGAACAGTACATGCGTACCGGGGAAGGATTTCTGCTCGTTTACTCGATTACGTCACGGCAAAGCTTTGAGGAGATGTTGACGTTCCAGCAACAAATACTGAGGGTCAAGGATAAGGACTACTTCCCGATCATCATAGTGGGCAACAAATGTGATCTAAACCAGGAGAGACAAGTTTCCACGCAAGGTATGTTGTCTTTTCTACAGTCGTTTAACCCTACTGCAACCGATGCAGCTGTGTAGATCCTGCAAGCTAACCTCCGTGTTCTCTACAGAAGGAGAAAATCTAGCTCGTCAATTTGGCTGCGCATTTATCGAAACCTCCGCGAAGTCCCGCATCAATGTCGACAGAGCGTTCTTTGACATTGTCCGTGAAATTCGAAGATATAACAAAGAAATGTCATACCCATCCGGTGGCCCTTCAATGGGCAATGGGCAATACAACAACAAGGGTCCAAGCGACCAGGCTGGCGGAAGCCCAGGATGTTGTGGAGGCAGATGTGTGGTTATGTGAGCTGCGGACCAGAGCGTGAATTTTCAAGGGAAAGATATCGTCAGGGGAAGATACCCACAGACTAGGATGGATGTCCGTGACACGAGACGTGGAACATTACAATCTAAGCTGTTTATCGCTTGCGAGTTAAAAGGAGCATGGAATCGTATTTCCGGGTGGCTTGGGGACCTGGGCTGGCATTTACTGGCTTGACCATAACGGTGTTTTTTTGGCTCGAGTTTTGCTGCCTCGATGTAGGGATCTATGTGGCCTACCGCGCAAAGTCTGGGTGGCATTTGGTAGCATAACTACTGTCGCCGTGTTAATGCATACTTTCGCTCTTATCATCTCATGATTCGGTTCGGGTCAGGCAGATATGCATGTGTTGTGTGACGTGAGGTGAGCGCATCACAATTTGGCAGCGTCTACACGGTCAGTACCTGCATTCAACTCTTTACAACCGGTGACTGATCACTGGTCGAACGCAAAATCCCAGGTATACCCTTTATCAGACCCAGTAACCCCCCAAACCAATCAACCGTGCATTGCCATCCTTGAATTTCCATATTCGAGCGCACCGGGGTTTCCTAATCCAGTGGCTTTCCATGTATTTTGTACCCTTCGATGGTGTGTTCTCCTCTCATTCGAAATCCATTACTCTTAACTCCGGGTTGCAACTGAGCTTCTCGTACTGTACATTTGTCCTAGCTACGGTACTTGGCAACAATTGCCGTTAGCGAGTCAAAGCATTTCTCCTTCCTCCGTGTTGTCCAGGAGTGCCATCGCAATATGGAAGCTCAACAGTGTCCAGCAATAGGCACATGACCCCTTCTCCGTGCCGTTTTCCCACCTTTTTCGGAGAAATGCCTTTAATGAGCGTTGCGTTAAACCACGTGGAGAGCATGATGGGTCGACAAAACGTTCGAGCGTGTGCACTGCCATGTGAATTGTCGGCGATTGTGCTATTTTTCGCCCCCAATTGAACGTGTTTCCCGCAGTTCGGTTGGGATTTAGTGCCTACACCTAGTTCTAGGGTACGAATAAAACCGCTTTTTCTACAAAAAGCGTGTTTTAAAACCTTTTAGCGGCTTTTTACTACGCTTTATATTATATAAGCATACAAGGGCCATTCATTGGAGGATTACCTCGCTGTCCCTACCTCGCTGTCACCTTCAGCTGCTTCAGCTGCTTCAGCTACCGGCATTTTGACATCCCCCATAGCTCAATGCCTCCGCAACGAGGTGGTAGGCCAGCCAATCAGACTGTTGCTAACAACTATCAGCAGGTAATCGTACCAGGAAGACGAAATACCGTGCAATGCCTACACTGTCACCGGCAAATGATCAAAGAAGCTTCTCGTCAGCAGAGTCATCTGAACCAGTGCAATTCATATCAGACGAGATTCATCAATCGACCCCGGGAGCTGAAGAAGAGACTTCGCTATACACAGAGCGTTGAAGTCGATGAGGAGAAGCTATGTGAAATGGAGGATAGACTATTGCAGGAGGAAATTGCTATGACCAGGCTAAGTCCTTCGAACGAGGATACCCTCAACGAGTATTTGGATAGCATCATCGACGGCCAGGTGCTTTTGAAGCTTCCTTTACAGAAGGGGTCAACCTGCAGGCTAATTAATCCTCTATTAATTTGCTACTATAAATATAAACCACCCCTGTGTTTAAAACCTCCTTCAAAAAGCGTGTTTAAAACACACTTTGAGCTAAACACATTCGCACCCTACCTACACCGCAATGCATATTCCTTATGTGGCCATTTTGAATGTTTCTCCTCTTGGCTTCAGATCGGCCAGTTCCACGATGAACATCTAGGGGCTGAACGTGATTATAACGATGAGATTACGAGTGCTTGACCGTCATTTCTCTCACTCGGCACTTCTAGTAGAAGAACAAAACATACCGCACGTCAATCAATTCAACAATACTACTAAGTGACGAGAATGATAGCCGGCGCGGACAGCCACCCCACCCCAATCAACATGCAGCTGATCTCCTCAATCCTTGGGGCATGTCTCGCCTATACGAGCGATGTTTGTATCTAGAGTCCGACCCAGTCACCGTTTCATACAACCTCTAGAAGTAACATACTTGGGCCAACGTTATGACTTACCCCTTCCCTCACCTCCCCATCCAGAATAAGCTAAACCATCTAATGGTCTTCCATTTGTAACTCCGGCTACCTCATACTCCGACTTTTCTCCCATAATGAGACTGACGCTCGATGGCCAGCCGTTCCCCAAAACTCGAAAGCAGCAAGAGCTGGTATATGGTATGCTCGTGATCTGTCCATTATCAGCATAGGGGAAGCTGGCAACAATCGCGGGCTTGGACACTTTCTCCCAGGATGTCAGCTTTGCTAGAAAGGAAATTGTCAGTAATATCGTGATGGTATGCAAGATGAAAACGACCAGGAGGTTTGGAAGAAGCACAATGCCGGTGCCGTCGGAAAGAGGGGTGGAGAGGATTGATGGGTAGAGATAGAGAGGATGCATCGAGCTTTGAGCTGCGTAGAGATCAGAGGAAGGAGGATATTTGGGGGTCGAATATAAATTTTGGGTGAATGGGAAAGGCCAATGTTTATATTGATGGCTTGGCATATTGCAGAATTCGATGTATGATACTGCAAAGTAAGGCTGCAGGCTAATGCCAAATCCTCATCTAAAACCTGATGACGTTCATGTGAGTCGCTCTTTCTTTTTGACTAGAAGTACCTTATTCATCGCACCTAGTAGACTCTTGATGCTTTGCTCAGTAAGGGGGATTCAATGGTAGTATAGCACATCATACTAAACATAACCAATAAATCTCCTTCGATGACAAGTTTCGCAGCATTTCCGAGTCGAAGATCGTCAACAAGGCTGAGCGACCTAGGGCTGACTGCCACAATCGCGGGGTGCCCTGCTGCATCGAATCATTCGACAATGCCTTGCGCCCCAAGGTGCTGGTGCCTACATGCCAGGCTCCAAGGCAGCCTGGAGCCTGGAGGCGGGGACCTCAAGACTTCAGATGAAATACATAAGTAGCCTGTCGAGATGGAGCTTTCTCTACATTAAATTGAATCCACGTCGAGGAATCGCAGCAAAGAAAATCAAAGTCATTGAAGCAAAATTGAGGTGAGTAGCAAACCCTTTTCATAGGTCTAATGAGTTGACTTTTCTAGCCATCCTAATAAGAATGGAAGACTTCAAGTGGGATTGGACTACTCAAGCCAATAAATCCGGTAATAGTACTATCCCGAATACTACCAACGGCACTGGACCCAGGAAAGATAAAACCTTCATCATCGAGGATAGCGACAACGAAAAGGGCCAAAGCGAGTCTGTTCCACAGTTGCATTCCTGTTGTCCGTGTAATGCGTGCATGAGAGATGCCAAAGCTCAGGTCGAAAGGCAAGGCAGTGATGAAAAGCAAGCAATTGACCGTATTGCAAAGCTTGAGGAATTGGTCAAACATCTTCAGCGGAGCACCACGAGTTATCCATCAAATTTTGATTTCCCGCCACCTCCTCCACCGCCCTTCGGAGGTCCATTGAGGCACGTGAACTCGAGCTCTTCTCTTTCCTCCATTGGCTCTTCGGTTTCCGTCGACACCGTTTCCCGGAGCAAACTCGATACTCCAAAAACCACCGAAGGACCCAAGGTTGAGGTTAAGCGATGCAAGAAAATCCACCCAGCTTACGGTGACCCTATTTTCAAAAAGGATCGTGATGTTGGGGTCGTCGAGTCTGCTCCTAAGAACTTGGACAAGGAATACGTTCTCACAGTCTTTCGTGAGTTTGACAAGGACGGCAACTTCTGGCGCAGGTACCTCGAGATTCTCTCTCCGTCTTTCGTTGAAGTTCTCCGTAAAGTTGCTCCCTATGATATCGACATTCCTGTCGTCGATGATACGCTCCAGTTCACTGAACCTCTTATGATGCTTTTCCACCATCGTAAGTATATGGTGAAATATCTGGAAGATGGAAACGATGACAGCAATGATGCCGCCGCCACAATGGCAAGAAATCATACAAGGCTTGTCTTAGAATTTTTGCAGAAAGAGTGGGACAGTGTGAACCGGACACTTAACGACATTGAGTCAGCCAAACCCTCAGGTCTTATCACATTTGCCGATCTTTGGCTCTTGTACGCACCCGGCACCATAGTATTCAGCAAGGAAAACGGTGAGTACGAAGCCTTTGTCGTCGACTCCATTCGTGGAATTTCGAAACGGCAGAGCAGGTCCGGTCGCCCCAGCTATAGCAAGCTGGACCTTACGTGTTGGTCTATCAACTATGACGGAGAAGTCTTTGGTCGGGTATGGTCGAGCCATTGGGTGGCTCCATTCCACGCAAGCAGAGAGATCAATTCTCTAGACCTTGTCCCCGAGAAGTTTCTTCCAAATGTGGCTACAGTCAAGGAATCGATGGTTTCTCGCGGACAGAGCTTTTGGGCACTGCAAGGGCAGAAGTACCGAGAATATACAGGCGAAGTCTGGTCACAACACATGACTGAAGAGAGTGTTCGGGTAATGGTGGACCACATGACTTATCAGAGAAGGAACAATTGGCCTATCACCATTAACAGGAAGAGGGGACCTTCCACTGCTGTAAGTAAGAACTGGAGAGACAACAAGTTCATAAACAGGTCAAATGGATATCTGGAATCATGCGATCAATGGGGCCGGCCACACCCTCCACCTCCACCGATTTTGCCATACTATGAGGATGACGAACGGGACTACGGCCCAAACAGAACAGACTTTAGGGAGGAAACATATTCCCAGTCGTACTGGACTCACAAGTGTGAGCAACCGCCGACAAGGCTTAACTCTAGATTTAGCAAGTATGATCTTCTGCAGCCAGACCAGGAGCCAGACTACCTTACGCTGCTGCTTTGCCCGCAGCGCGTTCACGGCTACTGCTTGCGAGACAAGGTTTGGAGTAAGCCGACTGACCCAGTTCCCTTGCGAAGATGAGAGTGGCTAATGTCCCTGCAGAGACTCTCAATGCGACACAACTTAAGCCTGTCACGTTCCGAAAGAATGCCTGGGAGCGCCTAGTGCTTGATCCCGAGTACAAAGATATCGTGCAAGCCATGGTCTCTTCTTATGTCGACAAGACAGCTACCATGGATGATCTGATCGCTGGCAAAGGCGCCGGCCTTGTGACCTTGCTCCACGGCCCCCCGGGGACCGGCAAGACTCTCACAGCAGGTAAACACTGCACCTTTCCATCTCAAACCTCAAACACTAACAGTCCCCCAAGAATGTGTCGCCGACTGCTTTGAAAAACCCCTCTACCAAATAACCTGTGGCGACATCGGCACCAACCCCTCTCAACTCGAATCCAAACTCGAAGAAACCTTCGACTACGCTACCACCTGGGGCGCCATCCTCCTCCTAGACGAAGCCGACGTCTTCCTCCAAGACCGCGACTATGACAACCTCGCCCGCAACGCCCTCGTCTCCATCTTCCTCCGCACCCTCGACTATTTCACCGGCATCCTCTTCCTCACCACCAACCGCGTCGGCGCCTTCGACCAAGCCTTCCAGTCCCGCATCCACATCACCCTCGGCCTCCCGCCCCTTGACCGCCCACGCCGCGCGCAAATCTGGCGCATCTTCCTCGCCGACCTGCTCGCGAAAAAAAATCTTACGACCCCGCAGCACACGAGCCTGCTCCAGCATGTCCGGGATAGCTGGAGCCGCGAGGAGCTCAACGGGCGCCAGATCAGGAATGCGGTCAGGACGGCATTGGTGGTGGCGGAGCGGAAGGGGTGTGTGGTTGGTGAGCTTGAGTTTGAGCAGGTGTTGAGGATTGGGAGGGATTTTGAGGGGTATATGGGGGTTTTGAGGGGGGAGGGCGGGGAGAAGAGAAGGGGTGGGAGGGGGGAGGGGTTGGAGGGGTTGGAGGGATTTATGGAGGTTGTGAGAGTGTGATTTAATTAGGGGACACTGACTGGGTGGGAAATTGGAGAGGGGAGGACTGGCGGTTTGGCCGCCTCTGGGCATAATGCTGGGATGATGTTGAGACGAGTTTTTACAAATTTTAGTGAGAGTCATGTAATATCTCACTACCTCTTCAACAGCAATACCACCAGTGCACCACACAACTAACCACAACCCCCCTGCATCTTTCTCCTTCCCTACCCCACCATCTCACCATCTCAGGAAATTCCCCGAAAACCCCCCTGTCCCATCCCACCCCACCCCTTCTTCCACATTACCGAAAGGAGAAGAAGATAATCTCAGCAAAAAAACGAAGCAAGTTATCACGCGGTGAAGTTTTATAATAGGGTAGTCAGCTGATATTCGGTTTTCCATTCTCAGATCGCGGGGGGTGGGGGGGGTTGGGGGTTACGTGTTTGGGTTCTACTGTAGGCGGTTTGTTCCGGACCTTGGGTTTTCATCTAGTAGAATTTACTACCAAGACCCAAAGTTCGAAAAAAGCGATTTTTCGATTTTTCTTTTTTCTTGGTGTTCAGGGTCTGGCTGTGGAATCTTGAGTGTGTTTTGGATAGTTAGGTGGTGGAGAAGGGAAGGTAGTTTATTGGTTAACTGGATTGGCATTGATAGAGGGGGGGATATTTTGGGTTCGAGTTGTTGAGTGAGGGGTGAGCGATGGGCGATGAGGTGGTGGGTTGAGGGTTGTGGGTGTGGAGGTTTTTGAAGGGGGAGTATGTAGGAGTGTGGGAAAGGTGTGTTGAGGATGGGTGTGGGGTTGGGAGATGGGTGGTTGTTGTTGTTGGTATCGAAGCTTTCGTCGAGATGTCGGGTCTTAATAACAGAATCACTACTCCTCGAGAATCTCAATTCAACGATAAAGATTATAGGTAATACTTTCCTCGTCTAGCCTTTTACACAAACTTGCAATTTTCCTATCCAAAAGCATTGAGTGCTGCTTTTCCCCTTACATTTCAGGTTGTTTTAAACGATTATTTTATATTTTGGCACGGTCGAACCCCTAGGAGTATTCCCGGCCCGATGCACGTTCCGGTCCCGTGCACACCCTAAACCCGATTAGCAACCCATACTTTTTTTATTATTATTCAACCACCATTCATAGAATCAAATTGCAATTAATATAGA
>JAABUR0100002167.1_pt1 | contig 31334 bp, 34 predicted proteins | sample 5560091 | NCBI WGS metagenome assembly JAABUR01 (sample SAMN10711879, study PRJNA513375) | rock metagenome | isolation source: Antarctica rocks | place: Antarctica: Victoria Land, University Valley sud
CGTCTCTTGCCTCTCCGCTTCCCCCCCCGCCTCTACTCTACCGCCTCCCGCCACTCCGACCGCGTCCCAACCAACGACCCAAACCCCCCCGCGCCCGTACAAAACGTTTCGGAAACCAACGCCGTGCCGACCTCGACGGGCGGCGCGCGCGATGCGCCGCTGCAAGAGATGCCGGAGGATGCGGAGAGGCAGCGGACGATGCAGGCGCCGAATCGGAAGGAGGTGTGGAGTCGGAGCCAGCAGCCCCGTGAGCTGGCGATGAGTGGGCCGAGGTTTGAGCAGACGATTATGGAGTATCAGGTATGTGTTTTTATGGAAGGGACTGGGGAAAAGAGATGAAGGGTGATAACGTAAAAGGGGTAAGGAGTGAGGGTTGAGGGAGGGCGGACCGGTGGGGGTAGGGGAGGTGGTTGGATAAGGATTGGGGATAGGGGATAGGGATATGAAGGAAGATCTACGCTGATTCATGGGATCATATAGCCACAACCACAAGCCGCCATTTCACTCATCCACCAGCAACCCGTTCGCTGGACAAAAGAGCGCAAGGTCGCCTGCGACGGTGGAGGAGGACCCTTGGGGCATCCTCGGATTTTCATTAACGTAGACAAGCCGAAGATTAATTGGTGTACTTATTGCGGACTGCCGTTTGTGAGTTCTTCCTTTTTCCAAAGTTATAGGGTACATTGCCTTGGAAAATGGTTGGGTAGGGAGAGAAAGGGATCTGGGTTGTGGGTAATGGAGGGCTAATGATATGGGGGTGCGGTAGGCAAAAGAGCAGCATAGGAAATATTTGCAGAGCTTGCCATCAACGACGTACCCACTTGAGCCGGCGGGAGGACCGGCGGAGGTGCCCGAGAGCCAGAGGGTAACGGATGAGCCGTTTGCGCAGCGGTGATTGTTTTATGTACAGTCTTCTATTCGTATGAAGCTCTTCAGTTCTCTGGTAGAGAAGGCACACGACTACGTTTGTAAACTGCGATTGTGGCTGGGCAAATCACCATGAAGCCAGAATGCCATTGTCTCGAATCCTCCCTACAGGAACGAATTCCAAGGGTACATCACCGCTCTTCCAAGCAACTCTTCCAAGCATCCGCATACACCTCATCCTCCAAAGCCCTAGCCCTTCGCTCCTGTTTTTCTTCTCGCTTGCGAGCCAACTCCGCCCTCTCCTTTCTCCACATATCAACACGTCCTTCGTATTCCGTACTCTTCCCAAACACCTCCAGCGCGTCCTCCAAAACGCCCTCCCTAGTCACCCCCTCATCGTGCATTCCTCCCCCCTCCTTGCTCTCTCTATCTTTACGCTCCCTTTCCATCCTTGGAACCCACTCCTCCACAAACCGCCTATACCCCTCCCTCTGCCCCATCCTCTTCCGATCATTCGCCTTCAAGTCCCCCCTCCTATACGCCCCCGGAGTGACGAATCTGCATCCGCAAACATACCTCCACAGCCCTTCCACCGTCTCAAACCCCGTCCAATACATCTGTGCATCGAGGCCCAGGAACGTCAGCACAGCGTCCGGCTCCGTGGTCAGCAACACAAAACTCTTTTTTCTGTCCTCATGCTCGATCTCTGGCACACGCGCATGAAAACCTACGTCATTGGCTGTAAGACCGAAGGGGCGAAGCGTAGTGCCGAGCATGTTCCACAAATCCCCATTCGATTCATGGAAAAGCTGCCAGCGAAATGTCTCAGGGGGGCATTCGTGGATATCCAGTTGCACATAACTGCCATCTGAGCCGGGATATGGCACCGCGAAACTGGTCAGGGGTCCAGACCGCACGACTGCCTTTGCCTCGAGGGTCGTAGCTAGCGCATCGGGTCCAGCACCAGAAGTCAAGGGCACAGACACGAGGATGTCGATATCCCCATAATTCCCCTTCTCGGGCGCTTCAAGCGGCACGGCAGCATGTGCGTAGAATTGAGATAGAAGGGCGAGGTATTTTGCTTTGAGACTCTGATAGAGAGGTGGGGGGAGGCGAGGGACGGAGAGGGCATGCGGGGTGGAGGTGAAGGCTTTGCCGCCCATTGGAGATTTGCTAGACTGGCATGGTTTGGGGAGGAGGGGTCCTGGGGGATGAGGTGAGTCAGCCCATGGTTGGATTGGTCGTAAATTAAAAGGTTTGATGGGCGGAGTGTGAGGTACCTACCGTAGAGAAAGGTGCGGCCCGCTCCGCTTTGAAGGCTTTTGGACCGAACTTGTGAGAACTGAGAAGGCAAATCTGGCGGATATCAACGTATAAGCAGGTTCGAAAGTCACACCATTGTGCTAAACCAGCGACTGCTACGTTTCAGAAAGCGCACAACACTCACCATATACCACTACTTCATCAATCTCACACAGCCCACAGCCCACAGCCACCCCACAACTCTCACTCGTCCATCATCCCACCAAACAAACAACGATGGCCACCCCTCCCAACTCCGCCACCGGGCGCGCCCCCAAATCCATGTCCTCCCGCCTCCTGACCATGAAAGTCCGTTTTACCCTCCCTCCCCAAAAACCCCGCTCTGACCCCCAGACAGTTCATGCAACGCGCCGCCTCCATCTCCTCTCCCACCACGCCCTCGACCACAGACGATGCACCCCCCAAAAAGCGCCAAAGACCCTCTCTCCCCACAACCACCGTCGCCACTGATGATGATGCTAGCGTATCCTCGCCCGCAGCGCCGGTATCAGAGCTTGAGACTATACGAGCGGCGCTGGAGGAAGAGGAAAGGAAGCAGAGCGAGGCAGTGGAGAGATTGGGGGAGGAGAGGGGGGAGACGCGGTGGGTGTTTAGTTATGTGGATAGTGGGGATGGGAAGGCAGAGGCGGGAATGAGGGTGCAGGATGTGGGGTGGGGGGATATTGATGGGGAGGGGGATAGAGGGAGGAGGAGCTGGGGGAGGTTTAATAGGGAATTGGAGGTTTGTTTTCAGTCTGCAGCTCTCGAATATGTGGTTTATTAAGCTAACAAGTGGGGTATCTATCTACAAGCGCCAGCGCGGTACAGAGGACGGATCTGACACGTCCGTGTCATCAAGCTCACAGGAGGAAGGAAATAGCCAGGATAGCGATGAGTCGGATGGTGAGAAAGTCGAGAGGAAAGCCAGGAAGAAGGAGAAAAAGGCGGAGGCGGCGAGGCAGGCGGAGCGGCGGAGGAGCAAGGTAGTGAAACTGAATAAACTATCAGCGATTTCCGGAGGTGGTGGGGGAAGTGGGAGTAAGAATGTTGAGTGTTTCAGGTGTGGGGAGATGGGGCATCGAAGGAGTGAGTGTGAGAAGTGGGGTAGTGGAAAGAGAGGTGCAAGTGAAAAGGGCCGGGATGGGGGGAAATGAGATACAGGGTAAGTAGAGAAGTAGAATAGGGGTACTTACGCGTTGCTGCCAATCATGAATCCGTCCACTTAGACAGAGCGCCAGGTGACGCCGAGCAAGGGGTCGTATCGGTCCTCCGTTTCTTCGGACACAGAGGGGAGCTGGTAGGGAGATGGGGCCCGGTACCACGAAGGTTTTGGCCGCGATTTGTCGACATTGCTGCCCAGCTCGCTGGACAGGTCGCTGTCGGTGACAGCGGGCGAATGGTCAAGCTTTCCGGAATTCCACTTGGTATTTCTACCCGTGTGGAAACTCCTTAGCTGTTCCCGCGAAGACGGGACGGCGGAGCCACGATCGACCGAGCTCCCCAACTCGCTGTCCAGCTCCTCGTCCTCCTCCTCCGTCGCGTACTCAAACGGGGTCCCTGGTCGGCGTTGCCGACTGGTGCCCTCGACATTTGGCGCGGCGCTTTTTGGCGCCGGGGTTTCCACCTTCCACTCCCTCACCTTGCGGGTTGGGTCGGGCCTCTTGTCTCGTCGGTGGCGAGCCGCCGACTCCGCTACCATGTTTGGCGGCAGCTTGAAGGTGGAAGATTTGGGCGCATGATGCCCGTTGCTATTGGCGTCGATGGGAACATTTGGATGACTTGCATCCACAAATGAGTCCTTCGACCCGGAGATTGTTGAGGAGGAGGAGGAGGAGGAGGAGGAACCGGAAGAAGCGCGGGATGGGGTGATAAAGTCCATGGCAAAGCGGACTTTCTTGCCAATGGTAGAGTTCGGCAAGTCGAAACTCACCTGTTTCCTAGAGGAAATGTTGCGGGCCGAGCTCTCTTCGTTGCGCGGCGTGGACTCAGCTACTTCGTGATGACGCTGCTTTCTCGACGTAGAGTTCTTAGACTTTTTGCCTGCCTTGGGAGATGGTGTGTTGGAGGTATCGTCTGATGGAGGAGAGTTTCGTTGGTTATTGGCAGTGGTTGACTGCTGCTTATCTGTTTGTTCAGATGGCTGAATTGGACTTTCACCGTTTCCGGATGATGGGCCAGAGACAGTACTCGACCTTTCCTCTTGTTCTGGGATTGTGATATCCCACTCGGACAGAATGTAGTTGTTCTCGCGACGGTTCTCGCGACGGTCGCGGGGGAATACTAGGAACACGTCTGTATCGTACCTTCGTGGCTCGCCAGGTTCAACGTTTTGGGGGTTGAGGGCGATACCACACATAACACCTATGTATAGTCCTCAAGTTCGAAAAGAGCAAAGCTCCGAATGCCTCAACGTCAAGAACGGTACAAGTAAGGCTGTGGGTTCTAATCGGTAGATTATCGAGAAAGACACAGGTAAACGGAGTCTGTTCTAGTAGGTAGGTATCAAAAAAGACACAAGCGAACAAAGTTTGTGCTGGTCGATAAGTATCAGGATTGGCATAGGCAAAGCAGTCTATACTGATTGCTAGGTATCAAGGTAAGGCAGCCGGTTCGAATCGATAGGTTCCCACACGAGGTAAAGGTAAGACAGGCCGGTACTAATCGGTAGGTCCTCAAGAATGATAGAGGTACGACAGGTCTGTTCTAGTCGGTAGGTCCTCAAGAAAGATAGAGGTACGACGGGTCTGTTCCAGTCGGTAGGTTTCTCAAGAAAGTAGAAGGAAGAAAGGTCTGTTCCAGTCGGTAGGTTTCTTAAGAAAGATAGGGGTACGACAGGTCTGTTCCAGTCGGTAGATTTCTCAAGAAAGTAGAAGGAAGAAAGATCTGTTCTAGTCGGTAGGTTTCTCGACAAAGTAGAAGGAAGAAAGGTCTGTTCTAGTCGGTAGGTTTCTTAAGAAAGATAGAGGGAAGACAGGTCTGTTCTAGTCGGTAGGTTTCTTAAGAAAGATAGAGGGAAGACATCTCTGTTCTATCTAGTTCGGTAGGTTTGTCAACAAAAATAGATGGAAAACAGTCTGTTCTGATGGGTAGGCTCTCAAGAAAGATACAGGTAAGATATTCTGTTCTGATCAGTGGGTAGTAGGTAATTGAGACAACAGCGCTGAGGTGGTGAGGACAACGAGAAAGAAGAGAGTTGAGTTTTTCAGTGGGGGTTTTCTCCTGGGAAACGTCACTACCTACCATGGCGTCTGACCTAAGTTGCATCATCGGTCGGCCTCATCCCTACTCGGTGTCGATTCACTCAGCTTACATGAAATTACTAAGAGCCCGATCAGGGAAGATCAGGTCCAGAAATGGAAGCAATCAAGCCTCATTGGTCTTCGGCCCTCCCTAGCTGGCTCCCGAGTCGACCCCGCTATGAGAGGGTTACAGATTCACTGGAGACGGTCTGCACATTGATTTGGAGACCCCCGGCCAGGCTTACAATCTCTCACGCTCACCTGCAAGCCACGAGGGATATCTTTCATGCTTTCGTGCTTTCGAAGAGCAGGCATCGAGTGACCCTGATGGACTTGAGGTGGGAAGACTGCGGTTACCTTTGTTCTTGAAGGTGTTGAAATTCTTTCCGGGTCCCCCGTCTCTTGGAAGACTTGTACCTTCGTATATTGGAATAATTAAACCATGCCATGGCTGATGGATTGTCATAGCTCTTCACGCACAGTCGAGGATAGTTCATACACTTGCACAGCATCTTCAGTGGGACTGGCCCATCGTAAAAGATATACGACTGTCTGATGATCATCCTTCGACAGAGTATCATGGTGATGACTGCCTTAAGCGTAAATGCCTTTTCGAGCCGTCCGTCTGGGTTCACCCATGTCTAGACGCAACCGCAGCCGCATTAGGCGATTTAAGCGAGAAACCTTAATTCACCCGCCGTTAGTGTGTTTGCCACCGTCATTTTACGATACACTATTCCGTAGCCTCGGCCCGGAATCTTGGTTTTTGTGGAGAGGAAATCGATCCGCCCGGTCGATGACCTCCCTTGAGAAGTTTAGATATCATGGTACATATTCTTATGCAAAAGCCGTTTCTATTGGCAATGAGGCAATGCCCCTCAGACGAAATGATAACTCGAAAAGAATCCAACTTGTAAAAAGAAGTGGCGGAAGGATTTCCTCGACGTCTTCTATCCACCTCAATCCAGCTTCCAACGATTCATCCCCGCATACCTTTGTATCCCGCTTATCCTTTGTTCATTTTACCAATCAGTTGGCGCCGTGTTGGGCGTTCAGCCTTCCCTCACCATGTTCGGCCCTTTCCTTGAATCCTTCGAATGGGTGAAGGCGCACAACCCGGGCTCGCCCTTCAAGAAGCGGCGCCTCAGTTTTCTCACCATACACTGTACGCCAGCTAGATGATGGTTATTGTCTAGAAGATCTAGAAGGCGCTAATGGAAGCTGGTACAGATATGTACATACTCTGCCTTGGCATCATTGGATCAATCCTCCTATACCCAGCTGGTAACTTGGCCTACATTGACGCAATCTTCTTCGCCACTGGATGTGCAACGCAAAGTGGGCTAAACCCGTAAAACCTCCTTACCTCCCAATGCTTTCCCCGTGCGGATGCTGGTGCTAATATTTCTGCAGGATCGATGTAAACAAACTCAATACATATCAGCAGGTAATCGCAATCGGTGACCATTCGACCGCAGCTCTTGCTTACCATATCACCAGGTTGTCTTCTACTTCCTTGCTATGATAGCCACACCAATCTTCATCAATACATTTGTGGTCTTCGTTAGATTGTACTGGTTCGAACAGCGCTTTCAGCACGTCGTCAGAGAGGCGCACAGCATGGGTCGTACACGCACTCGATCTCGTACCAAAACCGAGGCCAGAAAAGACACTCAAGATCCAGGACTCTTGGAACGAGGTGTCAATGGACGGGACATTGTAGTCCTGCATAATGGAGAGTCTCGAAATGACAGCGCAGACAGCCAGTATGCTACAGACAAAGTAAACCCCAATAAAGGACTTGATAGTGCGACGGCTTCATCGTCAAGTCAGCGAGATGCTGTCGAGCCACCTACGCGCCACGCCCAGCCACCTCTACAACAACCACCCACGTTTCACAGAGAAGTCACATTCGCTGACGAAGTTGACAAGAAAAGAGGCACTGGTTCCCCGCTAGAAAGTGTACCCCAACGCCTAACTCCGGAACAGCACATCGCTTTTCTAGAGAACCAAAGGAACCCCAAGGATAAAGGGACACTTCGGATACCTGGCCCTAGAGATTTTGATCGCGGTGATGTCCCAGAAACACTGGCTGGCGATGACGATGGCGGACCATTGAATCGTGAAATTACTAGTCCAATAGAGCGCAAAGAGACCGTGAACAGTAAACATGTGGAACGCAATATAATAAATGACGAGCTCAATCGTCCAGCCACGAGGACTGACACTGGGAATTTGCCTAAGCTCTCGTTCCGGAAGACCGGAAATTCTGAGGCAGTCAAAGTAACACCGACAGATGAGATAGGTCCACCTTCAGCACGGCTCAGATCGCGTATTGGGACATTTGGGAGTCTGAGGGCATCTGGCTCTAGAGAAAAGGACCCTATGCCATATCTTAGCTGGCAGCCGACTCTAGGACGGAACTCTGCGTTTGTTGATCTAACAGAAGAACAAAGGGAGGAACTCGGTGGGATCGAATACCGCTCATTGAAGACCTTGGCCATCGTACTCGTTTGTAAGTGTGTCAAAAACCGCCGAACTCATCTCACGGCCTACCGCTAACGTACAATGAAACGTAGCGTTTTACCTTTTCTTCCATTTACTAGGCGTGGTCACCCTGGCGCCCTGGATTGTACGCAGCGCCACTTATGGCTCTATAGTTGATAGCGATGGCCTGTCACGAGCGTGGTGGTAAGCAGAGCGGTTATTCCATCTCCAAGTAAAAGCTTACGCAGTCCAAGGGGAATATTCACACCAGCTTCCCTGTTCAATGATCTCGGCTTCACGCTCACACCAGATTCGATGATCTCCTTCCAAAAAGCCGTGTTGCCTCTCCTGCTGGGGAGCTTCCTCATTGTTATCGGGAATACTGGTTTCCCATGCATGCTTCGTTTCGTAATCTGGCTAAGCTCATTCCTGGTGCCACAAAACAGCGGGGTATGGGAGGAGTTGAGGTTCTTACTTGACCATCCCCGACGCTGCTTCACCTTACTCTTCCCAAGTGCCGCTACATGGTGGCTGTTTTGGATCCTCGTAGTTCTCAATGGCCTGGACCTCATCTTCTTTATCATCCTTGATGTAAGTTTTCTTGCCATAGTAGTCACCTCTAAATGTCTCTCTAACATACACGCTAGCTCAACGATCCCACCGTAACAGGCATCGGCTCCCCGGGCTACCGCGTCCTCAACGGCCTTTTCCAAGCCGTTTCGACCCGCACCGCCGGCTTCTCCGATGTCAGCCTCTCCAACCTCCACCCCGGCATCCAAGTCTCCTATCTCATCATGATGTATATCTCAGTCTTCCCTATCGCCATTTCCGTACGTCGCACAAATGTTTACGAAGAAAAGTCCCTAGGCATCTGGGGCTCCTCAGCCGAGAACGAAGAAGACGAAAAAGAGCCCTCCTACGTGGGGGCTCATTTGCGTCGCCAGTTGAGTTTCGATTTGTGGTATCTATTCTTGGGACTGTTTATCATTGCGATTGCGGAGGGCCCGAAGTTGCAGAATCCGAACGATAGCGCTTTCACGTTATTCGCCTGCCTCTTCGAGATCGTCTCCGCGTACGGCACCGTCGGGCTCTCCCTTGGCTACCCCAACATCAACGCTTCGTTCAGCAGCAAATTTACCGTCGTCTCCAAAGTCGTCGTTATGGCCATGATGGTGCGGGGCCGGCATCGCGGACTTCCTTATGCCCTCGACCGCGCCATCCTCCTTCCCTCGGATTCCCTACACAAAAAGGAAGACGAAGATGCCGCCAAGCGAATGCAAAGGCGCAATTCGAATATTAGCGAAATGGACCACAACGAACGTCCGCTAGATAAAGCTCCTACGACGGCGACGACAACGGGGAAGGATCTGGATATTATCGAGAATGGTGCATCAGCCAAAGCTCATGCGGGACCTGCGAGGGGGGCATTGGGAAAATTAATGGCTGGGTTGGCGAATCATCCCGACCTAAAGACGAAGCGGCAGAAGGAGCTTAACGAAAAGGAAGCATAAGGGGGATGAATTGTTTATATACTGGGAATATCTACGTCCGTGATTGGGCAAAGGAGTTTTACAGAGCGCAATGCTTTTGGAGTATTGTACAGGACTCGCGGTGGGCATCTTGCATTTGCATTTGCTAGCGTCATGTTTGTGGGTTACTCTTCATAGGGTGGTATACTGGAGGTGGTCGGTGTACAAAGGGGCGTGGTAGACTTAGGAGTACGTAGGAATATGTGATGAATGAATGGAATGCAAGGCTGTGTGATCATACGCATGTAAGATCGGATGCTTGATGTTTCCTTGTACTCACCTTGTAACCAGCCTGGGAGGAGACTTGAGGTTCCAAAGTTGAAGAGCGGGTAAGTAATATGCACTGGCGGCGCGCATAAAACGAAGCACCGTGCACTTGATTAACGGTGGTGAGGTGGGAGACTCAACAAGGTGAGAGAATTTAGGGGGCAATTGATGAGGTGAGAACTATATGATGTGTTAGGTTTCCATGTCCTCTCTCATATGTCGAGGTTGTACTGTAGATCCGGTATGGGGGTTTTTCCTGTTGGGTGGTACGGGATGGGTGGCGGTGTCTACTGCACGTGCGTTGAGTATATCTTGGGTCTTTACATGTTTATGTCTCACGAGGAGAGGTGCAGAAGTGAATTTCGTGAGGTGTAATGTACAAATCTACCAGTAAACGACCAAAGCCCTTGTAAAGAACAGCCCCGTATTCTACGGAGCCCATTTTTTGTCCGTCCACCGACGATCAAGTATGATATATGACGCTCTATGCAATGGGACACAAAGAAATCTATGATGCGTGATTATCGAGAAGAACTCTCCCTCTATTAGTCATGGTTTTTCGAAAAGAAAGAGAGGTCTTTGTCGTGTGTGGAAACGCTGGAGTGTTGGTGGCTCCTGGAATGGGACCATATGGGAAATGTATTATCTTTACGTTGCTGGCTTTTGCTGAGGATCCTGTATGATGGTGTATGACACTAAGATCTATAGATCTTGGGCCGATTGGATTATCCAGCGTCATGTGTACATTGTTCGTCCTTAAGCACCAGGGATTATTCGCCCCACGACATTTCCAATGCGAACCAAGGTGGAGGCGAAAGGGCTATGCAAATATTACCCTCGTATTAGAAACAGTCATTCTTCGCCATAGGATGCGTACAACGCTACCTCGTGATCCAAAGTGCTCCTTTATCCCCTTCCACGCCCTCTCGAAGAACCCCCTCGACGACCTCCTCGCCGCGGGTTTCGTGCCTGGCGCTTCCATAGATATCTTAATACCGCAGATTCTTCCTCCGCCTCTTTTCTTGTAGCCTCTTCCTCTATCTTCGCAGCCGCCTCAATAATTGCTGCCAGCGGCTCCTGTGCAATGGCACTCATACGCGCCAACACGCAAGGGCATGTGAAAGTTGCCATGAGGCAGTTCCCCCGCGAACGTTTTGGCACAAATGCGTACGCGCTAAGGATATCGCGGAAGCGACGGCAGGTAAGAGCCATGGGGACGAAGTTGGATTCGGTGCGCCAGACTGCCTGCGTTGTATTGCATGCGTTACAGCGCTGGAAAAGGTATCGGAGCTCCTCGGCGATCATGATCAGGATTTCTGTTGAGAGGGATAGTAGGCCTGCTGGTGGGTCTGGTGAGCGAGTTGAGGCTTCCATTCCGGTCAGTCAGAGACGTCGTAGGCAAAAAGTGGGACAGAAGATGTAATATCCTTAGCAAAAATGAACGCAAGACTTCTTTGTAATACGAAATGCTATATTCTGTTGTTGTTCTGAAGTATATTGGGATGCTGGTTGTTGTAAGGGAACGGCCAAGGCATGTGTTGTGGCAAGAATTAGTGTTGAGGTTACATCTTGGTATTCACTGACAGCTGCCGTCCTGGATGAGCTGCTCTTCCTTAGTACCTTCAATTTCGGCTCTGCTGTCATGCTAAACTGCTCAAGGCCGGATCCTATGGTCAACTATCAAAACTACTCACACTACTGAGCTCGTGCTGAGTGGGAATATAATATGAATCGGTGTGGTACTTAATTCATATAGCAATCAAGGGTGCGGTGAATGATAATGGTTGATGTTGATCATACGAAGAAGAAATAACAACTTATATTCCAGTAAAGAAAGCTAGGATGATCCAGAAGAAGGAAGCAGTAAAGCGGGACGGTTTCGAAGCCCGTCATATAGTTGCATTCATTGAGAATCTGATTACCAGTCATGGTAGCAAGAAGGTTGCTTTAGTTCAAATTTCTCATCATCCTCTATGACGGGAAAAGCTTCTCGGATACTCTGAGGTATCTCTGGGCGAGCCTTGGATCGAGTCCATTTCGCTATGCTTGAGTTAAATGATTAGGGCAACACGATGTATCGCTCTAAGTGTGGTGGTATAGCACCCAGTAGATTTTTCTCTTGCAGCCACTTTCTTGAGAAAAGTCTGTCAGCATATCTGTAAGCACCATCACAAAGTATCGTAACCACTGTATGCCCTTTTCCTAATTTCTCCGCCACCTCTTTTGCCGCAACGACGTTCAGACAGGAGCTGGAACCAAGATAAAGTCCCTCCTCGTCAAGACATCGATATACCATTTCTATGCTCTTCTCGTCACTAATATGTAGTGCACCATCAAGAAGGTCGATGTCTGCCTGAAGGTTATCTGTGACACGGCCTTGACCAATACCTTCCGTGATACTGGAGCCAGTCCTTTCAATCATTTTGCCCCCATTAGTAATGTATGCATGTAGAACACTGCCTGGTGGATCTGCCAAGAATGACTTTACTCTGCCATTAGAAATGTCCTTTAGATATCTTGTAACACCTGCTAGCGTTCCACCTGTTCCTGTAGCGCAAGTAAACGCGTCAATCTTGCCCTCAGTCTGATACCATATCTCTGGCCCTGTTGTTTCGATATGTGCTCTCCTGTTCGCCATATTATCAAATTGGTTTGTCCATACTGCATTGTCCAGCCTCTCGGCGTGACGTTTAGCTTGGTGATTGTAGTTCTCCGGGTTTTCATATGCCACCGCTGGCACCGGGAAGACTTCGGCACCCAAAAGTCTCAGAAGATCAACTTTTCCTTGAGATTGGGTGTTCGGCATATAAATGACCAATTGATAGCCCTTGGAACGGCACACATGAGCAAGGCCAATGCCTGTATTCCCGGCCGTGCCTTCAATGACAGTTCCACCTGGCCGTAGAAGACCCTTTTCCTCAGCCTCCTTGATCACATACAAAGCCGCGCGGTCTTTAACACTACCACCAGGGTTTTGAAACTCCGCCTTGCCCAGAATTTCGCATCCAGTTTCCTCTGAAAGGCGTTTGAGGCGGATTAGGGGTGTGTTCCCAATTGCTGAATCGATGCACATTCGGTTAGCCAGACACAAATGTACATGAACAAGTAACCTTTACCTCCAACAAACCCGTCGACATGGCCTTGCGCTTTGGCTAATTGGACCCGATATTGGTTTGAAGCATCAACCTTAGCTGATAATTCTGCCATCCTGTACGCTGTTGTGGCAAACCTTCGCACGCCTCTAGTGAACATGGTATTACAGAAGAGGAGAAATCGTAAAAACAAGCTGCTGGAATATGGAAGATTTGGAGGGGTTCATTTTTGCGGAGTTTACGGCGCTAAGCACTAGCGGCTTTTGTTTGTTTACACCGGCATCACCAACTCGACCTTGACTCTTCTTTTGATTTTTCCTAGAATCGCAATTGTCTCAAATCTGCAACGAGTCGCCAGCATGCCAGGAAGAGTATCCACGCGTGCTTCTACTACGTCTCGAGGTTCTCACAAACCATCAACCCAAACACTAGCTTCGCGCAGGTCGACCGCGTCACGCATTTCCTCCCCAACGGTGGTTATACCAGATGAAGGACCCTCGTCAAGTTTGCGAGCACAAATCTGTAACCTTTTCGGAGATGCACAGAGAACAATTGCAAGCCATCGGAACTTGGTGATCAGTTTGAGGAAGGTACAGGAGGCATGTTGCTACGAACCGATCAACCCCAGCAACAAAAGGCAGGAGGAGTTCGGGGAGGATGATTTCAACGTCGAAGTTGCGCGCTGTGTCATCCGATTCATGTGTGTGAAGAAAAGTGAAGGTGTAGGCGATAAACTCGTGAGGTTCCTAGGGCTGTTCCTTCGACATGCCTGTGAGAAAGGTACGAGATAGATTACATTGAAACCCTCAGAGCAGATACTGATCATTCATAGATGCGGCCCTTCTTCCTGAAGAGCTTGACGAAACACAGTCCTTTCCTGAAACCCCAAGCACTCGGCTGACTTCTCATATTCTCGCCATATTGCTACCACTGCTGGCTTCGAAGGAAAAGACCGTTCGCTATCGTTCAACCCAGCTAATAGCGCATATAATCAACTCGCTTGAGTCAATCGATGATGAGTACTATCACCTATTGAAGGTTGGGCTTCTCAAAAGAACAAAAGATAAAGAGCCAATGATAAGAGTTCAGGCTGTCCTCGGCCTGGGACGACTCGCTGGCAATGAAGACGATGGAGGACAGGACAACGCAGATAGCGACGATGACGAAGCAAGCGGCCTGTCGGAGAGGCTGCTTGAGATCCTTCAGCATGATCCCAGTGCAGACGTCCGCCGCTCTCTTCTACTGAATCTACCCTTGACCCCAAGCACTCTACCTTATCTGTTAGAGCGGGCTCGTGATGTTGATTCAGCTACGCGAAGGGCGCTCTATTCACGACTGCTCCCAGCTCTGGGTGACTTCCGCCACCTGTCGCTGTCTATGAGAGAGAAGCTGCTTCGGTGGGGTCTGCGTGACCGCGATGAGAACGTTCGGAAAGCCACGGCAAGACTCTTCCGAGAGCGTTGGATCGAGGACTGCGCAGGCCCACGAACAGCTGATAAGGGTCGTCCAGCTAGAGAAGCTGCTCCTCCCAGCGTTGACGGCTTGCTTGAATTGCTGGAGCGTATTGACGTCGTAAATTCAGCAGTCGAACATGGTGTGGCTGGCGAAGCTATGAAAGAGTTCTGGATCGGAAGACCAGACTATTGTGACGCTATGAGTTTCGAAAATGCATTCTGGGACAGTTTAACCCCCGAGAGTGTCTTCCTGGCCAGAAGTTTCAATGACTTCTGTAGACAAGACGGCGAACCAAAGCATGAATCACTTGCTGAGGAGAAGATGCCGGAGGTGACTAAACTTGCTTTCTTTCTCCAACGATATATGAACAACTTGGTAGACTGTCTAAAACGTAACGACGCCGACGGCTCAGGTGAAGGAGAGGATGAAGACACGGTCGAGTTAGAATTCGTTGTGGAACAACTGCTTCATATTGCAAAGTCACTGGATTATTCCGACGAAGTTGGTAGAAGAAAGATGTTTTCTCTTATGAGGGAAACACTTGCCATTGCCGGATTACCTGATGAGATCACCAAGCTTGCTGTCGACGTCCTCCGAGACGTTTGCGGCGCTGACGCTGCTGGAGAGCGGGAGTTCTGTGGCGTAGTACTGGAAGCTGTCGCCGAAGTCCATGACACCATCTCCAATGAAGAAGATAACGCCAACGATGAAGATGAAAGCTTCCACTCGGCCCAATCAGAGATGAGCGGGACCACACCGACAAAGGCGAGCAACAAGCAGAACGGCGTCCGGGCCAATAGCGTAGATGGCGAGGAAGACGAGGCCAAGGCCATTAAAGAAATCGTGATCAACATGAAGTGCCTCCATATAGCGCAATGTATGCTGCAAAATGTGGAGGATAATCTACAGCAAAATATTCATTTGGTGACAATGCTGAACAATCTAGTTGTACCAGCCGTTAGGAGTCACGAAGCACCAATCAGAGAACGTGGTCTACTCTGCTTGGGTTTGTGCTGCCTTCTCGATAAGGTATGATGGTCCTTTCCTTGAAGGCTTACCTATACTGACACTCTGGCTCTAGAATCTAGCTGAAGAAAACCTAAGCCTCTTCCTTCACTGCTTCAATAAGGGTCATGATGCACTTCAAGTGACCGCTCTCCATATTCTCTCTGATATGTTGACGACACATCCAAGTCTGCTCTCCTCACCAACGGCCGATCCTGCACTTCAGAAATCAGTTTTCAAAGTTTTTACGAAAGCTACGAAGGCGGTGCAATCACCTGATGTTCAATCAGCAGCTACAACCGCTCTTTGCAAATTGATGCTGACCAGCGTAGTCCAAGATGAGGAACTTCTCAGGCAACTTGTGGTCTGCTACTTTGATCCTACCACGAAGGATAATGCTGGAGTGAGGCAGGCGTTAAGCTACTTCCTGCCAGTATATTGTCACAGCCGTAGGGAGAATATGGAAAGAATGGCGAGGGTTGTGGTAGGGATCATGCATACTCTAATGAACCTAGGAGAGGAATTGGAAGAGGACGAAGAGATGGTGGGAATAGCGGTTGTAGGAAATATGTTGGCCGACTGGACCGATGCTAGAAAATTAGTGGTACAAGATGAAGCCACTGTTAGCTGGGACGAGGCTGGTAGGAAAGAGGTCAAGGCTGTTAATGGCGACGTTCATCTCAGTCTTGTGGAGGATCTGCTCGAGAAGGCAATGAGTCATGGGTGCACAAGTAAGCTTGACCATTGCTCCGTGACCGCTTATGCAATAGTTGACCATGTTCTAGAAGAAGAAAAGAAAGCTCTCCTTTCAATGCTGAGCAAGCTATACATAACCGGCAACTCGAACGCAGAAAAGCTACAATCTGCTCACGAGCTCGTCATCGAGGCCATTGACCTCAAGATTGGGACTGATGCGACAACCCGAAATGCTCTCAACAAATTGGAGGCAGCCTTGAACAAAGTAATAGGCGAATCAAGCGCCTTCAGAGGAGGTACTGAAGGAGAGACCATTGCTGAGCCGGCGCAAGAAGGTCTAACTGTAGTAGATGAAGGGCAAATTGAATTACCAGGGGTGCCTTCCGATGAGGCAGATGATATGAAGATGGATGTCACAAAGCATGAGGTCGAAGACATGACAGGGACAAATGACACCTTATTGGAGGAATTGCTGGATGATGATGAAGACGGAGGGGCCTAATGTCTCTTGGATGTAATTTCATGGAAGCGGGTGAATTTGATCATGAGTTGCGCCATTGAAAGACTTGCTATTTTACCATGATTGCAACTAGCATTCTTGTCTTATCGCCAGTGGCCCGTAGAGACCAGCCTATGTCGAGCTCCACTGTAGACGCCCAAGAGGTCAGCAGTCTCGCTCAGCGTAATTCTGAGAGCAGAAGAACAAGGTACCGCAGGTCAAGTAGCGAACCTTCAAAGAAAAGATAGGCAGAACAGTAGACCTATGGTCCTCGAGTTCTTTTGCTGCCTGCGCCTCTACCGTAACTGTCCGTAAGTACTGGGCGGAAGTGTCGAGGAATTTGCCTTGTGTATTGGACCCTTACCCCCAGGTGCTACCCGGCTTTCACCCACTGGTACATATTGTCCGCCAACTCCGACTCTCTTCCATCCCCATCTAAGTGCAAGGGCTTTACGCGTATCAGTGAGGATTCGTCCGAGATCGCGTTTTTGCTAGTTGAAAACTACTTTATGACCACTCGTTATGGACTTCGGTTCGTATCGGAATTTTTGAAAAATTCTCTTCATTGAAGAAACTGCATCTTTTCATTGCATGCTGTCCTTTATGGATGGCTGTGAAGATGAGATAGGTATACGTCGCAACTCTCCCCGATGAAGAATGCATGCTACCTGCATGATAGAAATGCTCGATGTTGGATAATTCTGTAGATGTGCAATGCTGGGAAGGGCCTACAAAAACGACAACAACCCCAGCCAAGCAGGGTTGTGGAATCTCTCTCGTTACTGAGCCCATTGCACGAGTTGAGCTTGTCCTCACGTAAAGGCATTATCTAAAGGTATTGAATATCACGACATGGCACGGAAAGTACTTGTTACTGGTGCCACGGGCCTACTCGGCCGCCAGGTGTTGAAAGCTTTCCAAGAAGCTGGATGGGACGTTGTGGGCACCGGGTTCTCGAGAGCGAAACCGCCTTCCATCATCAAGCTAAACGTGTCCGACCAAGCGGCGATATCGTCAGTACTAGATAAAGTCAAGTAGGCAGCAATATTGCGGTCACACCTCGCCATGGATGCAAGCTGACGATGCTGAGGTCACAGACCCCAAGTCGTGATACACTGTGAGTGAGAAGTGTAATACTTTGAACCTCAAATTAGGACTGATTTCGTTTCAGGTGCCGCAAACCGCTTTCCAGATAAATGTGATGCTGATCCGGAGGGAGCCCAAAAATTAAATGTCGAAGCCACCCACCACCTTGCTCAGGCAACCTCTTCCCAATCTATCCTCCTCATCTACATATCTACTGATTATGTCTTTCCGGGCGTGCCAGGTGAAGCTCCTTATGAAGCCGACGCATTCCCAAGCCCTCCAAATCTATACGGGCAAACAAAGCTAGATGGAGAAAGAGTTGTACTGGACACGACCAAGAGCACAGGTTTAGGCATCGTATTGAGGGTGCCTGTTCTCTATGGCAAAGCTGAGGAACCTAAAGAAAGTGCCATCAACGTCTTAATGGACGTGGTATGGAAGGCTCAGGAGGTGAAGGCGGAAAACGCCAAGATCAGTATGGATCATTGGGCTCAGCGCTACCCCACCAATACTGAAGATGTAGGACGGGTCTGCAAGGATGTGGCTACGAAGTACCTGGAAGCAGGCGATGCTCGGTCGGAAATGCCAAGGACCTTACAGTTTTCATCGGAGGATAGATACACGAAGTACGAGATATGTGAGCTATTTGCGGAGATCATGGGCCTTCCAATTGAAGACAAGATTGAAGCAGGTAGACAAGGGAATGGTCCAAAAGTAAGCGTGCAGAGACCGTATGATACACATCTGTCGAGTCAAACTCTTAAAGATCTTGGGATCAATGTCCAAACGCAGAGTTTCAAGGCTTGGTGGTATGCACACGGATACGATAGAAGTGTCTTCCATGTACCGGCTGACGGAATTTCAGGAAATGGGAGGTACGGGCTTTCAGAAAGTAAACAGTGTCGTGGTCTACGCCCTATTCGTCTTCAGATACGGTTTGTTAAGGCGTGCTTAGATGACTCTCAGGGGCCCTTCTACACCAAAATTGTACTACACCTATATTATCGTGATATTGGAGCAGCCGTGCAGACCAACCACACATGGTACCGTGATAGTATAATCCTCTGCTAGATGAATTGGACAACACAACCGAAACGACATCGTAGTATGTCTCCACAGCTAACAAAGCTTCTACATTTGCACTCTGTATCTTACTTCGAGATCTGGAAGTCTTTGTGTCTACATCTGCGATATGCCGTCGATCACCATACCGTTCGACATATGGTCCACAAAAGTACTTTTCCAAGTGTCCTTGATGATCATGTCTTGATGTACCTTTTTTCCGTCCGCCCCATGTTCCATCAACCATTGCGGTCTCTTCAAGGCGTAGTACCATCTATCCTCCATCAGTTCACCTCGTATTCTGCTTCGATCTCTCATTGAAGTAGAGTCTTATGTTGTTTTGGGGGAACTATTTTCCAAGATGCTATCATTGGGTAGAAGAAGGCAGTCAGGCGTAGAAACAAGGAAGAGAAATAAGGTCATGGGAGATTGAACCAAGTAGAATGAGAAAGCTGTCTGGTAATCTTAATGGGGAGACGCTGCTACGAATGTATGGATGGTGGTTCACGGCGATGGCTTTGGACGCACGACCATAGATACACCCGACCATCAGCGCTTCGAAATGAACAGAAAGAGCGAACTTCTAAGACTAATGATCGTGGGCAAGGACATTGTGCATTACAGTACTCCTACAGATGTGACTGCCAGTGGCCTGCCGGGCTGTCAAAATTACGCTGAAAGACGCTAAGGTACAGTACAGTAGGTAGATACTCTCGTGCTCAACAGCCCTATATAGATTAATGCAAGTCGCGTGGATCCGCAAACGAATTCTTGGAATTGGCCCCCCCCTATGGAAATTATTCACTGCTTGTCACAAACATCGCAGATGCCTCAAACTAGACCACCTCATTGCAATACGGACCCAAGATGTCGACTGAGGTACAGACGTATCCCCAGTCGCAGCAACATACTCCAAGATATTCTCCATCAACACTTGGTTCCTCTGTGATAGCGACAATGCCTGCCGTAGTCCAAACGGAGAATCCTGCACCTCCTAGAAATGAGACAATTGCACGAAGCATGTCGAGGTATCGGGGAAACCGTCGAGTCAAAAACCAAGCTGATCCTCCACCTATGCCCACGAACCCCTTGTACAAGAGGCCGCATGCAGAATCACAGTCTAGTTCTGGCCCATATAACGAACCCGATCTGGACCTGGAAGCAATACCGAGGCGACGTGAGGATAGTAGCCAAGGGAAGACCGTGGAAGACGCTCGGAGGCATGTGCTCGCAGGAGCGACTACTGCGTCTTCCCAATCTCGAGGCATTCGATCCCTTCCCGAAGGCCAGAGAGACTTATCGAATCTAGTGCAGACCAGTGCGCCAACGGCAGGAGAACATCCTCGGAATTTCTCCGAAAACGCAGCGCGGCCTGAAGCTCGGTACGCCGTTAATGGCGATGATAACTGTCAGGCACAAATACTATGTAAAGAACAGACCGACGGTAGAAGGATGAAGGGAGCTGGCTATGACGACCGTCGGCGGGAAGAGCTGGAGAGAACATATGGCCATAGACAGAGACGCCAAAGCCTGCGGCAGGGCGCTCAACCGATCAACCAGCCAGCGATAAAGTCCGAAGATCTGGGGTTTCTTAGCCGGGAGCACAAGCAAAGGCAACCTACTTCAAGACCGATATTATCAACTAAAAAGAGCTTTACTCAGCGGATGGCGGGCAGTATCAGTAAAGCTACTGGATCCGACAGCAGAGCTGAACTGAAGCGGACTATCTCTTTTCCTATCCCTATTGAACCAGAGAGTGTAGCGCCTGCGCCTGTACCTAGTTTCGATGCACCCATATCCGCCGTCAACGCTGGTGAGCGGAGAGTCATGGTCAAGTTTCAGGATAGTGTCATTCCGATTACTATCACGCCGTCAACAACTCCGGTTGATGTCATTCGCTTTGCTTCAAGCAAAATGCCCGGAATGATTGACCCAAACTCGGTAGTACTACTCGAGTCTTTCAAGCAAGTTGGGTTAGAACGGCCTCTTAGAAGATACGAGCATATTCGCGATGTACTGAACTCGTGGGATAATGATGAACAGAATGTATTGATCGTTGTTCCTTCGCCCACAGGAGGCAATGACGATGACTTAGATTTAAGGAGTGTTTCAAGAGAGCAGCCCGGAGATACTTCAGTGTATTTATATCATTCACAAATGCCAGGCAAGTGGGACAAACGATGGGTCACCCTACGGTCAGATGGGCAAGTGGTCTTAGCCAAGAATCTTGTAGGTGAAACGACCAATATCTGCCACTTGTCTGATTTTGATATCTATGCTCCAACGCCGCGTCAGATGGCTAAAAAAATCAAGCCGCCGAAGAAAGTTTGCTTCGCTGTCAAAAGTCAGCAGAAGTCCAGCATGTTCATGAGCACTGCCAATTTCGTTCACTTCTTCTCCACCAGTGATAGGAAGCTGGCTACGTCTTGGTACAAAGCAGTCCAGGAATGGAGAAGCTGGTATCTGGTCAACGTGTTGGGAGAAGGCCAGAAGAAAGTGGCAAATGTCCATACAGCGAATAGTATCCACCGAAGAAACTCGATTAAGGCTCCCGCAGCCGTAAACCGTGTGCAGCACACTAATGGCTCTCATCACGGTTTACCCTTGGCTCCAGCACCCACTATGGGAGCTGTGGGTCCGGCACAGAGTAACCAGATACGAGTCAAAGCTGTCAGAGATCGAGGAGCCCCTCCAGTGTCGTTCCCCAAGAGGCTCACCAAAGACGCCCTCACTGGCGAAGCCACCACTCGCAAACACGGGCCTACCTTGATTCAGAGCCACGCAGAACAAGCCCAAGAACCTGAGCCCTTTGAGCCCGCCAGCCTTCTCGGCCGAACCTACAGCCAGCGCCAGAAAGCTGTCCAAACCCAGCCCAACCACTACCCTATTACAGTCGACCATCGTTACTCCGGCAACTCCCCGGCCACCAGCTCCAACGCCATCAATGAACTCAAACGCAGCTCCTCCCAGCGCCAAAAACCGAGACCGCTTATCGATCTAACACCAAAGTACATTGAACCGCCTCAACACTTCAGGAAAGGTCGAGGCATCATACCCAAGCAACTGCCCCCTGGGGGTCTTGTGGATATAGCTACAAGCCCTGAGACTGCTATCCCAATCCCGCCGACTACTTCTTGGCGACGACCACGGGAAAGATCACCCGCTACCCAACGAACGCATACCCTCCGCGGCACCCGTCCTTCTCATCTCAGCAACCCCGAGAGCCCCCACACCTCCCCCGAGCGCGCAGCCTACAACAGCAACGACGACATACCCGCCTTCACAGGGGCCGGCCTCTTGGCTAAAACCGGCAAGTCTCAAGGCGGTACAGGCACGGGACGAGGCGTCATGTCTGGAGATCGGCAGGCCAAGGGCCCAATGATTGATGTGGTGGAGCCAAGCCAGTTTGTGCAGGGAAGTTTGTTAGCGGGGATGGGGGTTGGGGAGAAAGGGGTGGTGGTTGATCGGGAGAAGAGGAGGACGGTAGATGTGCTGGTGGGGGAGGGGGTGTGAGGGGTGGTATGCGCTGGAATTGGTGGTTTGGTAGTGAACGGAGATGAACAACTATTTCAGAGAGAGGCAACTGCGAATGCTTGTTAATCCATTGGATGTTTCTATGGTTCCGTAGTTGATTCTACTCCCTCGAATTCCCCCCCCCCCACCCCCACATTAACCAGAGGCTTGTCGCAACGTCGTTATCCAACAACCAACAGCCAGGTACGCCAGACCAACTATCTGACTATCTAACAGATTGGGTACGAGAAGTCAAACCCGAGTCATTCCAAATTTTGTTTCCCCAGTTCTCCTTGTCGCACGCACATGGCTTGCGGAGTCATTATTCATAGTCGTCGAGTTTTTCCACTTGGAGATTTCCATGTAGACTGCTTAGCATCCTTTCCTCATATTTCCTATAACAATTATCCCTTGCTTAAACCCCCTAAACATGCATAACCCCTTTCTTCTTCTTCTTCTTCTTCTTCTTCTTCTTCTTCTTCTTCTTCTTCTTCTTCAGCCCCATCTTCCATCCTCCCATCCCTCTCTCTCAATCATCTATACACGCACCGTATTCCAAACCAAACCCCAAACTCCCTACACACTTCCGTTCCATCACTCACCCCCGGTAGTTTGATAACCCCCTTTTCCTTCAAATAGCTGTACTCCTCGGCTATCACTTTGACACACCATTGAAATTATTACGTTTGTTTTTGCGTGCGGATTTTAGATGTTGTGCCAGAGGGTTGAGGTGTTCTGGTTGCTTTCGGTAGTAGTCAAGGACCGGTGTTTGGATGCTATCTCACCTGCTTGCTGGATTGGTTTTGAGCCAAGGTTCTTGTGGAATGTTGTGATCCAAGTCAACATAGATAGTCGTATAACATCGTGGATGTCTACTTTAATACCACCATTATCGAAAGTTGACCGTTTGCGGGTGATTTTCTTACCACTTATCTGTAAATGTATAAAAATATATACATATATTAAGGGAACCAATATTTGCACACCCAGTTTCCATACATGCACGCCCAATTTCACTACATAAACACCCATTCAAATTAGAATTAATTATACCGATACCTCGACCGCCTAGAAATACCTTTATTTGTATGAGTGCCCCACCAAGAATTAAGTACCTGCAGGCAACGACGTCATTCTTCATCAAATTCATCGCGTTACAACGTCTAACATATTACCAGATATCTAATCTACCTATCTACCTTCCTCCTACCAATGGATCTCACGCCGGCGCCGGTAGGGGAGCTCTACACCAGTCATGAAAAGCTCGTTCTCGCTGCCAACAACCACGCCGGCCCCCAAGGTTACGCCGTTGTAACCAGGGCGAGATAGAGGGAGGGAGGGAGCTAGGGGGAGGGGAGCTAGGGGGAGGGGCAGAGGACGAGGTAGGGGGGGTGACGAAGGTTCAGCTATTGTAGAGCGGATTCCGGAGTTTCAGGAGCAAGCGCCAGGTGGTGAAAATAACAGTTGATCCCAGAGGTACTTAATTCTTGGTGGGGCACTCATACAAATAAAGGTATTTCTAGGCGGTCGAGGTATCGGTATAATTAATTCTAATTTGAATGGGTGTTTATGTAGTGAAATTGGGCGTGCATGTATGGAAACTGGGTGTGCAAATATTGGTTCCCTATATTAATCAACATCACATATACAAACACCCGGGCTAATGCTCTTCGCTGAATGCTGCACAGAATCCCCTAACCAATCGCTGAAGCAACAAATCAAGATATGAAACAAACACATGGACTAGTATCTACCTGCTTCACTTTTCTCGACGTCCCTCCCCTGATCGTGCATATCCGCTCCATCCGCCGCAATTTCTTCCCCGGGCATCTGCGGTTGCGCTCCCCTCTTCTCCTCGTTCTTTACACCCCCCCCCTTCTTCCTCCTGCGCTGCCGACATCTCGGCCATCGGCTCCTCTGTCTCCCGCGCAAATTTGCACCTCTTCCTGATTGCGGGTCCGTACCTGAAAAATGGAAACGGAAACGGCACACATATTAGAGTCAAGAACGCTGGGATCGTGCTTGCCTAGTGGATGCCCAGGTTGTTGTACATGCAGGTAGTAAATAGAGGAAATACGGCACCGAATAAGCTTCGAAGAACGCTGTTGGCGGCGAGTACGGAAGCGGCGTAGATGGTGTAGGCGTCGATGAGGTAATTCATTATGGATAGGAAGACGAGCACCATGCCGAACCCGAACGGGGCGGTGAATATGATACAGACGATCCAGTGGATACTAGGGTAGTTTGTCCAGGCGAAGATCAAGAGACCAAGGGGGATGAAGGCGCTGCCCAACATGCTGGGTGATATTCTAGCTTCTGGAGGGGCGCTATGGGCTCCATTTGTGATTGCAGCGTCCGCAGCACGATTATATCGCTTGTTGTCGGGGATTGTATAGATTACAGCCGCGATCATACCGACTGCGACACCTAAGAAGGCAAGGCCACCGACACCTTCGGACCAGCCACGTTGTTGCTGGAACACAATGGGAAAGGCAGCGAACATCGGAATAAAGGGTTCCATAGATGATGGCCATGTAGATCGAGAGAAGGAGGACGATCGGTTCGCTGAAGAGAAGAATCCAGGGCCGGGACAGGGCGACCTTGAAGGATGCGCCAAGGGTGGGCGTACCGTGAGTGGCTTCGTGTTTAGAAAGGTAGACTTTGCCGGTTGCTCTGTTGAGCTCGGCGGCTCGTTTGCGGAGAAGGACTGGCTTGTATGTTTCCGGGATGGTCAAGGCCCCAATGATCCAGACAGCTCCTGTAAAGATGGCCATGAGACCTTCAACCCATCTCCAGCCCTTCGCTTCTCCCAGAAACCCCCCCACGATCGGTCCTAGAGTTGAGCCCATGAAGGTGCGGCTGCAAAGACTGACATAGCGAGACCTCTCTGCTTTGCCGCGAACATGTCCGCAATGACTCCTCCTGCGTTTGTCAGGGGCGACGAACCAAATGCACCAGCAAAGAACCGAAGGACAAGTAGCGTTTGAATGTTCTTCGAACCCGCGGCCCCTGCGTTGAAGGCGGTAAGGGCGCCATAGGTCCCAAAAAAGAGGACCTGGCGGCCATAAAGCTCAGACAGAGGCACCCACAGTAGAGGACCAATTGCAAACTATAAGACCGACAAATCAACACACCGCTGAACTTCCGGACTTGGTTATGCTTACCCCAAGTACAAAGAGTGATACCCCAAGTATAACCGCTTCTTCGCTTGCTCCAAATTGCTGGATAATTTGATTTATACCGCCTGTGTAGGCGGAAGACACAAACGACACAGCTAATGTGGCAACAGCAACCAGGAGTGTAATTGACCATTTTTTCACCATGGAAAAGCCCATAGGATCACGAGGGTCGTTCGGTATGAATCCCAACACATAAGGATCCTCTTTCGTTCCTGAGCCATTATAGTGGTAATGGAGGACAGGGGTTACAAGAGCTTGTGAGGCCACCACTTGCCAGTGGGAAGGGGCTTTTTCTCCTGAGACGGACTTGGTATCAACGTCAGTAACGAGTATGTGACGAAGTGTCGCTGCTTGCGGTCATGATGAGCAATGAGAGATGGAAAGTATGGAAGCCAACGGGCAACAGCGAGATGGAAGCAAGGACAGCAAGAGATCAGAGGTATGGTACTGGATGAACATGACTGAAAAGAAAGGCAACGCCATGGGGACTCTATATAACAGTCTGATTCGGTCAACCGAAAAGGGGAACGGCCTTGACCCATCACAATTCACATCTATTAAGGAATGGTAGGTAAGGCATAATTCGGGAAGCCTGAAAGAAACACTCAGAGGGTATTGCATAAATCCCCCGTGGGCAACAGTGACGTCGTCTGGTTGCATAAAGATCATTCATCATCTCATCCGTGACTGATGATCCCGTTCGTGCCCGTTCTCGGATACTCGTTTAACCGAACCCCGTGCCCCCGTACCCTGCCGTCCCCTGCCCCTCGGTTATGATACTTAACCCTAATCGCCCCGCTAGTTCTTTACTAATAAACGCAATGCGTGTTGCTGCCACTTGCTGGCAAGTTGTACCTCAATCGTCTCATGTCACGTGCGTTGCAGTGCACTGCTCTCGAGTACGTAGTATATTGCCCTGTTTGTACCTATCTAAAAGCGACCCCCCCCGATTATGCTACATTGAGCCTGCCCCCAGCCTCTCAAACGTCCACCCCCCCGAACAAGTACATTCTCTCGCGCGATCCATACCATGTCCTGTAGTAGCCAAACCGCCTTATCTGAATCCTGGCCCTACAAACCACCCATATCCCCTGACCCCCCAAGATCTCTCTACCACCCACGCTAGCCAAAGAAAATAAAGGCAACTCACATCGCACTGAAGAAAAGGCCAAAGCAGAAGGAAAGACTAAACACAACCGACTCGGACAAGAGAAGCTTGAACAACGCAATCCACCAGTCTAAAAACCCCACCGACGCTTTTTGGATATCCCCTCCCAACACCACCGTGGCTGTCCATCCCGCTATGCTGACAATGTGGAGATCTATAGCCCTGCCGTATCCTGAACACAACCGCTGCCGCATGAAAGTGTCGCTCCGAAGATCAAACTCCGCTGTAGCGCAAGAAATACCGATGATCCCTTTCCCACCCCCTTCTTTTTGCATTCTATGACACCCCACCAGCCCGCCGACATCACCAACATATGAAATATGAACGATTTGCCCTGATTATGCGGGTGACTTGTTCGAATTTGCACCGTTTCTCCGCGCGTCGTCACTCATTGAAAGACCGCCAAGTCCGGTGGAGAGGAAGGCGAATGGATCAGACGATCCTCCATCCATATTGCCGTAATTGGGACCGTAGGAAGATCCATTTGGAACTCCAGCAGAGGGGCCGTTACCAGCAGATGAGAAAGCGGCTTCAGCAGCTCGACTGTCAAATGGTCCTCCAGAGTGGCCGCTGCTGCCTTGACTATACCCTGTGTTCACCGGGGCATAAGCACCGGTTGGAGCACCAAGTCCAGAAGGCAGAGCGTATTGACTAGGCGGACCACCATACTGTTGACCTCCGAACCCGCCAGAGCCGAACCCGCCAGCAGCTGATGCAAACGGACCAGGACCAGGAGTGCCTGCCATAGATGGAGGGCCCATACCATATCCAGACGGTGGCTCAAGGGGAGAGGGAAATGCCGAGTCAGCTACGACAGCAGCTCCCGCACGGCTGGCACCACAACGAAGACAGCTGACGTTCTTGGCGAAGTTGTGGTAACCGCATCCATCCGATCCGCACTTCCAGTCTCCAGCTCGAAAAGGCACCATTCCACCGCCTCCACCCATACCACGCCCATGGCCCATGCCATGACCGCCATGATGACCCATATGGTGGTGAGGAGCCATCATATGCGGAGCACCGTAACCGTAGCTAGAATAACCCATTGGATCTCCACCTGGCGCTGCAGAAACAGCGGGGAAAGAACAACGAAAACATGCTGTACGGCGCTGGAAGTTGGAAAACCCACACGACGGGCAAGTCCAATCCCCAGGCCGTGGGCGGTTTTTGCTTGGAGGGAAAGGTGTTAAGATTTCTGCAGCGCGGTCGAGAACTCGACTTGAGGATGGAGAAACCTCTATAGCTTTCTCGTTCAGAGCACGACCATTCATACAAAGACTCTCTGCTGCCTATCAAGAGGTCAGAAAGATACTCAGTGAAGCAAGATATGAAGCTTAGTTATCACGGTTCACCGCAGCTTAAAGCATGAGAGACAAAAGGGCAAGTGCTTCACTACTGGAAGCGGTAGTATGAAGACGTTGAATTTCAAGTAGACGTAGGAAATTGAACTGACCTCCTCGTGAGAAGAGAAAACTGCAAAGCCAGAGCCTGTGGGCTTGTGTTGATCCGGCGTACGTAGGGTCCAGAATGCGATAGGCCGACCACCAAATTGGGTGAACCAGCTTTCAAGCTCGGATTGGGTAGTATCGTGAGGGAGACCACTCATATGTAGTACTTTACTACGCTCTGATAAGAAAGCACGGACGTCTGCTCTAGCATCCATCGGCCTAGTAAGAACGTCTGGATGTTCGTGTGGTGGCTGTGACTTGTGGATGAGACCGCGGAGTACTCGTGCTAGTGTTACAGCCTCTTCCATCGCCCGCCTTGGTGAAGCTGGAGCCAGCGCTTGCAAATGAAATGGCAGATTGTGTTTTATGGGCGCGGAGGATTGGACGGGCTCGACCTCGAGCGCGGCACATATGTTGGCAAGAGAGCTTGGACCAAATGGTAAGGACTCGGGGTGATGTTGCTGCCAGCGCTGATACTCTGTACGTAGATCGTATGTACGGGAGTGCTGGAGATATGGCGGAAGCACAACAGCCTTGTCTCGTGCTTCCCGAGGAAGCTGGACACGCAAGTCCCACGAATCTAGGGTGACGAAGGAAAACTCAAGGTTTTTCGGTAGTAGGTGCTCCTGAGCAAAGCTATCGAAGCGGTTGATGGCGTCACGGAAAGATCCAGCGGTGCGGACGTGCTCCCAGGTCAAAGTCGTAAGGCTTGCTACCTCGAGTCTTAGCTACCTACGCGTTCTGATCTGACACAAGGTGGTTGCCCTGTAGCACTTACTGCACAGTGGGGTTATGGGCGTGTTGACTGGCTTGACTAGGACGCTCTCTCGGTGCATCTGTAATTGTAACCGTGAGCTCCCTTCGGTGAATCTGAGCAGATCCTACCTACCTCTTCACATTTCTTGGCGTCAAGCATGACCCAGCCAAGCTCGATGACCTCGGCCGAGTCTTTTGAAACCTTCCAATGGGTCAACACGCAATAGCAGCCTTCCACTTGGGACAGTGTATCTCACATATACTCCATGTTCATCGCACGCTGCCAGGAGATCGTCAGCGGTGTGAACGCCATGTAAATGAACAGTGTGAGACATACTAGTAGCCACATGTATGACGATGTACCGGTCGAGGCTCGGTTTCTGCCCCTGATTGTTTGCCATGCCGATCTAACAATGGGGATGGTCGTCAAGCGGATTGGTGCTGCGGAGCTTACGCCTGCACTTGAAGAACTAAAAAACGGCTCCCAAGATGCTTCGAAGATGGTTCTGGAGGTTTGGTCCTTGGATCTCCTTAGATTTCTGCAACTACAAACATAGATAGTAAGAGCTAGCGGCGAAAGACAAATTCAGTATCTTTTTCATCAGGATAAAGCCCCTGTTGAGATATGGCGGAGGGGCGAGTGAGGGGAGGGGGGAGATGTAGAAGATAGGAGGGAGATGGGGGGGGGGGGATGGAAGCGGAGTGAAGTGTCGAGGTCAGGATTGGAAATTAAATCGTTAGGGTTCTTTTCACTTTTCTCACGCCAAAATCCGAAAATAATTGCCAGGGGAGTGACGCGCCAAGACTACGGTTTCACCTTTCAACTTTGTCTATTTTTCGCCTAAAGCAACGGGTCATGATGGGTTGTATTCTACATAGATACTCCGTACTCTCTAACGTGTAAGACCAACTTGAAGCATCCTCCTTTCAATTGATCGGTCCATCCATGATCGCTTACGACGATTGTAAACACCACTCACAATGTGTCCGCTTGCTCAAGCCGACATTCGGACGACAGCTCGACACATGGAGGATAATAACAGCACTGTTTGTGCCGGGCGGTGTCCACGACATGACTGACCAATGGTGGGACGTACAGGCGTACGAGAGCACTGCAGACGTACTGTACTTTACTCCACTGTAGTATTTTATTACACTCGGTACTGCACACCTGGACTACGGTACTTTACCTACTACCTACCTTACCTTACCTTACCTTACCTTACACTCCACCATCAAGCAGCAGGTGACGCTGCATCAATCATTGTTCCCTCGCACTAGACAATTTGGTTTACTGTCTACCTGCCTACCTTACTTGAGTCATTGCTGCCGCCAACCTGCTGCAATCAAGCGCAGGTCACATCACACCCAGTCCTTTTGCGTCTTTTCCGTACAACAAAGAAGCTGTTTCAAGTCTTGCAGTTATCCGATATTAAGCTGAGACGCCAACACCGAGTGCCTGAACGGGCAAGAGGTCTTTTGGATTCGGGACAGGAAGCTCGTGACCTGGCGAACTTTACCCTAGACCTATCCCAGCATGGCCTACTTGCTTCATCACCAATGTCTGACTTGGATCGTTACACGCATGCAATCAATGGATGTATCGACTGAAGAGGCGATGCAGTGGTACGGATGGATTGGCGGTTCTTGCATCAATGTACATAGCTGCTCCTTTCTTGAGAACATAGCAGCCACAAGTGCCACATCAACTCGCACCAATACGTGCTCATCCTGTAATGGCTAGGGGTTTCTTTGAGGTCAACTGGGGGGAGAGTGCCATCTAGAGATGACATATGATTTCGCAATTGGTCGACAGACAAAGGAATGTGAATGCAGGGGCACCGTCTTGAAATCCAGCTCGATTCAAAGTATCTAAGAAAGCACATCGCCCGAGGTACCACCAGTCCACCATGCACTCAACGACATCAAACGAAGTCCCCGTAAGTTGTCCATTATATCTGGTCGTTGCTTCCACCACCTCCGGGGGGTAAGGACCCCTCCAAGGGACCCTCTAACTCTAAAGCTGCCGGCTGTCAGACGCTCAGACGTGGGAGAGCTACATACCTATCCTATTGTGGGGTTCAGGCTCACGACCTTACTACCTACAGTACTACTACACTGTCCCCAATTCAAAGCCTGACATCCTCCAGTATCATGAAGTTTCTCAGTCATATGCGATCAAAGACGAGGTTGAAGCACAACGGTGACGAGGCTCAACTCTATCATCACTATGTCCCTGACTCGAAGACCACCTACCGAAGGGGAGGTCCGAATCCAACCGCAAAGATACCCGTCCAGCTGCTCTCGACAATCCTATCTTACGTGTGTCCCCACAGCCAAGATGATACATATACCACGTGCGAGGATTCAATGCTTGATGGAGGAGTATGTATGCTTTGTGACATGCGCGACCTGGCGCATTGCGCCTTGGTGAGCCGGCAATGGGCTGAGGCTACGCAGAGATGTTTGTAGGTCGTAATAGAACGTTCCTTTGTGGCCGTTGACTGATGATGGTGTGCATTTCAGGTATCACAGTATCCGTATCGACGCCGTTCATTACTGCGAACGTGAGATAGACCTGGCGGAGAAGCGCAAGAGACGGTCCTTCTTTGATCGCAATGGAATCCCCAAGGATGCACCAATGCAACGGCTACAGTTGTTCTCAAGAAGCGTCAGGGAAAACC
>JAABUR0100002168.1_pt1 | contig 31326 bp, 42 predicted proteins | sample 5560091 | NCBI WGS metagenome assembly JAABUR01 (sample SAMN10711879, study PRJNA513375) | rock metagenome | isolation source: Antarctica rocks | place: Antarctica: Victoria Land, University Valley sud
TTTACAACTCCCCCCCCCCCCCCCCCCCCCCTCTCTCTCCCTGTCCAACCCATCTGCACGCACAGTTGATACCCAACCGTTGACACTGTGTCTATTTCTTCTTGCCTAGTCGTTCAGCTTCGCTGCTAACCTTGCTTATTGCAATCTTCTTTTCCTTTGCAGTCGGTGTTTGAGTGAGTTTTTTTTGGGGTGGGTGGTTTGATGGAAGTGGTAATATTTATGCTAGGGGGGATGAGGATGATGAGGATGAGGATGAGGATGAGGATGAAGATGAAGATGAGGATGAGGATGAGGATGAGGATGAGGATGAGGATGATGATGAATGACAGCTGGAGGGGGTTTTGAGGGATGGATGTACTTTGGGGATGGAGGATGGAGGATGGAGGATGGAGAATGGAGGATGGAGGAGGGGTGCAGGTATGGGGTACTGAGGAGTTTGGTGAGGAGGTGAGGAGATGGTTGTAGAGGCTGAGTGGCTGGACGGGTTATTGGGGGAATTACGGAGAAGACTGATAGCGGTAGTGATCCTGGGGTTTCATTGTTCATCCGAGTACGTTAGAAACGATTTTCCCATCATCAATGGAGGTGTAAGGATCACGGGTCCCCATCCTCGTTCCTAGTACCGTCATCGTCGCCAGTAAACCGCTTCTAATTTGAATGTACAGGAACACACTGGAAAGAGATCAGGACCTAATTCATTTCCTCGTGTATCCAGGGTACTGGTTAAACTGCGCCAGATCCACACTCTTCAATTGCGGACACGCCAGCGACGACGTCAAGGACGAAAGTATTCCATTCAATTTCGAAAGCGCCGAAGTCGGATTCAACCAGATCCCATTGAGCAAATCCGGGCTCGCCTGTGCGAGGAATTGATACACGAAACACTGCAGATTATTGCCTTGTGTAAGCGTTTGGGCGTTGTAGACCCCACCGGTGAGATTGCTAATGTCGAGACCGGTAAAGGAGTTTGTTGTGCCGGTGTTGCCGCCGATGCTAAGGATCTCGGGGAGTTTGGAGGCGTAGTAGAGGAGGTCAGCGTTGAAATAGGGGATAGTGTACTCGTCGCCGATGGCGCGCTTGTACCAGTTGTCGGGGATACGCTCATACCCTGGGTTGTAGGTGAAGCTTCCAGGCTCGCCGGTGACGGCGAAGAAGCTCTTTAGCACTTCTTGGTTGAGGACGCCCTCGGGGTTTTCGGCGGATTTGTTGCCCATGAAGCGATAAATGAAGGTGAAGGCGGCTTGGGAGACGAGTATGCCGGGGAAGGGCCCGTAGAAGAAGTAGGGGTTCTGCGAGATCGACTGCTGGTAACGGGATTTGCGGAATTGGAGGAGTACGTCAAGGTCGTAGTTTGCAGTTGCTGCGTTGGGCTGGAGATTATAGAGCTCCGTGAATTGAGACATTTGGTTCAAGTAGTCATTGCCGCTGTGCAAAGGGTGTTAGAGCTAGTCTTGACTGGTTCATCAAGTTTGACCACTTACACCTGATAAAGGTCTCCCTTCACTGGCGACGAGTCGCTCTCATATTTGTTGTGAGAGTTGGTGATGCCCCCCGGAGTGCCGAGCAAGCCATTCAAAGGTCCGACCTCAAGAAGGTTGTTGTCTACTCCGCCAATGGACCATGCAAGTCCATTGCCATCAAAGACTGATCCGTATGTCGCGAGGAACCCGGCCAGGTCAAGGCCCATGCCATAAACTGTTTTCTAAGTAAGCATTCATATGGTAATCGAGTAGAAGACTATGTGGTATACCAGAGTTGGTCGCCTTAACGAATTGGGTAATCGACGCCCAGCCATCGTGAGGTAGATAGTTGTGATTTGCCAAGGCATTCAGTCCAGGGCATGGACCGCGCAGGTCTGTTGCCGAGGGTGGGACAAAGGCGTGGGCGCCAGTTGTATCTATGTGTTGTGCAGCAGCGTTGAACCCTGGGGCAATGCCGTTGACCCTTTTGGCCTTGTCATTCGTTTCAGCAAACGGACAGCCTCTCTCCTCCTTGACCTGAGCATCGGCATATGGACATCTCTTTTCCTTCGTCTGAGATTCAGCCGCTTTGGCCGCGGCCTCATACATGATAGCTGGAAAGGCGACAACACCCGTCATGGGAACAGCCAGTAGGCCGAAAGCTAATTGAGAGACCTTCATGGTTGTTCTTGACTGTGTACGAGGATAAGTGCAGAACTTTGGAATGTATTGAACTTGAACGGGACCTGGGGGAGATAAAGCCGTTTGCCTCAAGTCAAGATCTTAAGAAGTGTTATATATGGCCCCCACTAGCAACAATTCCCCACGCCATAAGCTAGGCGATGTGGAGACGTAGAAGGACCGAGGCAATACAAAACAGAGAGACAAAGAGGAGGATGGAGTTCTTCGGAGAGTGGCTTGGGCATTGGCAGGCCTGTTCGCCGACAGCTTGGGGGCCTGGTGGCGACGAATCATCTTGCTGACTTCCCTGAGGGCCAAAGTACTCTAACTTGTGCAAGTCTGCCCAGAGACTCGAAAAGGATGGTGCTCCGCAAGGAACGATGAGAGACAGGACCGGCCCGTAATGGTCCAAGTATCGCAATACAATGAGGTCATTGTGTAATAGGGAGGTAGTCAAAGAACGATGAGTGGGTAGTCTTTTGAAGTTTGATGCGTTTGATGCGTGTGACAGGTCACCGGCAAGTGGTGGGACGATTGCAGCTGATTCTCTTGCGCACGCACTAACCCTGAACAAGCCAAATGCTCGACAGTGCGTCCACGAATAGATTAGCGGGAACACCTCTCATCCACAGAGCTGAGAGACTGAGAGACTCCAACCCCCCGAAAGGAGGAATAAGTCCGTCCCGATGCCAGACTAAGACTGCATCTGTACATCTATGTACTGGGACATTCTAAATGCGGGGAAGGCTTTTGCACCTACGAAATACTGTATCTAATGAATAACGAACGTATGTAGTACATACGGTATCAACGACCATTGGTGCTTCTGAAGCACCTCGGGAAACCATTCAGCTAACCGCTGCCACACCGCCCGTCGCTTTAACCCATCGACAGGGAGCTGCATTCGTAACCGGGAATGAACGGACATAGGGATGCGAGCCATTTGACAAGCTTCAAGGAAGCCTCTGACGAGAGTGGTTCATTTACAGCTGAAGCTTGAAAGCTTATAACAGGTCTTTAGGAACAGTTTTCGGAGATGGCTTGAACTCAAGGAAGCCAACGAAATCCAAGTGTACCGTCACTACCCTGCAATCGGAACAGGAACAGACTCAGGGCATCTATTCATCATGACACGAAAACAGTCTTCTGCATGTAAAGGGCTTGAACCCCAAAGGCCGTTGCAATGGTTGGATAAGGACTTAACTAAGGCAATAGCGTGGTCTAGATGCAGAGAATGAAGTCAGGGTAACAGTGCTGTTTGGGAATGAACAATAACAAAACCAATAGCGGCTTTAAGGCCAGTGCTCCCAACGTATGGCCTGAAGAGAGATCCTAGCGTGCGTGGCTTCAACGCCAGGTTCATTCCTGAAATCAGCAGACTCCACGACCGCATACTCGTGTATTGGCGCAATCGGACAACCATGATTTGTGCATTGCCATCATCCCCTGCATCATCTCTGGCGACACCGCCTATCCATCATCCAACAAAACCAGAACCCTTCCAACCCCCGGTCAACAACAACAACAACAGCCAACGCTGCTTCATACCACCCTCTCAACGTCCACAAGTGTGGAAAAGAGGAAGGTTAAAGAAGATGGTGAAAAACAGAAAGGTAAATGAACGAACAGATAAAGAAAACCACAAAGCCCTTGGTAAGGAAGTAAATCAGCAGAGACGAGGGCGGCTTTCTGAGGAAGAAGTCGCCAATAGAGTCAAAAACAAGATACACCAGGGAAGCTGATACTTGCAAAAGAAGCAATGCGATGGTAAGGCGAAGCGGGAAGGGGGTGGTGAAGGCGAGTTGTAAGTCTGGCTATCCGGTTTTGGGGGGGTCGACGGTTAGACCAATGAATACATATCGGTAGATCCCATCTCATTCACATGTAAACCTCATCTCCCCTTCCCTCTCCACTCCCCCTCTCGACGTCCTAGCGTAGGGTAAGTTGGATTGTGTTTACTCAAGGATTGTGATATGTATTCTTTGAGGTCGGACACGGGTTTTCTACGTCTGTGGAGATCTTGGGGAGGTGGGAAGGTGGATGGAGGGTGTGGAAGTGTTTTTGCGACTTTTAACAATAATTGAACATGGATACGGGATTCCATGGGTGAAAGAGTAGTTTGTTTGATGTACTTGTAGCTCAAAAGAAAGAATTATTAATTCGAACCTCATTTTTTTTTTTAGAAAAGAATCTTCACCTGTCCTTAGATCTCTAACCACAAACTCAAACAAGAAATATCACACAGCCAGGCTTTTAGATCGAGATACGGATTTCCCTGAATCCTGATCACGGTAACTCGGTTGCTGTCCTTCTACCGCCGAGATTTCTCCTATTCTAGGCTCGCGCCTAGTTCGGCGCAGAAGGCGCGACATACTTGTTTCGAGGAAGCGGTTGCGGGTTGTAGCTCTTGTCTGGGGAGACGGCGGCGCCGTTGACGAGCTCGGTGTCTTTGTAGGCGGGGTAGATGATTTGTCTTTGTGGAGTTTGGTAAGTTAGTAAGACGATATGATATCCGATGGTGAAAATAAAGGGACATTTGATGAAAACTTACCCTCCCGTAACAACACTCAGCGTCTGAAACCCCTGCCCAGGCCCAAACTGCCCGCTCCAAGTACTCCCAATCATATACGCCCCGCACGCAACACTATTATAGCTCTGGGTTTCGGCCTTGCCACCCGGTGGTGCAACAACGTCGTAGGCGCAGTCGGTGGGGGCGCTGCCGTCGTTGGTGTTGATTTTGAAGGAGTAGGCGCAGTTGTTGGTTGCGTCGTCGCAGGTGCGGGTGAAGGATTGAATTGTCCATACTGAACGGGGGAGGAGGGGAGAGGCGAGGGCGGGAATGGAGAGGAGCGGGAGGAGGAGAAGGTGGGTGAAGTGCATGGTTGGTCGGGGTGGAGAGGTGGGAGTTGAAAGTGGTGTTTGTAGTGGTAAAAGGAGTTTTTGGGAATTGAGATTGTAGTGGAGGATGTAGAGAGAAATTATAATTGAGGAGATGCGCTCTTTATATAGTGAATTGGAATTTCTCGAGATGAAACACGAATACCAAGGACTTTCCCTGTGGAATAGCTCGTCGTACGCAAGGGATCAAGAACACGAAGGATGCCATTGCTGTACCAATCACCGACAGTCATCAGCTAGAGACGAAAGCAAAATAGAAATAACTGCTTTCTGGATGTAACAGTTGCGGCGGCATTTTCCCGCCTGCTGCCATCATCGCAGGTACGCGTGGTCGAGGAACAAAGAATCACACGGTGCTTGTGATCAGGCTCGCAACTGTTACCAGCATTAGTTTCGAATAAAGGCAACGATCCGCGTACCATCTCGTATTGCCGTTCAAACGAATGGGGTCTTGTGAGTTGTTGATGGTACCTGCATACTCGAACCAGTAGCTACGCGGAGTAGACCACAGGTGGAGTGATCGGCGATGAAGGGGATGAACTTGGTCAGGTTTCTCCCTGCGATGAGCTCGGAATGCGCCGGTCCCTCTCGTCCTCGCAGATGTATAGGGTGTGGTGTGACAATAAGTAGCGGTTGGAGACTTGATGGAAGAGGAAGTTGAGAAAGTTGAGATGATTTGTTTGTGACACGTCCGAGGGAGTTTAAAGTCACGGGTGTGGCTGTATTTAGAATAAGCCTCTTCCATCATCCGACAGTAGCTAGCGCAGAATATCTGGCTTACCCCGCGGCTCGCCGACTTCTGCCCCGCCGTGCCCGCCAGTCGTGTTGAACGATCTCAACCGCACTGCAACCCTCTATTAAATAATAGATCAATCTCAGTCCTGAAAGGACATCGAAAGAAATCATTCTCATTTTAGAAGACGAGTAGTGCAACCATGGTCACCAAAACCCCCGCTCTTGAACAAGCCATCAAGGACAGCCGCAACTTAAAGGCTAAGCCTACCAACGACGAACTCCTGAAGGTGAGGCTGCCTGCCTCTGCGTATTTCCATCGCTTCGGTCATACGCATGGTTGATACTAATACGGCCATTATCTAGCTCTATGCCCTCTTCAAGCAAGGCTGCCAAGACCCATCCTTTGACAAAGCAGACAAACCCGGTGCTTTTGATTTGAAAGTAAGCACTACCATCTTGGTGCCATCGTAAGATGAAATGCAGAGAGGACAGTGCTGAAATGGGAGCAGGGCAAGGCCAAATACAACGCATGGAAGGACGTCGCCGAAAAAGACCAGCTCTCCTCCGCAGATGCCCAGAAGCAGTATGTCAAGTTGGTGGGAGAGTTGAAGGAGAAGCTTGGTTTCGAGGGATAGATTTATAGGGTAAACGCTTCGAGGATTCGAAGAAGACTGAAATGCTTGAGGGGGGCGGAACACTTGTGAATTAGGAGAGCTGTATTTTATTCGCAGTAAACGGGCACGGCCGGGGGTCAATACAAATCCTTAGCATCGATTTACGCTCAATGCTTGTGAAAATTGATCTGTCGTCTGCATGTCTACATCACCCAGATCCAAACCCCGGCCAACTTCTTCCCATCCAGTCCGGCTCATCGCAAGGTGCCGTCGCACACCAAGGCACCTCATCCTTTGCATACGGTACCAATGGAAGATCATACGGCATCCGCCAACCAACTCGTGTTTTTGTGCTAGATTTGGCCCGCATATCATTAGTCTGTATCCCCCCGTACTCTGAATCCGCTGCTTGCGCAATCTGGTTGGGATTGCCGTCTTCGAAGTCTGGCGTATCCTTCTTGAATACTGGAACCATCTCTACACTGTTTGTGATACCTTCATCCCATAAAGTCGGCCAGACAATGACCCCTATCTCATAGCTGCAAATTCTCACCTCTCCAGATGCGTTAGTTGCTGCACCCCATGCTTGCGTAGATAAGTTGGCTGATGTCATCATAGCCCAGTCAATATTCGTCATGGAGTCATCGGTGAAGCGTATATATGTCTTGATATGTGGCGCTGCTCGTTTTCTACCTGCTTCTCGGGCCGGGGCTGTTGAAGACAATGTAGCATTGTCTTGGTTAACACCATCGCCCGCCCAATGGCAGAGCAATGGTCTTAGGTAATCGAGCTGTTTGATTTGCGCTGCGGATTGGGTCTTCATGTGAATAGAGTTACCTGCCGAATAGCCATCCAAAGACCTCCGGATTTCGTCTGCTGTTGGAAAGATTACCGAGAAAGCCGGCCTGGTTTTAGAATCGGTTGAAGTAGACAGAGCGTCGAAAAACGTGTTGGCCAGCCATTTCTCTCCGACGCTGGCGACAGAAGAGATCTGTACAACGATGTGGGACTTGCTAGAACGAGTTGGGAAACTCCTAAGGATCCTCTTCAAGCTAGGCCAGCCCCAGAGATCCTCCGTCTCCGGATCCGAGGCCCGCAGATTAATTTTGCTAGGTACGCTTGCCACCAGCGCGGCTTTGATACTGGTAAAGTCATGATTTCGAAGTTGGTTCACCAAGCTTGCGGTTTTTCCTGTCCCATAGGAGCGAAGATATGCTAATAGGTCATGTTTGAATCTTGCGCCGGTGCCAAGGGCTGGTAGACCTGATGCCGAAGCCGAGCTGATCATCGTTGGGAGTAAGGGAGACCTCCACACTGCTTGACACATCCTCCAGTCCTGAGCTATGAAGTTGGCTGTCACTATGACGACTCTAGACGAGATTTTAGTCTGCTGAAGATGCAGAGCGCTAGATAAAGAATTTCCATCTAATAACGTACTGAGCTTGATCATCATGGCGCGTTATGACGATCATTTTCGAATGATGTGTACCATATGCCTCTGGCATGTAAGCTGTGACGGCCCGGACATTGGGGTATCGATTTGCAGCTTCCTAAACCCAGAAGATCAGACAGCTTAATCGTGTACCAGAACGTTCTATGCAGGTGATCGGACGCCCGGGGTTCTTACAGACCCCAAGATTCTGGCTTCGTGTTGTCTCACTTTGAATAATAAATAATAGGAATATGAAAAGGTACAATGTCTCTGCCATGATGCTCAGGATTGGAGATGTGCGAGATCACTTACATCAATACGTATCTTGTTTGAATCTTCTCTCTTCCACGAGCCGTGGACAATCTTCACCTGAACAAGATCTCGGATATCTTCGTCGAATTGAGCCCTAAGAATGCATTAGATATCTCGAATGTAGATCCTCCATCGTTGCGTCTTATCTCACATTACGAAATCGACATCAAAGAGATAATTGAAGAGCCAGCATTCTTTGATGAGAGGATCGCCTAAGATATCCTTGAGGCTTACAGTATCAATGTTACTAGAGGTAGGAAGTTCATCAACCGAACTAAGCTGTACTGGTGAAGGTATCATCTTGATTGTAGAAGACGAAACTGGTTTTTCTAGAGAAGAAGACGAGGGAGTGGAAGATGATTCGGTAACAATATGATCGTGCTTTTTCTCAGGTAAGTTCTGGATTGGCTGGCGTCTTCTCATCACAGGAGGGCTGATAGACCTCCTCGTAGAATCAATTTCAAGCCGCGCGTTACTTGAACTTGCATCTTCATCAAGCTGCGGATCGGTGTCTGCTACAAGGCCTGAATTGGCTTTCCGCCGCTTTCTGCTGGTTTCAAGATCCATGGTAGGATGATTCATAGAACGCTTTGAAAATACTAAGGTAAAGTAGATAATTTTATGGCAAAGTGATTTAGAGTGAAATTTTACCGCTTCGCTTCCCGTTTCATATAGATAACTATGAAAATATGCGCTAGAACTTGATATGTCATATCAAAGAGTGCAAAACGCCAGTTAACAATAACCAGTCTCGATGAACATGTTCAGATCAACAAATAGACTCATTGCTTTCGCGAGTTACTACCATCGTTAGACTTCACTTCAATTGCAAAGCTTGTGCGATAAGTAGAGTCAGGCAAAGCCACATATCAACATGGTCAGCACTGAATTATCGTACCGAAATCGTCACTTGGTCTGATAATTGACCTGGCTTGTCTGACTCTCGATTATCGTTTACGGACTTTCTGCACTGCTTTAATACGTTTCAAACGAGTGTGCTCTAAAACAAGAAATCAATGAAAATACTTTAAGTAAAGACTGACGCCTCTTTCACACAAACAACAGTGTTCTAAATTTTGCGAAATGCTACTCTGTTGAACTTCCGGCATACATGGTGTCTCTAATTATTTCTTCGACTCCCATCCCACCCTCATGCATCTCCTACTGTGCAACCGTCACCTTCCGTAGACAGTCCACAAGGCCTATCCTGCTTTGCAGAAGTAGCTGCTAATGGCGTCGTTGAAGGACCCATCACCGTCGGAAAGGTTTGAATCTCCGGGATATCCCAGAGTGTAGGCCGCTCCGCTGCATCCATAGTCTCTGAAACGCAGCTCTTAGTCAGTACCACTCCGAATCTCAAAATTTACAAAGGCGACAAACTTGCTAAAGGTGCAAAGACTGCCCTTATCCGGCCCAACAGCGCTGACCTTATCATTGTAAGTTGAATCGAGGTTGACTGTTTAAAGGTTAGAAAAGACACTGAACAGGCATGGGATTGTCGCAGTCGGGTCGCGAGTTTGAATAGAGGGAAACATACCACAGTCCCCAAACGGATTGGAGAGATGGATGCATTGGCCTGAGAAGTTTACGTCGGTGCACATATAGACACCGCCGTTGGCTCGAGCCTTGAGACTGGCGGCCTCGGGCAGGGCGGCGCCCAGAGCGCCCAGGCTTAAAGTCGCGAGGACCGTGGAGATAGCGATGAGCTGCATGGTTAAGAAAATCTGGTTCTGGCTTTTTTTTTAAAAAGATGGGGAATTTGGAAAAGTGTTGAAGATAATGTGCGATGTGTTGTGCTTTCAACGGCCAAGGGAACGGTCTTTATACCTTCGGTCTGCCAACTCTTTTCTTTTCATCTTTCGTGATTAATATGCTCTGTGGTTTGTTCGTGTGCATGGCCGAGGTGTGTCATACCAACATAAAACGTAGATATTACTGAACATACGATGTAGCACTGTTCATGCACGCATCTACTGCTCTTGGCTTACTTACTGCTGACCGCTGCCATGTTGATTATTCTGTCTGTGTTGACTTCGAGCAATATCCATCGTGATGGATTCAATCATCTTGATTCTGGTCAAAGACGTTCTCTTGACTGAGACTGAGTTCGTATTCTTCGTTCGGAGATTCGGCTCTACATTCGAACGATAGGCTGAAAATGCTTCGAACCGAGTGTCTCCTTTGCCGGAAAGGAAATCTTTATCCCAGGATCATGAGTGCATTTAAACGTCAGGTAGGGCTTGAACTTCGGATTCGGAATTCCTGAATAAGCCATCACGAGTACGAGAGCAGCTTTGCGAACATGTAGATACGCGAGTCGATAATCTTGATGACGAATCTGTTAAGTACCCTCTACAAGTCTAGCTTAGTGATGAAATGGAAAAGCTAGTATTTTATGAGTAGCCATAACCGCGTCGCTGGAAGAGATCTGCACGAGGGAATGTTCGGACTGTCCTTGGACCTAGATGAGACTGCGATCGAGCCTGCCGATCTCGAAAGGACTAAGGTTTGACCCATTTTGCTTGCCGCAGTCGAGGTAGAACGATTTGCATATTTCTTGAAGCCAATGAGGCCCATTAGTGATCTAGTTGACGCAGGGCTGGGGTGTGAACTGCTTATGAGAAGCGTTGTGCTGGGAACGGGTCCTTTTCTTTTCCGGTATTTGAGATACAATTATAGCGCATTTTGATGGGATTGAAAATGCCAGATAGAAGACGACGGAGCTAGAATGACGTTGCCATAACCCCGAGATAGAGAATTATAGTTCACGTGATAGCATTGTGCCTGCCTTTCAGACACGGGTGAGCCTAGTATGAGAGTAAACACTATCTTATAGAAGAGCTAAAATCAAGAACAAGCATGGTAAAAGACAGACAGAGAACGGACTATGTCAAAGGATACTTCAATCTTCGTCGTGTCCCCTGGTTGTCATCATAGATCGAAGAAGCATCCAATAGTAACTAACCTCAGGTTTCTTTTTCTCATATGTACAACTTCCAGAAATGCTGTAATCTTTTTTCCGTACAACGAAGCCACCCTAGCCTCTTATTTCACACCTACCACAAAGGTCAGTCTCATACCCAACAACGAGCACCCATCTCTCAAACCTCACCATTTGCATGCTTCTTTTCATACTCACTAATCACCTTTACCTTCGCCGCACTCCCACTCTCGGGATCAAACGTATACCCCATCCACTCCCTCGCCAGCCTTCTCGCCAACTCAATCCCCACAACCCTCTGCCCCATACACAATACCTGCGCATTATTGCTCAGCACGGATCTCTCGACACTGAAACTATCATGTGCCGTCACTGCTCTTATACCAGGGACCTTGTTCGCGCTGATGGCGACGCCGAGACCCGTACCACAAATCAGGAGGGCGCGGTCGGCGTCGCCAGATATAATCAGCTTGGCAGCGTCCACAGCGACGTGCGGGTAGGCGGTCTCGTCTTCGTTATGAACGACGCCGACATCGATGACTTTGGAGACTCGAGGGTCTTTTTCGAGGTCCGCTTTGATGATGTTCTTGTAGGAGAAGCCAGCCTCATCGCCACCTACGGCAATACGAAGGCCTTCAGATGACATGGCAAGTATTCTGATTCAAGGAACTAAATGGTTTGAGAAAAATTGGAATGAGATCTTGGATGGTCAGACGGATGTCTGAGAACAAACAAAACTTGTCGAAGGTGGGGTTGGATTTGGAAGGTCTGCCTGGCTATGGCGTTGGCGGGGCAGCCCTAGAATAGTTCTAATAGAATAGGCATGCTAGGCTAAAAGTCCCGCATCGACATCAGCGTGTCCAAATCGACAAGCTACCTGCTGAGGCGCTCTGTATTGTTATCGATTGAATTGCTAACGCGGACACACTTGACTACTCGCCATCAAGCGTCATGGCTCCGTTACCATCTCCCCTCCCTCCACGCCTTCTCGGCGTCTCCCTAAAGATGTACTTCGACCTCCCCCAGACAACGGCCTACACCACCGCCCTTGCCTCCCTCATTCAACAATCTCACAACCTCCTCTTCCTCATACCTTCCTTCCCCGCCCTTCCGGCCTGTTCTTCCCTCCTATCCAAATCATCAATTCTCCTGGGCGCCCAAAATTGCCATTGGGACGACAGCGGTGCACATACAGGCGAAGTTAGTCCGAAGATGTTGAAACAGGTGGGATGCACGATAGTGGAGCTTGGGCATGCGGAGAGGAGAGAAGAGCCATTTAGGGAGGGTAATGAGATGGTGGCGGCCAAGGCGAAGGCCGCAGTGAGGAACGAGTTGGTGCCGTTGGTGTGTATTGGGGAGAAGGGGAGGAGCAGTATTGTATCTGAGGGAGTGGGGATCGCCATAAGAGAATGTGGCCCGCAGGTAGCAAGCGTGTTGAATGCAGTGGGCCCGGACGTAGACGTGATATTTGCCTACGAGCCTGTATGGGCGATTGGAGCAAAGCAGCCGGCGAATGCGGACCATGTGCTGACGGTTATGAGGCAATTGAAGGATATGATAAAAGGGATGGGGAGGAAGGGGGAGGTGAGGATCCTTTATGGAGGGAGTGCGGGGCCGGGGACTTGGAAGGATTTGAAGGGAGAGGCGGATGGCTTGTTCTTGGGTAGGTTCGCCCATGACGTCGAAGCATTTAAAATGGTCGTTGAGGAGATGGATGAGGACTGAGTGGGAGGCTGGAGTTGTGCTGATATCCAAGTTGCTGCCTTTGCTGAGATGATATGTCATCATATGGCTTTTGAAACAGAGGAAGCTGATTTACGAATTATGGATTGCAAGTGGTATGCCTTGCATGGCCACGAGCTTTGGGATCGGGAACAGATCTACAGCTACCTCCGCATTCCAGGTCAAGTCCCTTCCCAGATTGTAAGTTTCTTTTCGTCTCCTTTACCTTTTCCCGTTCTTTCTTTTAAAGATTACAAAGCCACGAGTATCCAATCTATTCATGGGACCCATTCACCTTAATCCAATGGTCTTATGCTCTTTTATAATGGTATAATCCACTTGGGTTTCTTGCTATATTACTATCTAGTTACTACATATAGAATATTCTTGTATTAGGGCAGAACATGGTTGCCAAAATGAGACCAGTGGAAGAAATAGTTTATTTAGGGGTGACAATGTGAATGACTGGAAATCGCACACCTACGTTCCGTGCTATGAGAGTGCTGTCGTTCGACATCGTTGCAACGCTATGTCGGTATAAAGCCAACAGTCTCATTTGTATACTAACATGGCCCGCCATTCTTGTTTTCCAGAAGGAATAAACACATCTTTCAAGTAGGCTGACAAAGCTGTTGTTCTAAAGTGAGGGCTTGATAGAAAATAAGTTCCTATACTCGCTGTTCTTTCCCATACGTTTGATGCCTTGTCATTTTTTGCCATCTTCGTGATGGAGCGGCATCTGCGTGATCGAGCGAAGATAATCCTCAAACAAGAGCAAGCTGCGATAGTTGTACGTATGACGCACTTACAACGTGACTCTATTGACCAAACTGCAAGAATATAAGAACGGCGGACTTACAACATGAAAAATGTTCATTCCTACCACCATACACCACCAATAGTCGATAGAGGGATACATTATCGGACACGCTCGATACCTTGATCATATTCACTGCAAACCCAAATCAAGTACAACGTGTACGTTCCTCTCCCGCGGGCTGAGTCTTCAGACCCTAAAATGTCATCTCAAACATTTACGCCAGCTCCTTGCAGATTTCAGTCAGGATATGCAAGCTGAGGAGCTTGATCCTGTGCAATAGATGATTTATGGCTGACGTAAATGTTCGACAAAACGATTTTTCTTATTTGACCTGTGAGCAAATCAGCCCTTGATGCCGTAGATGTTACCTGTTACATGACTGGGCCCTTTCATATGATTAGTTTCCAAGAGCTAAGCGCTAGCGGAAGATATCGGGATGGCCCACGATTCTCTCAACTGCACCGCTCTATAAGGCAGGAAGCTTTGGTGCAAACAATTGAAGGTTCGCAGATGGTGGCATGGGTTGTAGGTTGTATCAATCGTCCCATTGGTGGAAACGGCACGTCAGGATGGATTGAAGAAGGGGGATAATGGGACGATACAATCTGGAATAGTACTGAGCAATTCAAGATATCGGATCCGGATGTTGCATCTAGATCTGTCCTCGTTCGTGTGAAGCCCACATTTCCAGCTGTTCTGGACTAAAATAAGTTTATTCATGGGGCCAGGATGTAATAGATCAAGGTGTTGGCCACCTCCCATCAAACAACACACACTCGTCTTATTTGTGTTTGGTACCTAGATGTTATCAGCTACAATGACAGAGTAATGAATTTGGGAGAGCAAACACTCCAGAAGGGTATAAGACCCATTTGTTTGCAGAAAGAGTGGCCTCTTTATTGTTGAACTGTTGTATGCTAAGTATCATCCATGCCAGCATGAGCTCAGCTTCAGCCAACGCAGGACCAAATTACATTTTGCCGTCAGTCAACGTGGGATCAAATTACATAGAGTATCTGGTCGTAATGACTGTGTATCCTGGTAGATTACAGAGCGTATGTTCTCCCTCATCTTCTCCAAGTTTTTGTCCTAACGCGTGTCACGTAAATCAGTTAATGCCAATCATTCATGACTTCAGCAACATCATTAAAAATGAGCTGGAGGGAGTACTGCGATTTGAAGTCCATTGTGTGGCCGAGTCGAACAGACTTTTCTTCACGTATTTGTGAGTAATTAGCTTTTTGGGGCTTCCTGGACTAACAATTAACTAATATCTTGTTTGCGTGACAACATCAGATTCAGAAACCGAGAAGCTTACAGCAGCTTTCAGCAACATCCAACGCGAGCTTGGTTTCACAGTAGGGTGCAGGCGGAGGATTTGGTACAAAGCATTGATTTAGAGATTGAGCTGAATCTTATTGCTGGGTATCGATATAACATCTAGGCTTCGGGAAACGAAGATGTAGGAGCGAGGGAAAGCAAGGGTCGGCGAGTGTTCCCTTGACCGTGAAGTCGGAAGGGGAAATCGAAGACTTCTATTAAATAGCGTTCGTCAAAACGGAAATGTTAAAGTTCTTGCTCCTGGATTTTCCTGAATATCAGACGACGTGTAATTCTGCGCCGTGGGCCGATAGCTGACACCGTCGGTCGAACGTCTCGTTGCGTCTAAGTAGAGTAAATCTACAAATCGTAAGCTGAATAGTAGTTCAACTACTTCAACTAATTTCTCGATCTTCGTCTGACAGAATATTTGCGGAACTATGCCATGCTTGATTGGAAATCTCAGGCGGTTATCCTTCGGATGCTGAAATCATTGTTTTTACACAGACCAAACAAGTTGTTCAGGCGGGAACAATTGCTCAATATACTTAGATGAAAGGAGCTTTGGTAGCTTTGGTAGCCACTGTAGCTTGCTGTTCGTGGAAAGAGAACCTTAACTCTTGATGGCGGCATGGGCGGGAGGCTTGACTCCATTAGCGCTAGGATATCTACCTTACCTTACGTGCTTACCTACCTTAAGTACTTTAGATGAAATAGGTACCTATGTGCCTCACAGCCTTATGAGACATCTGAGCTTAATGTTTGGTTCCTCTGCATCATCTCATCGCTTTTTGCAACTACAGTGGGCCGTAACGCTGGCACGAATATTAAGAACGAAATGTTTGGTCTGTGACCACGGTGCAGTGACGCAGAAGACTCAACAATGCCTTGCAGAACAACACCTTTAAAGTGATCCTTGGATAACAAAATAACAAATGGTATGTGTTGCACCAGCGCAATTGAAGAGCATCGACGTCGCTAATGCCAATTCTAATCCAGAAAGCGGCTAGACAATCTCACCACGCAAAAGCCACACAATTCGGCTTCCATGAACATCAGCTTACCCTCGCTTTGACCGTCACCTTTAGAAGACTTCTTTACTGTTTACTAAGTTACTAAGTATCGGTATCTCATCTCATCAAACGCACCTTCCTCCAAAAGCTGGATTGTTCGGTTCGTCATCGTGGCTTGCAAAGGGAGAGGAGGCGCTGAGAACAAGAATCCTCGTGTGTTCCACGTCAAAGATTCAATGGTCGGTGCGTGCCCCGTTATATAGCCACCGGAATGGCCGAACGTTTCGAAGAAGGATCCGGCGACGATTGTCATGACCTTACGTTTCAGATGCTTGAATGTGTCCGTGAGGAAGTTCGTGCCGTGGTGGTGCTCAATGAGGTCAAGGTATCCTAACGATCGAGGTCCAATTTTACCCATGCCTCGACGATCATCGAGAAAGACTGTCATACTGCCGAACAGCTTCCCTTGCGCCGGCACATTTCGGAAGAGCGATCGAAGGTCTAGGATCTCGCCATCAATCACGGTCTGGAAGTACATAGTGAGGTGGGACTTCGAGTTGCCAAGCATACTCAGCAGTCCCGGTATATCCGCAACTTCATCGTAAAAGTATGTTTGGACACGACTGTTCGATTTGTGCATCCTCACACCATCAATAACACTTTTTGGCGCTTTGGCATCAATGAAGACCAAGTGCTTCATCTTCGGCAACGCCAGCGGAACGACACTTGCCAGAATGCTTGTGCCTATCCCAAGCTCGGTGTCGGAACACATCCTGCCTAGAAAACGTGAGTTTCTCTTGGCAACCAAGTCTCGTTCGATCTTGAAGACCTACCTCTTGTTTTCCCAGATTGCTTGGTAATGGACGGGTACAACTTTGCCAATCGGTGCTCAAGGGCCACAAAAACATCAAAAGAGCCGTAGAACCACCTAGTGGCTATTTCTCTTTACGCTGCACCGTAGTCTCTATTAATTCGCATTCGTGCTAGAAACTATATAATTTTACAGTTCTTGACGCGTCTTGCTTCTTTGACCGTTGTCTTTGTCTCTTCGCTGGACTGAAAAGTTCCAATTTCAACAATGACAGCAGCACTCTACAACATCACCTCCCCTACTGATTTTCCGCCTCTCCCAATCTACTCAGCCTCCGTTCAAGCCCCCCCTCCCCTTCATTAAAGACAAATACCTCATCGCCGTCACCCCCGTCATAGCCTACTAGGCATTCTCCCTCTTCTTCCACTATGCCGACGAATGGGGTTTCTTCCAGCAATACCGTTTGCACACCCCAGCGGAACTCCTGAAAAGAAACCGTGTGTCTATGGGAGATGTGATCAGAGATGTACTGTTGCAGCACGCAACGCAGGCGGTGTTCAGCGGGGTTATTGCTTGGTTCGAGCCTGATACGTACATTGGGGGCGAGGAGTATGATATCAGGGCCTGGGCGCAGGAGATAAGGATGGCACAGAGAGCTATTCCCTACGTGCTTTCGATTAGTATTGACGGTCTCACTATGGCGAAGAACGTTCAGTCTGGGTTTCCGACCGTTGCTGGTCTATTAGCGGGTGGACGATACCCGGCATTGGTGCAGCCAAATCTGACGCCATCTCACATGGAAATCATCGCTCCTGCGTTTGCGTTATGGGAGATGACTCTCGCGAAAGCTATACACCAGTTCATTGTGCCTGGCTTCCAATACGCAGTAGCGATGCTCTTCCTTGACTCTCGGGAATACTGGATGCACTGGGCGCTCCACTAAAACAAGTATCTCTACAGTAAAGATTCTTACCCTTCGAACCCAGAACATTGCTACAAGAAAACATAACGCTAACCGACGCAAAGAGAAAATTCATTCCCGCTACCACCTCCTCTACGCTCCCTACGCCTTCGGTGGCCAGTACAACCACCCCCTCGCAGGCTTCTTCATGGACACCGTCGGCTCCACCCTCGCCTACCAAGTCGCACGCCTCAACCTCTGCCAGGGAATCTTCTTTTTCATCGCAAGCAGTCTCAAAGTTGTAGACGACCACAGCGGGTTCAAACTACCCTGGGACCCGCTTTAGTTTATGACGGAGAACAATGCGCCGTATCATGATATCCATTATCAGAATTGGGGCATGAAGGTTTGTCTCTGCTGCAAAAAACGCCCTAGGGCGGTGGGGAGGCTGTGGGGAACAACGATACTCATATATGGGGGCGGCAGTTCAACTTCTCGCAGCCATGGACTAGCGTTTGGGATCACATCTGCGGAGCCGTGTGAACAAAAGACGATATCGAAGAGCGCTATGGGAAGTCTCGTTCCAATGCTGACAAGATGATGGAGCATGAGGGGAACATTACTGAGCTTAAGCTAAATGCGACGGCAACGAAGTAGACATGTGGGTTCCTGCAACGGGGAGCATGCAAGTGTTAGGAAGAGGGGTTTGAGGAAGGGAGGATGCGAATTTGGAAAAGACAAGTGTTGTAAAGAATCCTTTTCAGTCTTCATGTAGCGTGTCTGCTGGAAAAGAATCTCCGGCGTGCAAATAATCTAGTCGGGCGTTTTTTTTCTTCCCTGCTCGAGATCTACTACACATCACTCTCGCACCGAAAATCCAACCCCCTGCACCACATTCACTCGTACCATCCTTCCAAACAAATTCTCTCCATTCCAACCCCTTCCCAATAACACATTTACCCCTCTCGCCCAGAATCCCCAATCCTTCCATCTCCCAATCACCCCCCGCTATAATCCCTCTCGACATCCACTCCCCCCTCTCGACAAGCGCGGCAATCTCTTTTAAATCCTCAAGCTCATCACATCCCCCCCCTTTCTTGATACGTATCCAAGCGTTATCCCCGCCTTCTTACCGTGGGCCAAGGGCATGGATTAGAGGATGCGGGAACTAGTAGCGGTTTCGAACAGCGATGGTATGAAGCATGGAAAGCCTGGAAACAATGACGAGTTGGACGAGTTGACCGAACTACCCAATCTTTCAGGTGTACCATGAGGTGGCGGAAGGTTTGTTCTTTCTGGGAGTGGGCATCTAAGGGATTCTGGGATGCTTATGATGGATGGATAGACACAGGTTTTTAACAAGGGAGTACTGGCGTTGGGTTTGGGTTTGGGTAGGACAGGACAGGACGGGACGAATGGGCTGGGAGAGAGGGGAGATGGAGATGGATGTGTTTGTTTTGGTTGTTTTGGGGTGCCCTTGGGAGGAATAGAGGGGAGGTAGAGGAAAGTGGGATCGTGGGAGATGCTTGATTATACGTATGCTAGGGCCAAGGAAGATTTTCCCTGTAGAAAGGGGGATGTTGGATTTCGGTTCTTAGGGACGTAAAACCCGCTTTTCGGTAAAGCTGCATACGTCATGTAATGCTATATACAGTAGCTCGAGGATTTGGACGAGTCGCGAGGGAAGTATGATCGGGAGCTTGCTTTATACGTAGCAGCCAACGTTGCCCTCGAAATCTGTTCTTTCTGTATCAAGATCTGATATCGGGTTTCCTCGGCTAGATATAGGTGTGACGAGCAGATATACATTGGTGTGTGTCTGGCTAAGAATACAGGAAGAAAACGAAGGCTATTGACGGTGTGAAACTGGCCTTTCTAGCGCCTGAATACATGGTATGGCCTAGTCCATCATGTCCATGAAGGAGTATATATAAATAATGTCGACGCTTAATCTGACTGGTTCGGTCGCTGGATTTTCCAACCCAGGGGTTTGTTACGGGTATCTCTATGTTCACTCCCTAGATCGCACTTATTAGCCACCCGCTTCTTTCATTCCACCTGAAAGAAGGACCTACCAATCATGCTCCACCCTCCACATATCCCCTAGCCCCAGCTTTGTCTCTCCCAAATTGCATCCGCGATGCCCCCACTTCTCCTCATAGACCTCCGTGCCGACATGAATCGTCATCTGCAACGCCTTCTCAAACCCAGCCGGATCGTAGTAGAACGGCTCCCCCTTGCCGCCACTCTGTCGCTTCTGCCAACTATTCCTATACACATCATCGCGCTTCTCTTGCGCCATTTGCTCGAGGCGATCTTGCAGGTCCTTCCATTGCTGGCTACCGCACTCGTCTTCCTCGGTTTTGGCAAAATAGGCGGCATTGGGGCCGTCGGTACCATTCCCGCGCTTGGTGTTGCTGGGGGCGGCGCTGCTCTTCGGGCGGCGGCGGTACAGCACCTCTAGGTCGTCCATTGAAGTTCCCACATCGAATACCTGTCCTGCGTCCGCGATGGGCGCCTTCAGCCCGGCCATGGCGATCCGCGAGTGCATATCGCAGTCGGTGCTGTAGTACCCGATCATGGTGTCCCAGCCTCCGATCTCGACGAAAGCGGCCGTATTGACCATGGCCAGCCAGTCATACGAGAAGAACTGGATCGCCCATCTGTGGTCGCGACCTTGATCGTCCTTTTTATAACCAGGCTCTTGCGTTTCCCTGATCACGTCGACGGCACGCATGTAAAGGGACTTGTACGGGACTTGGTCTTCGTGCGACTGGGCAACGACGTCCATGTGGCCCCAGAAGTAGTAGGAGAGGTTGTTGTTGATGGCCTCGGAAAGGTAGAGATTTTGGAGCTGGGCAAAGGTTTGAAGGGAAGGAGTAGTGATGACATTAACGCCGAGGATTTTAGTGAGACGATTGTAGTCCAGGTAGAAGGGGTTTTCGGGGGTGAGACGGCCGTGCTTGTTGGAGTCCATTGTGCCGGTATTTTCGACGACGTAAATATCTTCGGGAGGCCATCCTGCTGTGATGTAGCTGACTATAACCTGCTGCAGTAAGGGCCAGAACCTCGTAAAGCCGATGAACAGTCTTGTTGTCTCTGCGACATGTGGTGTTGGGGGCCTATTCCACGATGGAACGGGAGGGAGGTCATTGGGAGACTTGGCCTTGGCGGCTAGAGGGAAGAATTCGGGGAGCGGAGAGGGACTTGGTGTTTCTATGTCTGTCTTGTAGATGGGAAGTGGTCGTATTTCTGGTTTATCTGGTGTGCTGGGATTGGGTTGAGGATCTCTGCCTAGCGACAGACGGAGGAAGAGGAGGGTGAGGGCTGCAAAGCCAAGGGCCAGAGGGATGCCAATGTATCGCGACCTCACGGATAACACCATGCTTTGTACCAAGCACTGGACGAAGGTAGTCCAGTGTATAGGAAATCTATTTCGTAAAGTAACCTCAGCCGCAGACTTCGATTCGCATGATCAGATGGAGACTTTTCCTCTTCCCGTTTTGTGGATTCAAATAGAACACGGTCTGAGCCTTCCTACCTAGATAGAACTGAGCAATATATTCAAGCTTTTCTTCGCTGAAGCTGAAGGAAGTCGAGAGAGACACTTCAAGGTACCGTGTATGATGCAAGCATCTTCTGAGCCAATCACGTGACAGCGTAGGAGGTATATGCTTAGTATTCCGTACTGCTAGCCCTGTGGTTAGTAATTTCCGCTCCGAGCCCTATAGGGCTGGCGCTAGGGGGCTCAGAGTTTTCACCTTCTTCCTCCCTTCGTAGTTCCTACTTCCTAGAGTAGTTCAATCAATACATGCACATGCACGTACTCCTTCTGACCCTCATGTACCAACAATTTCGACACAAACTGAGCATCAACGCTTTGCCCATGTTCCAGGACTAACAACTCTCAGCTTCGTGACATCGGGGACATCCCGAATACCGTGTCAATTCGGTATGCCGTTGAGTTCGCGCTGCGGTCCATTCATACGGTGTATGACCTCCAGAAAACGCCCCCGCTGACTGCTGCTTGCCGCCATATTTTATGCTTCGAAAAATCTGGTCCGTCTTCTTGGGTAGCTATTCTGCGCCCAACCGTATCCAGTGGTAGCTAAGCAGAGTAGAGTTACTAGTCGTTTCTTTCGTTATGTCTGACATTGAGATGGTGCCAATATTGCAGTTTTTCTTATTCTCAAGTCATTACTCCGTACCTGTCATCAATGGCGTTGGATATCAGCATCTTTTTAACCCTAAGCCGACTTCATCTAAATCATTATGCTGATGCAAATCACCTTTATCATTGCGTACTAAGCCTTTTGAAGTGCCCATGCCTGAAGCACGAAGTACAGGTTCGCAACTTCGATCCATGCCATGTACTCCGCATTCTTTACTTTCAATTAATCGTCTCTCGCTATAACGACTACAGTACCCAGGTCGCGCAAGATGGGTCCGTCACCACCAGACTTGTATGGGATAGAGATGAAGCCACAAAACCGCTCGGTTACTGCCTTGTCTCAACTACTTGATGCTCGTGATGGGCTCCACAGGGCATTGGGAATTGCTAGGACAATCGGCCATGTTGCGGGAGACAGTGAGTGATCTACCAATTTTCAACAAAGAACACTCACAGATGACAAATTATTGCATACCACAGTGCCTAAGCCAAGAAGGAAAAGCTTTGGTTTTGTGATGGCCTTTCTAGCTCTCGCCATTGTGGCGTTTGTGAGCACACTCGATGCAACAACTCTCTCAGTCGCTTTACCTGCAAGTATGATACGTCGGGGAAGAACATGATATGGCTATCTTGAAGCTACACTGATATAAAATATGCACAATGCAGGTAATTGCAGAAGATCTTCACGCAACAACCCTATAATCCTTCTGGGCAGGCATAAGTTTCCTCCTAACCAGCGTTCTCTCTCTACCTGTTCACACCATTTTCTCTGACATCTTCGGGCTCAAACAAGTGTTGAATTACTGCATGGTTTTCTTCGGGACCGGTTCGATCATCATAGGTGCTGCGCCAAAATGATGGTCCTAATCGCTGGCCGCACCATTCAAGGTATCGGTGGCGGTGGGTTAGAAGTTCTGTCGGAAATCATCCTCACTGATGTGACTACGTTGAAAGAGCGTCCACTTTATCTCGGGTTTGTGCTAGCAGCAGGAACGGTACTAGGCCCAATTGTTGGAGGTGGTTTCGCGCAGTACGTTAGCTGGCGATGGATCGCTCGGATCAACCTACCATTTCTCGGCATCGCTTCAGTCCTCACCCCTCTGTTCATGAAACTCAAATCCACAAAACAATCCTTCAAACTCAAATGGGCTTGCATCGACTGGCTCGGAATCCTCCTCTTCTTCTTTAGCCCCACTTGCTTCGTCCTCGCCATCACCTGGGTTGGCTCCATCTACAGGTGGACATTCTAGCAGACGCTCCTCTCTCTCCTCGCAAGAATCACTGTTCTTATACTCTTCAGCCTCTACGAATCTCGCCCTTCAGACCCCATCGTTCCCTATCGCATGTTTGCGACTCGCACCCGAGCCACCGTCCTGTTCAATTCTTTCCTGCACAGCGTCCTGCTTTATAGCATCCTCTTCTACCTGCCCCTCTACTTTGAATTCTCCATCGAGCATCGCCCATTTACCGCCGCCATAGACGTCTTTCCCATCTGCTTCACCGTGATGCCCTTTGCCATTCTTGTAGCCTTTGCAATCGAATATCTCCGCAAGTATCGCTGGAGCGTCTGGAGCGCCTGGACCTTCACCATCGCCGGCTTCGGCGTCATCTCTCTCCTTCGATCATCCTCCAACGCCCACCAGCGCACCGGCTTCCAAACCCTTGCTGGCGCTGGGCTAGGGACACTATACCCAGCCCTCACAATCCCAATGCAGGCTTCCGTACCCGAAGACGACGTCGGTCTCGCCATGGGCATGTTCGTCTTCGCCCGCCAAACGGGCGATGTTGTCGGCGTCGCCGTCGGCTTCACCGTCTTCTCCAACGTCTTCGCCTCCCAAATCAAAACCCTCTACCCGCTGCCCCCCTCCCTCTTAAGCCTAGAAAACGCCAACGAAGCCATCGACTTCATCCCGAAGCTGCGGGATCTGGTGGTGAATTCGGTGCCCAAACGGGGATTCTGAGACTGTACGCGGAGAGCATACGCTGGATATGGGTTAGCATGATTGTGTTGAGCGGATTGAACATTTTGATGAGTCTTTTCGTGAAGGAGTTGACGTTGGAGAAGGAGGGGGTGACGAGGCAGGCTTATGATGAGGGGCAGGTTGGGAGATGAGAATGTGTGTTTGCGGTGGTCATGAGCGGTTGGATTAGAGGGGAGAGGTGGTGGTTATGCTTGTGCGATGAAGATTGAAAATTCGGTGGGGGAGTTAAAGGGTGTAGGCATCTTCGAGCTAAAATCAATCGCATCTTTCGGCGTTGAACTTTCTTCATATCTCTGCTTCCTGACGCATCTAACACTATCTATCGAAGCTACCTCCTCTCGCCATCTCTCATCCTCACCACCCCCTTCCCAACCCCCTCCCCACGCCCTCACCAAAACTCTCACAGTCAACCCACAGCAACAGCTCCCATCCGTCCAACAATATCGCCTTCCCCAATTTCCCAAGCCCTTCTTCAGCCCCAGGTCTACCAGGTAAATACTATTGAGGTTCTGCTTTGGGAATTTGCGTGATGCCATGGGGATTTGGTTGAGGGGGTTGGTGATTGGGTGGAGATGGAGATGGGGATGAGGGGGTTGTGGGAGGGAAGGTGGCGGAAAAAAGGGAGGTGCGGTCCTTGGGGGTTTGGGAAACGAGATGTGTGGACAAGAGGGACGTGCGGTATTGGTCATTATGGGGGGAAGGGTTGATGAGGGGATTTTCGGAGTTACTTTGAAGGTTTTCTGCTGTAGTTGTTGAGGTACTATACTACATACTCTCTAGTATGCTGTTTCGGTATTTCGTAAACTTGGTCGGGCGGCTTCGGTTTCGATTATGAACGGGGAGTTTGTGGGTGTCGGTGCGGTTGTGGTGACCTTCTGTGGGGAACGACTGATGTGGTGGTTCTACCTCACGTGTTGAATACGGAGGAGCCGTAGCATTGATGGCGTCGGCCTCTTTCGGGAAGACTGGATTTTATGCTTTGGCCACTTGATGGGTCTTTTGTGGCAGGAAGGTCTTCTTGTCGAATCTGTCCGCCAAGCTGCGAAGTGACAACATGCAGGACACTGACGCAGGCGGACTCGAGGACGACTGGGATGCGTTAGCGCGGCTGTGCGGGAGGAGGGACTGGAATCGGTTTCTTTGCACTGTGTGTTGGGTCGTAAGAAGCGGTTTATGTTGGAGGTCGCCGCGAGGATAGGAAGGTTTTTGCTGATAGGATTCTTACGAAAGAGCGGATACATCGAAGGAACAATATTAAGGCGAGTCAGTCCGAAGGTAAAAGGGGGAAAAAAACACTGGACAACTCGAAAGCATGAAGATGGTAATTCCTGAAGCCTTATCTCTTTGAATCCTACGGGAAATTGACTCGGATACATACTCGGTCTAAATGTATACCGTATCCGTCAATAGGACGTGTTGTTAACAGTTCGATGGTAGCAATAACATGGTCTAATTCCAGGCCAACCGGTGACCGTACTTTAATGGCATAACACAACTTCAGGATACCGTATGACTCTTACCCAGAGATATGTCAATTTACAAGTAGCTAGTTGGCCTTGTATCGCTGATTTAATTCTTTGTTCTTCGATGGTCATTGGTGAAGATAACACTTTGTTAAGAAGGTGTTTTCGTCATCGCTGAATGTTTTATTCGGACAGTATCTTCCATAGAGGTAAGACAAACCTCTTGTTCATAAGTTTTTCATGACATAAGATCATTCAGTTTGTTCGAATTTTTTTGGCATATTTAATGGAGAACAGCTTTGTTCTGACATTATAATATCTTCTGCAGAGTACATACCTAACGAAATCGGTCAGCAAATATCCCTCACAAATACACCATTATGAACAACGGTCCTCTAGAACAGTCATCTTCCACCGGAGATGATCCACCAGCTCCGGGACGACCGAGACTTCTCCTGGAAATGCTACCAAGCGAGGTTCTTGCAGAGACTATCGAATACCTGTCTAACGATGATCTATTGAACCTTCCCTACCGAGTCCTTAAAAACGGGCTTCTGAAGGCGGAAGGCCTACGTCGATTCCGACAACATCGCGTCTGGATGGATAAGAAAGACCTGTACAGGCTAGCAAGGATAAGTAATCATCCTATCATCCGCCAATACGTCGAAGAGTTGGTTTTCTATTTGGATAAGCCACGTGAGCCCGACAAGTTCGATCTTCGTGGCCGTAATCGGTCTCTGTATCTGGCTTATAAGAAAACCTCCGATGATCTGCAGAAGCTAACAGAAGATGGCACCGACATAAGGATCTTAGTCATGGCTTTCACAAGCCTGCCGAACGCCAACACTGTGACTATCGACAATATTGATCGCCTACTCGAGGAAAGGTATGAGCTTGGAGCAGCAGTCCCTGTGGAAGATCAGATCTACCATGGCGAATATAAATTTCATGGGGACCACGGAACCTATCTTCTTACACTGCTTGTTAAAGCGCTTGCAGCCTCACCGGTGAAGCCTGCTACTCTACAAGTAATAAGCGCAGCAACACCAGCAATCACCAGACCTGACCTGAGGTTTTTCTATAATGGCGGCCCAAGGACGGCTATATCCCTTGCGGGTTCACTCTACACAGTACCCAGTTCAGCATACCCCGCAGCTTTCGGTGAGATGAAGAAATTGGACCTTAGAGATCTGAGGCGTACACAGCTGGAGTATAGTCATTCGTACTTTGGTAGGAACGGGCGAGAATTGGGAAGGGTTCTCGGGCCTTTTACTGAGCCTTTGGAGAGAATCGTCAAGTCTGCGGTCTCAATTTCTGACCTTACCATTGGCCATACCACCAAGGGCATCTCTGATATCAGGAGCGAATGTATGCTGGACATCCAACTGAGCAGTCTTCTGGAACCAGGTGGTCACCCCCACTTGCGAAGACTGGAGTTGGCAGAGCTTGTCACACAGCAGTGGCACATGGTCGGGTCACTTCAGGCTTGCGCTCCAGCACTGACAGACTTGACACTTGGAACGATTCACTTGAACCAAGGGACTTGGGCGCGGACATTCGATAATCTGAAAGGGTTGTTCAAGCTCGAGCGTCTCGAACTGGGCAAATTGGACATGAGCGGGGCAGATTGTAAGGATGAGACTGGTCGAGACAAGTTTCATGACGTTGTCGGAAGTGATGATAGCGACAACATTCTGGGATGGCTCTGCGGAACCATCGAGAATAATCCATATCGCCCCGGCAGGAACCTATAGTTCTGATCTCTGGGATGAGTGGGAAGAGGCAGATACAAAGACAACTATCATAAATATGCTCAAAGCGTAACCATGAAATGAACGCGATCATACTGAATTGTGACTTGAAGTGTAAGTATCTCGGACAGACGGGTCAGGTAACAGCAGACTACAAGTATTACCTAGTTTTCTGAAGTTGGGAATTGAAGTGCAACCTTTCATTCATCTCATGGTTCTTTCGAAATGAGACACTTACGATAATTGCGCCTCATCCGGAATATATCCTGGCATTGAGATGAAATCGCGCGTTGATTTTGGATTTTTAATTTGAGACATTGCAGCCCGAGCGGCGCCCATCAACCCAAGGTACGATGGATCAACCGAGTCATACAACACGTCCTCTCCTAGGTCTGAGAAAATTCGTTGGATCATTTCGTGCATTCGAAGCTTTAGAGAAGTTCATCTCACTTACAACAGTGAAAGACCCATCTTCATAATTGTACTTGGTACTTGACCCTCGACGATGGCATAGCCGCCATTATTGGCCGTTTCACAGGTGAGTAGATGCAGATAGCTTTGGTAGTAGTCTACCACGATAAAGTAGTAGTCGTCTTCTATGTTGAAATATACTATAGATACCTGAATAGGATTGTTCCAAAGTGTGTTCACATTTGGCAGAACAACCCTTTTTGGCTGAGCAATCCCCATGCGACGAAAATCGTGTTTCATGCGAAGATTTAGTCATCCACGGGGCGAGGTACGAAGAAATAGAAACCTAGGTATCTTGGAAATCTACTCATCTCACAGCGAACAGATTCAATAAGCGCTAAGCACTGAAGATATGCGTTGGCATCACTAGAAGACCACAGCGATATAATTTCATAGCCACCTGTGATGCTCGGATCTTAACTGTGCATGATAGTTGTATGTGGTGTCATGATTGCAAGTGCCATCACCCCCGAGCATCGACTCCCGGATACTCGCTTGAATCATTCCTTGGTTGCTAATCCATCTCCTTGCTTTTGGACGAGAAGATGTAGTTGTTGCAGTAATAGTAGTAATAAACCATCGGATATATCTCGATCCAGTGCCTGCAGAAAGGGTGCCCGCCCATTTCTGTTCGGTTCGACATGACGCAGAGCCCGGAAGTATTGATCACCAAGTACATGGTCCATTTTGTGGCTACAGAGAGTGAGAGCCGCAGCGGAGCTTAAAGGTAGCCATGATGCGATTTGCTGGGCAATTTCAGGAGGTACACGATCGAAGAGTGCAGAAGTTGCAGGTTGAGGAGACTGAGACGTGATCCAAAAAGAGATCAGAAGTTCCAGGGTAGTGATGCTGAGGCTCGGTCCTGCCAACCTCGAGAAGACGTAGCATAGAACCTGAAAGAGGACACTAGCCAGAAGGATAGCATAGAACCTGAAAGAGGACACTAGCCAGAAGGATAGAATCATACGGAGCGAGTGGGGACTGCAACTTATCAACCCTGGGTTCGCGCAGGCCACAACAACGGCAGATACCATTACTGAAGACTCACAGCCTATACTGACATTCGCCAAGTTTAGTCGCCGAAAAGAAATGATCTTCAGAAGGTACTCGTGTCATATGAACGCGAACCATGGAAGAAACCCCGGAAGCAGAGGCCGCTAATCCACATAGGAGAACCTCACCCAAACGTACAGCGCAAGTCCTACGGTTCCTGAGCAAGTATCGTAATATATTACAGCGATAAGATAAGTGATGATGGTCAAGGTGGAAAGAAAGGACGAAGAGATGGAGAAATTGTTGGCAGCCAGAAGACTCCTGCTTCGCATTCAATAGATACTAGAAGTGGAAGCAAAAATACCTCGTAGTCGTAGAACGGCATAGAGATCGCGCAAAATCCCTCTCACCCGTACGTAGAAATATCCCGTTTCAAGCTTCTAACATCGATGCACCTTCGGCTTCATTTTCTGATAGTGAGATGTCTTGGGGGCTTGCTCGATAGCATAATGTGGTGGGCTTGACAATGTCTAAGATTCCGTTAGAAGTACAAGAAATCTACGTTGCGATGATTTGTGAAGTGACTGAGAAATGCCTTCGATTATCTCGCTATGACACATCTAAAAAACAGAAATAATGCTTGTATGCTAACCAATGCAGCCCAGGCAGGGTACAATATGGTAGACTGAACAACATGATCGCTCACCCACGGAATCTCAGCAGGGCGAACAAATTGACGCCATATTGGTGCTAGAGGGTTCGAGTCCACTGTTGGGAGTCCAGAAGATCGTGACGTCGGTGACGTCTGAGTCGGTGTTGTCTGTTCAAACGAGATTCATGCCAGTGGTGCACCTTGTGATTCCAAGGGTACGAAGGCAGATCATGAAGCACTTGAAGATTGTCTGTGCTCCACGGGAAATTTATCAGTCTCAGATTGACCGGATAACCTTTGCTCAGTAATAGACAAGCCATTGCTTGCCTCGTTTGCACCGCATCTTCTTCCGTTACTAGACATGATGTGTAGGGAATCGTCAGGCCCTTGAGCTGAGGACGTTTCATAATCTGGCGGATAGGTTCAGCCAAGGCGCTGTGCGGGCCCACTTCGATCAACATATCTACCGAAGGCTTCGAGTTATCTAATGGCGATTCAAGGCACATGTTAAGAGAGTCGTTGAACAGGACTGGCTGCAAAATGTTCTGCACCCAGTGTCCAGCGTCGAGTTCTTTCGCCGATGTGATTAGTCCTTCAGTCACGGAGAAGGGGAAGATGACGTCTCCAAAATCATCCTCTGGCTCGAAGTCTCGTAAGCAGTCAAGGTAGTCTTCAGCCACGATCTGCATGTGATGCGAATGGTATGCTGCATCGACACAGAATTTGCGCGCAAAAGCTTTATCAGACTCGATCATTGGCTGAAGTGCGGCATCACCAGAGACTGTGACGCTAGACGGACTGTTGATGCAGGCCACTATGACATTACCAGAAGTGACCCTTTGAATATACTTTTCAGTTTCTTTCTGCGACAGTCCGACAGCAAGCATGCCACCACGCAGACCGCGCAGCTTTTTCTGGGCCTTCATAGTTACCAAATCTCTAAAGTAGGCCATGGCCAAGGCAAATTCACGGCAGATTGCTCCAGCCGCGTAGCCGGCTCCGATCTCACCACTAGAATGACTAGTCACTGCGCTGGGTTTGATATCCTAGGACCTTAAAGGTCGGACGAGACCAATCTGTACCGCAGTACACAATGGCTGCCGCACAGTTGCAGTACCTACTTGACTTGTCTTCTCGTCTCGAGTAAGTTCATCTAAGTGTGTGTCAGCAATTAGTCTGCGAAATAGAATCGCATGATTATTTCTTAAAGATCAAGGATATTCTAGGGTCATCAAATATTCATCAGCTCGATCAATCGATTCCTTGAAGACGGGATAAGCTGTGATCAATTCCCTACCCATTTGAGCCCATTGTGCTCCTTGTCCCGTGAACACGAAGCCTAGTCGTGAGGCTTTCGACGATCGACTGGGTTTGACCTTTTTGTCATTAAGAGCTTCGATCGGTCCAGACATTGAAGTGGCTGGCAGAGACTGGCTCCATGAGAGTGCAGAGCGACGTTGGCCGAGCGTGTAGGCAAGATTTTCAAGAAGCGACCTTTCATTGACTTCTTTTCGGTCCTGAAGGTAGGTGCTTAGATTGACCTTCATCTGTTGAGCTCCTTCCTCATGCTTGGCGCTTAATTGGAAAATCAAGGACTGGTTAAGACTTTGGTGACCATGTTGCAAGGCGTTCAACCTCTCCAGCTTCAATTCACAGCCATTCTGGTGCGCGACGCTGAACCTAGGCCCTTGCGCTGGTGTCCGTTCTTATGCACGCCATTATGTTTGGCATCATTCTCGTGGTAGTCATTTTGACTATCATCATTCTGGTCACGTTCGTTCGTAACGAACGTACTAGCCTTCTTGGAAAGGTCTCCTACGTTCTCTGTAATAATGTGAGCATTCGTGCCACCGTACCCAAGACTATTCACCGAAGCCCGTCGAACATCATCAGACGGCCATTTTTGCAAACTTCGCGACGACGGTACCTATTGCATGTTAGCGATTTTAACATACTTATCGCAAAGAAGAATGACCTTCAGATTCCACTTTTCGAGAGTGAGCTTCTCATTTTCCTTTTCGAAGTTCATATTGGAAGGAATGATTCCTTTCTCGATCGCTAGGAGTATTCCCGGCCCGATGCACGTTCCGGTCCCGTGCACACCCTAAACCCGATTAGCAACCCATACTTTTTTTATTATTATTCAACCACCATTCATAGAATCAAATTGCAATTAATATAGA
>JAABUR0100002169.1_pt1 | contig 31317 bp, 30 predicted proteins | sample 5560091 | NCBI WGS metagenome assembly JAABUR01 (sample SAMN10711879, study PRJNA513375) | rock metagenome | isolation source: Antarctica rocks | place: Antarctica: Victoria Land, University Valley sud
GTCGAGATCCGGCCCCTCATCGACACGGACGAGGTCGCATCGCCCGCCGAGGCGTCGGCCGCGCAGTGACCTCACCCGAGGCCCCGGTGGTCGCCGGCACCCTCGAACAGGTGTGGCGCGGCCACTGGGGTCGACTCCTCGCCCTCCTCGTCGCGCAGTACCGCCGCCTCGACCTCGCAGAGGACGGCCTCGGTGACGCGTTCGAGGCCGCGGCACGCCACTGGCCGGCAGAGGGTATGCCGGACAGCCCCGCCGCGTGGCTCCTCACCGCCGCGCGGCGCCGGGTCCTCGACCGGCTCCGGTCGGAGGCCGTCGCCGCGCGGAAGGAGCCGCTCCTCGTCGTCGACGCCGAGCTCCAGGAGTCCGCCCAGCGCGCGATGGCGGACCCGGGCGACCTCACCGACGAGCGGCTGCGGCTGGTCCTCCTGTGCGCCCACCCGGCGCTCGCGCCAGAGTCCGCGAGCGCGCTGAGCCTGCGGCTGGTCCTCGGTGTCACGACGCGGGACATCGCCCGGCTGTTCCTCGTCAGTGAGCCGACGATGGCCGCACGGCTGACTCGCGCCCGCAAAAAGCTCGTCGTGGCCGGCGTGCCGTTCGCAGTCCCCGAGGCCGCCCGGCTCCCGGGGCGACTGGAGACCGTCGCCCAGGTGGCCTACCTCGGCTTCACCGCGGGCTATGCCCCCGGATCTGGTTCCGACGTCACCCGCGTCGACGTGGCGGGGGAGGCGGTCCGCCTTGGCCACGTCCTGCACGAGCTCCTTCCCGACGAGTCACTGCTGACGGCGTTGCTCGCTCTGATGACACTCCAGCACTCGCGCCGGGACGCTCGCGTCGACGAGCGCGGCGACCTTGTCCTCCTCCCGGACCAGGATCGCACCACGTGGCGTCACGACGAGATCGCCGCTGCCCTCGACCTTCTGACCCCGATGGTCTCCGGCGCGGTCGCCGAGCCGGAGGGGCTGGCCCGGTCCTACCTCCTCCAGGCCCTCATCGCCGCTGAGCACGTCACCGCGGCAACCGCTGGGGAGACGAGCTGGCCCCGGATCGCCGATCTTTACGTCGAGCTCGAGGCGCACACGGGGTCGCCGGTCGTCCGGCTCAACCGCGCGGTGGCAGTCGCGGAAGCGGTGGGTCCGCGCGCGGGCCTGATGCTTCTCGAGGGGCTCGAGATCCCGCTCGGCGGCAACCATCGCCTCCCGGCGACGCGGGCCGAGCTGCTCGGCCGGTTGGGTGAGCGGGCGGCGGCCGGCACGGCATACGAGGAAGCGATTGCCCTGTGTGGCAACGCCGTCGAGCGGGCGCACCTGGTGGCTCGGCGCGCGAGGCTCGGCTGAGCCGACCTGCGTGGATCTCGGGATGCCAGCGCACCCTGCGTGCCGTCCGGCCGCCGTGGAAGGATGAGCGCGACCACCCGCCCCGTCTCCAAGGAGCCTGCACATGCCCATCGCCACTCCCGAGGTCTACGGCGACATGCTCGACCGTGCCAAGGCGGGCTCGTTCGCCTACCCCTCCATCAACGTGTCGTCCTCGCAGACCCTCAACGCCGCCCTCAAGGGCTTCGCCGATGCTGGGAGTGACGGGATCATCCAGGTGTCCACTGGCGGGGCTGAGTATCTCTCCGGGCCTGGTGTCAAGGACATGGTGGCCGGCGCGCTGGCCCTCGCGGCATACGCCGAGCAGGTCGCCAAGAACTATCCGGTGCAGGTGGCGCTCCACACGGACCACTGCCCCAAGGACAAGCTCGACGGCTTCGTCCGCCCGCTGCTCGCCGCATCGACCGAGCGGGTCAGGGGCGGGGGACTGCCCTGGTTCCAGTCGCACATGTGGGACGGGTCGGCGGTGCCCCTCGAGGAGAACCTCGAGACCGCGGTGGAGCTCCTCGCCCTGGCCAAGGCGGCGAACGTCATCCTCGAGATCGAGGTCGGCGTCGTCGGCGGCGAGGAGGACGGCGTCGAGGGGGCGATGGACGAGAAGCTTTATACGACACCGGGCGACGCGCTCGCGACCGTCGAGGCGCTCGGCCTGGGCGAGAACGGCCGCTACCTCGCGGCCCTCACCTTCGGCAACGTCCACGGCGTCTACAAGCCGGGCAACGTCAAGCTGCGCCCCGAGATCCTCAAGGCCGCCCAGGAGGCGATCGCCAAGGAGAAGGGCATGAGCGCCGACGCGCTGCCCCTCGACCTGGTCTTCCACGGCGGCTCCGGCTCGCTCCCCGAGGAGATCTCGGCCGCGGTCGACTACGGCGTCGTCAAGATGAACGTCGACACCGACACGCAGTACGCGTTCACCCGCCCGGTCGCCGGCTACATGCTCGCCAACTACGACGGGGTGCTCAAGGTCGACGGCGAGGTCGGCAACAAGAAGATGTATGACCCCCGAGTCTGGGGCAAGGCGGCGGAGGCGGGCATGTCGGTCCGCGTCGTCGAGGCCTGCGAGAACCTCCGGTCAGCGGGAATGCACCAGTGATGGCCGAACAGGGCCGAGACAGCCTGCTCGGTATGCCGGCGACGCGCCTTCCGCCCGACCCGGCGGCCATCGAGCTGGCGGGCTCGGAGGACGGCGCGCTGGACGCCGCCACCCTGACCCGGGCTGCCTTCGCGCACCCGACATCCTCGCTGGCCTGGGGGTTGCTCGCCGAGGCGGCGCTCGCCGACGACCGGCCGGTGGAGGCCTACGCTTACGCCCGGACCGGCTACCACCGCGGGCTCGACGCCCTCCGCAAGGCGGGGTGGCGCGGCCAGGGCCCCGTGCCATGGGCACATGCGCCCAACCGGGGCTTCCTGCGTGCGCTGGCGGCGCTCAGCCGGGCGGCCCGCGCGATCGGGGAGCATGACGAGGAAGCGCGGTGCGCGACCTTTCTGCGCGACTCCTCGAGCGAGGCGGCCGACGCGCTCCGGGTCTGAGGCGGCGGCAGCGAAGCCAAGGATGCAACGGATTTCGGGGAATGGACCCCCGATCGTCCATTCCCCGGCACCACCCCCTTGGTCCGGCCCAGGCCCGGAGGGACTGAACCGACGCCGCGAGCACCATCCCCAGACGAGTGCCAGAGCGCGTGTCCATGGAAGCATCCCGAGCACGGGCTGCGGGGTGATTTGCGGCCATTGGCCGTAAGATGCCGCCGGTGACCACGGACCCGCCGTCGTGCGCGACGTCGCCCGGCGCGGGCCTCGGCGACGAGGACCCCCGGAGCACCCTCGAGCGGGTCCTTCGCGGTCAGGAAGAGCGCCGCCGGCAGCACCAGATCGAGCTCGCCGAGGCGCGCAACGCCCTGGCCCAGCTCCACGGTGAGGCCATGGGTTCCGGCTCGCCGATCGCGCGCCTCACCGTCGAGGTCGCTCCTAGCCTGATCCGCAGCCTCCTCGACACGACGACGGGCATGGTGCGAAACCACGTCATCTCCCCCTTCGTCGGCGCGGCCCTCGACGCGCAGATGCGGGCGCACAGCCAGGAGGTCATCAGCGGCGGTCGGCCGAAGCGAGCGCTCTACCACGCGTCGACGCTCGATGACCCGCGCTCGAGGGAGCGCCTTCTCGAGTGGGCGGGCAAGGGGGAGACGCAGCGGATCGGGTCGGCCGTCGATACGGAGTTCTGCGTCTTCGGCAGCGCGGCCGTGGTGGCGGTGGAGAGGTGGGGCGATCCGGCGTCGGACTACGTCGTCATCCGCGAACCCATGCTCATCACCGTGTTCGCCACGCTCTTCGACCTCGCCTGGGAGACCGCCTACCCGATCCGCCCCATGGGGGCGGACGGCGCCGCCGACGGGCCCCTCCTCGACCTGCTGAGCCGGGGGCTCAAGGACGAGGCGATCGCCCGCCATCTCGGCTGGAGCCTGCGCACGGTCCGCCGACGGGTGGCCCGGCTCATGGACGGCGTCGGCGCCCGCACGCGGTTCCAGCTCGGTGCCGAGGCGGGCCACACCGGGAGGCTCGAGTCCGGGCGGCTCGAGTCCGGGCGGCCGCCATCGCCCGCCGGCCCCACGGCATACCGCGCGCAGTTAGGGGGCCGGAACGACAGCCGGTAACCTGGCGCGGCACCGGCGGCCCTCGGTGCGAGGACCGAACGCACACTGGAGGTGGCGTGGATGCCCGCGATCGTGCTGGTCGGAGCCCAGTGGGGAGACGAGGGCAAGGGCAAGGCGACCGACCTGCTCGGGCGCAGCCTCGACTACGTCGTGAAGTTCAACGGCGGAAACAACGCCGGCCACACGATCGTCATCGGCGAGGGTGACGAGGCGGAGAAGTACGCGCTGCACCTGCTGCCCTCCGGCATCCTCACACCGACCTGCACGCCCGTCATCGGCAACGGTGTCGTCATCGATCTCGCCGTCCTCTTCCAGGAGATCGACGCCCTCGAGGCCCGGGGGGTCGACACCTCGAAGCTCCTCGTCAGTGCGATGGCTCACGTCATCACGCCCTACAACCGCACCCTCGACAAGGTCACCGAACGCTTCCTCGGCTCGCGCAAGATCGGCACGACCGGTCGGGGCATCGGCCCGACCTATGCGGACAAGATGTCGCGAACGGGCATCCGCATCCAGGACCTCTTCGACGAGAACATCCTCCGGCAGAAGGTGGAGGCCGCCCTCGCCGTCAAGAACCAGGTCCTGGCGAAGATCTACAACCGCCGGGCGGTCGAGGTGGAGGAGGTGGTCGGCGAGCTGCTCTCCTACGTCGAGCGGCTGGGGCCGATGGTGGGTGACACCTCGCTCGTCCTCAAGCAGGCCCTCGACGCGGGGGAGACGGTCCTTCTGGAGGCCGGTCAGGCGACGCTGCTCGACGTGGACTTCGGGACGTATCCATTCGTCACGTCCTCGAACGCGACCGCTGGCGGCGCGTGCACCGGCTCCGGTATCCCGCCGACCCGGATCGACGGCGTCATCGCCATCCTCAAGGCCTACTCGACCCGGGTCGGCGAGGGCCCGTTCCCGACGGAGCTGCACGACGACATGGGCGAGTTCCTCCGCAAGACCGGCGCCGAGTACGGCACGACGACCGGCCGCCCCAGGCGCTGCGGCTGGGTCGACACGGTCGTCGGGCGCTACGCGACCCGGATCAACGGCGTCACCGACTTCGTCGTGACGAAGCTCGACATCCTCACCGGCCTCGACAGAGTGCCGGTCTGCGTCGCCTACGACGTCGAGGGGGTGCGCCACGACGAGATGCCGGTCAACCAGAGCGACGTCCACCACGCCCGGCCGATCTACGAGGAGCTGCCCGGCTGGGAGGAGGACATCTCCGGCTGCCGCTCGTTCGAGGACCTGCCGGTCAACGCCCAGCGTTACGTCCTGCGGCTCGAGGAGCTCATCGGGGCCCGGGTCTCGGCGATCGGCGTCGGGCCGGGCCGGGACGCGATCATCGAGCGGTTCGACCTGCGGCCCGCCCGCGGCTGACCGCTGACCTGACTTCTCGTCTGCGGCGTGCCTCAGCGCAGGACGGTCATCCGGTGCGCGGCTCGGGTCATCGCGACGTAGAGCACCCGCACCCCACCAGGGGACTCCCGGGTGATCTCGTCCGGGTCGACGATGACCGTCGCGTCGTACTCGAGGCCCTTGCTCGACATGGGGTCGACGACCTGCACGCGGCCGCTCGCTACCCCCGCCAGGGCGTCCATGTGTCGCTTCGGGGTGAGAACCGCGATCGGCCCCTCGACGTCCTCGAGCTGGGCCCCGACGGCCGCCTGCACGGCACCCCGGACGTCATCGCCCATGGACGCCTCGACCGGGTCGATGCCCGTCTGCCGGACGGCGTCGGGGATGTCCGCGTCGGGAACGCTAAGCCGGATCAGGTCCGCCGCGTAGTCGAAGATCTCCCGGGCGTTGCGATAGTTCGCGCTCATGTGGAAGAGCCGCCGCGGCTGGGTCCCGAAGGCCTCCTCGCGCGCCACCTGTGACTCGGCGGCGTCCGGCCAGGAGCTCTGTGCGGCGTCGCCCACCACCGTCCATGACGCGTGGCGGCCACGATGTCCGAGCATCCGCCACTGCATGGGGGAGAGGTCCTGCGCCTCGTCGACGAGGACGTGGGCATACTCCCCGGCGCTGCGCGCCGAGGGGCCCACTCCAACCTGCCCGACCCGGCCGAGGAGCAGCCGCTCCAGGGCATTGGCCGGGGTGACGGCGTAGCCCCGCCTGACCACGTCGGGCCGAGCGACCGGCTGGACCTCGGTGACGCCGTAGTCGCTGAGGTTGTCGAGCTCGTCGATCTCGTAGAAGCCGCGCTCCTCCCTGGGCTGGTCCTGCACCGGGCCGAGGCGCCCGGCGAGGTCGTCGATGAGGGCAACGTCCGCAACTGACCAGGTGCCGGTGTCGAGGGCCAGTTGCATCGAGTCACGCAGCGCCGTGACCTCGTCGTGGTCGAGGACTCCTGCCGTGTAACGCGAGAGGCGCTCCTCGTCGGCGAGCCACAGCAGCACCTCGCGCGGGTCCACCTGCGGCCACCACTCGGTCAGAAACGTTGCGACGTCGAGGTGGTCCTCGAACGTGCTGACAAATTCGGCCCGGTCAGGGTGCTGGCTCTCGCGGAACGCCGCGTCGGCGAGCAGCTGCACGACGGCGTCATGGGCGAGGTTGCGCTGGTGCTGGCGCAGCGCTCGGGTGCGGACCTGCTCCAGGACGGGCCTGCTCAGCCGGATGGCGTCGCCGGCGATGAAGGCGCGCAGCTCGGTCGGTCCGCCGGGCACGCCGTCGCGGGCCGCCCTCGCGAGCACCTGGCGAATCTTGAGGGACCCCTTGATCGCGGCGGCCCGCGGGTCGTCGAGGCGCTCGGTGCTCACCGCGTCGACGACGTCACCGAGCGAGCGCAGCGTCACCGTGTCCTCTCCGAGCGACGGCAGCACCCGCTCGATGTAGGAGGTATATGCCGCAGACGGCCCGACGACGAGGATGCCACCGGACTCGTACCGTCGCCGGTCGGAGTAGAGGAGGTATGCCGCGCGGTGCAGTGCCACGACCGTCTTGCCGGTGCCGGGCCCACCCGTGATCTCGGTGATGCCCTTGGCGGGGGCGCGGATCGCCTCGTCCTGGTGGCGCTGGATCGTCGCGACGATGTCCCGCATCCGGGTCCCGCGGCTGCGGGTCAGGGCTGCCATGAGGGCGCCGTCGCCGACGACGACCAGGTCGTCTGGGGCCTCGGCGACCATGAGGTCGTCCTCGATGCCGACGACGTCCGAGCCCTTAGAGCGCAGCACGCGCCGGCGCAGGACGCCCAGCGGCTCGACCGGCGTCGCGCGATAGAAGGGCGACGCCGCCGGCGCTCGCCAGTCGATGACCAGCGGCTCGTAGTCGTCGTCGCGGATCCCGAGCCGGCCGACGTAGCGGACCTCGCGCTCGGCGCTCCCCTCGGGCAGCTGGTGGTCGATGTCGAGCCGCCCGAAGACGAGCCCTTCGTACTGGCTCTCGAGGACGCCGCGCCGGCGGGCGGCGTGGAAGACGAGGGCGTCCCGCTCGAAGAGCCCGGTCATCTCCTCGTCGCGGGCCTCGCCGGTGCGGTCGGTGCGGCCGCGGGCCAGGCCTTCGGCCTCCACGAGGTCGGCCCGGATGCCGGCCTTGGCCAGCTCGGCATACACGGCGTCGACGTGCGCCTGCTCGACGGCAATCTCGTCGGCCACCTGCGCGGATGTTGCCTTCGTGCTGTTCGAACCGGTCACAAGCTCCGCCTCGTCATCGCGGGTGGGTCACACATCGAGGAACGGGAAAGTCTAGTCTGAGCCGATGGCGCCGCCTGACACCCGTCCGCCGACCGGCGAGCCGCTCGTCGGAGACGTGGTCCGGCTGGATCCGATGGTGCTCGATGACGCCCGGGGGCTGTTCGACGTCTTCGCCGACCCGGCGGTCTTCGAGCAGGGTTTCCGGATGCTCGACCGCTTCACCGACCTCACCCAGGCCGGGGACCTCGTCGCGGCGCACCTCGCCGCACGACCGGGGCGGACGGCATACACGGTGCGGCTCGTCGCGGACGGCGAGCTGGGCGGGGCCGGCACGGTGGTGGGCACCTCGTCGCTCGGCGACATCGACATCCCGAACGAGTCGATCCACCTGGGGTGGACGACCTACGCCTCGCGGTGGTGGGGGACGAAGGTCAACCCCGAGGCCAAGCTCCTCCTGCTCACCCACGCCTTCGAGGACTGCGGCTTCGGCCGCGTGCGGATCCAGACCGACGTCGTGAACGAGCGCTCGCAGGCCGCCATCGGCAAGCTCGGCGCCGTCCGCGAGGGGGTGCTGCGACGTTCGGTCCGGCGTCCGGACGGGAGCTGGCGCGACACCGTCGTCTTCAGCGTCCTCGTCGACGAGTGGCCCGCCGTCCGAACCGGCCTCGAGGAGCGGCTGCAGGTCAGAGCCAACCCCGGTGCACCGCCTGCACCCCCGCCTGGAACCGGGTCTGCGCGCCCAACCGGTCCATGAGCGAACGGATCCGGCGTTCGACCGTGCGTTGGGAGACCCCCGCCTGCCGCGCGATCGACGCATCCGGGGCGCCTGCCGCCATGAGTCGCAGGATCGCCGCATCCCGGGGCTCCAGGTCGGCGGGGCTCGCCCCGCGGGTCATCGGCGTCGCCAGCCCCCAGAGCCGGTCCACCAGGGCAAGCAGGGCGCGGACCATCCCGCTGGTCCGCAGCACGAGCCCCTGGGGTCCGTCCTCCTCCACCGACGACCACTCGACGAGGCAGACGCTGTGGTCGACGACGAGGACACTGAGCGGCACCCGGCCGAGGAACCGCTGGCTCTCCCCACCCTCGACGCGGGCGGCGAGGGCCTCGACGGCCGCCGGGAGGTCGAGGACCTGGGTGTCCCACACGGTGCGCGTGGTCACGGCCTGGCCGTCCGCCCCGATACTCGGTTCGCGGTGCGACTCGAGCGGAGAGCGCATGACCTCCCGGGTCCGCTCCGTCATCGACCGGGCGGACACGATGGCCGTCCGGGCGGCGGCGACGAGAAGGTTGGTCTGGGCACCGACGTCTTCGAGGTCGTGCAGGACCGTGACGCCCGTCTCCGGGTCCCGATCGGGCGCCCGCGCGTTGTAGTGGATCTGTGCCAGCTCGTGCGCCGCGGCGCGCAGCTGCTGCGCGCGGCGTTCGAGGTTCCGGGCGTGCTGGGGGATCGACGTCAGGGGCGGCGGCACCTCGACGGCGCCGGACGAGCTGATCGTCACCAGTCCGCGCTCAGCGAGGACCGCGAGGGCCGGGGTGAGGGAGGCGGCCGGCAGGCCCTGCGCGAGGAGCAGCTCGCGGCTCGGCCGTTGCATCCGCAGCAGCGCGAGGTAGACCCGGGTGGCGACGCCGTCGACCCGGGTGTCCTCGAGCGACTGGGACAGCGCACCCAGGGGGTCGGAGGTCGAGGCGGTCATCCGGTGGTCCCCTGTCGTGAGACGGAACACGTGCTGGTGGCGGATCGCCGACACAGACTGTACTCCGACAACGGCTGGCTTTACTCCGGACCCGGCTTTTGCCATCGTGGCGGGTGTCGATTCAGTCGACGTCGCCGCCATTCGTCGCGGGTCCCCCTCCCAGCGACGAGGCGCGAGACGCGCGGTGCTCCCGGGTGATGGTCCCCCTGCCTCTCGGGGGCACCGCGTTCTTCCTGTCCCGGTGGCATCTACTCCCGGGTCCACCACAGGGCCGTTCTGCGCCGGTCCCCTTAGGGTGGGCGCCGTGAAGGTCCTCGTCCTCGGCTCCGGCGCCCGCGAACACGCCCTGGTGCGAGCCCTCAACGCCGACGACGGCGTCAGCGCGGTCATCGCCGCGCCGGGCAACGCCGGTATCGACGCCATCGCGCTCTGCGAGCCGTTCTGCGCCGGCTCCGACGTCAGCGACTCGGCCGCCGTGGTGGCGCTGGCCCGCAGACACGCGGTCGACCTCGTGGTCGTCGGGCCGGAAGCACCGCTCGTCGCCGGGGTCGGCGACGCCCTGCGTGCGGCCGGGTATGCCGTGTTCGGGCCGTCTGCGCAAGCAGCCCGCCTGGAGGGCAGCAAGGCCTTCGCCAAGGAGGTCATGGCCGCCGCGGGCGTGCCGACGGCCATGGCCCACGTGTGCACGACGCTCGCGGAGGTCGACAGCGCCCTCGACGCACTCGGGGCTCCGCACGTCGTCAAGGACGACGGCCTCGCGGCCGGCAAGGGCGTCGTGGTCACCGACGACCGGGACGCCGCCCGCGACCACGCCCGGGCCTGCCTCGACAAGGGCAGCGGAAGTCAGGTGGTCATCGAGCAGTTCCTCGACGGACCAGAGGTGTCGGTGTTCTGCATCACCGACGGCGTCACCGTCGTGCCGCTGCCGCCGGCCCAGGACTTCAAGCGCCTCGGGGACGGGGACGCGGGACCCAACACCGGTGGCATGGGGGCCTACTCGCCGCTCGACTGGGCTCCCCCCGGCCTCGCGCGCGACGTCGTGGCGAGGGTCGCCCAGCCGACCATCGACGAGATGCGTCGCCGCGGGACTCCGTTCGTCGGCGTCCTCTACGTCGGCCTGGCCCTGACCTCACGCGGACCACGGGTCATCGAGTTCAACTGCCGCTTCGGCGACCCCGACGGTCAGGTCTCCCTCGCCCGCCTCGTCACGCCCCTCGGTGGCCTGCTCCTCGCGGCGGCCACGGGCGCGCTCGACGACTACGACCGCCTTCGGGTGAGCCCTGACCACGCCGTATCCGTCGTTGTCGCCGCACCGGGATACCCGGCGGCGCCCCGGACAGGCGACCCCCTCACCGGGCTCGAGCAGGCCGACGAGGTCGACGGTGTCTACCTCCTGCACGCCGGGACCAGGCGTGACGGGGCCGGCCTCCTCGTCTCGGCCGGCGGCCGGGTCGTCGATGTTCTGGCAACCGGCGCCAGCCTCGGGCAGGCGCGGGCCGCGGCATACCAGGCCGTTGGTCTCATCGGCCTCGACGGCTCGCAGCACCGCACCGACATCGCCCTCGCCGCGGAGCTCGGCGAGATCCGCATCGGCTCCATCGATGAGTGACCTGCCGGGGTACGCGCACACCTACTCGGGCAAGGTGCGCGACCTCTACGTGCCGCTCGACGCCTCCGGCGCCCGCGAGGACCGGCTCCTTCTCGTGGCGTCCGACCGGATCTCGGCGTACGACGTCATCCTCGAGACGCCCATCCCGGACAAGGGAGCGGTGCTCACCCAGCTGTCGCTGTGGTGGTTCGAGCGGCTCGAGGACCTCGTCCCCAACCACGTCGTCTCGACCGATGTGCCTGTCGCCGTGGCTGGGCGTGCGGTGCTGGTCCGGCGGCTCGAGATGGTGCCGGTCGAGTGCGTCGCGCGCGCCTACCTCACCGGGGGCGGGCTGCAGGAGTACGCCGCGACGGGCTCCGTGTGCGGAGTGCCGCTGCCGCCCGGCCTGGTGGACGGCTCGCGTCTCGACGAGCCGATCTTCACGCCGACGAGCAAGGCGCCGGTCGGCGAGCATGACCAGCCGATGACGGCGGACGAGGTCGACGCCCTCATCGGTGCCCCCCTGCGCGATCGGGTCGACTCGCTCACCCGGCGAGTACTGTTGCGCGGCAACGAGATCGCCGCCGAGCGAGGGATCCTCATCGCCGACACCAAGGTGGAGTTCGGGCTGGACCCGGCGTCTGGTTCGGACGACGCGCCCGGCGAGCCCGGCGTCGTCCTCGCCGACGAGGTCCTCACGCCGGACTCGTCGCGCTTCTGGCCCGCCGAGCAGTGGGAGCCCGGTCACCCGCAGGCCTCCTACGACAAGCAGTTCGTCCGGGACTGGCTCACCTCCCCCGCGAGTGGCTGGAACCGCGCGTCGGGTGAGGCGCCGCCGCCCTTGCCCGACGACGTCGTCGAGCGGACCCGGGCGAAGTATGTCGAGGCCTACGAGCGCTTGACCGGTCGCCGGTTCCGCTGAGCGGCGCGCACATGGCAGGCTGTCGCGCATGAGCGACAGGTATGCCGGGCAGCAGGGACCTCAGGACGGCTCGGCTACGGGGGGTGGGGGCTGGACCAACGACCCGGCCGTGCCGGGGCTGGCGCGGTTCAAGGTCCGGCAGCGACTGACGCTCATGGTCAACCGCTACGAGATCCACCACGTCGACGCCCAGGGTGAGGAGGCCGGCCTTCTCGCCTTCGCCGAGCAGAAGCGGATGGCTTTCAAGGAGCAGGTCACCTTCTTCACCGACCCGTCCAAGACGCAACCGGTCTTCGGGTTCCGGGCGCGCCGGGTGATGGACCTCAACGCGGTCTACGACGTGACGGATGCCCAGGGGCAGCCGATCGGGTGGTTCAAGAAGGACTTCGGCAAGTCGCTCATCAGCTCCACGTGGCACATCGGCACGCCCGACGGGTTCCAGGGGATCGGCACGGAGCGCAACAAGACCGTCGCCGTCCTGCGCCGGGTGTGGGACCTCATCCCGTATCTCGGCGACATCTGGGTGCCCTGGCTGTTCCACTTCGACTTCGTCGGCCCCGACGGGTCGGTCGTTCTCAGCAGCACCCGCAAGCCGGCGGTGCGCGACGTCTACGACGTCGAGGTGCCCAGCGTCGGGGGTTGGCGGCTCGACTGGCGGGTGGCGGCGGCGATGGCCGTGGCGCTGGACGCGCTGCAGAGCCGCTGAACCCCGCCCGCTGACGCGAAGTGCCGCCTGACCAGCAGTGCCGCCTGACCTGCGGTGGGCCACGTCGAGCAGAGCGACGCGGCGGTGTGTGCAGGCGCGGCGGATCCGGCCGATACCCTTGGTGGCAGACCCCCTGCCACACCCTCTCGAGGAGCCCCCTGCAATGGGAAGCATCGTCGTCGACGTCATGCTCAAACCCGAGATCCTCGACCCGCAAGGGCAGGCTGTCGCCGGCGCCCTTCCGCGGCTCGGGTTCGACGGCTTCATCGACGTCCGCCAGGGCAAGCGCTTCGTCCTCGCCGTGGACGGCGACGTCACCGATGAGCACCTCGCCCTCGCCCGGGAGGCGGCCGAGACGCTGCTCAGCAACCCCGTCATCGAGGATGTCGTCGCGGTGCACGTGGAGTCGGTGGAGGAGCCGGCGGTCGAGGCAGGCGCCGACTCAATGGCGACGTCGGCGGTGGTCGTCGCCGGCCAGCAGGGCGCCTCGTGAAGATCGGGGTCGTCACCTTTCCTGGCTCGCTCGACGACCGGGACGCCGCCCGCGCGGTGCGCGCAGTGGGCGCCGAGGCGGTGCCGCTCTGGCACGGGGACCGCGACCTCTTGGGCGTGGACGCGGTGATCCTGCCCGGCGGGTTCTCCTACGGCGACTACCTGCGCTGCGGGGCCATCGCGCGGTTCGCGCCCGTCATGGAGGTGCTCGTCCCCGCGGCGCAGGGCGGGCTGCCCGTGCTCGGCATCTGCAACGGCTTCCAGGTGCTCTGCGAGTCGCACCTGCTGCCCGGAGCGCTGGTCCGCAACGACCACCGCAAGTTCACCTGCGTCGACCAGGTGCTCCGGGTCGAGAACGCGTCGACGGCCTGGACGTCGGAGCTCACGGTCGGTGAGGAGATCACCATCCCGCTGAAGAACGGCGAGGGCGGCTTCGTCGCCGACCAACGCACTCTGGACGCGCTCGAGAGCGAGGGCAGGGTGGTGGTGCGCTACGTCGGCAAGGACCCGAACGGCTCCTACCGCGCCATCGCCGGCATCACCAACGAACGGGGCAACGTCGTGGGCCTCATGCCGCACCCGGAGCACGCCGTGGAGCCGGGCTACGGCCCGTCGACCGACGGTCTCGGGTTCTTCTCCTCGGTGCTGACCCAGGTGGTGTCCGCGTGACCGCGAGCCACACCGCACCGGCATACACCGCACTCGTGGACACCGTCGCGCAGGCGGCGACGTCCCCCGACACCTCGCAGCCGTGGAGCGCGCTCGGGCTCAAGGTCGGCGAGTACGCCGCCATCCGCGAGATCCTCGGGCGGCGCCCGACCTCGGCGGAGCTGGCGATGTACTCCGTCATGTGGTCCGAGCACTGCTCCTACAAGTCGTCGAAGGTCCACTTCGCCCTCTGGGCTGAGAACACGACCGAGGAGATGCGCGAGCACCTCCTCGTCGGCATCGGTGAGAACGCTGGTGTCGTCGACATCGGGGACGGCTGGGCGGTGACCTTCAAGGTCGAGAGCCACAACCACCCGTCCTACGTCGAGCCATACCAGGGGGCGGCGACCGGTGTCGGCGGCATCGTCCGCGACATCATGTCGATGGGCGCCCGCCCGATCGCCGTCATGGACTCCCTCCGGTTCGGCAACATCAACCACCCAGACACCCAGCGGGTGCTGCCGGGGATCGTCGCCGGAGTCGGCGGCTACGGCAACTGTCTCGGGCTACCCAACATCGGCGGCGAAGTGGTGTTCGACGAGTGCTACCAAGGGAACCCGCTCGTCAACGCGCTGTGCGTCGGAGCCATGCGGATCGAGGACATCCACCTCGCGTCGGCCCGGGGGGTTGGCAACAAGGTCGTCCTCTTCGGCGCCAAGACCGGTGGCGACGGGATCGGCGGGGTGTCCGTCCTCGCGTCCGAGACCTTCTCCGCGACGGAGGCCGGCGGGCCAGCGAAGCGCCCCGCGGTGCAGGTCGGTGACCCCTTCGCCGAGAAGGTGCTCATCGAGTGCTGCCTCGACCTGTATGCCGCGAAGGCGGTCTCCGGGATCCAAGACCTCGGAGGTGCCGGACTCTCCTGCGCCACAAGCGAGCTCGCCTCGAACGGTGACGGGGGGATGCGGGTCGAGCTCTCGCTCGTGCCACTGCGGGACGCCTCCTTGCGGGCCGAGGAGATCCTCATGTCCGAGTCGCAGGAACGGATGATGGCCGTCGTCGAGCCGGCCCGTCTCGAGGAGTTCCTTGCCGTCACGCGGCGGTGGGACGTCGAGGCCACGGTCATCGGGGAGGTCACCGACGGCGACCGGCTCGTGATCACCTGGCACGGGGAGACCATCGTCGACGTGCCTCCACGGTCGGTGGCCCACGACGGCCCGGTCTACGACCGCCCGCTGGACCGGCCGGCATACCTCGACGTCCTTGTCGCCGACGAATCTCGTTCGCTGACAAGGCCGTCCACCGGCGAGGAGCTGCGCCGGACGCTGCTGACCATGCTCGGCAGCCCCAACCTCTGCGACACGTCGTGGGTGACGGAGCAGTACGACCGCTACGTCATGGGCAACACCGCCCTCGCCATGCCCGACGACGCGGGGGTGGTGCGCGTCGACGAGGAGACCGGGCGGGGGGTCGCGGTCTCGACGGACTGCAACGGCCGCTTCGCCAAGCTCGACCCGTATGCCGGGGCGCAGCTCGCGCTGGCCGAGGCCTACCGCAACGTCTCGACCGCGGGCGCGGTGCCGCTGGCGGTGACCGACTGCCTGAACTTCGGCTCGCCCGAGGACCCGGGGGTGATGTGGCAGTTCCGCGAGTCGATCCGGGGGATCGCCGAGGGGTGCAAGGTCCTCGGGATTCCGGTGACCGGCGGCAACGTGTCGTTCTACAACCAGACGGGCGACGTGGCGATCCACCCGACTCCGGTGATCGGGGTGCTGGGCGTGATGGACGACGTGGGCGACCGGACACCGTCGGGTTTCCGCACCGACGCGGCGCCGATCTTCCTGCTCGGCGCGACGCGCGACGAGCTCGACGGGTCGGAGTGGGCGCACGTGGTCCACGGGCACCTGGGCGGGCGGCCGCCCGTCGTCGACCTGGCGCACGAGCAGCGGCTCGGCTCGGTGCTGGTCCGGGCTGCGGGCGAAGGGCTGCTCGACGCGGCCCACGACCTCTCGCAAGGAGGGTTGGCGCAGGCGCTGTCGGAGGCGGTGCTGCGGTTCGGTGTGGGCGCACGGGTGTCGGTGCAGTCGTTGGGGGTCGACGCGTTCACGGCGCTGTTCTCGGAGTCGTCCGGTCGGGTCCTCGTGTCGGTGACGCCCGGGTCGGAGGTGGCCTTCCTGGACCTGGTGGGAGACGAGGTCCCGGTCTCGCGGCTCGGCGAGGTCGACGACAGCGTCGATGGCATGCGGGTGGAGGGGTTCTTCGAGGTCGACCTGGAGACCCTGCGCCGGACCCACCAGGAGCTCATGCCCGCCGTCTTCGGCCACTGACCGTCCCGCTTGCGCCGCCCTTGCCCCCTTGCGTCCGAGGTCGTGGCCGCCTCAGCCGCCAAGATCTCGGACGCTACGCGCAGGTGCCGCATACGTCCGAGATCGTGGCCGCCCCAGCCGCCAAAATCTCGGACGCTGAACGGTAGTTAGACGGAGCGGATCCAGCCGTTGGCGTGGAGAAGCTCCCCGAGCTTGCTGAAGAACGGCTCGGGGGCGCAGCGCAGTGTGAGCACCGACACCTGGATCGCTGTGTCGCCCTGCACCTGCACGTCCATAGTGCGGATCTCGTCGTGCATGACCTGGTCGAGCCGTTCATGGCCGGCGCCGTTGACCTCGAGGGCGACTCGGAACGCCTTCCAGTAGACGTCGAGGAATGCACGGCCCCTACCGGTCCGGCGGACCACTTGTCGGGACGGTTCGGGAAGCCCCCGCTGGCGACACATCTGCGCGAAGTCGAGCTCGCCGAGTGAATGTGCGCCTGCGGTGATGTCGTGGATGCAGGCCTGCAGCATGCGTCGGTACCGGTGGCGCCGGACCCGGGTCAGCACTTCGGACACGTCATCGGCACGGACGATCCGTTGCTGGATCGGCATGACCATGCAGAGGGCCGCCTGACGTGGCGACCTGGCCCAGAGTGCTGCCTGGACTGTCGCCACCTCGGCACGCGCTCTCGGTATGCCGTTCGGCGCCGCGTCCGTGCTGTCCCACCGTCGGGTTTCGTGGAGACGGACACCGTCGAGCCGGCCCTTGTAGCTCGACTTTGGCAGCCATACGTGAGTCAGCGGCTCGACGTACCGGTCAGCCCGTCCGCCTCGAGAGCCGTCACGCCGCCGAGCCGGGCGTGGGGGCCCAGCACCGTGACTGCGCGCCACCAGGTGCTCCGCCCCTCCACTGGGCCGAGGTCGGTGATCACGCCCCGTCCCGGCAGGTCGGCCCAGCGTCCGGCGGAGACGTTGGCGCGTCGCTGGCCGCGCGAGACGTTGCCTTCCGTGAGCTGCCTCAAGCTCACGACTCGCGCCTGCCGATCCGAGACAGTCGCAAGGTCTCCCGGGAGTCTGGCGCTGGTCATGAGGCAAACCCTGGTCGACAGAGACTGGTCCGCCCACCACCTGACGCAGACCTGTGGACGAAGGTGCCAGCCGAGCTGACCTTGTGAGCGCCTCCTCAACCGACCCTTGCGTCCGAGATCCTGGCGGCGCGGGCAACCAGAACCTCGGACGCAACAGTGGGCAGTTGGGAGACGTCCGAGATCCTGGCGGCGCGGGCAACCAGAACCTCGGACGCAAGCAAGAGGGCAGGAGCTGCACGCGGTCAGCGGACGCGCCAGCCCTTGGCGTCGGGTGGGGTTGGCGACGGGGCGGCGTCCGCTGCGGTGAAGGGACGGGCGCCGGCGGTGAGGCGAACCAGCTCGTGGCCCGAGCGCACCCCCGTGGGGAATGCTGCCCGGGCCACCGCCCTCCGGATCACCCCGACGTCCAGCCGGCCACGCCCCGCCACGACCACCGCGTTGCCGAAGCGCCTCCCCTTGAGCACCTCCTGCGTCGCGACGAGAGCGCTCTCGCCGAACCGGCCCGTTCCCCGCAGTGACGCGAGCATCCGCCCCACATAACGCAGCCCCGGCTCGTCGGCGAGGTTGAGCAGCGCCACGCCGTCGGGTCGCAGCACCCTCCCGACGTCAGCCAGGTATGCCGTGGTGCCGAGCTCCGCGGGAACCTGCCCCCCGGCATACGCGTCGAGCACGACGACGTCCGCACTCGCGTCCGCGAGCCCAGCCATACCGCTCAAGCCGTCGACCGGCCGCACCCGGATCCGGTGCTGGCGGGGCAGGGGCAGCTCGCGCCGGACTGCCTCCGTGAGCGCGGCATCCGGCTCGAGGACGATCTGCGGCGAGCCTGGGCGCACGTGGTTGACGTACCTCGCGAGCGTCAGCCCCGCGCCGCCGACGTGGGTCACCGAGAGCGGGCCAGGAGGCAGGGTGTCGATGACGAGGCCGAGGTGCTGGACGTACTCGAACGCCAGCAGCTCCGGGTCGTCGAGGTGCACGTGGGACTGCGGCGACCCGTCGAGCACGACGGTGACTCCGCCTCGGTCGTCGCGCACGAGCTCGAACCGCTCCTCGAACCGCTGCTCGAACCGCTTGCCCAAGCCATGCCCGCCCGTGGCAGCCCCATCGCGCCGCCGGCCTGCCACCCCTCCACCCTAGGGCGACCCCCGCCGGTTACCCTCGGCACGTGCGGAGCCACCTCGTCATCTTCGACTGCGACGGCGTGCTCGTCGACTCCGAGCGACTCGCAGTGGAGATCGACGTCCGCTCCCTGGCGGACCTCGGCTGGGTGATCACCCGCGACGAGGTCGTCCACCGCTTCCTCGGCAAGTCGGAGGCCGACGCCCTCCTCGAGATCGCGGCCCACCTCGGCCGTCCGGTCCCCGCAGGGTGGGAAGAGCAGTGGGCGGACGAGTACGCCCGCGCTTTCGCCGAGCAGCTCCAACCCGTCCCCGGCGTCCGCGAAGCACTCAAAACTATTGTGGCACAAGGGTATGCCGTGTGTGTGGGTTCCAGCGGCGGCCACGCCAAGATCCGGCGCAACCTCGTCAAGACCGGCCTGCGGGACGTCTTCGCCGAGAACATTTTCAGCGCAGCAGACGTCGCCAACGGCAAGCCGGCGCCCGACCTCTTCGAGCTTGCCGCCGCGTCCATGGGGTTCGAGCCGCAGGCGTGTGTCGTCGTCGAGGACAGCCAGTACGGCGTCGCCGCGGCCCACGCCGCCGGCATGAAGGTCGTCGGGTATGCCGGGGGCATCACCCCTCGGGAGCACCTCGAGGCGGCCGACGCCGTGATCGTCGGCATGGACAGTCTCGGCGACACGCTCGCCCGGCTGACCGGCGGCGCACGCACCACCTAGGCTCGGGCGATGCGATTCGGCATCACCATCCTCCCCGAGCACTCTTGGCCGCAGGCCGCTCCCACGTGGCGCGCGGCCGAGGAGCTCGGCTTCGACCACGCGTGGACCTACGACCACCTGGTCTGGGCCGGCCTTCCCGACGCACCGTGGTTCGGCACGACACCGACGCTGACGGCAGCGGCCCTCGTCACGACGACGATCCGGCTGGGCACGTTCGTCACGTCACCCAACTACCGTCACCCGGTGACGTTCACGCGTGACCTGCTCGCGCTGGACGACATCTCGCAGGGCCGGTTCATCCTCGGTCTCGGGACCGGTGGTGACCGGGACGCGAAGATCCTCGGCGGCCCCGACCTGACGGTCAAGGAGCGCGTCGCCCGGTTCCACGAGTTCGTCGAGCTGCTCGACCTGCTCCTGACCGAGGACCATGTCGACTTCGGCGGCGACTGGTTCCAGTCCGTCGACGCCCGCACCCTCCCCGGGCCGGTCCAACGACCACGCATCCCCTTCGTCATCGCGGCCAACGGCCCCACGTCGTTGCGCCTCGCCGCACGCCGCGGTCAGGGCTGGGTGACCTATGGCAGCAAGCGGGAGACGGAGGACGAGTGGTGGGCCACGCTGGGCGACCTGACGTCCCGCCTCGACGAGGCGCTCGTCGACGAGGGCCGGGACGCTGACACGTTCGAGCGTCACCTCAACCTCGACGGCGGCGGCTGGTACGCGCTGGAGAGCGTCGACCGTTTCGAGGACATGGTCGGGCGGGCGTCCGGCCTCGGGTTCACCGACGTCATCACGCACTGGCCACGGCCCGAGCCGCCCTACGCGGGCTCAACCGAGACACTGGAAGCTGTCGCCACAGAGGCGATCCCGCGGATCAGGGCAGCAGCATCGTCTTGATGGCCCGGCGCTCGTGCATCGCGGCATATCCCTCGGCAACCTCGGCGAGCGGCAGCTGGAGGTCGAAGACCCGTCCGGGGTTGATCTCACCGGCGAGCACCCGGTCGCGCAGCTCCGGCAGGTACTGACGCACCGACGCCACGCCCCCGCCGATCTGGAGGTTCTTCGTGAACACCGTGCCCATCGGCATCTCGATGCCGTGCGGCACGCCGACATAGCCGACCCGCCCGGCCGGACGGGTCACCGCGATGGCCGTCCGCATCGCGGCGTCCGTGCCGACGCACTCGAGCGTCGCATCGACGCCGAGCCCGTCGGTCAGCTGCAGCACCCTCGCCTCGCCGGCTTCGCCCCGCTCCTCGACGACCTCCGTCGCTCCCCACTCGATCGCGAGCTGCTGGCGAGTCTCGTGCCGCGACATGACGATGATCCGGCCTGCGCCCATGAGCCGGGCGGCGAGCACCGCGGACAGCCCCACCGCCCCGTCCCCGATGACGGCCACGGTGTCCCCGGGCCCGACGTGAGCGGCGCGCGCGCAGTGCCAGCCGGTGCACATGACGTCCGAGAGCGCGAGGAGGTCCGGCAGCTGTGACTCGCTGGGCATGGTCGGGGTCGACACGAGGGTGCCGTCCGCCAGGAGCACCCGGACCAGCTCTCCCTGCCCGCCGTCGACCGGCAGGCCGTTGCGGTCCGTCGAGCCGTACCACCCACCGTTCTCGCACGACGTGTTGATCCCGTTCGCGCAGTTGCGGCAGGTGTTGTCACCCCAGGTGAACGGCGTGACGACGAAGTCCCCGACCGCCACCGTCGACACCGAGTCGCCGGCGGCCTCGACGACGCCGACGAACTCGTGCCCCATCCGGTCGCCAGGGGTGAACCCGCTTTCGCCGCGGTAGCGCCAGAGGTCGCTGCCGCAGACGCACGACGCCGTCACTCGCACCACGGCGTCCGTAGGCCGCAGGAGGCTCGGGTCGGCGACGTCGTCGGAGCGGATGTCGAACGGGGCGTGGATCGTCGTGGCGCGCATACCTGCAGTCTGCCGCCCGGCCGCGGTGGCACGATGAAGGGGTGCCTCCCCGCCGCCGCACCGACCCAGCCGAGGGGCGACAGGCGCTCGAGGTATGCCGGGCAGCCGGCTTCGAGACGAGCGGCATCCCGCGCGCCGTGGTCGCGACCGCCGTCCGGTACGCGCTCGAAGAGCTGGCGGTCCGGCATCCAGGTCGCTCGGTCGAGGTCCGCGTGCCGCCGTTCGGCGCGGTGCAGTGCATCGAGGGGCCGATGCACAAGCGCGGGACGCCGCCCAACGTCCTCGAGACGGATGCCGCGACGTGGCTGTCGCTCGCGACCGGCGCCCTCGCGTGGGGGCAGGCACTCGACACCGGTGCGGTCCGGGCGTCCGGTCAGCGGGCCGACCTGTCACAGCAGCTGCCGGTCGTCGGGCTCTGACCGGTCGTTTCCGCGGGGCCTCGCCGAGCCACAGCTGGAGGTCGACCGGGCCGGCGCAGGAGCATCGCCTACGCTTGGCCGGTGTCCTCCACCGAGCGTCGCCGCACCCCGAACGTCAAGCGGTTCATCATCACCGGCGTGGTCCTGGGGTTCTTCGCCGGCGCCGCCGTCGCGGTCATCGGTGACCCTGCGCCGTCCTACGCGGCGAGCTCGCAGCTGGGATACCTGGGCGTCGTGGGCGCGTTTCTGGGCGCACTTCTCGCCGCTGTCCTCGCCGTGCTCCTCGACCGCCGCAGCTGACCCACTGCGTCCGCGTTGATCCGGGTTCGGTCCCGCCGCGAGCTCCCCGCACGGTGCGGCGGGTCGCGAGGCGGCTTCCCGGCATACGCCCGCATCGGCAGCCACTCGGCCCGTCGGCTGGGCCGACTGCGTGTGGGAGGATCGGGGCGTGGCACGCGCCGACGGACGACTCTCGCACGACCTCAACCCACACGAGAAGGGCCCGCAGGACGCCTGCGGGGTGTTCGGTGTCTGGGCCCCCGGCGAGGACGTCGCCAAGCTGACGTACTTCGGCCTCTACGCGCTGCAGCACCGCGGGCAGGAGTCGGCCGGCATCGCGACCGGCGACGGGGAGAAGATCCTCGTCTACAAGGACATGGGCCTGGTGAGCCAGGTCTTCGACGAGGCCGCGCTGAGCTCGCTCAAGGGACACATCGCCATCGGGCACACCCGCTACTCGACGACCGGTGGATCGACGTGGGAGAACGCGCAGCCGGCGCTCGGCGGCCTTGGCGACTCCAGCGTCGCGCTGGCCCACAACGGCAACCTCACCAACAGCGTCGAGCTACGTGAGCTCGTGACCGAACGCCTCGGCCGCGGCGCGGGCAGGCTCGGCGAGCTCGGGCGCGGCAACACCTCCGACACGGCCCTGGTGACGACTCTCCTCGCCGCCGACCAGGACCGCAGCCTCGAGGCGAGCGCGCTGGAGATCCTGCCGCTGCTCAAGGGGGCCTTCTGCTTCGTCTTCATGGACGAGCACACCCTGTATGCCGCCCGCGACCCGCACGGGGTCCGTCCCCTCGCGCTTGGGAGACTCGAGCGCGGCTGGGTCGTCGCTTCGGAGACCGCCGCGCTGCAGACCATCGGCGCCAGCGTCGTGCGGGAGGTGGAGCCGGGCGAGCTGGTCGTCATCGACGAGTTCGGCCTGCGGACCCACCGGTTCGCCGAGCCGACGCCGAAGGGCTGCGCCTTCGAGTACGTCTACCTGGCGCGGCCCGATGCCGTTCTCAGCGGTCGGGTCGTCCACGAGGCGCGGGTGGAGATGGGGCGCCAGCTCGCGCGCGAGCACCCGGTCGAGGCTGACCTCGTCATCGGTGTGCCGGAGTCCGGTGTCCCGGCGGCGGTCGGCTACTCGCAGGAGTCGGGCATCCCCTTCGGTCAGGGGTTCGTCAAGAACGCCTACGTCGGCCGGACCTTCATCCAGCCCTCGCAGACCCTGCGCCAGCTGGGGATCCGGCTCAAGCTCAACCCGCTGGAGCACGCGATCCGGGGCAAGAAGCTCGTCGTCGTCGACGACTCCATCGTCCGCGGCAACACCCAGCGCGCCCAGGTGCGGATGCTGCGCGAGGCAGGCGCGGCCGAGGTCCACGTCCGGATCTCCAGCCCGCCGGTTCGGTGGCCGTGTTTCTACGGCATCGACTTCGCGACGCGGGCCGAGCTCATCGCCACGGGGATCGGGGTCGAGGAGGTCCGCGCGTCCATCGGTGCCGACTCGCTGGGCTACATCTCCGAGGAGGGCATGGTGGCCTCGACCGACCAGCCCCGCGACCAGCTCTGCACGGCCTGCTTCACCGGCAGCTACCCGATCGAGCTCCCGGAGGACGGCCGGATCGGCAAGCACGTCCTCGAGACGCTGCCGATCTCGGTCCGGACCGGCCACGACTCGAGCATCGACGTCGACCACAAGCCGACCGGCGACGACGCGCAGGACACCGAGCGCAACGACGCAGACGGTGTCCCGGTCGGTGTCGGCGGCGGCGCCGAGAACGCCCTGCTCCACCCCTGAGCCCGCCGACCGTGCTCCTCGCGGTGTCCCTCCACGCCGATAAGGTGACCGGGTGACGAACCGGGCGCCGATCACCTACGCCGATGCCGGCGTCGACGTCGAGGCGGGTGACCGGGCGGTCGAGCTGATGAAGGCCGCGGTCCGTCGGGCCCAGCGCCCCGAGGTCCTCGGGGGGCTCGGTGGTTTCGCCGCGCTTTTCGACGCCGGCGCGCTCGTCCGGATGACCCGCCCGGTCCTGGCCACCTCGACCGACGGCGTGGGCACCAAGGTCGCCATCGCACAGGCGCTCGACGTCCACGACACGATCGGTTTCGACCTCGTCGGCATGGTCGTCGACGACATCGTCGTCTGCGGCGCCGAGCCCCTCTTTCTGACCGACTACATCGCCACCGGCCGAGTGGTTCCCGAGCGGGTGGCGGCCATCGTCTCCGGCATCGCGGCCGCGTGCGAGCAGGCGGGCGTCGCCCTCGTCGGCGGCGAGACGGCCGAGCACCCGGGTCTCCTCGAGCCGCACGAGTACGACGTCGCGGGGGCCGCAACGGGCTTCGTCGAGCACGCCGATCTCCTGGGGCCGCACCGGGTGAGCAGTGGCGACGTCGTTCTCGGCCTCGCTTCGAACGGTCTGCACTCCAACGGCTACTCCCTCGTGCGCCGGGTCGTCGCCGCCGCGGGTTGGCAGCTCGACCGGGACGTCCCGGAGTTCGGTCGGACGCTGGGGGAGGAGCTCCTCGAACCCACCAGGGTGTATGCCGCGGACCTGCTCGCGCTCATCCGCACCGACGGCGTGGACGTCCACGCGCTGAGCCACGTGACCGGCGGAGGGCTGGCGGCCAATCTCGCGAGGGTCCTCCCAGCCGGCACGTTCGCCACCCTCGACCGCAGCACCTGGACGCCGGCCCCCGTCTTCTCCACCATCGCCCAGCTGGGCCGGGTCCCCCGACCCGACCTTGAGCGCACGCTCAACATGGGAGTCGGCTTCGTCGTCGTCCTTCCTGCTGGCCAGGCTGACCCGGCTCTCGAGGTATGCCGGGGCCACGGCATACCGGCCTGGGTCATGGGTGAGGTGACCGCCGAGGACGAGACCACCCCCGAGCCGGACGCCGAGGTCGTCCGCGGTGCCAAGGGCGTCGACGGCGGGGCCGTACAGCTCCTCGGAACCCATCCACAAACCTGAGCGACAGCGGTCGGTGCGCCTGCGTAGGGTTCGCCCCATGAGGACGACGTTGCCGCAGCCCGGGCCGCCCACCGCCACGACGAGGATCGGCTCGGAGGCCGAGATCCTGCGCAGCTGGCTGGACTTCCACCGCCAGACGCTGCGCTGGAAGGTCGGCGGGCTCACGCCCGGGCAGGCTGCCACGGCGAGCGTCGACCCCTCGGGGCTGAGCCTGCTCGGGCTGGTCCGCCACCTCACGGACTGCGAGCGGTGGTGGTTCCGGGTGGTCGCAGGAGGCCAGGACACGCTGGACGAGCTGTTCCCCCGGGAGGGCGAGGACCTGCTTGAGGCCTTGCCCGAGAGCGCCTTCGAGGATCTCGCGAGGTTCGAGGAGGAGGTGGCTGCGGCCAACCGGGTGCTCGATGTGAGCGACCTCGACATGGAGGTGCCCCGGCCGGACGGCTCCGGCGCCTACTCGGTGCGCTGGGTCCTGATCCACATGGTGGAGGAGTACGCGAGGCACAACGGGCACGCCGACCTCATCCGGGAGCGGCTCGACGGGGCCGTCGGCGACAGGTGACCCACGACTGCAGGGTGGGGTCGACCCGAGGCGCAGCTCAGCGACGGGCGACCCAGCTCGGCGGCGGGCCGCTGGTAGCGGCCCGCCGAGCGTCTGCGAGGACGCATGAGGTCACGCAGTGGACAGGGCGAGCGTCACCGCTCGCCGGATGCCCACTTTCCGTACTCGTCGTACTCCCCATCTTCGGAGGGGGCTCTTCCGTCCTCGCCGACGTCGATCTCGGAGCTGAGCTCCGGCTCTCGACGCGCCGACGTGGACCCGTGCAGTTCTCGCTCAAGCGCACTCAAGTCGGTGTCGGGAGAGAAGTACTTCAAGTCCCGAGCCACCTTGGTCTGCTTGGCCTTCGCCCGGCCGCGCCCCATGGCGTGACCCCCTCATGCGTCTGCCGAGGCGGCATCACTCGGCTCGGAGGACGATCGTCCTTCGAACACTCGCGGAGCAGCCACGGGAATCGTGTGTAATCGTGAGCCTTACGCTACCTCAGCCGCGCCAGATCCGCGTAGCCGACTCCCCGTTCCAGGCTCGGCGGGCCCTCACCGGGGCTCAGTGGCGCGGCAGCCACATCCCACCGGGGGACGCCGCCGCCATCCGCTCCTCGGCGAGGTGGTCCGCCGCCTCGGCGGGCGTGATCCCCTCATCCTCGGCCCGGTGGAGCACCCCCCGCATCGCCCCGAAGATCCCCGCGGTGCGGCGTCTGGCCCGCTCGAAGTCGAAACCCTGCAGCTCGCCGGACACCTGGATGACCCCGCCGGCGTTGACGAGGAAGTCCGGGGCGTAGGTGACACCCCGCTCTCGCAGGCGGTCGGCCGTGCCGCCGGGCCCTTCGAGAACGAGCTGGTTGTTGGCCGCCCCACAGACCACCTGCGCCTTGAGGGCCTCGACGGTCACCGCGTCGAGCGCCCCGCCGAGCGCGCACGGTGCGTAGACGTCCAGGGCCGCGCCGGTCAGCGCGCCGACGCCCGGAACGACGTCCACCTCGGGGTGGCGGTTCACGACGGTGGTCACGGCCTCGTCGTTGACGTCGGTGACCACGACGCTGGCACCGTCCCGCAGCAGGTGGCCGGTCAGCGCCCGCCCGACCTTGCCCACGCCGGCGATGCCGACGGTCCGCCCGCGCAGGGTGGGCTCACCCCAGACGTGCTCGGCGCACGCGCGCATCCCCTCGAAGACCCCGTATGCCGTCAGGACGCTGGAGTCGCCCGCCCCGCCCTTCGCCTCGGAGCGCCCCGTCGCGAACCGCGTCGTCTCGGACACCACGTCCATGTCGGCAACGTAGGTGCCCACGTCGCAGGCCGTGACGTATCGGCCCCCGAGGCTCTCGACGAACCTGCCGTAGGCCCGCAGGAGCTCCGGAGTCTTGTCCGTGGCCGGGTCACCGATGATGACCGCCTTCCCGCCGCCGTGGTCCAGCCCGGCGAGGGCGTTCTTGTAGGCCATGGTTCGCGACAACCTGAGGACATCGGCCAGGGCCTCGTCCTGCGACGGGTAGGGATGGAACCGGGTCCCCCCAAGACCCGGCCCCAAGGCGGTGTCGTAAAGGCTGATGATGGCCCGCAGTCCCGTGGCCCGGTCGTGGCAGAAGGCGACCTGTTCATGGGTGAACGGCGTCGGGTGGCGCTCGGTGGACTGCGGCATGGGGTGGCTCCGGTGGGCGACTGGGTTGGCGTGGGTTGCCCGCCGCTTCCACCCTAGTAAGGGGAGTCGCAAGCCGCGAAGCCCGCAAAACAGTCGGCTCGCGCGGACTCAACGGGGCAAAGTGCACCACATTGCCGCCGTTCCGGGGTACCGTGATGGCGGGGAACAGCACGGTGGGGGCACCGGTGCGTGATGAAGGTGGGGAGAATGGCCATGTCCATCGATGGGCAGAATTCTGAGAAGTTGCTGACGCCTGCGGAGGTGGCCGCGATGTTTCGCGTCGACCCCAAGACGGTGACGCGGTGGGCGAAGGCGGGCAAGCTGACGGCGATCCGGACCCTTGGGGGCCACCGGCGCTACCTCCAGAGCGAGGTCAGTCGGCTGCTCGGGCCCTGAGCCATGCAACGCCAGGTGCCGCTCGTGCCCGCCGACTCGGCGGGCACGAGCGGCCCCACCAGGGGGACACGGGCAGCCGAGCCACTCGCGGTGAGCGCGCCGGGTGGTCCCGGGCTGCGCTGGCTTTAGGCTGGGGTGGTGAGACACAGTGGCGAGAGCGACGGGTCCGCCCGGCTTACCGTCGACAAGCCCGCCGCGACGCAGGAGGTCCGTCCCCAGTGGATCGCGATCACGCCGGGGAGCGCGAAGCGCACGGGCATCACGATCATCCTGCTCGTCGTCGCGCTGTGGGTCGGTTCGTGGGTCTTCGGGGCACTGAGCTCGTTCCTCTTCCTCCTGCTGATCTCCTGGCTGCTCTCGATCGCGATGGAGCCTCCGGTGCTGTGGCTGATGCAGCGCGGGGTCAAGAGGCGCGGACTCGCGACCGGGATCGTCATGATCGTCATGCTCATCCTCTTCGGGGCGACGATGGCGCTCTTCGGACAGGTCTTCATCTCTCAGGCGGCCGCCCTGGGCGAGCAGTTCCCTGCTGCGGTCAAGCACGCCCTCGACTGGGTCAATGCCACCTTCCACACGCAGATAGACGTCGCCAAGATCCAGACATCGCTAAACCTGTCTCCGGACAAGCTGGGGGAGCTCGCCGGCCGCTACGGTGGCGGGCTGCTCGGCGTCTTCGGCTCGGTGCTGACCTTCGTCTTCGACGCCGTGACGATCCTCGTCTTCGCGTACTACCTGTCGGCGGACAGCCCGCGGCTGCGCCAGGCGATCGGGTCGTGGCTCCAGCCGCGCTACCAGAGGGTCCTGACGACGGTGTGGACCATCGCCGTCGAGAAGACCGGCGGCTACGTCATCTCCAAGCTCGTGCTCGCGGGGCTCTCCGCGGTGTTCCACTCGCTGTTCTTCTGGATCATCGACGTCCCGTTCTGGCTGCCGCTCGGTCTGCTCGCGGGCATCGTCGGTCAGTTCATCCCCACCATCGGCACCTACATCGGGGTGCTCCTCCCCGCCCTCTTCTCGCTGCTCGACAAACCCGTCAACGCGGTGTGGATCGCCCTGTTCGCCACCGTCTACCAGCAGCTCGAGAACTACGTCTTCACGCCGAAGATCAGCAAGCGCACCATGGACGTCCATCCAGCCGTCGCCCTCGGGTCGGTCTTCGTCGGAGCCGCTCTGTTCGGCGCGATCGGCGCGGTCATCGGCATCCCGGTGGCGGCCGCGGCACTGACGATCGTCGACACCTTCCGGCGACGCCACGAGCTGCTGCCCGAGCTCGCCGCGCTCGAGGCGATCAACGTCGACGAGGACAGCGATGGCGCCCGACCGGCCGAGGACGACCCACCAACCCTATGGACCTCGAAGGAGACCGCACCGCAGGCGTGACCCGGATGCGGCGTTCGGTGTCTCGATGCAGGCTCGGTGTCGATGCAGGTTTTCGGGTCTGGTCATCGGCTACGGCGCTCCGAGGACCCGGTCGAGGAAGCGGTTGCCGAACTTGTCGTGCGGGTCGCTGCGGGCACGCAGCTGGCGGAAGTCGCCGAGACGGGGGTAGAGGGCGGCCAGGTCGTCGGCCGTCACGCTGAAGCACTTGCCCCAGTGCGGCCGGGCGCCGAGCGGCAGGAGGGCCTCCTCGAGAGCCGGCAGCACGGCATACACCTGATCGGGGAGCAGTTCCCAGGTGAGGTGGAGGCCGATCGTGTCGGTGTCGTAGGAGCCGCTGAGCCACAGCGGGTCCCTGGCGACGGAGCGGATCTCGGCGCCCTGCAGGACGGGCCGCAGGCGCTCGCCGAGCCCGCGGGCCGCCTGGAGCGCCGTCACGGCGTGGGGGCGGGGGATGAGGTACTCGGTCTGCAGCTCTTCTCCCCGGCTCGGGGTGAACTCCATCCGGTAGTGGGGCAGCCGGTCCAGCCACGACCCCGGACGTCCGAGCTGTTCGGTCAGCGCGTCCGTCGGGGCGCCCAGGAGCATGGGCGTCGTCCGGGTGGCCGGCGTGGCACCGAAGAGCTGCGCGGGTGGGGTGGTCCCCCGGCTCTTGAGCCAGGCCTGGGCGATGGTGTCGCCGCGGAGGTTGGTGACGAGGCTGACGCTGTAGGCACTCGCCATGATCTCGTCGAGATGCTCGAGGGCTGCGTCCCAGGCCAGCCCGAGGTAGACGTCCTGGCGGACGTCGAAGGTGGGTTCGATGTCGAGGGTGAGCCGGGCCACGACCCCGAGCGCGCCGAGGGCTACCACGCTGCCGTTGAAGTCGTCGTCCCCCCGGGCGAGGTGCCGCAGGGTCCCGTCCGGACCCACCACGTCGATGGCCGCGACCGCGACGGCCAGTGAGGGGTTGGTGTCGCCCGAGCCGTGGCTCGAGGTGGCCACCGCCCCGGCGACCGAGATGTGCGGCAACGACGCGAGGTTGCGCAGGGCCCACCCGCGCTGCTGCAGCCACACCGCGACGTCGCCGTAGCGCGCTCCACCGCCGATGGTCACCGTCGCGGCCGCCTCGTCGAGCACGGCGTCGACCGGCACGTCCTCGAGCGAGACCAGGACCCCCTCGGTGTCGCCGATGTCGGTGAAGGAGTGCCGTGAGCCGAGTGCGCGGACCCGCGGTGACCGGGCGACGACTCCCTGGAGCTCGGCGACCGAGCCGGGGCGTGCCAGCCCGGAGGCGACGTAGTGGTGGTTGCCCGCCCAGTTGGTCAGCATGGGCACATCCTCCCGGTGGGACAGAGCCGCCGGGCGGGTGGGGTCCGTCAGGCCGAGCCGCGCACGAGAAGCGGTCGCCAGGCTGCTCGGCGAGGAGCCCGAACAGCAGGTGGGCGATCAACTGGTCCGGTTCAAGAACGTGCTCGAGTCGGGTGACGGGGTACGATCCGGTGAGGCGGCTCGACAGCTGGCCCGCCGCGACTGCTCGATGTGAGAGCACGACCCCGAGGGGCACCCCTTGTTACGGTACGACCCGTCAGCCAGCCCGCCCGAGGAGTCCTCGGTGCTGGGGCTGGCCCAGTCCTACGCCTGGTTGGGGCAGCGGCTGCTCGGCTGCGAGAGGGTCGACGACCTGTTCCAGGCACTGGTCTTCGTCGCGGTCAGGCAGGTGCCCGGAGCCGAGGACGCAGGCATCACCCGCTGCTCCCACGGCGGGCCGATGGAGACCGTGGCGTCGACGAGCGACCTGGTCCTCTCGACCGACCGGATCCAGTACGAGCTCGGCTCCGGGCCCTGCATCGATGCAATCCGCTCAGACGGTGTCGTCCGCACCGGCGACCTGCGCGCGGAACCACGCTGGCCGGAGTTCGGGCGCCGCGCCAGCGACGAGACCGGGGTGCGGAGCATGATGGCCTTCCGGCTCTATCTGGAGGAGCAGGACGACGTCGTCACCGGTCTGAACGTCTACTCCAGGCAGGCAGATGCGTTCACGGTGTGGGCCCAGACGGTCGGTCTGCTGCTGGCCACCCATGGGGCGCTGGCCGTGGCCAACGCGCGGGCCCGGGAACGCAGCGAGCACCTCAGCCGGGCCCTGCTGTCGAACCGGGAGATCGGCGTCGCCATCGGCATCCTCATGGCGACCCACCGGGTCAGCAGGGACGACGCTCTCGGACTGCTCCGGATCGCGAGCCAGCACACGAACCGCAAGCTCGCCGACCTGGCATCGCAGGTCGCCGACATGGGGGAGCTGGCGCTCCCCACCCCGGAGCCGGTGCGGGCCGTTCAGGCCAAGAGGGCCTGACCGCCGGGCGGCTCTGTCGCCGCCCCGGCTCGTTCACCACTCGGCGAACGAGCCGTCGGCGTGGCGCCACACCGGGCCCCGCCACGCATGCCCTCTCTTGTCGGCCGCGCGCACGGCTGCCTCGTCGATCTCGATGCCCAACCCCGGCCCGGTCAGCCGGGGGACGTAGCCGTCCACGAAGGTCAGCGGCGCCGTGTCGACGAGGTAGTCGAGCACCTCGACGCCCTGGTTGTAGTGGATGCCGTTGCTCTGCTCCTGGATCAGGTAGTTGGACGTGGCGAAGCCGACCTGCAGGCACGCCGCGAGCGCGAGCGGGCCCAGCGGACAGTGCGGCGCGAGCTGGACGTCATAGACCTCGGCGAGGGAGGCGATCTTGCGGGTCTCGGTGATGCCGCCTGCATGCGACAGGTCGGGCTGGGCCACCGCGATCCCGGCCTGCAGGACCGGCAGGAACTCCTGGCGGCTGTAGAGCCGCTCGCCCGTCGACACCGGCGTGGTGGTCGACCGGACGAACTCGCCGA
>JAABUR0100002170.1_pt1 | contig 31288 bp, 29 predicted proteins | sample 5560091 | NCBI WGS metagenome assembly JAABUR01 (sample SAMN10711879, study PRJNA513375) | rock metagenome | isolation source: Antarctica rocks | place: Antarctica: Victoria Land, University Valley sud
ACCTCCTTCATCGCGTCGGCCACGCGCAGGAGGGCCTTCGCGGGGATGCACGCCTCGTTGAGGCAGCGCCCGCCCACGTCGCCCTTCTCGACCACCGCGGTCTTCATGCCGAGCTGAGCGGCGCGGATGGCGGCCACGTAGCCGCCCGGGCCCGAGCCGATCACGATGCAGTCGTAGTTGCTGTCCGCCATGCGGCGTAGGAGGCTATCGGTCGTGGATCACAGCGGCCGGCTGTGGCCGGGCCTGGAGGCCAGGTCGGCATTGGCAGCGCTAGGCCCCCGGCCGCTGCGGCATCTGGATCCGTGCCATCGACTTGATCAGGAACCAGAACAGCGCGCCCGAGGGCAGCAGGATTCCCGCGGCCAGGAGGACGGCCCGCAGGTTCGACGCGGTCATGAGCGCCAGCGAACCCCACAGCAACGTGAGGCCCAGTAGCGCCTGCATCCCCAGCACAGCCCAGTACTGAGCCCTCCACATGCCCCATGCCATGAGCCCCAGAATCCCGATCACCAGCACAGCTCGTAAAGCTCGTCCTTCGACCTCGGAGCTCAGCGCGAAGGCGACGACTTCGGCCAGCGCAAGGAGGGCCGCCACGATCGCGCCTATCGTCACCGCCAGCGGTCGCTCGCCCTCCTTCAGCGGAACCAGCTGCGCGCGGGCGGCCTCGTCCTTCGCGCGCGAGCGGCTGTAGCCGCGGGCGATCGCCTGCGCAGGGTCCTCGTCCTGTGGAGAGGCCGGGACGCCGGGGGCCTGCGCGGCGCCGGGCGGTCCCGCCGCCGCGCGCTGGCGTTGCTTGCGCCTCTTGCGACTACTGCGCTGTGCCAATGGGTCTCCTCTCGAGCGCCGCGCGGATCGCCGCCGCCGCTGCGCGAGGGTCGTCGGCGTCGCGGACTGCGCGCACCACCACAACCCGCTCGGCACCGGCCTCCACGACCTCGCGCACGTTGCCGCTGTCGATGCCGCCGATGGCAAACCACGGCACGGGCGGGCGCAGGCCGGCGGCGTGGCGCACGTAGGCGAGCCCGGCGGCGCGCCGGCCCGGCTTGGTCGGGGTCTCCCACACGGGGCCGACGCTCAGCTGGTCGGCACTGGCGGCGATGCCCCGCTCGAGCTGGTCCGGCGAGTGGGTGGAGAGGCCGATCAGCATCTCCCCGCCGGTCACCTGAGCGGCGTCCTCGACGTTCATGTCGGACTGTCCCACGTGCACGCCGTCGGCCTCGGCTCGCAGGGCCAGGTCGGGCCGGTCGTTGATCCAGAAGAGCGCGTCGTGCTCGTCGCACAGCTCGCGGAAGGTGGCGGCCGCGCGCAGCAGGTCGTGGTCGCTGACCTCGAAGTCGCGTAGCTGGAGCATGTCCGCACCGCCCTCGAGCGCCGCGCGCAGCACCGCCGGATCGGTGAGCGAGTCGGTCACGAAGTAGAGCCGGGCCCGGGCCAGTCGCTGGCGTCGCTGGTCTACGGTGGGCATCGCCTCCGAATCCTGGCAGAGGCGCGGCCGGTGGTCGGTACGATTGGGGGTGCAGTGGACGGGAGCCGGGGCGACCTGGCTGAGAGGGTGGCTGGCGGCCACCGACCGTAGAACCTGATCCGGGTAATTCCGGCGGAGGCAACTTGACGGTCTCGCAGGATCCAAAGGGAAAGGTGCGGTGCTCGCCGGAACAGCGTTCCGACTCCGCTCCTCCCCAGGTGCGGTGCTCGCCGGAACAGCGTTCCGACTCCGCTCCTCCCCAGGGCGGCTACGACCTCGCGGTCGTCGGCGCGGGCGTGATCGGGCTGGCGTGTGCGTGGCGCGCGGCCCAGGCCGGCATGTCGGTTGTGGTGCTCGAGCGCGACGTGCCGGGCTCGGGCTCCTCCGGAGTGGCGGCGGGCATGCTGGCCCCGGTCACCGAGGCGGACTTCGGCGAGCAGACCCTGCTGGCGCTGAACCTGGAGAGCCGCGAGATGTGGCCGGGCTTCGCCACCGAGCTCGAGGAGCTCACCGGCCTGCCGACCGGCTACGTGGATTGCGGTGCGCTGGTGGTGGCCGCCGACCGCGACGACGCGCAGGAGCTGCGCCGCCTGCACGACTTCCAGCGCCGGCTGGGTCTCGACTCCGAGTGGCTGGGCCCGCGCGCGGCGCGCTCGCTGGAGCCTGGTCTGTCGCCGCGTATCGGCGGCGCGGTGCTCGCGCCGCGCGACGCTCAGGTGGACCCCGGCGCCGTGGTCGCGGCCCTGGCGCAGGCGCTGGAGGACGCGGGCGGCGAGCTGCGCAGTGGCACCGAGGTCGTTTCGCTCGAAACCGGCTCGGGCCGTGTGACGGGTCTGCGGACCGCGGCGGGCGAGCGTGTGCGAACGAGCCAGGTGCTTGTCGCGGCGGGCGCCTGGAGCTCGCAGGGCGAGCTGGCCGACGCCGCCGGCGCCCCCGAGGTGCGCCCGGTGAAGGGTCAGCTGCTGGAGCTGCGTGTGCGCCGCGGAGGCGGGCTGCCGGCGAGTCGTCTGGTCCGTACGCCGCGCTGCTACGTGGTCGGGCGCGCCGACGGGCGAGTGGTGATCGGAGCGACGATGGAGGAGCAGGGCTTTGACACCACGATCACCGCCGGCGGAGTGTTCCGCCTGCTCGAGGCCGCCTACGAGGTGCTGCCGGACATCGGTGAGCTGGAGCTCGTGCGAGCGCGCGCGGGGCTGCGCCCGTTCACTTCCGACAACACGCCGGTGGTGGGCGCCGGCCCGATCGATGGCCTGCTGTGGGCCACCGGGCACGGGCGCAACGGCGTGCTGCTGGCCCCCCTCACCGCCCTCCGAACGGTGGATGAGCTGTGCGGCGCGACGGCGATCGTGAGCGCCTGATGCCCACCGTCATCATCAACGGGCGAGAGCGCCCGCTGCCCGACGGCGCCACCGCGGCCGACGCGGTGCGGGCCGCGGGCGCAGCGCAGGACGCTCGCGGGGTGGCCGTGGCGGTAGATGGCGAGGTGGTGGTTCGCGGCCACTGGGCCGATGCGCCGCTTGCCGAGGGCGCTCGGGTCGAAGTGCTGCATGCCGTCCAGGGAGGATGTTGAGCATGCCCGGGTTCGAGATCGCCGGGCGCACCTTCGCCTCGCGCCTGATCATCGGCACGGGCGGCTTTCGCAGCCTCGCCATGGTTGGCGAAGCGGTCGAGGCCTCGGGCGCCGACATGGCCACGGTGGCGATGCGCCGGGTCGACCCCTCCACGCGCGGGTCGCTGCTGGAGGTGCTCGATCGCCAGGGCTGCTTCATGCTGCCCAACACCGCCGGCTGCTTCACAGCCCGCGACGCCGTGACCACCGCCCGCCTGGCCCGTGAGGCGCTCGAGACGGACTGGGTCAAGCTCGAGGTGATCGGCGACGACAGGACGCTGCTCCCCGACGGCCCCGAGTTGCTCGACGCCGCGCAGACGCTTGTGGGCGAGGGCTTCACCGTGCTGCCCTACACCAACGACGACCCCGTGCTTGCGCAGCGCCTGGAGGACGCCGGCTGTGCGGCGGTGATGCCGCTCGGCTCGCCGATCGGCAGCGGCATGGGCATCGCCAACGCCTACAACCTGCGCCTGATCGTCGAGCAGGCGCGCGTGCCGGTGATCCTCGACGCCGGCATCGGCACGGCCTCCGACGCCGCCCTGGCGATGGAGGCCGGCTGTGACGGTGTGCTGCTGGCCAGCGCGATCTCCCGCGCCGAGAACCCGCCCGCGATGGCCGGCGCGATGCGCAAGGCGGTCGAGGCCGGCTGGGAGGCCCGGCACGCCGGACGAATACCGCGACGGCTCTATGGGGAGGCGTCTAGTCCCGTCGAGGGCCTGGCGGAGCTGCACCCGTGAGCGACCTGCATCCCGACTGGGCCGACATCGACCTGCTGGCCGAGCGATGGACCGCCGCGTGGACTGAGGCCGGCGGTTTCTCTGCATGCTGCACGGGCGACGTGGGCTACGAGGATCCGTTCGCGCAGATCCCGCTGGCGGGGCTCGACGCGCTGGAGACCCACGCGCGCAGGCTTCACAATGCGTTCCCGGACGTACGGGTGGAGGCCACCGCGCCGGCGCTGGTGCGGGGCGATCACGGGTGCATCCCGTGGAAGCTGATGGGAACCCAGCGCGGCGAGCTGGCGATGCTGCCCGCCACCGACGAGTTCGTGACCGTGCACGGCCTGCACTACCTCGAGCTCAACGACGGGCTGATCCGGCGCGCGCGCGGCTTCCTCGACCTCTACGACGGGGCGACCCAGCTGGGACTGCTGCCGGAGAAGGGCGGTCTCGGGGAGGCCGCCCTTCTGATGATCCGCGGTTTCGGCTTGCGGCGCTGACGCCGTTGCCCTACTTGACGGTGATCGCGCCCGTCATCCCCGAATGGATGGTGCACTCGTACTTGATCGTCCCGGGTGTGTCGAACTTCTGCTTGAAGGTGTCGCCCTGGGACATGTCGCCGGGGTCTCCCGACGAGAAGTCCGGGCCGGGCCCGTCCTCCTTGGTCACGTCGTGGGGCACGGCCTCCTCGTTGGTCCAGGTGACGGTGCCGCCCTTCTTCACGGTCACGTCGGGCGGGTTGAACGCGATCCCCTTCATGGACACCTTCACGGCCTTCTTGGCCGGCCCCGAGGGGGCGGAGGGCTGCTCGGCGGCCGTCTCCGGGGGCTGATCGGCGGTCGAGCTGGCGCTGTCTTCTTCGTCGTCGCCACCGCAGCCGCCGGCCAGGAGTCCCAGGGCGAGGCATGCGAACGCGAGCAAGAGAATCTTCTTCATGGCAGGTCCTCCTCGGGTGAGCAGCACCTTATCCAGCTAGGAAAAGCTCCAATAAAGCCTTCTGAGCGTGCAGCCGGTTCTCCGCCTGGTCGAAGACGGCCGAGCTCGGGCCGTAGAGCACGCCCGCGGTGATCTCCTCGCCGGGGTGTGCCGGCAGGCAGTGCAGCGCCACCGCGTCATCACGCGCGCGCTCCATCAGTGCCTCGTCGAGGCGGTAGGGGGCCAGCAGCTCGCGCCGCTGCTCCGCGGATTGCTCATCGTCTCCCATGCTCACCCACACGTCGGTGTAGAGCGCGGCGGCGCCCTCTGCCGCGGCCGCAGGGTCGGTGGTCACCGTGACCCGCCCCGGGCCTTGCGCGCCACCCTGACCCGCTGGGTCGGGAGCCAGCTCGGCCGGCGTGGCCACCGCCACCTCGAGCCCCGCCTTCGCGCCTAGCACGATCAGCGAGTTCGCCACGTTGTTGCCGTCGCCGACGTAGCCCACCTTGAGGCCCTCGAGGTCACCGAAGCGCTCTCGCAGGGTGAGCAGATCGGCCAGCGCCTGGCAGGGGTGGTGATCGGCGGTGAGCATGTTCACGACAGGCACCTCTGCGTAGTTGGCCAGCTCCTCCAAGACCTGGTGGGGGCCCGTGCGCACGCAGATCGCCTGCACGAAGCGCGAGAGCACCACCGCGGTGTCGCGCACCGACTCGCCGCGCGAGAGTTGCAACTCACCGCCACGCAGCACCACGGGACGCCCGCCCAGCTCGGCCACCCCGACCTCGAACGAGACCCGGGTGCGGGTGGAGGGGCGTTCGAAGACCAGCGCCACGCTCTTGCCCTCCAGCGCGCGGGAGGCGAGCCGGTCGGCTTTCAGCTGCGCCGCGCGGTCGAGCAGGTACGTCAGCTCGGCGCTCGTGAGTTCCGCTCCGGTCAGGAAATGGCGAGTCACTCAGCGATCCTATTGAGAGCGCTGCCGCAGGCATGCGATAGTCCGCACCGACGAGAGCGACACCGACTTAGGAGGAGTGAGGACATGGCCGATCACCGCCGGAGCAGCCAGTCGAAGCAGGGTGGTCGCTCCGCTACGAGCACGTCCCGGTCAAGCGGCAGCGCAAAGTCAACCGGCGGGACTTCGTCGTCTCGGTCCAAGCCCGCGTCATCGCGCGCGAAGGCAGCCTCCTCGGGCGCCGGATCGGCCGCCGCGGCCAAGCGCTCTGCGGCCGCCAAGAAGGCGGCGGCCACGAAGCGGGCGGCATCTCAAAAGCGCTCCGCGGCGGCGAAGAAGGGGGCCGCCAAGCGCACCTCCGCCGAGCGCTCCTCGGCCGCGAAGAAAGCAGCGGCCACGCGCGGCACCTCCGACGGAGACATCTCGGCCAAGAGCGCGGCCGAGCTGCGTGACGCGCTCAGCAAGCGCTTGATCGATCCCCTGGGCCTGGTCATGCTCACCCGCGAGCGGATCGAGGACGCGGTGGCCGACGCCGTGACCCGCGGCCGGGTGACCGCCGACGATGCAGCGGACCTGGTGGCCGGGCTGCTCGATCGAGGCCGCAGGCAGACCAACGACGTGCTGGGCGACCTCGAGCAACTGCTGGGCAAGGGCCGCGACGAGATCGAGGGCCGCACCGACGACGCGCGCAAGCGGGGGACCAACGCCGCCAAGCGCGCGCGTAGCCAGGTCGAGACGGCCACCACGCGCGCCCGCAGGGGAGCGGCCAAGCAGGCCGATCCCGTGATCGCCACCGCGGACCGCGCGCGCCGTGCGGCAGGGCTCGGGCCGAGCTTTCCGATCTACGGATACGACGACCTGACGGTGGCTCAGGTGCAGGCCCGGCTGAGCGGGCTGAGTCCCGCGGAGCTGCGCAAGGTGCGCGACTATGAGCGCCGCCACGCGAACCGCAAGACGGTGCTCAATGCGATCGCCGCGCAGCTCGCCTAGCGTCAGCGCGCGCCCGGTCACCTATGTCTGCCACTCCCGCCAGTCAGCGCGCCCGACCCCGCAGGGGAGATGAGGTGGAAGTCACCATCGATTCCCTGGCCTACGGGGGAGCCGGTGTCGGCCGCGCGGAGGGCTTCGTGGTGTTCGTGCGCGGGGTCGTGCCTGGCGATCGGGTCCGCGCCCGGATCGAGAAGGCCAAGCGCTCGTTCGCGGAGGCGAGCGTTGTGGACCTGCTCGAGCCGAGCCCCGACCGCATCGAGCCCCGATCTCCCCACCCCGGCGCCCCGTGGCAGGTGCTGCCTTACGAGCGCCAGCTCGAGGAGAAGGAGCGCCAGGTGCGCGAGGCCCTCGTACGGCTGGGCTCCTTCGAGGACCCCCCCGTCGAGAAGATCGTCCCCGCCCACGAGCAGTGGCGCTATCGAAACAAGGTGGAGTACTCCTTCGGCCAGGCCGAGGACGGCGAGCTGACCCTGGGCTTTCACCGCCCCGGGCGCTGGGATGTGATCGACGCCATCGAACGCGACGTGCTGGCCTCCACCCGCGTCGACGAGCTGCGCCAGGCCACGCTGGTCTGGTGTCGAGGGCACTCACTCGACGCCTACGACCGCCACACCCACGAGGGCTTCCTGCGCAACCTGGTGGTGCGCGAAGGGCGGCGCACCGGGCAGTTGCAGGCGCGCCTCGTGACCGGCGTGGGCGAGCTGGCTCAGGACGAGCTGGCCGCGGCGCTCCCGTGCGACAGCGTGCTGTGGACGCGGATCGAGGGTGTGGCCGAGACCACGCGCGGGGGCAAGACGAAGACCCTCAAGGGAGCGCCCGAGCTCGACGAGGAGCTCGACCTGCGCGGGGTGCGCCTGCAGCTGAAGATCTCCCCTGATGCGTTCTTTCAGACCAACACCGAGATGGCCGAGCGCCTTTACGCCATCGCCTCCGAGACCGCGGGCCTGACCGGCCGCGAGCGGGTGTTCGACCTCTACTGCGGGATCGGCACGATCGCGCTCGCGCTGGCTCTCGATGCGGGCAACGTGGTGGGGGTCGAGGTGATCGAGAAGGCGGTGGCCGATGCGATCGCCAACGCCAAGCTCAACGGCGTGGACAACGCCAGCTTCTACGCCGGTGACGTACGCACCGCCATGCGCCCGCTGATCGAGCAGGAGGGCTCGGCCGACGTCGTGGTGGTCGATCCCCCGCGTGCCGGCCTGTCCCAGAAGGTGGTGCGCAGGGTGCTGGAGGCCGGTGCGCAGCGCATCGTCTACGTGTCGTGCAATCCCACCACGCTGGCGCCTAATGCCCGCCAGATGGTCGAGGCGGGGTATGAGCTCGAGGTGGTCAAGCCTGTCGACATGTTCCCGCAGACACCGCACATCGAGTGCGTCGCCCTGCTGGAGAGAGGATAGGTGCGCTCCTCCCCAGGGGCTTGACAGGCTCAGGCGTCGTCGAACATGCGCTTGACGGTGCCCACCACGTAGTAGACCGACAGCGCGAAGAAGGCTGCGCCCAGGATGGCGCGGGCCTGGTCGCCGCTGAGCGGGGTGTTGCTCTCGAGCGGCTGGGCCAGCTTGTCGGCCACCGGCTTGCGCCAGCCCACGAGCGCGGACTGACCGATGTCCTCCAGCGCCATGGCCGTCAGCTACCCACGGGACGGAGCGACAAACGTGTGGTCGGTCAGTACGGGGGGAAGTCGGCGTACCAGTCGCCGAGCGAGCGGAAGGCGCTCCAGAAGCTGCGCTTGGCGCGCTCGTCGTCGAGCGAGGCGTCGATGTCCGGTACGTAGAGCGCGTCGCAACTGGGAGTGAGCTTCTGGATCTCACCAGGCTCGGGCGCCACCTCCGCGGCCAGCGGCACGCCGAGGCCATTCAGCTCCTCGCGCGCCTCCTCGCCCATCACCACCACGATCCGGGGCGCCACGATGGCGAACTCGTCCAGCACCCGCGCGCGGCACTCCGGTGCGGACAGGTCGGTGTCGGACACCGGACACTTCACGAACACGGTGCCGTACACGGCCAGCGGATCGATGCTCAGCCGCTTGAAGCTCTTCATCAGCGCGCTGCCGGCGCGGCCGTAGAACGCCACACCCTCCTCGATCTCCGAGGGCCGCGGGGCGAACTTGAGCATCATGATGTCGGCCTGGGGATGGCCCGAGCCCAGCACCGGCATCAGATTGCCGCGCGGGCAGTGGTCGCAGCCCTGGATCGCCCGCGTGAGCTGGTTCAGCTCGCGGATCGCTCGCTCGAGGTACTTCTCGCGGATCTCGTCGTCGGTCGCCGGCACCTGGACGGAGGGTTTAGACGGAGCCGCTCCCCCTCCTCTTGCCTGCATCACTTGTTGCCCTCACCGGCCCTTCTGGCGCCCGCTCCCGGACGGGCCGTCCGGCGCCGCGCGGGGGCCGGAGTGGCCTTCGTCTGGATGAACTTGAGCGCCTGTACGTAGAGCAGGCTGGTGCGCTTTCGGATGATGTCGGCGTCGCGCAGCGACTCGAGGAACTCCTCGGGCCCGTCGAAGTCGCGCATCTTGATCTTCACCGAGCCGAGGCCGGCGGCCACGTGGCTGTCCGACCCGGCACCGGCGACGATGCGGTACTTGGCGGCGAAGCGCTCTGCCTCCTCGTTGAAGGCGGAGAACGCCACGCGGGGGTTGAAGACCTCGATCGCATCCACGTCCTCGACCACGTCCAGCAGGTGCTCGTAGTCGGGCACGGAGTGCATCCGGTCGAATGGATGGGGCACGTAGACAAGCCCGCCCTGATCGCGGATCGCGTCGATGGTCTCGCGCAGGGTCATCCCGCGCGGGATCTTGTCCTCGATGAACAGGCCGATCACCTCGCCCTGGTCAGCGGTCTTGACCTCCTCGGCAACGATCACCTTCACCGCGCCGCCGCCGGCCTTCGACAGCTCGCGCGCCTCGTGCGCGCCCGACACCTCGTTGTGGTCGGTCACGGCGATGGCGCCCAGGCCGGCGGCCTCGGCGGCCGCGAGCAGTGTGGCCGCCGGGGTGGCGCAGTCGGGGGAGTGGTCGGTGTGCATGTGCAGGTCCACGTGGATGAAGCCGCGCGACTCGAGCCGCTTGCGCACGGCTGTCTTGCCGTCGCTCGATTGGCGGCGCGCGGCCACAGTGCGGTAGAGGTCCTCGAACCTGTCGGCCGTGCGGCTCCACTCCAGGCGCGGGTGGGCGCGGGCCACGCTTTGGGCCAGGCGGCCTACCAGCTCTCCGTCGGAGAGCAGGCGCTCCAGCTGGGCGGCGAGCGTAAGCACGTCGTGGGGCTCGAACAGCAGGCCCAGCTCGCCCTCGTCGAGGATCTCTGCGTACTGGGCCAGTCGCGAGGCCACTGGCACGGCCCCGCCGGCCAGCGCCCGCAGCAACAGCTGGGGAGCGGGGGCCGTGCCCGCCGAGGCCACGACGGCGATGGTGGCCCGTGCCAGGTGCTGGGCCTCGGAACCGTCGGCGGGGCCGGCAAAGCGCACGCGCTCGCGCAGCCGGCGCGGAAGCGGGGGCGGCGCGGTGGAGGAGGCCGGGTCGCGCATCCAGACGGTTGCCTTCCAGTCGAGCTCGGTGGGCAGCTTGCGCAGCGCGCGCAGGAACAGCCGCAGCGCGCCCCGCTCCTCCTCGGCTGAGAACAGGATCTCGGGCCGACCCTCGCTTCTGCCCCCGGCTCGCGGGAGCAGGTCGGCGCCGGGACGAATCACGCGGTAGCTGCCGGGAAAGAAGCGCTCGACCAGCTCGCGGGTGGCGTCAAAGGACGCCGTGCGCCCGTCCAGGCGCCCGAACAGGCGCGCCACCAGCGGCCGCGCCACCTGGGTCGAGAGGAACCGCTCGGTGCCGGAGTGGAAGCTCCCGATGTTCAGCGCGCGCGAATGGCGCAGCGCCGCGCCCGCCGCGCTGGGAGCGAAGGGCTCGTGCACGTGTACGAAGTCGAACCGGGCGTTCTCGAGCAGGTCCTCCAGAGTGCTCGAGACGTCGAGTGGCAGCGACACCGAACCGCCGCGGCGAAAGGGCAGGCTCTGGCCCACGCCGAGCACGCTGGCGCAGCCCTCGCCTCCGCCCTCGCCTTCGAAGATGGCGTCCGGGTCGTCGGTCAGGTGCTTGATCCGTGCGCGGCTCTCGCGGATCAGCTCGCGCGACTCTGACGGCGCGACAACCACCACCCGGTGCCCGCGGGTGCACAGCTCGTCCGAGAGGCGCTCCACGAAGCGGTTGACCTCGTGGTGCTGCTCCCACGGGAAGGGGGTGACCTGGGCGATGGTGAAACGCTCGTCGGCGGGCACGACTGGCAGGATACGGCCGTGAGCGCCCAGCCCGACGCCGTGGAGATCCGCGTGGTGGGTTGCCTGCTGGAGAAGCAGCGCACCACCCCCGAGGCGTATCCCCTGAGCGTCAACGCGCTGCGCCTGGCCTGCAACCAGGCCACTAACCGAGACCCGGTGGTCGACTACGACGAGCCTACGGTCGTCGCGGCGCTGGAGCGCCTGCACCGCCGCGGCTGGACGCGGATGGCCAGTGGCGCGGGCAGCCGGGCGCGCAAGTATCGCCACCTGTTCGACCGGGCGCTGGAGCTGGGCGAGCCCGAGCTGGCGGTGATGTGCGTGCTAATGCTCCGCGGGCCGCAGACCCCCGGAGAGCTCAAGCAGCGCGCCGAGCGTCTGCACCCGTTCACCGACCTGGCGGGCGTGGAAGCCGTGCTCGACGGCCTGATCGGGCGCGAGTTGGCCGTCCGGCTGGAGAGGCGGCCCGGCCAGAAGGAGCAACGTTACGCGCAGCTGTTCGATGACGACGCGGACGGAGGCGGTGAGGTGAGTCCCGGGCCGGCGCCCCAAGCGCGGGTCACCGCGGGCCCTCTGACCGAAGAGCGCCTGGCCCGCTTGGAGCGCGAGCTCGCCGAACTGCGCTCCGAGGTGCGCGTGCTCAAGGCGCAGCTCGGCCGCTGACCGGCGCCGGTGCCCGCAGCCGCCGTCCCCCCGATCGCGTGGCGAATCCGTCCCCGGCAAGTTCGACCGGAGATCGATTGTGCGCAAGTCGCGTACCTCAGTGTCGCGACCGACTACGTGGTGAGCCAGGTGGTCGACAAGACCAAGGGCGTGCACGCGCGGATTCGCAAGGGCGACTTCCGCCCCCGCCGCGGCGCCGGGCGGCGCTGAGCCGCCGCCGCGCCGTCGGCGTACGCGCGTAGCTGCCGCGCCTAGGCTTCTGTCGTGGCCTTGATCTTGCCCTTGCCCGGCAGCTTCGGCGCGCCGCCGTACTGCGCGATGAACTCCTCGGTGTCGTCGCGCGCCACCGAGTCCTCCACCTGCACGGGCGGGGACTTCATCAGGTAGGAGCTGGGGGCCTCCAGCGGTCCGCTGACGCCGTGGTTGAGCGCCAGCTTGCAGCAGCGCACGGCGTCGGTCACGATCCCGGCCGAGTTGGGTGAGTCCCAAACCTCGAGCTTCATCTCCAGGTTCAGCGGCACGTCGCCGAAGGCCTGGCCCTCTACCCGGATGTGCGCCCACTTGCGGTCGGTGAGCCACGGCACGTAGTCCGACGGGCCGATGTACACGTCGTCGGCCGGCAGCTCGTGCTCCATGATCGAGGTCACGGCGTTGGTCTTGGAGATCTTCTTGGACTCCAAGCGCTCGCGCTCGAGCATGTTGAAGAAGTCCATGTTGCCGCCGACGTTGAGCTGCGACGTGCGCATCATCTTCACGCCGCGGTCCCCGAACAGTCGCGCGAGCTGGCGGTGGACGATCGTGGCGCCCACTTGAGACTTGATGTCGTCGCCGACGATCGGCAGCCCCGCCTTGCGAAAGCGGTTGCCCCAGTACTCCTCGCGGGCGATGAACACAGGGATGCAGTTCACGAAACCGCAGCCGGCCTCGAGCACCTGCTCCACGTACCACTTGGTGGCCTGCTCGGACCCGACCGGCAGGTAGGACACGACGACGTCGGTCTTGGTGTCCTTGAGGATCTGGACGATGTCGGCGGTGTCGCCACCGGCCTTGGTGATCCTCTGCTTGAGGTACTTGCCGAGGCCGTCGTGGGTCATGCCGCGGTGGACGGGCACGTCGAGCTTGGGCACCTCGGCGAACTTGATGGTGTTGTTCTGGCCCGACCAGATCGCCTCGGAGAGGTCCTTGCCGACCTTGTCCGCGTCGATGTCGAAGGCCGCCGTGAACTCGATGTCATTCACGTGGTACCCACCGAGGTCGACGTGCATGAGGCCGGGCACGCGCTCGTTGGGATCGGCGTCCTTGTAGTACTCGACGCCCTGGACGAACGAGGAGGCGCAGTTGCCCACGCCCACGATCGCCACGCGCACCTTGTCGCTCTGGTAGCGAGATGCGCCGTTGGAATGAGTCTTTTCGGTCACTGAAGGGCCTCCTGATGATCCTCGTGTGAACGGCCTCCCGGCGGGTGACCGCAGCGGGAGAACGAACCCCGGACTGGATTTCGGGTTACTCGGCCCCGGCTTGCGCCATCAGCTCGCGCCGCACATGGAGCACACGCTGGATGGTCGTGAACACCGTGAGGGCCGCGAGGGCGTAGATCGCCGGCTCGAGCAGCTCGAAGTCTGCCACACCGGCCCCCTTCGCGAACAGCAGGCCGGCAGAAAGGATCACAACCCGGACCGGACGGGTGGCGATCCCTACCTTGCACTCCACTCCCAGCGCCTCGGCCCGGGCGCGGGTGTAGCTGACCATCAACGAGAAGAGCACGGCGAGCACCACCGCCGCGGTGGCCAGCTCGTCGCCCTGCGTGGCGAAGTATGCGCCCACCGCCGCGAGCACGATCCCCTCCTCCAGGCGGTCGAGGCTGGAGTCGAGGAATGCGCCGAACGGCGTTCCCTTGCCCGACATGCGCGAGTAGCGCCCGTCGAGGGTGTCCATTACCGATCCGAGGATGAAGGCGATGCCCGCCAGGAAGAACTCCTCCTGGGTCACCAGCGCGGCGGCGATCAGGTTGCCTACGAACCCGGTCATCGAGATGGCGTTGGGGGTGAGGCGCGACTCGACCAGGCGGTTGCGGGTGCGCGCGCGCATCTGCGCGCCCGTCAGGCGGCTACTCGGGGAGGCGCTCGACAACTACGCCACCACTTCGGCGCGCGCGGTGCGCCAGGCCCACGCCTCGGGGCGTGCACGTGCAAGCGCGTAAGAGGAGGCCGAGGCCGAGACGGCCGCGACCATCGCACCGAAGGCGGCATCGAGCCAGAAGTGGTTGGCGGTGACGAGCACGACGAAGGTGACCACGGCGGGGTACGCGGCCCAGGCCAGCTTGAGGCCGAGTGGCTTGACGAGCTTGATCGCCGGTATCGCGATCATCAGCGCAAAGGCCACGTGCATGCTGGGCACGGCGGCGAAGGGGTTGTAGAGCACGTTGACGCTCTGCGCGGCGGCCGCGCCCACGAACTCGGCGACGGTGTCGGTGAAGCCCCACTCGGGCAGGTAGCGCGGCGGCGCGGTGGGGAAAGCGACGTACAGCACAAGCGCGATTCCCATGGCGATCATGAACATGTTGCGCACGTAGTAGAAGGCATGGTTACGTGCGATATAGAGCCAGACCAGGAACGTGGTGGTGATAATGAAGTGTGAATTGACGTACATCCAGTTGGCGCCGGTCACGATCCATTCCTCGCTCTGGGCCCACGTCTGGAGGCCTGGCTCGAAGAAGGTCCCAAGCGACCGCTCGGCGTTTACCAGCGCGCGGGCGTTGTCGAACGCCACCGAGGCCTGACCGTCCACGAGGCCGCGCACGATCCGGTACGCGTAGTACGCGCCGGCGAACAGCACGAGTTGGCGCAGGGCGTCGAGCCACCCGTGGGGAAGCCAGCGGCTGCTGACGATCCAGGCGCGTTTGAACTGGGCGGAGAAGTCTTCAGAGAGCTGACGCACGACCCGAACAGCCTAGTGCGTCCGCCGCCGGTCGATCAATCCGCCCACCGCCACCGCACCGCACCCTTCCCCTCTCACACTCCGTTACAGCGGCGCCCGCGCTGGAACACTCGCTCGGGGGAGAAGCGCACGACGATCCGGAGGAAGCCCTCCTTCTCGGCCGTAACCTTGGTCCAGTCGCCGTCGCGCTCGACACAGCCCCCTTTTGCCAGCCAGTACGGGGTCCAGCGCACCCGCACCACCGCATCCCCCGGCTTGATCACCCGCAGCAGCAGTTCGTCGGAGCCCAGCTGCTCGGGCACGATGTTCGCCTCCCCCTGGGGGATCACGATCGGGGTGGGAAGCGTGACCTCGTAGATGCGCCAGTGCTCGAAGGTCGCCAGCAGTTTGAGGTAGGGCAGGCCGCCTTCGATCAGGGCCCGCTCGCGGTAGGCGCTCGCGTCGGGCTTGGCGTCGGGCAGGGCCACGTAGCGCACGGCGTTCTCCGAGAGCCAGCTGGCGTAGGTCAGCTCGTTCAGCCCGCCCTTATAGAAGATCGGGTTGCGGCCGGTGTCGATCTGGCGCAGCCAACCGCGGGCCAGCGGCACCTCGGACGCCACCTCAGCTCCTTCCCAGTGGCCGAAGGTGAACGGGATCTCCACGCGGCGCTGGTTTCCCCGCAGGCGGAAGTACTCGCGCACCGGGTCGAAGTAGGACGCCTTGGCGACCGGGTCGTCGATCGCCTTGTAGATGTCGCGCACCGCGGGCGACCACTGCCAGACCGCAAGGAGGGCCAGCAGCGCGGCCAGCGGCACCACCGGGCGCCGCCACCGGCCGGCCAGTGAGCAGGCGATCACCGGCCCCCCCACCAGCGCACCGAGTCGCACGGCGTTGCCACCCATCGCCGTGGGGATCACGAGCGCCAGCGAGGCGCCCAGGCCATACAGCACGCAGGCGTAGCGCAGCGCGCGTTCCGAGCGCGGGAGCACGATCAGGCAGCCGATCGCAAACAGCGGGATAGGCAGGTAGGACGAGAATGGAAACGGCGCGTAGCCACCTTCCGGGAAGGCCAGCGTGAGCAGCACGGGCGGTACCAGCCCCGCCGCGGACAGGGCGATTCCGTCCCGGCGTTTGATCGGCACCCCCTCGCCGCGCGCGGCCAGCGAATAGGCCAGACCGCCCATCGCAAGGAACAGGCCCGCCACCGGGCTCGACATGGCCGAGAGGACTCCGAGCGCGGGGGCGAGCAGCCGCCGGTCGCGCTGGAGAGCGAGCACCGCGGCCATCGCGAACGCCACGCCGAGGGCGAACGGAAGCCGGTTGGTGAACAGCAGGCTCGCCGAGCCGGCGCCGTACCACAGCGTGCCCATCCGGGCCGCACGTGGACCCCAGTGCGAGCGGGCGATCTCGGTGAAGGCGACCGTCGAGGCGACCGCCGCGATCGCGCCCATGAGCGGCGGCCCGAGGAGCCAGCCCAGCGGGGGGGAGAGCACGGAGTAGGCCGGTGTGTGGTGTCCCCCGTACCACTGGCCGTTCCAGATCGTGAATCCCTCGCGCCCGAACAGCTCCGAGCGGAAGATATGCGCCGCCAGGTCAGGCGAGCGCGGCTCGACGATCAGGTAGACGACGGCCAGCGCCAGTGAGATCGCGGTGGGCGCGATCCGCCACCAATCGGGTCGCCGTCGCCCGGCCGAGGGGGCGCCATCCAAGCCAGCTTCGGCGGGGTCGAGCGCGGCTTCGGCGGTGCGCTGCGCCGGCGGCGCGGCTACGGAGAAGGAGAGCCTCGGCACGCGGACAGGCTAGCGGCCGCTGCTGACCCGTCGCATTGGGCCGCCGGCCCTGGATGCACCGGGGAGGCGCGACGCCTGCGCGTCAGCCCGCGGGCGGGATGATGCGCACAACGCGGTCGTCTCCCTCGCGCGGGCTGCCGCGCCCGTCGGTGTTGTTCGTGAGTGCGTAGAGCGCGCCGTCGGGGCCCTCGACCACGGTCCGCAGCCGGCCAAGGTCTCCTTCGAACAGCGCCTCGTCCTCATCCACCCGGGTGCCATCGAGCTCCACGCGCCTGAGTTGCTCGCCCACCAGGTTGGCAAACAGGAAGTCGCCCGACCAGGCCGAGCCGGGCATGGAGACGAACGTGGCCCCCGAGGGCGCGATCACGTCCTCGTAATCCACGACGGCCGGCTCGAAGCCGTCGCCGCCCTCGCTGCCCATAGCCTCGGGCCAGCCGTAGTTGGCACCCGCGCGGATGAGGTTCACCTCGTCGTCGGAGTCGGGCCCAAACTCGGTCGCGTACATCCGGCCCTTGGGATCCCAGTCGAAGCCCTGCACGTTGCGGTGCCCCAGGGAGACGATCTCGGGCTGCCCGCCGTCGCCACGAAAGTCGCGCAGGCGCAGGATCTTGCCGTTGAGAGAGTCCGGGTCCTGGGCGAGGGAGGTGTCGCCCGCCTCCCCGGTCGAGACGTAGAGGAGTCCGTCAGGCCCGAAGTGGATGCGCCCGCCGTCGTGGATCGCGCCCGCGACGATCCCGTCGAGAATCGTGGCCTGCGCGACCAGGCCGCCGCCCTCGAGCCGGTAGCGATCAACCTGGTTGCCCGAGTCGGTCGTGCGGTAGAGGTAGACCAGTCGGTTGTCCTCGAACTTCGGGTCGACCGCCAGGCCGAGCAGGCCGGACTCTCCGAGCGCAGACACGTCCACCTCGGCCACCGGCTCGGGCCGGAGGGTGCCGCCGCGGTCGAGCAGCCGCACCCGGCCCGGGCGTTCGGTGATCAGCGCGCGGCGGTCGGGGAGGAAGGCGATCTCCCACGGCGCCTCGAGTCCCGTGGCCACCGTCTCCAACCGGGCTTTGCCCTCGGCGCGCAGCGGCTCCTCGGCCCGGGCGCCGGGGGGCGTCTTCGCCGTGGTCTGTGCGGGCGGAGGCGCTGCCCGATCGGACTCGCCGCTCTCGTCGTCACCGCCGCAGCCTGCCGCGAGGGCGACGGCGAGCGGGGCCATCAGGGCGAGCGTAAGGCGCTTGCACGGCACCCGGTGCAGGGTAGCCAGGGAACCTTGCTGCGGTGCTCGGCCGATCAGCGATCGGCCTGCGCTCCTCGCCGGGGAGAACCTTGCTGCGGTGCTCGGCCGATCAGCGATCGGCCTGCGCTCCCCGCCGGGGAGAACCTTGCTGCGGTGCTCGGCCGATCAGCGATCGGCCTGCGCTCCTCGCCTGGACGTGGCGCCTCGGTCGTGGAGGAAGTCCGCGACCCGGGTCACGAGCTCGGGACGGTCGAGCCACGGCCAGTGTCCGGCGTCCTCGACCATCTCGAGCTCGGCGTTGCCGAGCGCCTCGGCGTATGCCGGTCCGAAGTCGGGGCCGAGGTAGGGGTCGGCTACGGGCCACAGCACAAGCGCCGGAGCGTCGATGTGACCGAGGTTGTGCCCGGCGGCCTCGAGCACCGCCGGCGGCGAGGCGCGGTAGAGCTTGAGAATTGCCCTCTGGGTGCCGTGGTCGAGATGCCTCCAGGTGTAGTCCAGCATCGGGGCGGGCAGGGGCCCGGGCGTGGTGTTTGCCTCCTTCGAGAGCTGCTTGAGGACCCACCGCGTGGTGAAGCCCATCGCCAGCTCACCTATCACCGGCCTGCGCCACAGCCGGGCGATCCGGTGCCACTCGTAGCCGGGAAGCAAGGGCACGCTTGGAAACACCACCAGCCGCTCGACCCGGCGGTGCAGCCTCTGCGCCGTAGCGAGGCCCACGCCTCCCCAGTCGTGGACCACCAGCGAGAAGCGGTCGATGTCAAGCGTGTCGAGGAAGGCCTCGAGGAACCTGTCGTATCCGGCGATCGAGTAGTCGAAGTCGTTCGGCTTGCCCGACCGCCCGAAGCCGGGCAGGTCGAGCGCGACCCCTCCGGTCTGGGCAAGGAAGGGCAGCCAGTCCTCCGAGTGGGTCGGAACGCCATGCACGTAGAGGGTGGGCGCCGAGGCCGGGTCGGGCTCGCCGCGGCGCCAGAAGACCTCGACGCCCGCGACCCGGCCTGCGTGCTCTGAGAGCTCTCCCATCTCCGCGGCATGCTCGCATCCCCGCCACTACCCTCGCCTCATGGGGCATGGCTCTCGCTCCGGCTGGCGCCCACCCCCGCCGCGCCGGCTGAGGACGATCCTCGAGCGCCTGCGCTCCGAGTACGGACGGCCCGCCGGAGACCCGCATCACGCCCCCATCGACGAGCTGGTGCTCACGGTGCTCTCCCAGAACACCAACGACCGCAACCGCGACGTGGCCTATCACCGGCTAAGGGAGCGCTTCGAGTCGTGGGCCGAGGTGCGCGAGGCCCCGGTCGAGGAGGTGGAGGAGGCGATCCGCTCCGGCGGGCTCGCCGCGACCAAGGCGCCGCGCATCCAGGAGATCCTGCGCGCCATCGGTGACGACGACCTCCTTCGTCTGGAGTACGAGCCGCTGGCGCAGGCGCGAGCCGAGCTGTGCGCGCTTCCCGGGGTGGGACGCAAGACGGCGGCCTGCGTGCTGCTGTTCTCCTTCGGGCGGCCCGACATACCGGTGGACACCCACGTGCACCGGGTCGGCATCCGGCTGGGGCTGTTCCGGCCCAACGTCCCTCTCGACGAGGCCCACAACGAGCTGCTGCGCCTCGCCCGCGGCAGCGATCCGCACGAGGCTCACGTGGCGCTCATCCGCCACGGACGGCGCACCTGCCACGCGCGGGCACCCCGGTGCGGGGAGTGTCCGCTGCGGCGCATGTGCCCCTACGCCAGGGCCGCCTCGGCGTGAGTGGCCTCCCGCCGAGCCAATCGTGCTGCGTTCGCCATGCATACGGAGGCAAAGGCACCACGATCCATGCATACGGAGGCAAAGACACCACGATCATCCCAAGTCGCGCCAATTACCGATCTGCCATACTCACGCTTAGATTTTCTTCCACCGACTCTGAACGCAAGCGATAGCTACCAAAAAGGAATCAAGCAATGGGCAAGACCATCGGAATCGATCTTGGCACGACGAACTCGTGCATGGCAGTGCTCGAAGGCGGCGAGCCGTCCGTCGTCGAGAACGCCGAGGGAGCGCGCACCACGCCGTCGGTGGTGGCCTTCACCGAGGGTGGCGAGCGCCTGGTCGGCGCCCCCGCCAAGCGACAGGCGGTGACCAACCCTGAGAACACCGTCTTCTCGATCAAGCGCTTCATGGGCCGCAAGGAGGCAGAGGTCAAGGAGGAGGAGACGATCGTCCCCTTCAAGGTCGTCCGCGGCCCCAACGGCGACGCACGCGTGAGCGCGGGCGGCAAGGAGTACCCGCCGCCGGAGATCAGCGCGATGATCCTCCAGAAGCTGAAGGCCGATGCCGAGGCCTACCTGGGCGACACTGTCGACAGCGCGGTCATAACCGTGCCGGCCTACTTCAACGACGACCAGCGCCAGGCCACCAAGGATGCCGGCAAGATCGCCGGGCTCGACGTGAAGCGCATCATCAACGAGCCCACGGCGGCCTCGCTGGCCTACGGGCTCGACAAGGAGGGCTCGGCCGACGAGACCATCCTCGTGTTCGACCTCGGCGGCGGCACGTTCGACGTGTCGGTGCTCGAGATCGGCGACGGCGTGTTCGAGGTCAAGGCCACCGCGGGTGACAACCACCTGGGCGGTGACAACTTCGACAAGACGATCGTCGACTGGCTCGTGGACGAGTTCAAGCAGGCCGAGGGACAGGATCTCTCCCAGGACAAGATGGCCCTTCAGCGTCTCTACCAGGAGGCCGAGAAGGCCAAGGCCGAGCTGTCCTCGGCACAGGAGACCCAGATCAACCTGCCGTTCATCACGGCGGTGGACTCGGTACCCAAGCACCTCAACCAGCGGCTTACCCGCGCCAAGCTCAACGAGCTGTCGAGCGAGTTGCTGGCCCGGGTCGAGGGCCCGACCAAGAGCGCGATGAAGGACGCGGGCGTGACCGGCTCCTCGATCGACCACGTGGTGATGGTGGGCGGCATGACACGGATGCCCGCCGTGCAGGAGAAGGTCAAGCAGCTGACCGGCAAGGACCCGCACCGGGGCGTCAACCCCGATGAGGTCGTGGCCGTCGGTGCCGCCATCCAGGCCGGCGTGCTGTCGGGAGACGTCAAGGACGTGCTCCTGCTCGACGTGACGCCGCTGACCTTAGGCATCGAGACCAAGGGCGGCGTGATGACCAAGCTCATCGAGCGCAACACCACGATCCCCACGCGCAAGTCGGAGGTGTTCTCGACCGCCGAGGACAACCAGACGAGCGTGGAGGTCCACGTGCTTCAGGGCGAGCGAGAGATGGCCACCTACAACAAGTCGCTCGGCAAGTTCCAGCTCACCGGGATCCCCCCGGCCCCCCGAGGGGTGCCCCAGGTCGAGGTCGGATTCGACATCGACGCCAACGGCATCCTCAACGTGTCGGCCAAGGATCTCGGCACGGGCAAGGAGCAGAAGATCGAGATCAAGGCCGGGTCGGGCCTCGCTGACGAGGAGGTCGAGCGGATGGTCAAGGACGCCGAGACCCACGCCGACGACGACCGGCGCCTGCGCGAGCTCGTGGAGGCCCGCAACAACGGTGAGAACGCGGCCTACCAGGCCGACAAGCAGCTGGAGGACCTGGGCGACTCGGTCGACGAATCCTCCAAGGCGGAGATCAGGCAGGCCGTCGAGGATCTGCGCGGCACGCTCGAGTCCGAGGACGCCGTGGAGATCGCCGCCAAGACCGAGGCGCTCCAGACGGCCTTCCACAAGGTCTCAGAGCAGATGTACGCCGCTGCCTCCCAGCAGGCGCAGTCCGACGGGGCCGCCGGCAACGGTGCGAGCACGGCCGACGCCGACGCAACCGCCGAGGAGGTCGTGGATGCCGAGGTGGTCGAGGGTGAGGAGCAGCGGTAGTGGGCTCCGACCCGCGAAAGGCGCCGGGCGAGGACGCCGTGCGCGAGCAGCTCAAGGAGGAAGAGGAGCGGGTCGTGCCCGAGGAAGGCCGAGAGGAAGGTCAATCCCCGGAGACGACCACGTCGCCCCCAGACCCCGGTCCCCAGGAAGAAGCCAGCGGCTCGGAGGAAAGCCCTGGAGACCGGGGCCCGGCGGCTCGGGACCCTGAGCCCGAAGCCGAGTCTGAGCCCGAAGCCGAGTCTGAGCCCGGGCCCGAAGCCGAGCCCGGGCCCGAAGCCGAGCCCGGGCCCGAAGCCGAGTCCGAGCCCGAAGCCAAGCCTGAGCCCGAAGCCGAGTCCGAGCCCGAAGCCAAGCCTGAGCCCGAAGCCGAGTCCGAGCCCGAAGCCAAGTCCGACGACCCCTTGACAGTGGCTCAGCGCGAGCGCGACGAGTACCTCGCGCTCGCGCAGCGGGCCCAGGCGGACTTCGAGAACTACCGCAAGCGGGCCGCGCGCGAGGCCGCTGCGGCCACCAAGCGCGCGAAGAGTGGGCTGGTGGGCGAGTTGCTGCCCGTGGTCGACAACCTCGAGCGGGCGCTCGGCTCCGCGGCCGAGGGCGAGGAGCACCTCGCCGAGGGAGTCAAGCTCGTGCATTCGGAGCTGGTCGCCGTGCTGAACCGCAACGGCGTCGAGCAGTTCGACCCCGGGGGCGAGAAGTTCGACCCGGTCGTGCACGAGGCGCTCTCAACCCGTGAGCAGGAGGGGGCGGACCCGGGTCTCGTTCTGGACGTGATCGAGAAGGGCTACCGCCTGAACGGCAGCGTCCTCCGTCCTGCGCGCGTGGTCGTATCGGGGTAGAGATGCCGGCGACCCGCAATCCCTACGAGGCGCTCGGCGTCGACCGCAAGGCCTCCGACGACGAGATCAAGAAGGCCTACCGCAAGCTGGCGCGTGAGTACCACCCGGACAAGAACCCGGGCGACGCGTCCGCCGAAGAGCGCTTCAAGGAGGTGCAGGAGGCCTACTCGATCCTGTCCGACGCGAAGAAGCGCCGCGAGTACGACCAGGGCGGGGGCATGTTCGGAGGCGGCTTCGACCCCGGCGCGTTTCGCACCGGGGCCGGAGGCTTCGGGGGCGGGATCGGGGACATCCTCTCCGACCTCTTCGGCCCCGCGGGCCGTGGCGGGGCGGCCGGGCCGCGCCCCGAGCGCGGTCGCGACCTCGAGACCGACGTGCACATCTCCTTCGACCAGGCGATGGAGGGGGCGCAGGTGCCGGTCAGCCTCACCCTTTCAGCCGCATGTCCGACCTGTCACGGCACGGGCGCCAAGCCGGGCACCACGCCCCAGGTCTGCGGCCGCTGTCAGGGGCGCGGGGTCGAGGCCGAGTCGCAGGGGCTGTTCTCGATCTCCCAGCCGTGCCAGAAATGCAAGGGCACCGGCACCGAGATCACCGATCCCTGCCCTACGTGCAGCGGCGCCGGCCATACGCGCCAGGTCAAGCGCTACAAGGTGAACATCCCCGGGGGAGTCAAGGACGGTGGGCGAGTACGGCTGGCCGGCAAGGGCGAGGGCGGGCGCCGCGGCGGCCCCGCCGGAGATCTCTACGTGGTCACGCGGGTGGCCGACTCGCCGGTGTTCAAGCGCCGGGGAGACAACCTCGAGGTCGAGGTGCCCGTCACGATCCCGGAGGCGATTCGCGGAGCCACGATCGAGGTGCCCACTCTCAACGGTTCCAAGCGCATCCGCGTCTCGCCGGGCACCCAGCACGGCACCGTGCAACGCCTCCGCGGGGAGGGCCCCCCGCGCCTGGGCGGCCGTGGGCGCGGAGACATCCACTACCGGCTCACAATCGACGTGCCACGCTCACTGTCGAGCGAGCAGCGCGAGGTGGTCGACGAGCTGGCCGCGGTGATCGACGAGAACCCGCGCGAGCGGATACTGAGGCCCACCCCGGGCGAGCGAAGCTGATGGGCCAGGGCGGCGACGACACCAGCCGGGGCGTCTACATGATCTCCGTGGCCGCCGAGTTGGCCGGCATGCATCCCCAGACGCTGCGTATCTACGAGACCAAGGGCCTGCTGACGCCCCAGCGCTCGGCCAAGAACACCCGGCTCTACTCCCATGATGATGTCGAGCGCCTGCGGCGCATTCAGGAGCTGACCACCGAGCTGGGGATGAACCTGGCGGGGGTGCAGAGGGTGTTCGAGCTCGAGCAGGAGCTCGACCGGATGCGCCGGCGCCTGCGCAACCTGGAGCGCCAAGCGGAGCGCGTGAACTCCGAGCTGGTGTCCGAGCTTGACCGCGTCCGGCGGTCCTTCAAGGCCGAGCTGGTGCCCTACCGGGCGCCCGAAACGGCGCTCGTCGGGCCGCCGCGTCGCGACGATCCCGCGGTACGCGTGCGCATCTCACGGCCACGGTAGGCCTTGCGGCCGGCCGAGCCGCCTTCTCCCTCCGCTTGAGCGTGGACTCGAGCGGAGGCTCAGAGACCTCGACGAAGCAGCCGGCAGGTGGCCCGGCGACCGGGCTGAGGTGCGAGATCGCTGCGGTGCCAAGCACGTAGGCTGCCTGGATCGATCGGGTTTCGCCCTCGCGATCCTGGCCCTCTGCGGTGACGATCTGTGCGGAGAAGCGCCGTTTGCGGCTGATCGAGGAGGGCGCGACGAGACGAGCCCGAATCCGGCCTTCGGCCGTGGCCCGAGTGGTTAGCCCTGGCAACGGGTCACGACTTATTCACCCGGGCGGCAGCTAGCCCGACGACTCTGCGAATCGCAGACGGCCTCAATCCGACTGCGGTGTCTTGAGTCGTGATCAAGACCGGGCTGCCAGCGGCATAGCCTTGGCCACTGATGCGAATGCGGGGATTCTGCGGGCAGCGGCTGGAACTCACCTGAACTGGACGCCCAACAGGATGCTCAGCCGACGCTGGCGGAGCGCTACCTCGAACGCGCCCGATGCGGATCGGGAGGCGACCGGCTCCGCTAGTCTGGGCGCCTGCCCGCTTCGCCGGGCGGCGGCCTCCTCGCCTACGCCCCTTTCCCCCGGCCCCAGACAGGAGCAGCATGCGAGCACGAAGAGGCTTCACGAGAAGGGACGTGCTCAAGGCGAGCGGTGCCGGCGTCGGCGCCCTGGCTCTGGGCGCGACCGGATGCGCGAGCGAAGACTTCGAGGACGAGGTGGGCCGCGATCCGGATGCCCCCAACGTGCTGCTGATCATCACCGACAGCACCCGCGCCGACTACATCGGCGTCTACAACCCCGCGTCGATCGCCAAGACGCCGAACTTGGACGCGCTGGCGGGCGACTCGCTCAAGTTCAAGCTCGCCGTACCCGAGGCGATGCCCACCGGGCCGGCGCGGCGCTGCGTGCTTACCGGCATGCGCGGCTTTCCCTTCCGCGACTGGGTCGAGTCGCCGCCACTGCCGCCCGAGCCGGGGTGGACGCCAATCGGCCCTACCCAGCCCATCTTCACCGAGGTGCTGGGCAAGGCCGGCGTCAACACGGCCTACTGCACCGACAATCCCTTTATCGTCGGGCCCCGCTTCGCCGAGTTCCGGCGCACGCTCGACATGGCGAGGCCCGATTACTCGCAGGGCGCCTACCGCGCGTTCAACAAGCCCTTCACCCGCCCCGCCGGGCGTGAGGACATCGAGAAGTACCTGCTGCCCGCCCTCTCGGACACCGGGGAGGCCGATCGACTGCGCAGCCACGTCGGCTGGAACCAGCTCTTCCGGCGGGGCGAGCGCGACTACTCGGCGGCGCGGGTAATGCGCAGCGGCATGAAGGTGCTCGACGAGCTGACCAAGATGGACGGACCGTTCTTCCTGGGTGTCGACTCCTTCGACCCTCACGAGCCCTTCGACGCCCCACGGGCCTACGTGATCGAGGCCTCGGGCACCGAGCCGAAGGGGATCGAGAAGCAGGGAATCTCACCGATCCAGCCCTTTGACACGCCGTCGAACCGCCTCGAGACGATCCAGATCGACGACGAGACGCTCGAGCTGATCCGTGAGCTCTACGCCGCGGAGATCACCTACGCGGACAAGTGGATCGGACGTTTGCTCAACAAGATGTCCGATGAGGGCCTGCTCGACAACACGCTGGTGCTCTACCTGTCAGACCACGGCGTGACCCTCGGCGAGCACGGGATCATCGGCAAGGCCGCGAGGCTTCCGCACTACCACATCTACCACGTGCCATTCATGATCCGGGACCCTCAGGGCCGGCGGGCGGGAGAGACGAGCGACTTCTTCGCATCCACCCACGACGTGGCCCGCACCGTGCTCTCCTCGATGGGTGTGCGCGCGCCCGGCGCGATGGACGGAGAGGATCTCACCGTGCTCTTCGACGGCGAGGACCCTTACCCGCGCCCGTACTGGACCGCCTGCTACGCGGACAACGTGATCGCCGGCGACGGCCGCTGGTTGTTGATGTCCAACATCGTGGGCGGCGACGACCGCCGCCTGTTCGACACCCTGACCGATCCCGGGGAGTTGAAGGACGTGGCCGCCAAGAACCCGGAGATGGTCGAGACCCTCTGGAACGCCCTGATCGACGAGGCCGGCGGGTCGCTGCCCATGTTTGGCCAGGAGCAGGGAGTGCTGGGTGGCTGAGGGAGAGCCTGCGGTGCGGTACTCGCCAGAGAAGAAGGGGTCCGATGCTCGCAGCATCGACGTTCCGGCTGCGCCGCTCCCCGAGCGTTCCGGCTCCGTTGCCCCCCCTCGTCAATTCACCCGCCGCCGCCTGGTGCGCTCGGGTGGGGCTTCGCTCGCCGGCGCAGCCGTGCTCGGCGCGACCGGCCTCCCGGGGGCCGCGCGCGCCCAGGGCCCCGCCTCCAAGCGCGACGTACCCAACGTCCTGTTGATCGTCGTCGACGGCATCCGGGCGGACTTCGTGAGCGCCTACGACGATCCCGACGACCGCGCCGATACCCCCAACCTCGACGAGCTCGCAAAGGATTCGCTGCGCTTCGACCACGCGATTCCCGAGGCGATGCCGGCCTTTCCCTCCCGGCGCGGCCTGCTGAGCGGCGTCCGTACCTATCCCTTCCGCGACTGGAGGCCCACGGAGGGGCTGGCCCAGTACCCGGGGTGGAACCCGATCCGAGATCACCAGCCGATCCTCACCGAGACGCTTTCCGCAGCCGGGATCACCAGCGTCTACATCTCGGATAACCCGCTGCTGGACAACAAGCGCTTCCGGGGCGTGGCGCGCACGCCGTCGGGTCAAGCGCCGGCCGCCACCCAGGTCGAGCGCTACATAGCGCCGGCGGTTCCCCGCGGGATCGATGACCGGGCCGCCATTCCCGCGGCCCGGGTCATGAGCACCGGCATCAAGGCGCTTGACGAGCTCAAGACCCAGCAGCCGTTCTTCCTCAGCGTCGACGTGTTCGACCGCACGGAGGCCAGCGAGCCGATTCCCGTCTACGCCCGTCCGTCGGTGGCCGGCCTGCAAGACACGCGCGGGGCCGAGACCCGGGTTACCGACGCGACCGCCCCCCGCTTTCGCCCGTTCCAGGCAATCGACGCCACGAAGCCCTCGGACGGAGAGGTCCGCGACCACTACGCCTCAGAGGTCAAGGCCGTGGACAGCGAGGTCGGGCGGCTGCTCGACAAGCTCGAGTCGCTGGGCCTGGCGGACAACACGGTGGTGTACTTCGTGAGCCCCACCACGGTGTCGCTCGGCGAGAACGGAGTGTTCGGCATGGCCGCGGCCGGCGGACACGAGGACGTCTACCGGGCGGCGCTGATGATCCGCGACCCCGAAGGCCGGCGCAAGGACGAGACCAGCGGCTTTCACGCCGCACCGCAGGACATGGCGCCCACCGTTCTCTCATACATGGGCGTCACGATTCCCGGCAAGATGGACGGCGAGGATCTGAACGGGCTACTGGACGAGGACGACGTGCATCCGAGGCCCAACTTCGCAATCCGAGTCGACGAGCAGATCGTGGTCTCAGACGGGCGCTTCGTGCTCGTGTCGGAGGGCGAAGGCGCTCCCAAGCGCCTGTATGACACCGACCCGGACCAGTGGGAGGAGGATCACTCCGACGAGGACGACTTCTCGCCACGCAGCGAGGACGAGAACGTATCGGGCGAAGATGGCGACTCCGTGCAGCGGTTGTGGTCGATCGCCATTGCCGCGGCCGGGGGCACGATGCCGAAGTTCGGCCCCGACGGCCCGATCCGGCCGCGTCCCGAGGTCGAGGACAACAACGACGACGCGAGCACCGACGAGGGCCGCCTCGACCGCGACGACGACCTCAACTTCATGGGGCGCTGAGATGGCCGCCGAGCGCACGAATCCCCCCGCCGAGGAGCTCTACGCGAAGAAGTGGAAGATCTTCGGCGTGATGATGATCGGGTGGGCGATGTCCCTGCTCGACGTCTCGATCGTGAACATCGCGATCCCCGAGTTCCAGCGCGACCTGGATGCCAACACGGACACGGTCACGTGGGTGATCAACGCCTACAACATCGCCTTTGCGGTGACCCTGGTCACCATGGGCAGGCTCGCCGACCAGTTCGGGCGCAAGCGCTTCTTCATCGCCGGCATGGCTCTGTTCACGCTTGGCTCGGGGCTGTGCGCCGCGGCCTGGTCGATCGACGCGCTGATCTTCTTCCGGGTGATCCAGGGCATCGGCGCGGGCACGCTTGCCCCGCTCGGGTTCGCCATGACCGTGCTGGTGTTCCCCCCGGCCGAGCGAGGCAAGGGCCTGGCGACCATCGCCGTGGTGGCGCTCGTCTCCTCCGCGCTGGGGCCGGTGCTCGGCGGAGCCATCCTCGAGATCACGACGTGGCACTGGATCTTCTTGATCAACCTCCCCTTCGGGATCCTCGGGATCGTGCTGGCCCGGCGCATCTGGCCCGAGACCTACGACCTGTCCGCCGTCAAGCGCCAGCCGGACTGGCTGGGGATGGGGCTGCTCACCCTGGCGGTCTTCAGCCTGACCTTCGCACTCGCCGAGGCCAATGCCCGCGGCTGGGACGACGCCCTGATCCTCTTCCTGTTGCAGGGGTCGGTACTGCTGACGGGCGCCTTCTATCTATCCCAGCGCTACGGGCGCTGGCCGATGATCCCGCCGTCGCTGATGAGGAACAAGCAGTTCACGGGATCCAACACCACGATGGTGCTGTTCGCAGCTGGGGCCTTCGGCGCCCTGTTTCTTCTCTCGCTCGTATTCCAGAACCTCTGGGGCTATGACCAGTGGGAGGCCGCGCTTGCGCTGATCCCCGTGCCGATCACCGGCATGCTGGTCTGGCCGCTGATCGGCAAGGGCGCCGACACCCGCGCGCCGCGCCAGGTCGCGGTACCCGCGCTGCTGATCATGGCCGTGGGGCTCGTGTGGTTCTCCTTCGTGCCGTCCACCTCCGAGTCGTGGTGGGATTACCTGATCGTGCTGCCGGGGTTGACGATGATCGGCGTCGGCCTGGGGATCGTGTTTCCCGCGACCAACGTCGGGGCCATGGGCTCGGTCTCCGGCCAGGAGCTCGGACTGGCGTCAGGGATCGTGAACACCGCCCGCCAGCTGGGCGCCGCGGTCGGGATCGCGTTGCTGGTGGCCACGATCATCACCGCCTCGGGCTACACGCTGGAGTACGCGAAGGAGGACATCATCGACGCCAACGACCAGGCGGAGCTTCCGCCCGAGATGGCGCTCGGACTGGGCATGCGGGGCTTCGCGGACTACAGCGGCGCCTCGCATTCGGAGCGCTGGAACCCCGGTCCCGGCTTCGACGAGATCGCCGCGCGCGAGACCGCGGGGGCGGCGCGTGACGCCTACGGCTGGGGGTTCCGTATGGCGGCGCTGGCGGTGCTCCTGGCCGTGCCGTTCGCGCGCACGATGGTCCGCCACCCCGCGGCCGCAAGAGCGGCCGACCAGCAGGCGCAGGCCTCCCGTGGCGCGCCCCCCGGCGGCCCGCCCCTCGACGCCTCCTCGGTCGGGCGCGAGCCCGCCGGCGCGGCGGCGGGCGCTCCGCAGCGGGCCGCCATGGAGACGCGGATAGGCGAGCTGGAGGCTTCGCTCGCGGGCCTGCGCTCACAGCTGAGCGAGCCCGCCCCGCCACCCCCCGTGGCGGACGAGCCGGTGGACGGCTCCGATCCGGTGGACGGGTCCGATCCGGTGGACGGGTCCGATCCGGTGGACGGGTCCGATCCGGTGGACGGGTCCGATCCGGTGGACGGGTCCGATCCGGTGGATGGGTCCGATCCGGTGGATGGGTCCGATCCGGTGGATGGGTCCGATCCGGACTCGATGACCGACGCCGGCCCACGGGAGCGGCGGCGCTGGTCTCGCGCTCGCCGAACCTAGAGCCCGGTCGGTCAGACCAGCACCTCTCCGTGCTCGCGCAGCCGGCGGTCGATCACGCGCGCGGCGCGCCGCCCGTCGGCGATCGCGTTCACGATCAGCGACTGGCCGATCCGGGCATCGCCCGCTGCGTAGACACCATCGCGTGAGGTCGCGAAGGTCTTCGCCAGCACGTTGCCGCGCGCATCGAGGGCCAGACCCAGGTCGCTGATCAAGCCGTCGTGGGAGGGGTGGCTGAAGCCGATCGCCACCAGGCAGAGCTGGGCGTCCTCTACGAAGTCCGACCCGGGCACCGGGCGCAGGTCGCGCGACGAGCTCCCCTCGACCCGGCGCCCGTGCGCGCGTGCGAGCCGCCCGTCCAGACCCTCCAGCCTCGTGACCTGCGAACCGAAGCGCCGCTCGCCGCCCTCATCGAGCGCGTAGGTGGTCTCGGTGCGGCGGGGGGCGAGAGGCCACGGCGTGTCTACGTAGCGCCCGCCCGCGGGCACCGAGTTGTAGACGTCGAGCATCAGCACGCTCTCGGCACCCTCGCGGTTGGCGCTCGAGAGGCAGTCCATGCCGGTGTCGCCGCCGCCGATCACAACGACGCGCTTGCCCCTGGCGGATATGGGAAGGGTGCGGTGCTCGCCGGAGAGGGAGCGGTCCGGTGCTCGCCGGAGAGGGAGCGGTCCGAGCGGTCCGGCTGCGCTCCTCCCCGAGCGGTCGGGCTGCGCTGCTCCCCCTTGCCCCTCCTCCCGTGCCACCGCGCGGTTGCGCTGGTAGAGGTAGTCCATCGCGAAGTGCACACCGTCGAGGTCGGCGCCGGGGATCTCCAGCGCGCGCTCAACCCGCGAGCCAACGGCCACCACCACCGCGTCGTGGCCCTCGGCGATCTCTTCGGCCGTCACGTCGGCGCCCACGTCGACGCCGCAGGCAAACTCGATCCCCTCCGCCTCGAGCAGGGCGATGCGGCGGTCGATCATCCACTTCTCGAGCTTGGCGTCGGGCACGCCGAAGCGCATGAGCCCCCCCGGGGCCTCGTCGCGTTCGTACACGGTCACGGTGTGGCCGACCTGATTCAGCTCCGCGGCCGCCGCCATGCCGGCGGGCCCTGAGCCCACGACCGCCACCCGCAGGCCCGTCCGGGTCTCGGGCGGGCGAGCTACGATCCAGCCCTCGTCGAAGGCGCGCTCCACGATCGCGTACTCGATCTGCTTGATCATCACCGGGTCGTCGGCGATGTCGAGCACGCAGGCCGACTCGCACGGGGCGGGGCAGATCAACCCGGTGAACTCGGGGAAGTTGTTCGTGGCGTGAAGCTGGTCGATGGCCTCGCGCCACTTGCCCCGGCGCACCAGGTCATTCCAGTCCGGGATCAGGTTGCCGAGCGGGCAGCCGTTGTTGCAGAAGGGCACGCCACAGTCCATGCAGCGGCGAGCCTGGCCGCGCAGCTCGGGCTCGGGCAGGATGCCGAAGATCTCGCGGCTGTCGCCCACGCGCTCGCGCGGATCGCGCTCAGGCGACGGCACCCGCTCCACCTCCAGGAACCCGCGCGGGTCGGCCATCAGGCTGTGGCCTCTGCCACTTCGGCCCCACCGCGGGCGTGCTCGAGCGCGCGCCGGTACTCGACTGGCATCACCTGGGTGAAGCGGCGAAGCGAGGCCTCCCA
>JAABUR0100002171.1_pt1 | contig 31281 bp, 23 predicted proteins | sample 5560091 | NCBI WGS metagenome assembly JAABUR01 (sample SAMN10711879, study PRJNA513375) | rock metagenome | isolation source: Antarctica rocks | place: Antarctica: Victoria Land, University Valley sud
CACACTCGAGAAGATCACCGCCTTCACCGGAGGGTGAAACGGGATAAGAGGGCGCGACATTTGCACGCTCTGCTGGAACGTGGAAGGCCTCTGAGGGCCTTTCTTTCCGACGAATGGACCCAGGACATTTTTCATCAAGGGAGCGGGTGATGCGGCAGCCAAATGTGACGGTCTACGGTTCGCGGAGTTGCCCAGACACCCAGCGCACCACCGAGTATCTCGACTCCCGCGAGATCGCTTACGAGTTCAAGGATGTCGACGAGTCGCCCGAGTACAATGACTACATCGCCGGGTTGAATGGAGGCAAGAGGGTGATGCCGACCCTTCGCATCAATAACGAAACTCTCATCAATCCCGCCGAGGATGAGCTGTCGCGAGCCATCGACGAAGCACAGCCCGAGGAATAACCGCGTCTTCATGCAACTCAACGCCCTCCGCGCGGACCTTACGCTGGCCCGCGCGGAGTTTTTATCGGTTCCGCCTGTCCCATTCAACGCCGCTTCCGTCCCGAACTCCCGAAGAGACTGCCCAGGAAGCCACGACGCTGCGGCGCCCGGGCTGGTGTCGATGACGTCGCGCGACCAATCTCATCACCGGACGCGGTCGGGACGAACTCGCCGGGCGAGGGTTCCATCGGCAGCATCGAGGCGCTCGGGGAGACGAGCGAATCGCCCTCAGGCGGGAGCTCAGGTAGTTCGAATCGGCTCGATGAAGACGCGGAGGGGGTGACACCCGCCGGCGTAGTCGGACCGCCCGGCGCGGCCGGGGAGCCCAATCCCGGCGTCGCCCGATCGGGAATCCTGCTGGCTGGGGGCTCGGGAAGCACCGGGTTCGTCCCCGCCGGCCGCGCGGGCCCCGGCTCGTCCAGATCGAAGGGACTGCGGTTGTCATCCGGCGGGGGAGGGAGCATTCCAGGCTTCGGGTCCCGTCCATCGCCCGGAATCTCGTCGCCGGGGGGGGCGCCCGGGATCTCGCCTCCTTCATCAGCCGGCAGGTTCGCCGGCGGCGCATCCCGCGGCTGGTCGCGGAACGCTTGGGCGACGTTGGGGGCCTCCGGACTCGGGCATCCCCAGCCTTCGGGAAATCGCCTCCAGCAGGTTGGATGATACCCGAAATACTCGTGTCGGTAGAGTCGATAGACCGGGTCCTCATGCGGGCATGGGACCCTCTCCCGACGGATGGGCGCGTTCGGGAAGAGGCCACTCTGCTGCGCCTCCACCAGGGCGGGTGCGCCCAGGGCGACGACCAACGCCCATGCCGCCGGCGACAGGAATCGCCTCCGTGAATTGATGAGCATCCTCGCCTCGCATATTGCGGGTGACTGGGGCACGCGCCGAAACGACTGCGTGGCGCGGTCCGTACTGTTATGTCAGCTTTGTCTGATCGGGCTGCGACCAAATCCCGCTATAGGGAATCTGGGGAATCGAGACAAACTCAGGGAGCTGCAAAGTCTAGGGGAAACGAGGATCCTTCCGGTCGCATCGAACGTGAAGACCGACAGGGTCAACAGGGAAAAGTTCAGTGGAGGGGAGGCGGGAACCGATTTCGACCCTCTGGGAGTGCTTTTCCGTCCGAGGTAAGGAAACCGATCGGCCCCGAGGAGCTAGCGATGAAACGATCATGGATCGGGTCGAATCTGATGATCGCCGTCTGGACGACGGGCTTGGTGGCCTGGCCGGCCGACGCACCCGCGCAATTGGCGCGAGGGGAGGCCCGTACTCCGGCCGGGTCGCAGACACCGGGCGTGTACACCAACCCCTATATGAACCCATACATGAATCCATTTTTGAACCCGTATGCATCGCAATATCCGATGTCGGGGCCGGATGCGGCGTTCTCGTTCTTCGCGGCGCAGCAGGCCACAGGCGGGATCGGATCGGGCAGGCTCAGCGGAGTGCGACCCGCCGGTCAAGAGGGGGCGGCGGCCGTTGCACCACAGACGCCGGATGCGACGATGGCCGTCCCGGGGGCCGCGGCCTCGCGCTACTTTAATCGTGCGCTGCCCGCGACCGGCGGGCCGCCAGGCCACTACAATCGGCCGAGCCCTTACTATCAAAATTTCCGTCGTTGACGGACATCTTGGCGTTTTCCCCTTGAGGTTATCATCCGTCGTGCCGAATTAAGTGGTGGGCATACCGATCCGAACAATGCGGATCGGACCCTCGTCCTGGGTGTGGGAATGTGGGGCCCTCCAACCGCGGCGACCATCGCGTGGGCGGAGTTACGGTCAACGGTATGAGTCGTCGGCGCCTATCGCCGGTCCCGGGGAGCCGGGAGGGAGTCTCGCATGGATCGCAGAAGGCTCGAACGTCGCTGGTTCGGCTGGCTCATGGCCGTGGTCGTCCTCGCCTCTTGCGGTTGTCAAACCGTCAAGACCCCCGAGGAGAAGATCGCGAACAGCAACCTGCCGGGCGAGTTCACCAAGGTCTCGATGCCCGAATATATCGTGGAGCCCCCGGACCTGCTCCTCGTGGAAGTGCTGGAAGCCCTGCCCGGGCGTCCGATCACGGGCGAGAGGCTTGTCCGGCCCGACGGCAAGATTACCCTGGGCTTCTACGGGGAGGTGTACGTCGCGGGCCTGACGCCGACCGAGATCAAGGAAAAGATCGTCCTGCATCTCCGCAAGTTCCTCGCAGACGAGGTCCTCGGGCTGTCCAACTTCGATCCGAAGACCGATCAGCCGCGGCCGGTCGAGCCCAGGGACTCTGATCGAGTCTTCGTCGACGTGGTGGCTTACAACAGCAAGGTCTACTACGTCCAGGGGGATGTCGCGCAGCCCGGCCGGCTGCCGGTCACAGGCAACGAAACGGTGCTCGATGCCATCAATTACTCGGGGGGCCTGATCCCGACGGCGGCCCCGCAGAACATCCGGCTGGTCCGCCCCGCCCCCAAGGGGGCCTGCTGCGAGCAGATCCTGCCGGTCAACCTGGCGGCGATCATCAGCGGAGGCGATCCGACGACCAACTACCAGCTCATGCCCAACGACCGTCTCGTCGTCTACCGCGACCCGATCGTGAGGACGACGATCTTCATCGACCGGCTCGCCGCACCGTTCCAGGCGGTCGTGAACTCGGCCTTGCAATATGCCTTCACCGCTCGCGCGGTCGAGACGATTGGTACACCGATCTTCGGCGGCGGTGTTGGCGGCAACACGACCCCGACAGCCCGTCCGGGGCCCCAGCCCGGATCACGCTGACTTTGCCTCCGAGGGTCCACACAACCCCTCGGTTCGCATCCCGGGCCGGAACAGTTCTAGCGGGCTGTTTCCGGCCTGTTCTTTTGCTTGTCAACCGCATCGCCCCCTCGTACACTCGCCTCCAGCCCTGTCGCAGGCGTCGCCGGGCCTTCTGGAGGGAGTCGATCGTCCCATGCGATTGGGTAGCAGCGCTCGAAGCCGGTTCGCCTTCATGCTGGGACAGTTTCTCTCGGTCGGCGTTGTGGTGCAAGCGGGAGCGCCACCGGACGTCGACCCGGACGCACCCGCGTCCGGTCTGATTGCCTCCTTTCGTCCCGCGGCAGTCGACATGGCGGCCGCGACGCGCGTCGACCCGGACCTCACCTGGAACTGGGGGCAGGCCGCTCCCGATTCCCGAGTCCCCGTCGATGGCTTCGCCGGTCGCTGGGCCGGCTCAATCCTGATCCAGGCGCCGGGGGCTCATCGATTCCACGCCAGGAGCGATGGCGATGTGGTGCTCACGGTCGACGGCCGGGTTGTCCTGGAAGGGGCGGGGGCGAAGGTCGAGGGGCTCACCGTCGATCTGCCCGCCGGGCTCGTGCCGCTCGATCTCGAATATCGCCACGGACGGGGCGAGGCCCGCATCGCGATCGACTGGGAAGGGCCTGGGTTCGATCGCGAGTCCATCCCGGCGAGGCTGCTCTTCCACGAGCCGGCCGGGGGGCCGCCGCCCGACCGGTTCGAGGACGGTTGCCGCCTCGCCGACCGCCTCGGCTGTGCCAATTGTCATTCGGTCCTGGACCTCTCCCGCCATCCCCAACTCGGCCCTCCGCTGACCGACGCCGGCCGGGCCATCGACTCGTCCTGGCTGCTCGAGGCGCTGGCGGGACCCTCGGCGGTCGACTCGCAGTCGAGGATGCCGACCTTCGGCCACGGGTCGCCACCCGATCGCGCGAAGGATCTCGTCGCGTTCCTGGCGAGCGTCGCCTCGGCGCCCGATCCGCCGAGCGCGGAGGTCCGCATGGCGCTGAACGTGGCCGACCCGGCCCGGGGCCGCCTCCTCTTCCGTTCGATCGGTTGTCTCGGCTGTCATACCCGGGGCGAACCCAGCAAGAGAGAGTCGGCTGCCCCAGACCTCGCGAACTTGGGCCGGAAGCGGACAAGGGCATGGGTCGCGGGATATCTGGTGCGTCGGAATGCGTCGAGAGCCTCGCATCGACATCCCGACTTCCGCCTGACCGCCGACGATGCCGCCCACCTGGCGGCCGATCTCGTCGCCGTTCCGCCTCCAGTGCGGCCGATGCCTCCGCTTGCTTCGGGCGATCCGGCCCGAGGGCGGATCCTGGCCGATCGGGCTCGATGTGCTTCGTGTCACGCGATCCCCGGGCTGGCGTCCCGCCCCGCGGATCTCCCGCTTCGAGCCGGTTCGCGCCCCGAGGCGGGCTGCCTGGCCCTCGTCCCGATCGCCGAAGATGTGCCCCGCTTCTCCTTGACCGGCGACCAACGCCAGGCCCTCCGCGAATTCGTCGCCGATCTCCCCATGTTCCCGTCGCCGACGGCCCATTCGACGCGGGCCGCCGACACCTTCCGGCGGAGAGACTGTCAGGGCTGTCATGCCCGTGACGGCCGCGGGGGCGAGGTGCTCGGATCTCGGGTGGCTGCAAGGCTCCGGGACGACCCCGCCCTCGCGAGGCTGAAAGGGACCCTCACGCCGCCGGATCTCTCATCGGTCGGCGCCAAGCTTCGTCCCGATTTCCTCCTGGCGAGCGTCCAGGGCTCGGCGCCCTCGGCGCGCCCCTGGCTCGCCGTGCGCATGCCGATCTACGAGTTCGACCCCGGCGAGGCCGAGTCGATCGTGGCCTGGCTCCAGGACCACGACCGCCCGGAGGGTGAACCCGACCCGAAGGCCCCCGCCCATCCCGCTCCCGACACCTCCGGCGAGGAGGCGGCTGCGAGCCTGATCGGCCAGCGCGGTTTTGGATGCGTCTCGTGCCACGTCCTGGCGGGCAGGATTCCCCCCGGCGGTGAGCCGGAGACCCTCGGCCCCGACCTCTCCCTGGCGCACCGACGCTTGCCCGAACGATACTTCCGGCGCTGGGTTGCCAACCCGCAACGGATCATCCCCGGCACGCCGATGCCGCAGTTCCTCAAGCCCATCGAATCGGCCCCAGGCACGCTCGACGACCAGTTCGGGGCGATCTGGCGGCTCCTGGACAGCCCCAGGCTGGCCGAGGCCGCCGGTTCCGGTACCCGCGAGCTCCTCAAACGTCAAGGAGACCGCGGGCTCGTCGTGTTCGATATGGTCGTCGCCCCCGACATGCCGGGTACGCCATTCACGCCCCGCGGGCTGGCGATCGGCCTGAACAACGGCCAGTCGCTCCTCTTCGACGCCGACCGCCTCTCGTGGCTCTCCTGGTGGCATGAGGGCTTCCTCGTCCGCACGAAGGTGGGGCGGCTCTGGGAGTGGCATCCCGACGGCAAACGCCTCTGGACCGCCCCCGCGCGCAGGCCCCCGATCGTCTTCCTCGGCCACGATGGCTTGATCGTACCGCCAACCGAGATCCGCGAGCGATTCGGAAGTTTCTCGCAGGTCGTCTTCGACGGTCCGAACGTTTCGGTCACCTACCGTCTCAACGGTCCACAAGGGAGTCGAGTGACGGTCCGCGAACACATCCGGCCGCTCCCCAAAGGCTGGGAACGCTCCGTCCACGCGACCGATATGCCAGCGGGCCCGTTCCAGCCGCTCCTGGTCGAATACCCGCCCCCCGCCGGGGATGCGACCGACGAGCCGCGGACGATACGATGGGGCGCCGCGGACTCGCGGGTCACCCTTCATCTCGACGGTTCGAAGACCACTCGCCCGAGGGTTCCCGGCGATCCGGGCGCTCACCTGGTCCCCATGATGCCGGTGGATGGCGGAGGTTTCATCGCACGCGTGAGGCTCTCGGTCGAGTCCAGGCCCTCCAACAAACCTTGATCCTCCCGTCCCGATCGTTGGATCAGTAGGGGACGCCCCCCTTTCGAGCGTCCTGGAGGGCGCGGGCATACCATTCCAACTCGTCGAGAAACCGGACAATCCGGTGGGGATAGGCCTCGTCGAGCGGGGTTCCGTCCTCCTCGAAGACGTCCTGGACCTTGGGGATGGGGAACAGTGAAGGGATGCTGGGAGTCCCCAGCACGCACAGTATGGCGCGCAGTTGCATCGCGGCCCGGACGCCACCGAAGGCACTCGCCGAATAGCAGACGATTGCGGAGGGGCGGAAGAAATATTCTTCGAGGAAGTGGTCGAGCAGGTTGGAGAGCGCGGGCGGGATGCTGTGATTGTACTCGCCCGAGACGACGACGAACGCATCGGCCGCGCGGATCGAGGCTGCCAGGCGTTCGAGGACCTCGGGGGCCTGGCCCGGCTCGTACTCCTTGTACATCCGGTCGAGCAGCGGGAGCCCGTCCTCGAGCGGATCGACGAGGGTCACGCGATGTCCGCGCCCCCGGCACTGATTGACAACGAACCGAGCCGCCCGAATCCCCAGGCGGTCGCGACGGACGGAGCCGCAGAAGACGACGACGTCCAGTGGCATGGCGTGTAGGCTCCCGGGCCAATGACACGCCGAACGTCCCCGTCAACCGTGCGACGTACGGAAAGGAGCGTCCGCCGCGAGTGGTCTGTGTCAGTAGTTGAGCTTGCCCAAGGCCAACTCGTCTTCCCACTGATCCAGGAGCGGCCAATCGATGGCGCAGGTGCCGAAATCCGACATGTGCGTGTACGATTCGAGCCTGCCGATCGTCGCATCGAGCAGGGTGTTGTCCTTGCGGAAGATCGGACCGTGCGAGGGGAGCAGATACTCGGCATCGCAGTCCCGGATCCGCTTCAGGCTGGCGATGTATTCGACAAGGTTCGAGCCGTGATGGGCGTCGATCACCCCGACACACCCATCGCGGAAGATATTGTCTCCGGAGAAGAGCAGGGGCCCCATCCGGAACGACAACTGCCCGGCGGTGTGCCCGGGGGTGCTCCAGACCTCGAGCTTCTTGTCGCCGATCGTCAAGACATCCCCCTCGTCGATCGTCTTGTCGACCTTGCAGCGTGGCATGGGGATGTGGATATTCTGGGCGTCGATGCGCGCGTACGTCATCACCTCGTCGCCGTCACGCAGCGGGGCGACGCTCTTCGGGTGCGCGACCACCTTGCACTTGAGAATCTCTCGGGCCCTGGCGAGGCCCTGAGTGTGGTCGGCGTCGGCGTGCGTCGCCACGACCATCTTGCACGCCGAGAAGCTGTAATCCATCTGCCGGATCAGCTCCAGGACTTCCGAGAGCTCGTCCAGGAACCCGACATCGATCAGCGCATATTCCGATCCGCCGTCGATCAGGTAGATGTTAACCCCCAGCCGGCGCCTCGCCTGGACATTCATCTCGATGACGCCGGGGAAGATGTAACGACGTTCGAGCATTCCGAGGCGATCTCCCTGGGTCGGCCGTCCTCCCACCGCGACGGATTCCCGGCGACGCGCAGACGACGACCGATTCTACGACCCGTATCTGGTGCCGACAACTCCCCCCCATCGCGTGCGAGTGAGTCCCTCGCGGATTGTCCCCCAACACCCAGGCGAAGTCGAGCAGACCTCGGGAACTCAGCAACCCCTCATGACGTCAAAGACGGAGCGGCGTACATGCCCAAACATCGTCTTGAACGAATGCTCAGTCGAGTTTTGGAAATTCTGGTCGGAAAAACGGCTCGATCCGAAGGTGATCGTGGCAGCTTGGGCGACTTGACAGGGGGGTGTTTGCGGGTTACCTTGAATCAATCTTCAGTCGATGGAAACTCCAAGGGACACGCCAGATGAGGGGCGCATTGCGGCTTTGCCTGTTGCGCCCATTCGACCTCATGCGATCCCTCGCCTTTCGGTCGAACCTACCACGTCTGCCCGAATTCGGATCGCGTCCCCAACACCAACTGTCCGGGATGGTTGGCACCTTCTGTTGCGATTGCCAGCGCGCACGTTATTCGATGCATTGCATCGCACGATTCTCTCGATGAGCGGTTCCTCGACGGGGATCGACCTTCGGGGATTTACCTAGAGGTTTGCGAACATGAGCAAATCGCTCGCCCCGAGAATGCCGAGGGGGTGCTCGTGGATGTGGTTATGGCTCATGTTGGGTGGCCTGTTGGCTCCGGAGGTACCGGCCCAGCCGGGAGGCCGGACGCCGACCCCCAAATCAAAGGTTGCTGACGGGTCGGCGCCGAAGTCAGGGACTGCTACTGGCAAGTCGGCACCTGCCCCCCCGAAGACAGGGACCGCACCGACGAAGCCCGCCGTCGAGCCCAAGAACAAAGGGGCGGCGAAGGGTAAAGCTGGCGATGTCGTCCCGGAAGGAGTGACGCCCTCCCCGGATACCAAGAAGGTCGAGGCACCCGAGTCCTTCCTGGATCCGCGTGCCAAGGCTGCCGTGGCGAATACATTCCCCCAGGTCGGTACCCGGCCGAACGCGCAGGCGATTAGCCAGGTCAAGGCGATGGCGCGTGGCGAGAACCCTCCCGATCCGGCCGTGATCCGCAGTTTCGTGGACGGGATGATTTACGAGCTGTCCAGTAAGGCGAACATCAAGGCCCTGCTGGAAACCTCCGAAAAGCCCCAAGGCTCTGCGGCTCGGGGCCTCGAGGCCGCCACGAACAACCTGATCGAGCCGTTGACTTCGGCGCGGAACAATAACAACATGGCGTTCCTGACCGCCTACAACCAAGTGCTCGTGGCCCGGCTCCCCCTGTTGCTCGACAAGCACTTGCTGTCGCGCATCGAGGCGATGATTGTCCTGGGCAATACCAGGAGCCCGAATGCGATCGACCTCTACATCAAGCAGCTGAGAAATCGGGACCAGACCGTCTGGGTCAAGCTCTGGGCGGCCCGGGGCCTGGCGAACGTGACGCAGGACGGCCAGATCGACCTGGATGCGCAACGGGGAATGACGGCGGGCAAGGCGGTCGTCGATTTCCTCGAGCAGGAGAAGGACCTTCCCTGGCCGGTGCAGGTCCGGGCCCTCGAAGCCCTAGGCGCCTTACGCCAGTCGTCGGCGGCGCCGTTGCAGGGGAAGGCCGATATGGCGTCGGCCGCTCTCGAGCGGCTGGCCGACCCCAAGGCTCGTCCCGAGGTCCGAGCCTGGGCGGCTTGGGCTCTGGGTTTGATGCGAGTCAATCCTCAGCTCGCCAAGTACAATTACTCCCTGATCGCCCACTCCGTCGGCGTGCTGGCCGCCGATCTCGGCGAGAAGATCGCCGCCGTGGCCTCGGAGAATCCCGAGCAAGCTCAGTTCTGGTCCGGACTTCTGCTGTATCAGGTCTATCCCTCCCTGAGTGGGCAGCCCGGCGTGCGTGACTCCGGCTTGCTCAATGTCCCCATCCTCGGATCCCACGGTCCCTTCATCAAGCAACTCAACGACAGGGTGCAAGAAGTTTGCGTCGCCGCGGTCACTCTGATTCGGGCGGCGGGGGGCCAGGTTCCGGTAAAACAGAAGGACCTGAGTATCCGAGTGGCGACGCTCCGGGCGTTCCTCGACAAGGCGGTGCCGGCCGATCGCCGACTCCTCCCCGGCGGCACTGAGTTACCCCTCGCGAATAGCCGCGTGGCCGGTGCTCGCTGACGTTTCGCCGGACACTCCGGCGGCCGTCGTGCCGATTCCCGAGGTTCGCGAGTATCCTCGGATCAACGCGGAAGTGGTCCGGCTCCTCGATGCTGGCCACACTCGGATCGTCCTGGCGGGGGCGGGGGGACATCGGCTTTTGCTCCACGGCCTAACCGGCCCATGGGTTGCGACCCTCGAGGTCCAGGGACATGCCGGCCCGGAACTCGCTGCGGAATTGAACGCCCCGGGGCTGACGGTCGTCTGTCGAGGTCCTGTCGGCGACGGTGCTGCCCGCGACCTCCGCGCGGGCCGGCTCCTGATCCTGGGGACTGCCGGCGACGCCCTCGCTTATTCACAACGGGGGGGAGCCGTGCTCGTCACAGGCTCGTCGGGCCACCGGGCCGGGCTCGGCCTGGCTGACGGTTCGCTGTTCTTGCTCGGGGACGTCGGGAGGCTGGCCTGCGAGAGGCAAAGCGGGGGGCGAATCTGGGCGGTCGACGGGAGTCTAGGTCCGTACGCCCGGCACGGGCACCGCGGCGGTCGGCTCGTCCTGATCGCAGCCGCGGGAGACGGCACCGCGGGGATGGAGCCCGGTGACGCCGAGTCGTTCTCGTCCTTGATTCTCGCGTTCGCACCCTGGCTCAAGCCCGACCGGGCGTGCGCAAGATTTGTACATGCCACTCAACCCGCCTTTCCACGCGATCACCTATTTCCCCCAACTTGAGTTTGGCCAAATCTAACGAGGAAAGTCATCGGGATGGTGGTATGAGATGGGCCCGATATTACTGGACTGGTAAGATGGCTGTGGTTGTTGCCTTGGCGGGTGGATGCGGAGAGGAGCTAGGTGCCGAGCGAATACGCACGATGCGCGTTACGGGGGTTGTCCGGGTCGGAGACCGGCCAGTCGACGGGGGCTGGATCGAGTTTATCCCAGTCGACGGGACGATTGGCAACATACGTACAGCCCCGCTGGCGCCCGATGGCTCGTTCGAGGCGACGCGAGTCGCGGTCGGGACCAATATCGTCGGCCTGGCTCACGCACCGATCACCTTGCCCGGAGGCCATCTTTTCGAGACCTTCCGGAGCCCGCTCCGGCGCGACATTCCTGCCGGTATGTCCACCCACTTGAGTATTGACCTTCTCGCCGAATTTTTCCGCGTGCAGAATGCCGGAGGACCACGCCTTTGACGAGCCGAACCGCTGTGGACGCGCGATAGACGACTTTGAACCACACCGACAACATCATGAACACACGGACTCGCGTCATGGACGTGTTCATGCCGATGTCGCTCCTGGAGGACGACTCCAGCAGGAACCACTTCGGCGGGTCGTTCGAATCCGAGGCTTGATTGCGGCGGGACACCCGCTTTGCGGGTTTTGTGACGTTTTCTACCCCTGGGGCGATGTGGCTTTGGGCGCGTCGGCGGGGGTCGCTCTGCGGGGCCGATCGCTCACGGGCGATGGCCTCGCCGAAAGGGAAGGTCGGTGAAGACCTTGCGGTGGCGACTTCGGCCCCACAATCCCGAGCAGATCGCGGCGCTGAGCCGGGGGGCAAACGTCTCGCCGTTGACGGCGCAGCTCTTGCTCAATCGCGGCATCCACGACCCCGCCGCCGCCGCGTCCTTCCTCCAGTCCCGGCTCGCGGGCCTGCACGACCCCGAGACGCTCCCCGGCGCGGCCGAGGCGGCGGATCGGATCGTCCGGGCGGTCCGCGACCGGCGCAAGATCGTGATCTATGGCGACTATGACGTCGACGGTGTCTGTGGCACGAGCGTGCTCTGGGCCTGCCTTAAGCTGGCGGGGGCGACCGACGTCGACTACTACATCCCGCACCGGGTCGACGAGGGATACGGCGTCAACGCCGAGGCACTGCGGACGCTGGCCACCGAGCACGCCGCGTCGATGATCATCACCGTCGATTGCGGCGTCTCTGCCGTTCGCGAGGCACGGCTCGCGCGGGAGCTCGGGGTCGAGTTCATCGTGACCGATCACCACACGATCGGCCCGGAACTCCCGGAGGCGGACGTGGTCGTCCACCCGAGGCTCCCCGGCAGCGGATACCCGTTCGTCGACCTCTGCGGCGCCGGGGTGGCGTTCAAGCTCGCCTGGCAAATCTGCAAGAGCTTCGGCGACGGCAAGAAGGCCTCGCCCCACTTGCGCGACTTCCTGGTCAACTCCCTCGGCCTGGTCGCCCTGGCCACCGTGGCCGACATGGTGCCTCTCAAGGGCGAGAACCGGCTCATCGTCCATCACGGATTGGGCGGCATCGACGCCAGGCCGACCGTCGGCCTGCGGGCCCTCATGGAGGTCTCCGGCCTCTTCGAGAAGAAGCGGAGGCTGACGGCCGGGACGGTCGGGTTCAACCTCGCCCCTCGGATCAACGCCGCCGGGCGGCTCAAGTACGCCCGGATGGCCGTCGAGATGCTGACCACCGATGACTCGGCGCACGCTCGCGACCTCGCCGGAAAGCTCGACGAGTGCAACCGGGAGCGGCAAGAGGTCGAGCATACGATCGTCGGCGAGGCTCACCAGATGATCGCGGCTCAGGGCGGTCTGGGCGACCGGGGCGCGATCGTCCTGGGGCATCCGGACTGGCACCCCGGCGTCATCGGCATCGTGGCCAGCCGCCTGGTCGAGACCTATCACCGTCCCTCGGTCGTCGTGGCCCTCGCCGATTCCCTCAGCCAGGGATCGGCACGGTCGGTCCCGGGCTTCAACCTCTACGACGCGATCCAAGCCTGCTCCGAGGGCCTGACCGGCTTCGGCGGCCACGCCGCCGCCGCCGGCCTGAGGCTCCCGGGCTCGGAGTTCGCCGCCTTCTCCGAGCGTTTCGACCACCACTGTCGATCCGCCCTGACCCCCGAGCAGTCGCAGAAACGGATCGACATCGACGCCGAGGTCCCGCTGGGTCTCCTCACGCGTCGCGTCGTCGAGGAGATCGAGTCCCTCGAGCCGCACGGGATCGGCAATCCGAGGCCCCTGCTCGTGTCCAACGGAGTGCGCATCGTCGGGGAACCCCGGATCGTCGGCCCCCGCAAGAACCACCTCCAGTTCCGCGTCGCGCAGGGGGATGTGGTCATGAAGGTCATCGCCTGGAACCTCGCCGAGAAAGGCCGCAAGCTCGCCGCCGACACCGTCTGCTCGCTCGCATTCCACCCGGCCATCAACGAATGGCAAGGGCGACGCGAGGTGCAGCTCGAAGTGAAGGACTTCTGCCTGGACGAAGCCGCAATCCTCCTCCCGACGTGAAGTCAACGCCGCGGCGTCTCCCCTCGATGAGCCCTCGGACGCGGTGCTTTGGTTGCGGGCGGTCGCGTCCCTGGTCGAGCCCTTGATCCAGACGTCCGGCTCAGGACGTCGCGAATCGCGAGATTTCCCGGAAAGCCGGAATAATCGGGCCATCCCGTGAGATTACTCTGAGAGAGAGCAAGTCAGATCACGGCACCAGGAGGTGGAAACCCGTGACCACCGATCGCAACGGGGCCGCCCTCCGATCGCTCCACGCGTTGTTCGCCGCGGGGACCGTCGGGGGTCTCACCGACGGGCAGCTCCTCGAGCGATTCTCAACCCGCGAGGGCGAGCCGGCCGAGTTGGCCTTCGCCGCGCTGGTGGAGCGGCACGGGCCGATGGTCTTACGCGTCTGCCGGGGAGTCCTGCGCGACGGGCATGACGCCGAGGATGCCTTCCAGGCCACGTTTCTCATCCTGGCTCGCAAGGCGCGTTCTGTCCGGGTTCGGGACACGCTGGGACCCTGGCTTCACGGCGTGGCCTACCACGTCGCGTCCACCGCAAGGTCGACCATCTCTCGGCGTCGCTCGCGCGAGCGGGAGGCGGCCGAGATGAGGCCACGGGTCGTGGCCGAGGGGGACCGGGATGACCTCGACGCGGTGGTCCACGAGGAACTGAATCGACTCCCCGGGCGTTATCGCTCGGCGGTCGTCCTTTGTTGCCTGGAGGGGCTGACCCAGCACCAGGCGGCGCAACGACTGGGCTGGCCGCTCGGGACGGTCCAGAGCCGGCTGGCGCGGGGTCGAGAGAAACTTCGCGTCCGATTGACCCGCCGTGGCCTGGCGCCCTTGGCTGGCTTGCCGGTGGCGATCCTCGGCACGGAGGCGACGCGAGCGGCGGTGCCGGCCGCCCTGGCGAGTGCGACGATCCGGTCCGCGACGCGGTTCGCGGCGGGAAGGATGGCGGTGGGGGTCGTCACGGCCTCGGTCGCCTCATTAACTGATGGAGTGCTGAGGACCATGGCTCTGACCAAATTGATGACAGTGGGCGTGTCCGGGTTGCTGTTGACAGTCGTCTTGACCGGCGCCGGACTGCTCGCACAGTCGGAGGGTGAACCGTCTCGGGCCCGGAGAGTCGCCGGAAACCCCGTCATGAAGTACGAGATTCGCATCTGGAGAGATGGGAAACCGACGGGAGAGCCAGTTGTCGCGGAACGGACCCTGGGCGCGTCGGTTCATATCGTGACTCCGGACAGCCGTATCGACATCCGGCCCTCCCCCAAGCCAGTGACTCAAGTGCGCCCCGCAGAAGACGCCGCGACGAGCGACTCATTGGCCTTGCCTCCCGCCGACACGAGTGAGACCAGCGATTCGCAGACGACCGCCTCGCCTCGCGCCAATAGAGTTCTGTCCCCCCCCCCCGAAGAAGTCGATGTCCTTGGCGACCCATCGGCCGAAACGGTGCGCGACCCGCGGTCCACGGCAAAAGATGTGCGGAAAAAGCAAGGCCCGCCCCCCACGGGCATGCCGGGTATGGGAGGCATGGGCAGCGGCATGATGCCGGGCATGGGGATGATGGGTGGCATGGAGGGCAAACCTCCCAGAGCCGAGGGTATGCCGGTTATGATGGGCGGCATGATGGGTCCGGGTGGTAGGGAGGGCAAACCGCCCGTAACCGAGGAAATGGAGGGCATGATGGGTATGGGCGGCAGGATGCCGGGCATGGGGCCGGGGGGTATGGATTCCGGGATGCGTATGGGTGGTAACACTCTCGATCAACGAATGACCGAGATGGAGCGGAAGCTCGACCGGATACTTCGCACGTTGGAGGGCTCGAAAGAGACGAAAGACTCGCCCCTGATCAGGGGACCCGGACGCCAATAGACGCGGTGAAGATTGACCCACGGGTGGCCGGGCGATATCATTCGATAGAGCGGTCGACCACGGCCGGTCGCCCGTCCTATTCAGGTGGCCAGCGCTCGTCCCGGGCTAAGAATCCGGGAATGCCAGGGGCAGCACCTGGGCCTGGAACTCGTCCGAGATCGTCCTCCTGGCATTTGCCCGGGGCGATCACTCAGGTCAATGCTCGTCAGCTTCCTCATGGCTGAACGAGTTTCACCTCGGGGGAGGGTGCTCAGTCAGGGCATCCGCCCCTTTTTCTTTGTCCAGGGCCTCATTGTAGGCTTCCCCATCCGTGCGGAGGACTCGGACTCTTCGGGACGTTCGGCAGCGCTCGTACACACGCTCACGACTCGACGTGCGACCCGTCGCGGCCGAGAGAGGCTGCCGCCGGGATGAAAAAGTAGACGTGATCGCCAGATGACCATGCCGAGAAACGGGGAATTCGTGTTGACTCGACAGCAGCCACGAGCTACTATGCATGTGCGCTGTAGAGCACCGGTAGCTCGCCAGGCTCATAACCTGGAGGTAGGAGGTTCGATTCCCCCCGGCGCAATCCAAGGGCGGGCCACCTGTATTTCAGGAGCACGCCCTTTTCCATGCGCAGGCGCCTTGATTGATGGTAGGGTCGAAACGAGATCATTCGACCCGTGGGATTCCTCAACCCTTGCCTTCGTCGGGAATTCACCTAACTTTATGGTGTTTTCCGAGTTATTCCGCCCGTACGAGCATCTGCGAATGGTGCTTCTGGACCTGACGACACTGTTATCTCGGGGTCGTTCTCAGGACGTCCACGGATCTTCAGGAAGGTCCATCGACTTGATCGGCTGGAATGGCCAAGGTATCATCGAGTCCAAGCCGTTGCACGGATCGACCTTCATTTGCGGACCTTGAGCAGAGTTCCTCCGATAGAGATCCTGCCGACTGAATCCGCCTGATGAATACACGCCCCTGGCTCTGATTCCTCGATCTTCCCCGCAGACGCCGACTTCCGACCCGCTCGGTATCTGGACTGACATCATTCCTGCCCGGTCGAGAGTTGCCCCGCCTCGAAGAGCGGGAGACCTCATACCGTCATGGTTGGCCATTCCATGCAAATGCATTTTTCGAGAGCACGTGGCACCTGCCCATCCCGACTGACCTGGACCGCTCTTGTGTGGCTCTTGGTGATGGTGAGCCCCCGCCTCGTCGCCGCATTCGAGGAGCGCACCGGCGAGCAGATTTATCGGCGGCAATGCGTCTCGTGTCATGGCGCGGCCGGGGAGGGGACCGCCGAGAATTACCCGCATCCTCTGGAGGGCGAGCGCTCCGTGGAAAATCTCGCGCGCCTGATCTCCAAGACGATGCCCGAGGATGCCCCCGGGGAGTGTGTGGGCGAGGATGCCGATCGGGTGGCCGCGTACATCCACGAAGCCTTCTACTCGAAGGTGGCGCAGGCCCGCGCGAAGCCTCCCGCGATCGAGCTCTCCCGGCTCACCGTTCGCCAGTATCGCAACGCGGTCGCCGACCTGATCGAGACCTTCCGTCCCCCAGGCCGCCGGGAAGGGCCGCGGGGATTGCGTGGTGAGTACTTCAAGTCGCGTCGGCTCCAGAAAGGGGAGCAGGTCTTCGATCGGATCGATCCCGAGGTCCGGTTCGACTTCGAGGAGTCCAGCCCGGATCCAGAGAAGTTCGATCCTCGGACCTTCTCGATCCGCTGGGAGGGATCGGTCCTGGCGCCGGAGACGGGGGATTACGAGTTCGTCGTTCGCACCGAGCATGCCGCGCGACTTTGGGTCAACGGGACGAAGCAGCCGCTGATCGACGCCTGGGTGAAGTCCGGCGACGACACCGAGTATCGCGCATCGGTCTTCCTGCTGGGCGGACGCGTCTATCCGATGAAGCTGGAGTTTTCCAAGGCCAAGCAGGGCGTGAATGACAAGAAGAAGGGCAAGCCCCTGCCCCTCGTGAAGGCGTCGATCGCGCTGGCGTGGAAGCTCCCACACCGTCCCGCCGAGGTGATCCCCCAGCGGAACCTGTCGCCGGACGAGTCCCCCGAGACGTTCGTCGTGGCGACCCCCTTCCCGCCGGACGACCAGAGCGTCGGCTACGAGCGCGGGACTTCGGTCTCGAAGGCGTGGGATACGGCGACGACGGACGCGGCGATCGAGGTCGCCGGCTTCGTCGCCACGAACCTCCAGGAGCTATCCGGGGTCCCCGATGGTGCACCCGACCGCGACCCTCGCCTACGCGCATTCCTCCTCCGATTCGCCGAGCGGGCCTTCCGTCGTCCGCTCCCGGACGACCTGAAAAAGCGCTACATTGATGACCAGTTCGAAAAGGCCCCGAATCTGGAAGCCGCCGTCAAGCGGGTCGTGCTGCTCGTCCTGAAGTCGCCCCGGTTCCTCTATCGCGAGATTGGTGGCGGGACGGATCCGTACGATGTGGCGTCCCGGATTTCGTTCGGGCTCTGGGATTCGCTCCCCGATTCGCAGCTCTTGCAGGCCGCGGCGTCCGGCCAGCTGGCGACCCCGAAGCAGGTGGCAGGCCAGGCCGATCGGATGCTGGCGGATCTGCGATCGCGCTCAAAGCTCCGCGAGTTCTTCCTCCGGTGGCTGAAGGTCGACCAGGTCCGCGACCTCGCCAAAGACTCCTCGCAGTTCCCCGAATTCAACGAGGTCGTCGCTTCCGACCTGCGGACGTCGCTCGACCTCTTCCTGGAGGACGTGCTCTGGGGCGAAGACTCTGATTTCCGGCAGTTGCTCCTGGCGGATTCCCTGTATCTGAACGGTCGACTCGCGCAAATCTACGGCGTCGACCTCCCTCCCGATGCGCCTTTCCAGAAGGTCACACCCGAACCCGGGAAGCGCGCCGGGGTGCTCTCCCACCCTTATCTGATGGCGAGCTTCGCCTACACGGCGACGAGCTCGCCCATCCATCGAGGGGTTTTCGTCGCCCGGAGTGTCCTGGGCCGGACGCTCCGGCCCCCGCCCGATGCCTTCACCCCGCTCGCGCCCGACCTCCACCCGAATCTGACCACACGAGATCGCGTGGCTCTTCAGACGAGCCCCGAGTCCTGCCTTTCGTGCCACTCGATGATCAATCCCCTCGGGTTCGCCCTGGAAAACTTCGATGCCGTCGGTCGCCATCGGGCCGAAGAAAAAGGGAAGCCCGTCGACGCGACGGGGTCGTACCAATCTCCTACGGGCGAGTTGGTGCAGTTCGCCGGGGTCCGAGACCTGGCAAGCTTCCTGGTCGGCAGCGAGGAGACTCACACCGCCTTCGTCCAGCAACTCTTCCAGGAACTGGTCAAGCAGCCGATCCGCGCCTTCGGACCCGGGAGGCTGTCCGAACTGCAGAAATCCTTCGCAGGGCAAGATTTTCACATCCGGAAGCTCGTGGTGGAAATCGTGGCGGCGTCCGCCCTGGCGGAACGGAAAATGATACCGTAACCGACCCGCGACGCTGTGGCCTCAGACGCCTCGATCCCCGAACCCGACCGCTTGCGTCCGACTCGTCGGACTTTTCAAGGAGAGACGACGTGGCCCATCGAAGCACTCGACGCGAGTTCATCCGCGACCTGGGGATCAAAGCGGCGGCCTTCCCGTTCCTCATGAACCTGCCGAGCCTCGGCTTCGCGAATGGGCAGACGCGTAAGAAGCGGCTGGTCGTGATGTTCAGCCCCAACGGCGTCGTCCCCTCGACGTTCTGGCCCGATGAGGAGGGCGACTCATTCCAGCTGAAAGAGAGCCTGTCGCCGCTAGAGGCGTTCCGCGATCGAAGCCTCATTCTCCACGGGCTCTGCGACAAGGTCCGCGGCGACGGCGACAGCCACATGCGCGGGATCGGCTGCTTGCTGACGGGGGTCGAACTCTTCCCCGGGAACATCCAGGGGGGATCCGATACGCCCGCCGGGTGGGCCAGCGGCATCTCGGTCGATCAGGAGATCAAGAACCACCTGCAAGGCGACCCGAAGACCCGCACCCGCTTCGGCTCGCTCGAGTTCGGCGTGATGGTGCCGGATCGCGCCGACACCTGGACCCGGATGGTCTATGCCGGCCCGAACAAGCCGATCGCGCCGATCGACGATCCGTACCAGATGTTTGCCAAGCTGTACGGTCGCATGAAGGATCGGGAGAGCCTGGGGAGCATCCTCGACGACCTCCAGGATGACCTGCGGAAGGTCGGTTCCGAGGTCAGTGCGGAGGACCGGCACCTGCTGGATGAGCACGCGACCTTCGTGCGTGAGATGGAGCAGGAACTCAAGTCGACGAACGGTCAGGACGTCGGGCATGCGGTCCCCGAGCTCGAGCCGGGGGTCAAGGACGAGAATGACAACATCCCCCGGATCAGCAAGATGCAGGTCGACCTGATGGTGAACAGCTTTGCCGCGGACTTCGCACGCGTGGCGACGCTGCAATTCACCAACTCGGTGGGTGGGGCCCGGATGCGTTGGCTGGGCGTAGACGAGGGCCACCATGAGCTCTCCCACCACCCGGACAGCGACGAGAAGTCGAAGGACAAGTTGACCCGGATCAACAAGTGGTATTGCGAGCAGCTCGCCTACCTTGCACGCCGGCTGGACGAGACCCCCGAGCCGGGCGGCGAGGGGAGCCTCCTGGACAATACGCTGCTGGTCTGGACGAACGAGCTCGGCAAGGGGAACTCCCACACCCTCAACGACATCCCCTTCGTGCTCGTCGGCAACGGACTGGACTTCCGGATGGGGCGTTCGCTCAAGTTGCCGAAGGTGCCCCACAACCGGCTCTTGCTCTCGCTGGCCCACGGCATGGGACATCGGATCGAACGCATCGGTAACCCGGACTTCTGCGGCGACGGACCCCTCTCCCAGTTGACCTGATGACTTGCACGGCGATGATTGATCTGGTCTCCTTCTCCCCGCGGGAGAAGGTGCCCCGCAGGGGCGGATGAGGGGGCCTTGCGTCTCGATCGACCTCGCGACTGAGGACATGGCTCCCGTGGAAACAGGGAGCCCTCATCCGGCCGTCCCGGCCACCTTCTCCCGGGGGGAGAAGGGAGAAATGCATAGGGCTGCCTGATGATATAAGCGATGCCGGCAAGGCGCTAATGAAGCCTCGGATCGGTGGCCGCGAGGATCGCGCCGACGGCTTGCTGGTTGAACCCCTTATAGCCTTCGCGCCGTTGGAGGTTCTCCAGGTGGCTCCCGATCGCCCCTTCGCCGAGGAATTTCGCCCGCTGGTCCGCATTGATCCAGCCGAGCTCGAATAGGCGATCGATGCGGAGGCGAGCGACCGGCCAACGCTCGCCCGCGGTGAATGCCTGGCGGAGGAACGGGAATTCGGAGAAGGGCTTCATGGTCTCGATCTCCGCTTCGGCCATCAGGCCGGCGCGAAGGGCGTCGAAGTCGAATTGAGCCTCGAGATGGTGCATGCCGGCCTCGAGGATCGACTCGCCGTGCAAACCGACCCAGAGCCCGACGGTGTTGGGCCGGGGCAGGTCGGGGAGCGTCTGATGGGCGAAGTCGACGCTCGCCTCGTCGGGGGCGAGGTCCAGGTCGGCGAAGATGACGATGCCGGTCGCGGGGTGCTCCAAGATCTGGGCGCCCCAGCCGGCGTGTTCGCCCGCGTGGAAGCGCTCGCGGAGGAGGAAGCCGAGGGCCTCGAACAAACCGATGACCCGCGGGAAGAACCGCCGCGAGCAGCGGAAGGTGTGATGGTCGTGGTTCGCCCAGCCGAGGCCGAGCCGATCCTGTCGCGCCTTCTGGACCCGGGCGGCACGGTTACGCGACTGCCAGTAGTCGCGCTCGGCCTCGAAGACCAGGTGGCACGCCAGGTCGGGGTCTCCGGCCAGCTCGATGACGCGGGAGAGAGTCTCCTCGGTCGCATCGATCCCCTCGGCGTCGGTCTCGAATCGGCGCCTCCGCCCCTGCCAGAGCTCTCCGGCGGCCAGGGCGTCGCGGGCCGCATGCGGCTTCATGCGGCCCCGGCGGGCGAGCTCGCCGGGGAACGGGTCGAATCCCGAATAGCCGCGCCGTTCGACCGCCGCGAAGCTCGTCGCCTCTCCGTCGACCCGGCCGATCCGATAAGGGCCGAGCGGATAGCCCACGATTTCCAGGCCCAGGTCGTGCGCCCTCGAGAACGCGGCGACCGACTCGACCTTGATCGCGATCTCGCGGACCTCGGGTCCGGCGCCGGTCATCACCACCACCCGGGGGAACTGGCCCCCGCGGTGCACATAGGCCGGTGCCCCGACCGCGTAAGGACTCGCCTGCCGCTCATAGCCCAGCGTGTGGAGCCGGCGCCCCAGCCCGGGGACCTCGCCCACGACCAGGTGATCCACCCAGTCCACGAACCGAGTCCCGGTCTCGGCCCGCATCCGCTCGGCCAGGCTCGCCCCGAACGCGTTCCCCTCCAGGGCCAACCGGACCCACTCATCGATCAGGGCCTCCGTCTCCGGCCAGCGTTTCCAATCGAAGTTTCCAGAGTTTTGCATCATCATGAATGTGGCCGTGGGGCCGGTCTCCAGGCCGTTGAATTCCGAGAAGTCCCCGCAAGATTTTCAATTTTCCGGGCGATACGATTCGGCAGGGGCCGTGGTCGGAGTCGTTGGGGCTCTCCAGGAGTCAGGGTGTTCGGTCAGCGTGGTCAACCCGAGCGATTCCGAGTCTCTCGTCGTCTGGTCGGCCGGGTGGGCAAGAAGGACCGGACCTATGCCCGGCTCGACGAAGAGTATTGTCGCATTACATGGACGATGATCGCCATATTGCGGCGGCTGTATCGTATCCCGGTCGGTTGGGTCAAGCCGCCGGTCTGGCTTGGCAAATTGACAGTTCAAGTGGGGCATCAATCCTCCGGTTGCGCGGCAAGCCATCACCCGCGCCGGAGACTCGACCTGGCGCGGCCCGTATGCGACGATTCGAGGGTCGAGCGGGCCGGTGGGCTGTGGCCCGCGACACCTTTCGGGACTTGCCATGATTTCCACGGTCGTCGTGGGCCACGGACTTGCGGGACGGGCCTTTCATTGCCCATTGATTCGTCGGCAACCGGAACTCCGGCTGCATGGGGTCGTGGCGCGCGACCCCAGGATCCGGGCCGAGGCCGTCGCCGCTTGGGATGTCCGGGGGTTTGCACACATCGACGAGGCGCTCGCCGACCCGGAGACGGACCTGGTCGTCATCGCGACGCCGCACGACTCGCACGCCGCGCTGGCGATCCGGGCGCTGGAGGCGGGAAAGCACTGCGTCGTGGACAAGGTCATGGCGCTTTCGACGGCCGAGGCCGACCGGATGATCGCCGCTCGCGACGCCTCGGGCCGGATGCTCTCCGTCTTCCACAACCGGCGTTGGGATTGGGACTACCTGACGCTCAAGGACGTGCTGGCCCGCGGTCGGATCGGTCGCCCTCTGCTGTTCGAGAGCTCGGTCTGCCGCTACGCCTCACCGCGCTCGTGGCGCGGGAATGCGATCGCGGCAGGGACGATCTTGCACGACTGGGGGGCGCATCTGATCGATCAGGCCCTGGGGCTCGGCCTGGGCCCGTGCCATCGCCTCTCGGCCTGGGTCACCCCGGCCCCCTGGCCCGGGGTCGACAGCGGTGGGCATGGCAAGATCGTCCTGGAGTTCGACGAGGTCCTCTTCCAGATCGAGACCAGCCGCATCTGCCGGCTAGACCGCCCGCGCTGGTGGGTCGTGGGGACCGACGGCGGTTTCGTCAAGTATGGGATCGATCCCCAGGAGGAAGCGCTCCGCGACGGCGACCTGGATCGCGCCTCAGAACCCCCGGCAGACCTAGGACTTCTGCGCACGGAGTCCGCCGGCGCGATCGAGGAGTCCATCGTCAAGACAGTTCATGGCAGTTGGGATTCCTTTTACGCAAACATCGCCGACAACCTGAACGGACGGGCACCGCTCGCCGTCACCGCCGAGCAGGCGCGCGAAGTCGTTCGCGTCCTGGACGCGGCCGGCCGCTCTTCGGTCGAGCACGCCTCGATCGAGGGTCCTTGGGGTCGATGATCCCCCTCGACAAAGACCGTCGTGATCTCACCGCCCTCTGGCATGAGAGCGGAGACTCGCGCGACGCTTTTGGGGGTCGTAACACGTCGTCTCCACGCGTCCCGCGACGCACCCTGCGCGTGAGGTTCAAAGGCCGCCCTTTGCCTGCGACTGGGGCATGAATAGTTGCTTCGCGGTGAGAGGTTCCTTGCGCAGCGTGCATGCCGATCCCGAATCAATCCTGTCGCCGACGGCTCAGCGTCGACGTGATACGTGCGTATTCGCCCCGTCGCCACTGTCTCTTCCGTTGCACGACGGACGCGCGTCGTCCCCGCCGCGAGGGCCCCCCACAAAAGCGAGGTCGGCTTCGTGACCCTCGATGGTTGCTCCACGCAAGTTTTGGCGCGCCATTTGCCCGTAGGTCGACGCGGAAAATCTACCCAATCCCTCAGGAGTTTAGACATGGCCACTGCGATGACGGGTCGAGGTGTCGTTCCCGGCGAACAGGGCGAAGGCACGATCACCAAGGAAATCGAGTACTACACGAGCCAGGTCCCTTCAGGCGTTTATCTGAGCCTAGCGGTCGGCGCCATCGGGATTTCTCTGGCCATGCGGCTCGCCGGCAACAAGCATGCTGCGGAATTCGTTGGACACTGGGTGCCCACCATCCTGATCCTCGGGCTGTATAACAAGCTCGTCAAGCTGGAAGGCTCGGAGTAAGGCCGGCGCCCACGCCGACCATCGAAGACTTGCAAGCCGAGGGGAATGCGACTGGCATCGTTTGGGGCACCGTGCAGGTGCCCCTTCCTTTTCCGGCGAAGCTGGGGGACGGGTTCGGCGCCTCGTTTCATTCCAGTCCACGTCGTCACATCGACTTCCACTTCCGCCACGCCTCCCGAAGAGGACGCCCGACTTCTTCACGATTCTTCGAATGCCGCATCGCCGTATCTCCCCTATCAGGGCCCGTGCTTTGTGCCCTAGCTTTTTCGCTTGCGTTGACCCGAGGGTGCCGTACGAGCAGGCCTGTCGTGGGGTGGATTGCTTGACGGTCCCGGAAGGCGTCGTTACCATGTCGCCATGAGGAAAAAGGGGGTCGGTCAATCCGGAAAGGATGACTGCATGGCCCCCATGAGCCGATAAAAATGCATGTCGAGGGCGGAGGCCCGCCCACCCGAGTCGGACAGTTTCGGTTCTCCGAATTGAGAATTGTAGGGGGACATTCGCCGATGGATCGGCCGGGACGGTGAGAGTTCCGCGCGTAACTTCGTGCCGGCGCCTCGCAACTCCTTCCGGGGCATGGCCAGTCCCAGCTCACTCCTTGCCAGTCATGGTGCGTTCGAACGGATTGGGTCCGCCAGCTCACCTCGCCGCCGCAGTCGGTTCCGTGTTCGGGTCCTGGCCGGGGCCTACGCCGGGGGGACTGGGGGAGGCATGCATCGGTCTCTGCACTCGTCGACGGCGACCGCGGCTTGGCCACCGATGGGCATCTCCACAAGACGTCTCGCCCGCGCGCTGCTCGGGGCCCTGTTCGATGGAGGAGACCGGGCTCGAGGGACGGCCGCCCTCGTTGAAGCGATCTCAGACCTGGACCGGCACCTCGAGCCCGGCGACGTGTTGGTGAGCCTCGGGTCCGGCGACGTGGGAACGATCTCCGATGCATCCCTTCGACGACTTCCAGGGCATCGTCACGGCCGATGAACCGATGGCCCCGCACATCTGGTTCCGGCTGGGGGGGCCCGCCGCGTTCATGGCACGGCCACGGACGCTCGACCAGATGCTCGGGCTGATCCGACGCTGCCGCGAGGAGCAAATCCCCTTGAGGCTCCTGGCGGGCGGGTCGAACGTCCTCGTCCGCGACGAGGGGACTCGGGCGCTGGTCCTCCACCTGGAGAGCCCCGCCTTCTCGGACGTGACGATCCACGGTCGCCGGGTCGTGGCCGGCGCGGCGGTCCCGCTGACGGCCTTGATCTCGCAGACGGCCCGCATCGGCCTGGCCGGCCTGGAAATCCTGACCGGGATCCCCGGCACCGTCGGCGGAGCCTTGCACGGGAACTCGGGGGGGCGGCAGGGGGCGATCGGCCCGTTCATCCGCAGCGCGACCGTCATCGACGCCTCCGACGAGATCCAGGTCCGCGAACGCGACGACCTGAGCTTCGCCTATCGCGAGTCGAGCCTCGACGAGCCCGTCATCCTCTCGGCCGAGCTGGAACTCGAACAGGAGGATCCGGAGGCCGTCGTGCGCCGGATGCGTCGCATCTGGATCATCAAGAAGGAGAACCAGCCCTATGGCCACCAATCCTCGGGCTGCATCTTCAAGAATCCGACCCCCGACCTCTCGGCCGGGACGCTGATCGACCAGGCCGGTCTGAAAGGGACACGCGTCGGCGGTGCCGAGGTCTCCGACCGGCACGCGAACTTCATCGTGGCCGAGCCGGGCGCATCGGCGACGGACGTGCTCCAACTGATCGATCAGATTCGCCAGCGCGTCTGGCAGCAGTTCGGCTATGAGCTGGAGCTGCAACTGCAAATCTGGTAACGGCCCGGCGGCCCCCCGAGGTCCGCACTTTACCCTCTCCCGGCCCGATGCGCGGGACAGGCATCGTCTTCCTTGATATCGAGTCCCGTCCGATGAGGGAGCGTCACGAACCGGCTCGGCTGGCCGACGATGAGGGGCCGCCCCTGGAGTCGGCGGCCTCGACGCGACGGTTCGCGCGCTCGTTCCCGTCACCCGCCACGCGTGGCGACTCCCTGGGCCGCCTCGGGCTCTGGGTCCTGGCCTCCATCGTGGCGCTCCTGCTGGTCCTCGTGGCGATCGTGAGCGGGGGGCGTGCCCTGGTCCGATGGTTGCACGAACGACCGGCCTACCAGCTTCGCTTCGACGAGATCACCCTCGAACCCTCACCACCGTCCTGGTTCATGCGCGGTCGGGCCGGGTTCCTCGACGGCCTCCGCTCCAATGCGAAGCGCCCCGAGAGCCTCTCCGTCCTGGATGTCGACCTGGCCAAGTTGAGGGACGACTTCCGTCATTACGCATGGGTAAAGAAGGTCAAACGGGTCGAGAGGACCGTCCCGAACCGCATCGTCGTCCGGCTCGACTACCGCGAGCCGGTGGCGCGTTGGGAGAGAGACCCGAGGATCGTCATCGACGGCGATGGGGTAATCCTGCCCGATGAGGACATCGCTCCCGAGGCCGCCGGCCGCCTGATCTTGCTCGCGAGCGTGGATCAACCCCCCTTCGACTCGAAACCGGGCGAGCCCTGGAAGATGGGCAACGCGGCCCTGGACCTGGCCCTGCCCGACGAGCGCGTGATGGCCGCCGCACGCCTGGCGGACTTCTTGAGGGTGAGGCAGGCCGAAGAGCCCATCCCCGGGCTCCGGGTGGAGAAAATCCACCCGATGACCCAGCATGGGTTGTCCATCGAGTTTGACGACCAATGGATCGTTTTCTGGAAAAATCCGCCCGGCAGCGAAGGGCCAGTAGAGCTGACAGCCTCGAAAAAATGGGAGATGCTACGCGGTCACGTGCGAAGTCACAAGACGCTGGGTGTATCCGATCCGTTGAAGACCTATCTGAAGTTCACCAAGCAAGGGCTCGTCGAGATGCCCAGGCCGGCTCGATGAGCCGAACCCTCGTCTCCGCGTCCGCTCCGGCCCGACGGCCGGGATAATCCCCCTCCAGATCGTCCCGTTACTCCAGGTGGTCTGCGTGGCGCCGGCCGGAGGGGATGCCCGCGCGGGCATCCGGCTTGACGTGAACCGCGATCGGCCCCGAGCATCTTGGATCGATCTGCCGATGGGGGAGAACTGGGTCATGGCCAATCGACTCGGCCCGAAGTGGTTGAACCAGGTGCAGCAACTGGCGGTCCAGACCCACGCGGGGAGGCTCGGCCGTTACGCCCTGCTGGCCGAGCGGGTCAACGCCCTCGAGCCGACCCTCGGCCGCGAGACCGACCTCGAATTGGGCGTGAGAAGCCACGCGCTCCGGCTCCGCGCCCGCCAGGGCGACTCCTTGAACGGCCTGATGGCCGAGGCCTTCGCGCTCGTCCGCGAGGCCGCCAGGCGGACGATCGGCCAGCGCCATTACGACGTTCAACTCGTCGGCGGCGCGGCGATCCACAACCGCGCCATCGCCGAGATGGAGACCGGCGAGGGGAAGACCCTCGTCTCCACCCTGCCGGCGTACCTCAACGCGTTGCAGGGCAAGGGGGTCCACGTCGTCACCGTCAACGACTACCTCGCCGAACGCGACGCCGAATGGATGACGCCGATCTATGAGCTGCTGGGGATGACCGTCGGATGTATCCAGACGGGCCAGACCGACGTCGATCGCCGCGAGGCGTACGCCTGCGACGTCACCTATGGGACCAGCAAGGAAATCGGCTTCGACTTCCTCCGCGACGAGCTCAAGAAGCTCCAGCTCGGGGGCGACTCGCACCGCAAGTCATTCGAGCAGGCCTTCCTGGGGCGAGGGGACCATCACGAGGCCGAGATGCCCGTCCAGCGCACCTACCATTACGGGATCGTGGACGAGGCCGACAGCATCCTGATCGACGAGGCGCGTACCCCGCTGATCATCGGCGCCAACAACCAACCCACCCAGGAAGAGGCGGCCGCTTATTATGGCGCCGACGGACTCGCCGCCACGCTCGTCCGCACCAAGGACTTCAAGTACGACCCGGCGGAGCGTAAGGCGGAGCTGAACGCGGCGGGGCGGCGTAAGGTCCAGGCCGTGGCCGGTCATTCCTCCTTCATCACGCTGACGGTCGACGGCTTGTACGAATACGTCGAGCGTGCGCTGCGGGCCCAGATCGCCTACCTCAAAGACCGCGACTACGTGGTCGTCAACGGCGAGATCGTCATCGTCGACGAGTTCACCGGGCGGATGATGCCCGGCCGGCAGTGGCAAGACGGGCTCCACCAGGCCATCCAGGCCAAGGAGAAGCTGGAAGTCACCCTGGAGACGATCACCGCGGCGCGGGTGACGGTACAGGACTTCTTCCTCCGCTACAAGAAGCTCGCGGGGATGACCGGTACGGCCGCGACGGATGCCGCCGAGCTCAGGCGCATCTACAAGGTCCACGTCTTCCACGTCCCGACCAACCGCCCGGGCCGTCGCGTCTGGATGCCCGACCGCGTCTTCTCGACCGAGGCCGAGAAGTTCCAGGCCGTCGCGAAGGAGATCGTCACCTTCAATCGCCTCGGGGTCCCCGTCCTGATCGGCACCCGCTCCATCGAGAAGTCGGAGAGGCTGAGCGCCCTGCTGACGGCCGAGAAGATCGAACACCAGGTGCTCAACGCCAAGAACCATGAGATCGAGGCCCAGATCGTCTCGCAGGCGGGCCAGCCCGGGCGCGTGACCGTGGCGACCAACATGGCCGGGCGCGGGACCGATATCAAGCTGGGCGAGGGGGTCGCCGCCCAAGGTGGCCTGCACGTCCTCGGCACCGAGCGGCACGAGTCGCGCCGGATCGACCGCCAGCTCGCCGGGCGATGTGCCCGCCAGGGCGATCCCGGCCACTGCCAGTTCTTCGTCTCGCTCGAGGACGAGATCATCGAAGCCTTCGGAGAGAAGCCCGCCGCCCGCCTCCGCAAGCGCTACCGAGGTCGCGGCGAGCTGACCAGCCTCGCCATGCGACGCCTCGTCCGCAATGCCCAGGCCAAGAAGGAACGCCAGCACTTCCGCGACCGGAAAATGCTGATGAGCTACGAGAAACAACGCGCCGAGATGCGCAAGAACATGGGGCTGAACCCGGTCCTGGGTTGATGGCGATGGCAGACCTCGGGCTCGGCCTCGCGACCGCGGGTCATGCGCGCAGCCGTCGTCGGGCGGCTTGCTGCAACATGCGGTCGAGGCGGTCGAGATTGCCGAGGTGGGTCGTGGCGTCGTCGAGCCGGTATTTGGGATCGCGACGGCCTCGGAGGGCGTCGAGGTAGGTCCGGAAGCCGGTCAGGGTCGCACGATTGGGACTGGTGAGCAACGCGTGGACCAGGAGCCAGCTTTGCGCGTAGGCCTGTTGCTGCGTCACCTCGGCGCGAAGCGGCTCGTCATCGTTGAGCAGTCGATCCAGGGGAATCCAGGCTGCGCCCTGCGCGAGCGCCTGGAGCCTCGGCGTGTTGATCGCCCCCATCTGGGGCTGCGGACGGCCGGTAGGGCGCCAGACCTCGCCATACATCGCCAGGCCCTCGCTCAGGCAAAGCGGGATGTCGCCGACGCGGTCGAGCATTCCGGTGTTGAAAGTCAGCTGGTGGGTCGCCTCGTGGATCAACGTGAGCGTGTTGATCCGTTGCGGGTCGGCGGCCAGGTTCGCCGCGTCGGGGCGGAAGTCGAAGATGACGAGCCGGTTGGTGTCGAGGTCGTAATGCCCTCCGATGACCTGCCCCGGGTCCCTCCCGAGGAACGCCGCGTAGGAATCCGGGCCCGCGAGGGTCACGACCGTCAGCCGGTGTTTGGGTAGATTGACGTCGAAACCCTTGCCGCGGAAATGCTTCTGGAAGGCGGTCGCCAGCGTCTCGCCGATCCGCAAGGCCTGCTCGCGGTAGGGGTCCGGGGCGTCACCGATCCCGAAAAAATGCTCCGTCTCGCTCGAACGGAAGGGGGGCAGGCCGGCCTTTCTGGCCAGCGCCTCGACGTCACTCTGTTCGCGTGTGCCGAGTCCGGCCCGCGCCGCGAGGCCCCAACCGGCGACCAATGATCCCACGAGCCAGCCGCGCCGGGTCAGACTCGCGGCCGGTTGTTCGTCCCGACGGGGAAGGATTGGCATGTTCGGGCCTCGTCCTCGGCCATTCCACGAGAGGTGATTCCAACGGTCCGAGTGTAACCGCCCCGGGAGGGCCGGACAACGATTGGGCGGATTGACCGCGTTGGCCGTATGGTGTAAGGGATGATCGATTCGTGGCCGCCAGCGCGTACGACCCGACGAGACCCCGAGGGTTTGCATGAGTGTCGCCGACCGCCGACCGCCGTTCTACCTGGGGATCGACCTCGGGGGCACGAACATTAAGAGCGGAGTCGTGGACGACCGAGGTCAGGCCCTCTCGTCCATCAGCCTGGAGACCGAAGCGGAGCACGGCCCGGAGGAGGGGATGGACCACCTGGCCGAGGCGGGACGTCGCGCCGTCGAGGCCAGCGGGCTCGCCTGGGGCGACGTCGCGGCCGTCGGGTTGGGCTCGCCCGGGACGATGGACCTGGAGGCAGGAGTCCTCATCGACCCCCCCAACCTCCCCGGGTGGGAGAATCTGCCGATCCGGCAACGCCTTGGCGATCGGCTGGGCAAGCCCACGGTGCTCCAGAACGACGCCAACGCCGCGGCCTACGGCGAATACTGGGCGGGCGCGGGGCGGAACACGCGCAGCCTCGTCTTGTTCACGCTCGGCACGGGGATCGGGGGCGGGATCATCATCGAGGGGAGGATCCTCGAAGGGAGGCACAGCCACGGCGCCGAGTGCGGGCACATCGTCATCCAGATGGAGAACGGCCGCCAGTGCTCGTGCGGCGCCTTCGGCCACCTGGAGGCATACGCCTCGGCGACGTCACTGGTCAAGCGCGCCGAGGAGGCGCTGGAACGCGGCGAATCATCGACGCTACGCGAGGCCCTGGCCGCCGACGCCCTGACCGGCCGCGCCGTGTCCGAGGCCGCCGCGTCGGGCGACCCTCTCGCCCGTCGCCTGATGCGTGAGACGGCGCATTACCTGGCCGTCGGGGCCGTCTCTCTGATGCACACGATCGACCCGGAGATCGTCCTCTTCGCCGGCGGGATGATCAAGGCCGGCCCGACCTTCCTCGAGGCCATCCGCGAGGACATCCGCGCCATGGCCTTCCCCATCCCCGCATCGAGGACGCGCGTCGACTACGCCGAGCTCGGCGGCGCCGCCGGCTTCATCGGCGCCGCCGGCTGCGCCCGGATGGCCTTCGGCCCCCCGGTCCCGTAAGTCGAAGGGGACGCCCATGACCGTCTTGCCGGAGGCAGCCCGGATGAACCGCCAAGCCATCCTCGATCGCCTGAGCGCCGAGGCCCCCGCCTTGAAGCGGAAGTACGCCGTGAAGTCGCTGGCCGTCTTCGGCTCGATGGCTCGGGGCGACGACCATGAGGGGAGCGACGTGGACATCCTCGTCACGTTCGAGGGACCGGCGACGTTCGACGGTTTCTTCGACCTGAAGTTTTATCTCGAAGAGACCTTGGGGAGGTCGATCGACCTCGTCACACCCAAGGCCCTGAGACCCGAGATGCGACCCCGGATCGAACGGGAGTGCATTGATGTCTCGTGATTGGCGCGTCTACCTTGCCGACATGGTCGCCGGGTGCGAAAAAGTCCTGCGGTTCACGGCGGGCATGACTCGAGCAGAGTTCTTCGAAGATGAGAAGACTCATGACGCCGTCGTCCGGAACATTCAAATCGTTGGCGAGGGGGCG
>JAABUR0100002173.1_pt1 | contig 31193 bp, 34 predicted proteins | sample 5560091 | NCBI WGS metagenome assembly JAABUR01 (sample SAMN10711879, study PRJNA513375) | rock metagenome | isolation source: Antarctica rocks | place: Antarctica: Victoria Land, University Valley sud
GCAGCCGGGCGGAGACGAACCCGACTGCGGCGTCGAGCAACTCGGGTGCCCCGGCGCTGGCGGCGGCCATCCCGGCGTAGGACTGGTCGCGGATCCAGGCGTAGCGGTAGTCGTAGTTGCCGCCCTGTCCGGCCCGTTCGGGCAGGCTCATCGTGGCGGCGGCAACCATTCCACCGCCGGCACTGGTCAACCCGCGCAGCACCGCGTAGGCGTGCTGGGCGTCGTGGGGGGCGATTGAGGAAGCCAGGTCGGGGACGCTGCGCGACCACGCGGCCTCAGTCGCCGACCATGCGATGTCCGGGTTGACGAGCTGCTCCGGTAGGGACTGCTCGGAGACCTCGAACACCAGGTCGTGGTGTTCGCCGGCCGGCACGGTCAGCTCCGCCATCAGCAGCTCCCCGTGGGGTTGAGCGCTCTTGCGGGCGCGGGCGGCCTCGGCGCCGGTGAGACGCCACTGCAGCGCGCCGCTACGCCCGCTCCACACCCCGGCCTCCTGATGCAACGAACCAGGCCCGTGCCGCCCGAACCCGGAACGCGGCTCGGCGACCACGCGCACCCGCGCCGGCCCGCGCACGGCGACGATGCGGCGCAGCAATACCACCCGCTCGGAGTCTCCGGGAAACGCCAGCGCCTCACGACACTCGATCACCCCGTCGTTGGTGATCCACCGGGAACGCCAGATGAGGCTGCCCGCCTCGTAGCACCCGCCCCACACGTGGCGCACGTTCTGCGGGGTCACGGCAAAGGCGCCGCCGCCGCCGATCAGCGAGGAGAACACGGCATCGGAATCCCAGTGGGGGGCGCACATCCAGGCGATGTCCCCTTGCGGGCCGATGAGAGCGCCGCGCTCCCCGTCGGCCAGCAGCGCGTATTGGCGCAGCACATGCGGGGGAAACATCTGCTCGACGTCGACGCGCTCTTGGGTGCTCATTCGGTGCTCCTCACGGTGGCTGGGTCTGCCGCACTGCTCAGCGGCGCGCGCCGGGCTCTCGTCGGACCCGGTAATCGTCGGCATCTGCTGCCCGGAGCGTGAGTCCTAGCCCCGGGGCGTCAGGGTCGGGGCGGATGACCCCACCGGTGGGGTTCAGGGTGTCGTCCGCCTCGGGGGCGTCGGTGGGGACCGTGTAGACGCGGATCGTTAGTTCCTCTATTCGTGGCTCCATCGGTAGTCTCCGGGTCCCTGTTGCTCAGCGTGACTCAACCCGGCGCGCGAACCGGGTGCTTCGACGATAGAGCCGCTCGTACTCGAGCGCCTGTCGAGCATCTGCGGCTGATCGTTTCGGTGCGCGGGAACGCGGCCCCGGGGTTTACCGTGTCCAGAAGAGGCAAAGCTGGGGTGCTGCGCATGGCGAGTAGCGAGCATGGTGCGTGGGTTCGTGCCTTGCTGCCCAGGCCAGGGTGAATGCGCCTACCGGACCGGGCCCCGTGAGCGAGGACAGGGTTCGTCGACCGGGTGCTGCCCGCTCTTCGGGTGGTCTCCCTCGAGCGGACCCGGGGGGTGGCCCGCTCCACGTTTTGGCGACGCACTCAGAACAGAACTGCCAGTAGCCGATGAGAGCCGGACTGGTGCCGGCCGAGAAGGAGACAGTATGACCCAGAACGTGGTAATCACCGGGGCAAGCGCCGGCATCGCCCGCGCCACCGCGCAGCAGTTCGGCGCCCGCGGGGACAACGTGGGGTTGCTGGCCCGGGGTCAGGCCGGCCTCGATGGTGCGGTCCGGGACGTCGAAGCGGCCGGCGGAAGAGCGTTGGCGATACCGACCGATGTCGCGGACTACGACCAGGTGGAGGCCGCCGCGCAGCGGGTGGAGGAGGCGTTCGGCCCGATCGACGTGTGGATCAACGTGGCGTTCACCTCGGTGTTCGCCCCGTTCATCGAGATCAAGCCGGAGGAGTTCCGGCGGGTCACCGAGGTGGCCTATCTCGGATTCGTCTACGGCACCCATGTGGCCTTGTCCCGGATGATTCCCCGCGATGCGGGCACGGTCGTGCAGGTCGGCTCCGCGCTGGGCTACCGTGCTATCCCGTTGCAGTCGGCCTACTGCGGCGCCAAACACGCGATCAACGGGTTCACCGAATCAATCCGCACCGAGCTGCTGCACGACAAGTCCAACGTGCACATCACCGTGGCGCAGATGCCGGCGGTGAACACACCCCAGTTCTCCTGGGTGCTGTCCCGGCTGCCCAACCACCCCCAGCCCGTGCCGCCGATCTACCAGCCCGAGGTCGCCGCCCGCGGTGTCGTGTTCGCCGCCGATCACCCGAAGCGCAAGCAGTACTGGGTGGGTGCGGGGGCTGCGTACACCATCTTCGGACAGAAGTTCGTCCCGGCGTTGCTGGACTATTACCTGGCCCGCACCGGGTTCCAGTCGCAGCAGACCGGCGCGAAAGTCGGGCCGGACCGGCCGCACAACCTGTGGGAGCCGGTCGACGGTGACAGCGGGAAAGATCACGGTGCGCACGGCGTATTCGACGGCAAGGCGCATGAACACGCCCCGCAGCTGTTCTTCTCCCATCACGTCCGGGAGGTCAGTGCGGGGGCGGCCGCCGCCGGGGTAGGAGCGCTGGTTGCGGGTGCTTCGTGGTTGCGGCGGCGGTGAACGCCTTCCCGATCGTGCGGGCCGGCTACGGGGTGTTGTTGGTGAGTGCTTCGGGTCCCGTGGTCCGCCGCTACGGCGGGCACCCCGCTGACCGGCGCGCCCGGGTGGTGGCCCGGATACTCGGGGTCCGCCACCTCACCCAAGCGGTGCTGACCCTCGGCACACCGGGCCCGACGGTCCTCGCGCTGGGTGTAGAGGCCGACCTGGCGCACGCCGCCTCCATGCTCGGCCTTGCCGCGGTGAACCGGTCGCGGCGGCGGGCCACGATGATCGACGGGGTAGGTGCGGGCTGCTTTGCCCTCGCCGGGGCGCTGCTGGCCCGCCGCACCCCACCCGCACCCACCCATTCCCACAGGGACGGCACGCCCGCGCGACTGGCGGCGTGGCGAGAGGCCCTCGCGGCCCGACTGGCTTCACGGGTACTCCCGTCGCTGATGTCCCGGCCGGGTCAGGCGGGCGGCGGCGAACCCAAGCAACAGCCCCAGCGCTAGCGCGAACGGGGTCGTGGTTCCCCGGTGCAGGTGCGGCCGGGTTGGGGGCGTGGTGTCCAGTTGGTCGAGGCGCCGGGCGGCGTGGGCCTGCGCCAGGTCGATCGGTTCTCCCCGGGCTTTCGCGGCGCTCAGGCTCTCCCGGTCCCGGGCCACGGTCACCGGCAGGCCGCCGAAGACGACGCGCTGGTTCTGGTGGGCTTCAAACTCGGTCTTGGACGCGCCCGGCCCGCGTCTGCCGAGCAGGCCGGCGACGTGCTGTTGCGGATTGGACCGCCCTCCTGCCTGGGTGCGTAAGCCGTTCAGGGACAACTCGATTACCGTTTCTGTCGTTCGTACCCTGGGGCGCTTGGCGCCCGAGGGGTCGGTCGCACTCGCTTAGCACCGCGTCGATGTTTCGACGCGCCAGGATGCACTCACCGGTGTATACCCAATTTGTGATCTACACCACCCGGAGATGTCCCCGCCTGTTGCGGGTCGGCGAGGGCGCCGGCGGGGAAGTTGGCCCCTCCGCCGAGACAAAGGATGCCATCCACGATCACAACCAGATCCGTGACGCCGTGCGCGAGGCTCGCCGGAATCCCGTCGGCGGCGAGGCATGGTGGCGAAGTGTGATCGACGCCCGGGAAGCCAACAGCGACCACCTGGGCGAAGAGGAGCGAGAGGCCCTCGCCGACTTTCGTCGGACCGCCGCCCTTCAGGCTCGGCACGACCTCGCCATCGAGTTCGCCGTATTCGAAGCGGCGCACGCCGCCGGGATTGACAGAGCGGACGCCGATCCCGGGAACTACGTCGATCGGCACCAGAGCTGATTGTAGTTCCGGGGCAGGTTCCGAACGGCCTGCCGATACGGCTGTGGCCAGTTGCGAACGTCAACCGACCGGTGGGGTCGTATTCGCCGACCGCCGCAACAAGGGAGACGGTCTTATCGGCGTCCCTGCTTGGCCAGTCCTTGGACATTTCGTCCAGCATGCGCGGCGCGGTTCAGCGGTTGCAGCGTCGGGCGAGGACGCGCGCGACGGTGCTGATGGCGGTGCGAAGAATCAGCTGGGCGCCGGGAAACGCCGGGTCGAAGGCGATCGTCCAGTCGATTCGGGTGCCGGAGCCGACCGGGGTGAGCACGATGTCTCCGGTGTAGTTGCGGGCGGGCACTCCGCTCAGCGCCTCGTAGGTTAGCCGCTTGCCCGGCTCGAACGCAGTTACTCGTTCCCGGATCGGCGGGCCGGGGGCCATGACGAGGCGTCGCACCGCGCCCACACCGTTGCGATCCGGCGCGCCGTCACGCTCGAGCGTCACCTTCGGCAGGGGCGCCCAGCTCGGGGTCCACGCGCTCATGCCCTCGTGGTCGGCCACTTCCGCCCACACGCGTTCGGCGTCGGCGGAAACGGTGTGCGTGAACGTGTATCGGCTCATCCGGTCATCCAAGCAGACCGCCGCGCAGAGCTCAGACCCGCGCGGCCTGCCGGGCCAGCGCACGGTCGCGCGACTCCTCGAACCGGCTGGCCGCGCTGTCCAGCTCCTTCAGCGCGATCACCAGCTCCTCGCGCGCCGCCTCACCCACGGCGCCCAGCCCGGTGCGCTCGAATACCTTCCACTTGCGCAGCACCGGCATGATGACGTCGTCGTGGTGCTGGCGCAGGTCGTAGATGCCGGCCTTGGCGATCATCACTGAACTGCGCCGGTAGTTGGCCATGTCCGAGCCGGGCATCTCGAAGTTGACCACCTCGGCGGTGATGGCCCGCATCGTCTCGTCGGGAGCTCGGTCGAACGCCGCCTCGACGAGGTTGCGGTAAAAGATCATGTGCAGGTTCTCATCGGCGGCGATCCGGGCCAACATCCGGTCGGCGACTGGGTCGCCGCAGGCCTTGCCGGTGTTGCGGTGTGAGACGCGGGTGGCCAGCTCTTGAAACGTCACGTACGCCACGGTCTGCAGCATCGACTTGCCGCCGGACTGGTAGCCGTGCGTCATGTGCGCCATCCGCGCGTTCTCCAGCTCCACCGGATCGACCCCGCGGGTGACCACGAGGTAGTCCCGCATCACGATGCCGTGCCGGTTCTCCTCCGCGGTCCAGCGACCGACCCACGTGCCCCACGCGCCGTCCTGGCCGAAGTGGGTGGCGATCTCGCGGTGGTAGGAGGGCAGGTTGTCTTCGGTCAGCAGGTTAAGCACCATTGCGGCCTTCGCCGTCTCGCTCAGCTCAGACTGCTCCGGGTGCCAGTCGGCGCCACCCATCGCCGCGAAGTTGCGGCCCTCGTCCCAGGGAACGTAGTCGTGCGGGTGCCAGTCCTTAGTGATCGCGAAGTGCCGATCTAGGTTCTCGGCGACGACGGGCTCCAACTCGTACAAGAGCTCGAGCGGGGTGAGTGTTCGGGCCACTAGGTCCTCCTGGAAGTGCATGAGCCGTGGTGCCTACGCCTTCGTAGATTACGCGACCGTAGGTTCGCTTGGAAGAGAGCTTGATCATGGGGCGGGGCACCATGGGGGAATGAGCGAGGAGTCACCTGAGGATCGTCCCACTGACGGCGCCGCGGTGCAGATGGATGCGATTTCTGCCGCGCTGCTGCGCGCCCGTGCGCTGGTACTGCACGACATCGTGGCGTGCAGGGCCGACGTCCCCGGCATCGTGGACGTGCTCGACGCCGCCGTGCACGAACGCGAGTGGTGGGTGCGCAAGTGGCCCGAAGGTGCGCAGTACCTGGCCGGTCAAGTCGCCCAGGACGTACAGGATCACCTGGTGGACACCGAGGGACGCTGGCCGGCGTGCCCGCTGCACGCGGAGGAGGCATTGCAGCTGGAACCGCCGATGGACGCGGATCCTCGGTGGATCTGTGGGTTGGGGTGCGGGGAGATCGCCGCGTTGGGCAAACTGCCGCCCCAGCCGCCGGTACCGACCTGACGCCGACCAACAGCAAGCGCACAGGTTGACCGTGGGCACCGCGCACACCGGCTCACTGGTGTCGGCCGGACCCACCGTTGCGGGAGGACCGGGTGTGGCAGGACCGGGTGCAGGAACGGCTGAGGGAGGAGGATCGCGGGATGACTGCACCTTTGACCACCATCACCCCCGACGGCTCCGCGCGCGGCGGAGTCGTCGTCATCCAAGAGGCGTTCGGCGTCACCGACCACATCGTGGACGTCTGCCGGCGTTTCGCAGCCGCCGGTTGGGTAGCCGTGGCCCCGCACCTGTTCCACCGCAGCGGTGACCCAGTGATCGACTACGACGACGTCTCCTCCGCGATGCCGTTGATGCACAAGCTGGCGGCCACCGAGATCGACACCGACGTCGACGCCGCGTTCACCGCCCTCGCCGAAACCGGCTTCTCCCCGGAACAAACCGCGATCGTCGGGTTCTGCATGGGCGGCACCGTGGCTTTCCACACCGCCGTGCGCCGCCCGCTGGGCGCAGCGGCCACCTTTTACGGGGGTGGAGTGACCGAGGGTCGCTTCGGCTACCCGGGAATGCTCGCGGTGGCCGATGCGCTGCAGACCCCGTGGCACGGATTCTTCGGCGACCTCGACGACAGCATTCCCGCCGAGCAAGTTGAGGCTCTGCGCACCGCTGCGGGCGGCGCGGGGTTCGACACCGAAATCGTGCGTTACGCCGAGGCCAAGCACGGGTTCCACTGCGACGACCGGCCCGCGGTGTACAACGCCGAGGCGGCCACCGATGCCTGGGCGAAGACCCAGGCGTGGTTCGAGCAACACGTGGCAACGGGCGCCATCGGCTAGCGTTTCCTCATGGCAGACGACGACCTCCAGGACTTCGAGCGCACCACCTTCACGCATGACGGCAAGCCCCGCGCCGTCTACCGCACGGGCACCGGGCCCGCGGTGATCGTGATCGCCGAAATTCCGGGCATCACCCCGAAGGTGTTGGAGTTCGGTCGTCGGGTGGCGGCCATCGGATGCACGGCGGTGCTGCCGCACCTGTTCGGGACACCGGGCCGCGACCCCGACCCGAAGGCACACGGCATGCTCGGCACGGCGGCGTACATGACGTCGACCTTCGTCCCGCTCTGCGTCAGCCGCGAGTTCATCGTGCTGGCCAAGGGCAAGACCTCCTCGGTGGTGAGCTGGTTGCGGGCCCTGGCGGCAGACGAGCACGAGCGCTGCGGTGGTCCGGGCGTCGGTGCCATCGGCATGTGCTTCACCGGCGGTTACGCCTTGGCCATGGCTACCGACGACCGCCTGCTGGCGCCGGTGCTGTCCGAGCCGGCCAACCCGTTCCCGGTGACACCGTCGCGTCGCCGCACCATCGACATCTCCCGTGCAGACCTCGACGTGGTCAAGAACCGTTGTGCGACGCAGGGTTTGGAAGTGCTGGGGCTGCGGTTTAAGGGAGATCGACTGGTTCCGGGTGAGCGCTTCGATTTCCTGCGGGCCGAGCTGGGCGAGGCCTTCGTTGCGGTGGAGCTCGACGACGAATCGGCCAATCCCGACGGGTTGATGCCCCCGCACTCGGTGGTCACCGAGCATCTCATCGACAAGCCGGGTGAGCCGACCCGCGCAGCGCTGGACCAGGTGCTCGACCTGTTCCGCTCGCGACTGCTGGCCGCATGAGCTCCCCGCTGCTACTCGCCGAGGAGCTCTTTCTGCTCGCCCACGACGACGAGTCGGGTAAGTCCGACAACACCATGGGGCTGACCAACGGCTTGGCCGGCGCGCTGCTGCTCGATCTGGCCGCCGACGAGCGGTTGACGGCGTCGGGCAAGGACCTCACCGCGGTGGGCAGCGCTCCTGCGCACCCGCTGTCGGCGGCCGCGCACGCCGAGATCGCCGCCAGCGCGAAGTCGCGCACCGCGAGCCACTGGGTCGGTCGGCTGCCGGCGGCGTTGAAGCCGCTGGACCAGCAGGTCGGCCGTTCGCTGGCCGAGCGGGGCGTGCTCAGCGAGCAGCACAAGAAGGTCTGGGGACTCTTCCCGACGACGACCTGGCCGGAGGTGAACCCGGAGCCCGAGCGGACGCTGCGGGAGCGGCTGACGGCCGTGCTCGTTGACGGCGCGCACCCTGATGTTCGGACGGCGCTGCTGATTGCACTGCTGAAACCGTTGGGTCTGGTGCGTGGCGTGGTCGGCAAACAGCACAAGAAGCAGGCCGAGGCGCGGGCGAAGGAGATCGCTGATGCGGGCGCCGTGGGCATTGCGGTCTCGGCGGCGGTCTCGCAGTCGGTCCAGGCCGTGCAGTTGGCCGTGGTGACGGCGGTCATCGTGCCGACGGTCGTGACGAGCAACTGATCACCGGACCACCCACGTCTCGTCGAGGCGGACGCCGGGACTACACCGATGAGGACATCGGTACGGCCTTGCGCGCAGCTGCGGCGGAGGTGGCAGGTCCGTTGTCGGTCGCGAAGTACGACACGGCAGCGTGCGAGCCGTCCAGCTCGCGGATCATCCAGCGCTTCGGCTCCTGGAGTGCAGCATGTGCCGCCGCGGGGCTGCCGTCTCGCGGCACCAGCCGTCGGTACGAGCCGCGGTGGACCGTGGAGGCGGTGACGGACGCGGTGGCGCGGTATCTGGCCAGCCCAGGGGCGTCCGGGTCCTATGCCGGCTACGCCAGCTGGGCGAAGGAAGCCGACGGGGCGCCAAGTGCACAGACGGTGCGCAACGTGCTGGGCGGTTGGGCGCAGGCAAAAGCCACCGCGATCGGGAGTCCATAGGCAGCGCTACTGGCGCAATAACTCCCGCAGCATGTGCATGGCCACCGTGACCGACCGGGTACGGACGTCGGCGCGCGAACCCGGCATCCGGATCGTGCGGGACAGTGATCCGGCCGGCCCAACGGCGCACAGGTGCACCAAGCCGACGGGCTTGTCCGGGGTGCCTCCCCCGGGCCCGGCCACGCCGGTGATGCCGACGCCCACGTCGGCGCCCAGCCGTCGCCGCGCGCCACCGGCCAATGCCGCCGCCACTTCCTCGCTGACTGCTCCTACGGAGGCGAGCAGCGCGGGTGGGACGTCGACCATGCCCGACTTGACCTCGTTGGAGTAGGCGACGACTCCGCCGAGCACCCGCACTGATGCGCCGGCCGGGTCGGTGAGGCGAGCGGCCAGCAGCCCGGCGGTGCAGCTCTCTGCGGTGGCCACGGTCCAACCCCGGGAGTCGAGCAGACCCGCGACTTGGTCATCCACTGTGGACCCGTCGGCGGAGAACAGCGCCGCCGAGTGGGCGGCCCGCACGGCGCCGACCAACTGTTCGTATCGGCGCTGGTCAGACGGCGCGTACCGGGTCACGATCTCCAGCTCGCCCCCGCGCAGGCAGGTGGTGATCTCCAGTTCGTCGAGCGACGCCTCGACTCCGCGCAGCGTGGCGGCGAGTTCTGGTTCCTGGGTGCCCCACAGCCGCATCGTCGACTGGCGCAGCTCGGAGCGCCCCGCGAGCGCCTGCTGCACCAACGGACACTGCACTGCGGCAGGCCACATTCCTTGCAGCTCGCGGGGCGGTCCGGGCAGCACCACCACCGGTGGGCCGCTGCGTCCGTCAGCCACCGGCACCACCAGCCCGGGTGCGGTGCCAATCGGTTCCAGCACCTCGGCGCCCACGGGCACCATGGCCTGCTTACGAATGCCGGCCGCGGCGGCGTCGGCGTCGATGTTCCAGCGCAGACGCGTGGAGAGGCGCTCGATGATCGCCGAAACGCGTTGCTGCAGTGCCAGATCGAGTTCCGCCGGCCGTCCCTGAACCTCACCCACGACGGCAGCGGTCAGGTCGTCGGCCGTGGGCCCCAGGCCGCCAGTGGTGATGACGAGGTCGACACCGGTCTCGGCCAGAAACGCCAACGCGGCACCCAGCTCATCGGGCCGGTCGCCCACCACCACGAGGTGACCGATGTCGACGCCGAGTAGACGGAGCTGCTCGGCCAGCCAGGGGCCGTTGCGGTCGGTCACCCGTCCGGTGAGTACCTCGGTACCAGTGACGACGACGGCTGCGCGGGCACTCATGGTCGTCAAACTACGGGTCCGGCCGGGAGGTGATGGCGAAGGGCACACCGATCAGCTTGGTCGGGAAGCGCAGGCGCGACGGGAGGCATGGGCCAAGTGTGGCAAAGACACCTGCCAGACTTGCTGTTATGGATGTTCAGCACAGTTCACCGCGGGCGGCGTGTGCGCAGAGCCCGACCCGCTGTGAGGCCCGCACCCGTTTGTACCGCGGCGGCGTGTTGGAGCTCGAAGGCTTCCCCGTCGCCGACATCAGCGAGTACGTCGGCGACGACGGGGTGACCGTCTGGCTGGACCTGCTCGATCCCGAGCTGGACGACCTGGAGGTGCTCTCGGAGGAGTTCGGGCTGCACCCGCTGGCTCAGGAAGACGCCGTGCACGAACGGCAGCGCCCCAAGGTCGACCGGTACGGCAGCCATCTGTTCCTCAACGCCTACGGCGTGCGCCTGGAAGACTCCAGCGGGGAGCTGTCCACCAGCGAGGTCGCCGCGTTCGTGTTGCCGCAGGCGTTGATAACCGTGCGCAAGGACGACCGCCTGCAGGTGGAGCGCGTGATGCAGCGCTGGGACGACAACGCCGACCTGGCCAAGCACGGAGTCGCGTTTTTGCTACACGGGCTGCTCGACTACATCGTCGACGGGCACTTCACGGCCGTGCAGTCGTTGGACGATGCGATCGAGGACCTGGAGGATCAGCTGTTCTCCGACGAGCCGCAGGGCACAGAGGTGCAGCGCCGGAGCTTCGAGCTGCGCAAGAGCCTGGTGCTGACCCGTCGGGTGGTACTGCCGATGCGAGAGGTGCTGAACACGCTGATGCGCCGCGACCTGCACGTGCTGGACGAGGAGATGCTGCACTACTTCCAGGATGTGTACGACCACGTGCTGCGCGCCACGGAGTGGACGGAAAGCCTGCGGGACCTGGTGACCACCATCCTGGAGACCAACCTGACCATTCAGGGCAACCGGCTCAACGAGATCATGAAGCGGCTGACCTCGTGGGCGGCGATCATCGCCATCCCCACCGCGGTGACCGGGTTCTACGGGCAGAACGTGCCATATCCGGGGTTTCAGCAGGAGTGGGGCTTCTTCTCCAGCGTGGCGTTGATGCTGCTCATCGCCGGGGGATTGTTCTTCGGTTTCCGGCACAAGGGGTGGCTGTAGCAATGACGAGAAGGGTAGGCGGGGCACTGCTCGCCGACGTGGTGCTGGTGCTGGTGTTCGTCGCCATCGGCCGACACAATCACGAGGAATCCTCCGCGTTGGTCGGCATCGCGACGACGGCGTGGCCGTTTCTGGCCGGACTGGCACTGGGGTGGGTCGGGGCCCGAGCGTGGCGTAGACCGCTGTCGGTCTGGCCAACGGGGGCACTCCTCTGGGTGGTCACCGTCGGCGTCGGCATGGTGCTGCGGGTGATCAGCGGTGCGGGCACCGCGTTCTCCTTTGTCGTCGTCGCCACCGTCGTGCTCGGTGTGCTTCTGCTCGGGTGGCGGGCGGTAGTGGCCTTCGGCCCTGTGCGTGAAAAGGGTCGCCTCGTGGACACTATTCACGCACAGCGGCGCCCACGCAGCTCGCGATAGGCCCGTATCAGTGCGTCGGTGGAGGAGTCGGACTGCGGCGCGGGAGGTTCGGTGGACACCAGGGCCGGGGTCAGCTCGCGGGCCTGCGTCTTGCCGAGCTCGACGCCCCACTGATCAAAGGAGTCGATGCCCCAGATGGTGCCCTCGACGAACACGGTGTGCTCGTACAACGCCACCAGCTCACCCACCACCGACGGGGTCAGCCTCGGTGCGAGGATGGAGGTCGATGGACGGTTGCCGGGCATCACCTTGTGCGGCACCACATCCTCCGGTGTGCCCTCGGCGGCGATCTCCTCGGCAGTCTTGCCGAACGCCAGCACCTTGGTCTGGGCGAAGAAGTTCGACATCAACAGGTCGTGCATGCCGCCGTCACCGTCCATGGTGGACAGATCCTGCAGCGGCTCGGCGAAGCCGATGAAGTCGGCGGGCACCAGCCGGGTGCCCTGATGCAAGAGTTGGTAGAACGCGTGCTGGCCGTTGGTACCCGGCTCACCCCAGAAGATCTCGCCGGTCGACGTGGTCACCGGGGTGCCGTCCGCGCGTACCGACTTGCCGTTGCTTTCCATGGTCAGCTGCTGCAGGTAGGCGGGAAAACGGTTGAGATCATTGCTGTAGGGCAGCACCGCGCGGGTCGCTGCGCCGAAGAAGTTGGAGTACCAGACGCCGAGCAGGCCCATGATGACCGGCGCGTTGGCCTCCAGCGGCGCGGTCGCGAAGTGCTCGTCCATGGTGTGAAAACCAGCCAGCAGCTCGGCGAAGTTGTCCCGCCCGATCGCGCACATGACCGACAGGCCGATGGCGGAGTCGACGGAATACCGACCGCCCACCCAGTCCCAGAAGCCGAACATGTTGGCGGTGTCGATGCCGAACTCGGCGACACCCTCGGCGTTGGTGGACACGGCAACAAAGTGCTTGGCGACGGCGTCCTCGCCCAGGCCGAGGCCGTCCAGCAGCCAACGACGCGCGGCCGTGGCATTGGTCAGCGTCTCCAGGGTGGTGAACGTCTTGGACGACACGATGAACAGCGTGCGGGCAGGGTCCAGACCCGCGGTCTTGGCTACCAGGTCGGCGGGGTCCACATTGGATACAAAACGGCAGCTGATGCCTGCGTCGGCGTAGTACCGCAGCGCCTGGTACAGCATCACCGGTCCCAGGTCGGATCCGCCAATGCCGACGTTGACCACCGTGGTGATGCGTTGCCCGGTCGCCCCCATCCACTGCCCAGAGCGCAGCCGGTCGGTGAACTCACCCATGCGGTCCAACACCTCGTGGACTTCGGCGACCACGTCGTGGCCGTCCACGGTCAGTGATGCGTCGTGAGGCAGCCGCAGTGCCGTGTGCAGCACGGCGCGGCCCTCGCTGGTGTTGATCTGCTTGCCGGCCAGCATGGCGGCGCGACGGGCGGGTAGCTCTGCTGCGACGGCGAGCTCGGTCAGCAGCCGCAGCGTTTCCCGCGTCACGCGGTGCTTGGCGTAGTCCAGGTACAGCTCGCCGGCCGTCAGAGTGAGCTCGTGGCCACGCTCGGGATCCTCGGCGAAGATGTCGCGCAGGTGCAACGGCTGCACCTCGGTGTGGTGGGTGAGCAGCGCCTGCCACTGCGGCGTCTGGGTGATGTCCATACCCTGCATCCTTGCGTGGCTGCGCCGGTGATGCCAGACGGTGGTGATCGCATCGTGCTTTCGCACAACATGGCGATCGGCGATCAGTGGCGGTCGGACTGTCCGGCGGCGAGGTCGGAACCGATCTTGTGGCCGCCGACGAGTCGGGTGATCCGTGCCGCTATTTCCGGCGCGAGGCCGGCGAACAGGGCGGAGGCGCGGATGGTCAGCGGCGCGACGTCGACCTCGCCGCGGTTGTGCTCGATCGCATCAGCCACCGCATCGGCCACCTGCTCGGGGCTGCTGGTGCCCACGCCCTTGGGTAGCACGGTGCCCGAGTCGGCGAACATGCCCGCGTCGCGCACGAAGCCGGGGAACACAACCGACACGCCGACGCCGCTGCCCGCCAGCTCCGCCCGCAGCGCCTGGGCGAAACCGCGGAGCCCGAACTTGGTGGCGCTGTACAGCGAGGAGTACGGGGTGCCGACCTTGCCGGAGATGGAGGAGATGAAACCAAGGTGCCCAGCGCCCTTGGCGGAGAACGCTTCTGTGTAGTGCCGCGCCATCACGATCGGGGCGCGCAGGTTGACGTCGATGGCCGCATCGATGCCGTGCGTGGAGAACGACGACAACAACCCCGAAGCAGGCAAGGCGGCGTTCGCGACGACGATGTCCACCTCGCCGGCCTCGTCGAGCAGCGAGTCGACTGCGGCGGGGTCGGCCAGATCGACGAGGAGCGTACGGGCGCCGAGCTCAATGGCCAAGGGCTCGAGCACCTCGACGCGGCGGCCGGTGAGGATCAGGGTGGCGCCCGCACGGTGCAGGCGGCGGGCGATGGCATGCCCGATCCCGCCGGTGGCGCCGGTCAACAGGACGGTCTTTCCGGTGAGCTGCATGGCGCTCATCTTGTCAGTCGTGGGCGTGCCGGATGCGGACGCGCTCCTCGCCGAGGTGCCAGGTCTCGAAGACCATGAGAGCGACGACGGCGGCGGTGAGGATCGCCAGAAGCGCCAGGGCGGGCACATGCGCCCCGGCGGCGAGCAGCGCCAGCAGCGCCACGGCCACCCCGGCGCGGGGAACGTTGATCACCCCGAGGGCACGAAGCTTGAACGCGACATGACCCAGCAGGTACAACACCACCCCGCCGACCAGCGCGAACAGGCTGACGCCCTGCAGCGGATCGGTCAGCTCGTGGTGCGCGGTGTCGCCCACCGAGGCGAGCACCTTCTTCAGCCCCAGCGCCAACAGCACGATCCCGGCGACGAGCGGCAGATGCAGGTAGCTGTAGGCGTCCCGGGCGAAGCGCGCGCGGTCGTCCAGCGGACACGCGGCGAACGCGCGCTCGGCCAGCAGCGAGGTGACGTCGAAATAGGCCCACCACAGGGCCGCGCAGAGTGTCAGGCCCAGCACTGCCGCGGCCACGATGGGCCAGCTGATCGGCGCACCCACCACCCCGACTCCGATCGAGGCGATCGACTCGCCCAGCGCGATGATGACGATCAGTCCGTGCCGCTCGGCGAAGTGGCTGACCGACCGGATGCGCCATCCCCGGGCCCCGCCGAGGACGTTGCCCAGGTAGTCGGCCACCAGGCTGCCCAGAGCGCCGTCTGCAGCGTCCCGTGGGTCATAGCGGCGACGAGCAGCAGCGCGGTGCCGGCGACCGTCGCGGGCAGGAAGCGCTTTACCTGCGCACGAAGGCCCGCGTCGGTGGTGGAGATGATCCAGTCACCACGATTTGCAGCGCGCGAACAGGAAGTAGCACAAGGCGACCATCATCGGGCCGGGCAGCCCGCCAGGCACGTCGTCGAAGGCCTCCGGGATGCTGAGGGCGAGGACGAACATGGTGGCCGTCGCGCCGAACATCGTCAGCCGGATCAGGCCCTCGTCGGCGCGCGCGACGTTGCCGACCCAGGCGTAGCACACCCAGCTCCACCAAAGCAGCCCGATGATCAGCACGCCGTGCAGCAGGCCACGCCCCGAGAGGTCGGCCGCCATGAACGTGGTGATCTGCACCAAGCCGAAGACGAAGACCAGGTCGAAGAACAGCTCCAGCGGGGTGACGGCGGCATCGGTGTCCACAGCCTCCACCCGCGGGCGGCCCCTGGCGATGCTCATTTCAGCCGGGTTGGGTAGTAGCTGCGCTCCTCATACCGGTGCTGGATGCGCCACCCATCCGGGGTGCGCACAAACTCGTCCCGGTACCACAGTCCACAGAGGAACACCTGGGTCTCGCCGGCCGCCGAAGTGACGATCATGGGGTTATGGCAAATCGTCTTTCCCGTTGCGGTGTCCCCGTCCAGCGTGACCTTGCTGGTGGCGATCATGTGCTGGAAGCCGGCGAAGTTGGCCATCGCGGTGGCCAGGAAGGTTTTGGTCTCGGCCAGGGTGCCCCGCGTGCCACCCATCTCGGTGTAGTCGATGACGGCATCCGGGGTGAACACCTCGTCCAGGGCGTCCCAGTTGCGGGTGTCGATGGCGTGGCAGTAGTCGACGAGCAGGTCCTGGATCTCCATCCGGTCGGAGATCTCCGGTATGGACAGACTCAAAGCATCTCCCGCAGCACGCTCAGGACAGTATCGACGTCCTCGTCGGTGATGACGAGCGGTGGGCACATCGCCAGCGCGGAGCCGATCGGGCGGACGATGACCCCGGCGTCGAGCACGCGGTCGCGCACCGCAACCGCGTCCACTCCCGGGTGCAGCTGCACCGCCCACATGGCGCCCGCGCCGCGCACCTCGGCAACCAAGCCGTCCTCGCTCAGCCCCTGCAGGCCCTCGGACAGTCGCTTGCCGATCTCGGTGGCGCGCTGCAGCAGTCCCTCCCGTTCGGTGATATTCAAACAGGCCAGGGCGGCTGCGCAGGCGGTGGCGTGCCCGGAGTAGGTGTAGCCGTGCATCAGCATCGTGGTCGGATCGGCGGAAAGCGGCTCGTGCACGGAGGGCGCCAGCAACACGCCGCCCAGGGGGATGTACCCGCTGGTGACGCCCTTGGCGAAGGTGGTGAGGTCGGCGTGCACCCCGTAGTGCTCGCCGCCCGACCAGGCGCCGAGGCGGCCAAACCCGCAGATCACCTCGTCGAGCACCAGGTACGCGCCGTGCTCGTCGCACAGGGCCCGCAGCTCGGCGAGGTAGCCCTCCGCTGGTGGGTACACCCCGCCCGCACCGATCACGGGCTCGGCGAACACCGCGGCCACCCGGTCGGGGTGCTCGGTGAACACGGCGCGGACTGCGTCCAGGTCGTCCTTGGGGACCTGGACCGCGCCGCCCATTCCGGGCCCGAAGTGCGCGCGGTTGTTCGGTAGCCCGGTCAGCGTCATCCCGCCGTAGGCGACACCGTGGTAGCTGGGGGTGCGGCTGACGATCATGGTGCGGTCGGGGTGCCCGGACAGCGCCTGCGCGAGTCGGGCCAGCTTGATGGCGCTGTCCACGGCCTCGGATCCGCCGCTGGTGAGGAACACCCGGCTGTTCGCCACCGGTGCCAGCTGCACCAGTCGATCGGCGAGCTCGTCGGCGGGCGCGTTACTGAACCGGTCGAAGCAGTGGTAAGTCTCCAGCGCACCGATCTGTACCGCGACGGCCTCGGCAACTTCGGCCCGGCCGTGGCCGATGTTGCAGTGCCACAAGGACGCCATGGCGTCGATGTAGCGGCGGCCGTCGACGTCCCACACCAGCGCCCCCTCGCCGCGGACCATGGTCGTGAACGACGACGCGGCCGCAGCCGGTTTGGCGAACGGATGCAGGAACGGGCCCGTCACCGGGGACGTCGCCGGTTGCTCGCGTCGGCTAAGGCCGGCGCCTGCCACCCGGCGTCAGCAGCGTTGATCGTCCGGCCGGGTGGCACGATCTCATCGATGCGGTCCAAGACCGCGGTGCTCAACCGCAACTCGGCCGCTCCGAGCTGGGAGGTCAGCTGCTCCATGGTGCGCGGGCCGATGATCGCGCTGCTGACCCCCGGATGTTCGGTCACGAAGGCCAAAGCCAGGTGTACCAAAGACATTCCGTTGTCGTCGGCGAGACGGCCCAGCGCGTCGGCAGCATCGAGCTTTGCCTGGTTGGCGGGGTCGGACAGGTCGTAGCGGGCCGGCATCCGCTCGGCGCGGTTGCTGGTCGGGGTGTCAGAGTCCTTGCGCCACTTGCCCGACAGCCAGCCACCGGCCAGCGGACTCCACACCAGCGTGCCCATGCCGTAGCGCAGCGTGGTGGGGAGCACTTCGGCCTCGATGCCGCGCACCAACAGCGAGTACGGCGGCTGTTCGGTGACGAACCGCTCCCGGCCGCGCTTCTCCGCCATCCACTGGGCCTCGACGATCTCGCCCGCGGGATAGGTCGAACTCCCGACGTAGCGCACCTTGCCCGCGCGGACCAGGTCGGTCAGCGCACCCAGGGTCTCGTCGATGTGCGTATCGGGGTCGGGGCGGTGGATCTGATAGAGGTCGATCCAGTCGGTCTGCAGCCGGCGCAGGCTGTTCTCCACCTCGCGGATCAGCCAGCGCCGGGAGTTGCCGCGTTGGTTGACGTCCTCGCCCATCGGGCCGTGCGCCTTGGTGGCCAGCACCACGTCGTCTCGTCGGCCCTTGAGCGCCTTGCCGACGATCTCCTCGGACTCACCGGCGGAGTACACGTCGGCGGTGTCCACGAAGTTGATTCCGGCGTCCAGCGCACGGTGGATGATGGCGGCAGAATCGTCGTGATCGGTGTTTCCCCAGGCGCCGAACATCATGGCGCCCAAGCACAACGGGCTGACTTTCACTCCGGTGGTGCCGAGCGTGCGGTACTCCATCTGGTGTCCTTTCCCTATGTACCGACTGGGGCTGGGTGCACAGCCCGTCGGCGTAGTTCATATCCGCAGTGTTGTCCAGAGACGGCAGCGTCGCTGTGCGGAAGCCCCGCACGTAGGCGTCGTCGGAAACCCGCGGCAGGTTGGGCGACCAGCTCGGCTGTCGCAAGTCAGGAGGTGTGGCCGAGGTCATCCACGACCTTGGCGCCAGGCAGCCGCGCCAGCAGCCGCTCGACCGCGTCGGCCTGCGCGAGGAACGACGCCTTACGCACGTCGAGCCGGCGCCGGACGACGCCGTTCACGTCCGCCCGTTTCGTTGCCGGCACGAGGCAGGCGCCGAGCCGGTCTGCACCCCGCCACACTGCCACGCGGTGGTCGGCAACACCGGTCAGTGAGCGCTGCGCAGGTACGCGGCGGTGTCCTCCTCGGCCGGATAGAACGACTCGATCGCCAGCTCGTCGACGGTGACATCGGTCGCCGTGCCCACCGTGGCGCTGATGCTGAAGAACGACAACTCGCGCTTGCCGCACCGGAACCGCAGCGGCAACACGACATCGGTAACCGACGGAGACTCCGCCAGCCCTCCCGGATAGCCGAGCAGCTCATCGCCTAGCTCGCTCAGCCGTTGGTCGCCCAGACTCCGCGCACGGTGGGCCAACTGGGTCAACAGGTGCGCGCGCCATTGGGGCAGGTTGATGATGCGCGGCGCCATCCCATCCGGGTGCAGGCTTAGCCGCAGCACGTTCACCGGGGGCTCGAGCAGGTGGGGTGCGCAACCCTCGACAAGCACGGCGATGCCGGCGTTGGACTCGACCATGTCCCACCACCGGTCGATGACGACAGCCGGATAGGGCTCGTGCCCGCTCAGCACCTGCCGCAGCGCCGAGCGCACGCTCGCCAGCTCCGGCGCATCCAGCCCGTGCTGCGGGTACGCGGGCGCGTAGCCGCCGGCCAGCAGCAGAGTGTTGCGCTCCCGCAGCGGCACGTCGAGCTGCTCGGTGAGTCGCAGGATCATCTCCGGTGTCGGCCGGGACCGCCCCGTCTCCACGAAGCTCAGGTGCCGCGTGGAGATGTCGGCCTGAATGGACAGGTCCAGCTGGCTCAGCCGCCGCCGCTCGCGCCAGGCGCGGAGCAGCTCGCCGACGGGGCGAGCGGCGGCTGCAGGGGCGCTTACGGCGGTCATGGGCGTTACGGTATCCAGCCAACCCTGGGGCCGGCCATTACCTCGCGCGTAATCGACACGCTGCTCGGTGATCGTCAGGATTTGTTCCGTCAACCGCCGAAAGGCACTACCGCAGATGGGAAATGACATGAACGAGATCGTCGAGCGTTACCTCGGCACCTGGAATGAAACCGACGCCGGCAAGCGCCGTGCACTGATCAATGCGCTCTACGCCGAGCAGGCTAGCTACGTGGACCCGATGGCCGAGGCGTACGGGCGCGACGCGATTGACGCCACCATCGCCGCCGTCCAGACCCAGTTTCCGGGGTTCGTGTTCACCCTCGCCGGTCCGGTCGACGCGCACCACCGGCAGGTCCGGTTCACTTGGGGACTCGGGCCCGAAGGCGCCGAGCCGCTCGTGGTGGGATTCGACGTCGCTGTCTGCGACGGGGACGGGCGCCTCCGCAGCGTCCTCGGGTTTCTCGACAGGGTCCCGGCCTGATGAACGCCACCCTGGGACGTCCGTCCTAACAGCGCGCCGTCGGCTGGGTTCCGCTCGTCGTCCCGGCCATCCCTGACCCTGGCGACGGCGGTACTGATCCAGCTGCTGCCCGTGGCGGCCGCGGCCGACGGCGACTCGTAGGCTGGCAACCATGGCCGAGAACACCGTGGACATCAAGCCCCGCTCCCGCGACGTCACCGACGGGCTGGAGAGCACCGCATCGCGCGGCATGCTCCGGGCGGTCGGCATGGGCGACGACGACTTCGCCAAGCCGCAGATCGGCGTGGCCTCCAGCTGGAACGAGATCACCCCGTGCAACCTCTCCCTGGACCGCCTGGCCGAGGCCGTCAAAAACGGTGTGCACGCGGCGGGCGGCTACCCCTTGGAGTTCGGGACCATCTCCGTGTCCGACGGCATCTCGATGGGCCACGAGGGCATGCACTTCTCGCTGGTCTCCCGCGAGGTGATCGCCGACTCGGTGGAGACGGTGATGATGGCCGAGCGCCTGGACGGCTCGGTGCTGCTGGCCGGCTGCGACAAGAGCCTGCCCGGCATGCTGATGGCTGCCGCGCGTCTCGACCTGGCCAGCGTCTTTCTGTACGCCGGGTCCACCATGCCCGGCCGGGTGGGCGATCACGACGTCACCATCATCGACGCCTTTGAGGCCGTCGGGGCCTGCATGCGCGGGCTGATCACCCGCGCGGAGGTCGACGAGATCGAGCGGGCCATCTGCCCCGGCGAGGGCGCCTGCGGGGGCATGTACACCGCCAACACCATGGCTTCCGTCGCCGAAGCGCTGGGCATGTCGCTGCCCGGCTCGGCGGCCCCGCCCGCGGTGGACCGCCGCCGGGACGGCTACGCGCACAAGGCAGGTGAGGCCGTGGTGGAGATGCTGCGCCAAGGCATCACCGCGCGCCAGATCATGACCAAGCCCGCATTCGAAAACGCCATCGCGGTGGTCATGGCTCTGGGTGGCTCCACCAATGCGGTGTTGCATCTGCTGGCCATCGCCCGCGAGGCCGACGTCGACCTGACGCTGGCCGACTTCAACCGCATCGGCGACACCGTGCCCCACCTCGGCGACCTCAAGCCTTTCGGCCGCTTCGTGATGAACGACGTGGACCGGGTCGGTGGCATCCCGGTCGTGCTGCGGGCGCTGCTGGACGCCGGGATGCTGCACGGCGACTGCCTCACCGTCACCGGCAAGACCATGGCGGAGAACCTTGCCGACATCGCACCGCCCGACGTGGACGGCACCATCATTCGCGCGCTGAACAACCCCATCCACGCCACCGGTGGCTTGGCGATCTTGCACGGCTCGTTGGCCCCGGAAGGTGCGGTGGTGAAGAGCGCCGGCTTCGATGAGGCCGTGTTCGAGGGCACGGCGCGGGTGTTCGACGGGGAGAAGGCATCGATGGCCGCGCTGGAAGACGGCACCATCACCGCCGGGGACGTAGTGGTCATCCGCTATGAGGGCCCCAAGGGCGGCCCGGGCATGCGCGAGATGCTGGCCATCACCGGCGCCATCAAGGGTGCCGGGCTCGGCAAGGACGTGCTGCTGCTCACCGACGGCCGCTTCTCCGGGGGCACGACCGGTCTCTGCGTCGGCCACGTTGCTCCGGAAGCGGTGGACGCGGGCCCGATCGCGTTCGTCCGCGACGGCGACCGGATCCGGCTGGACATGGACCAACGCACCCTCGACGTGCTGGTCGACGCGGACGAGTTGAAGGCGCGCGGCGAGGGCTGGGAGCCCAAGCAGCATCCCTACACCCGCGGCGTGCTGGCCAAGTACTCCAAGCTGGTCGGATCGGCTGCACACGGGGCGATCTGCGGGTGAGCCCGCGGTTCATGACGCGCGGTCAAGGCGAGCCTGGCGCGTGGTCCAAGGCACTGCTACGCTCCAAGAATTGATTTCAGTTTTGCCCGCTTGGGGCGGGCCCGGGAACCACTGGAGGCATCGATGTCCGTCGCCACTTCCGAACTGGCCATGCCGCGTACGCCTGAGCGCCGCGAGCTACCGCCGTCGATGGTGGAGCGGATGACGCTCATCTTGGACGTGTTCGACCGGCGCACGGCGTGGCTGAACCTGGAAGAGGTGGCGGGGCGGACGTGCCTGCCCCGCTCGACGGCACACCGGATCCTCGAACAGCTCGTTCGGCTGCAGTGGCTCAACCACACGGCGCGGGGCTATAGCCTGGGCCGTCGCGCGCTGGGGCTGGGCGGTCAGGACGGCGCCCACGGGGAGATCCGCCAGGCGGCCGCGCCGCACCTGCACGAGCTGCATCTACGGACGGGCATGGTGGTGCACCTCGCGGTGCTCGACGGCTCGCACGAGATGTTCCTGGACAAGATCGGTGGCCGCTACGCCGGGTCGCTCGCGTCGAAGGTGGGTGGACAGAACCCGGCCTATCGGACCACCGGCGGTCGGTCGATGCTGGCGTGGCTTCCACCGGAGGAGGTCGACGCCCTGTGGGGTAGCCGCCTTGACCGTCCCTTCGGGCACGGACGGTGGGACCTGAGCACCTTGCACGCCGAGCTGAACCGAATTCGTCAGCGCAACGGGCTGTCCGTCGATGTGGGCGACGGCAAGGCGGTTACGCCCAGCATTCCGATTCCCAGTGTGGCTGCGGCAATTCGCGGTCCAGAAGGTCCGGTGGCGGCGATCAGTGTGGCCGGCCAGGTCAGTGCGGGAGCGTTGCAGCGGGTGGCACCGCTGGTCGCCGACGCTGTCCGGCTGAGCACGCGGGACCTGTTTTCGGCGGCCGGACGCTAGTTCGCATCAATCGTGACCTCGCGGCGCTTGACTTTTCCGGTTGCGTTGCGGGGCAACGGTGTTTCCGTGATGTACCACCGGACGGGGCGCTTGTAGTAGGCGAGTCGCGTGGCCACGAACGCCGACAGTTCGCCCTCGCTCAGGGTGTGTGGCGCCTGGGTCACCACCACGGCTACGACCTCCTGCCCCAGGTCTGTATGCGGGGCACCCAGCACGGCACACTCGGCAACGCCGGGGCATTCGTCCACACACTGTTCAACTTCGGTGGGGTAGATGTTCTCCCCTCCCCGCAGGATCAGATCGGAGCGCCGGGTGGTCAGGCGGAGGCGACCGTCGGTGAGGACGCCGATGTCACCGGTGTGCAGCCAGCGTTCGTCGTCGATCGCTGCCGCAGTGGCGGCGGGGTCGTTCCAGTAACCGAGCATCACGAAGGGGCTGCGCATGCAGACCTCACCCTCCTCGCCCTCGGCGGCCCGCTCCCCGAGTGGATCGCGAATTTCTAGCTCCACCGTCACGACAGGGCGTCCCAGCGTGTCGGGCACCTCGGCCAGATCGGCCGCCGTGGCGACGGCGGCACCGGTGCAGCACTCCGTCAACCCGTAGCTGTCCACCAAGCTGTCTTCAGCGAAGGGCACCGTCGTCCGCAGGCGTTGCTTGAAGGCGATGGAGGAGGGCGCCGAGGCGAGCGAGAATGCGGTCATCGAGGACGTGTCGTAGCGCTGGAAGTCGCCGTGCTCGATGAGGCGGTTGGCCATCGTGGGTACGGCGCCCCAGTTCGTGATGCGCTCGCGTTCGATCAGCGCCAGTGCCCGGTTGGCGTCGAATGCCCCGGTGTACAGGATCACGGCACTGCCGGTCGCCAATCGGGGGACGACGATGTTGTGCAGGCTGGCGATGTGGAACAGCGGGGAGATCGTCAGATAGCGCAGCGGCGAGGGGTCCGGCGCCGGGCCGCCCGTGGTGAACGCGGCAACTATCGCGTCGTTGAAACGATGATAGTCGATGACTGCCAACAGATTTCGCTGGGAGTGCACGGCGCCCTTGGGGCGTCCGCTGGTGCCGCTGGTGTAGAGGATGACCGCGGGGTCATCGGGCTGTGCCAGGATTTCGGGTAGGTCGACACCGGGAAACTCGGCGGCCAGACGCGGGATGTCGCCTTCCATGCTGAGGACCGGGACGTCGACCTCGCCGAGCAGCTCGGCCCGCTTGGCGTCGACGATGATGACCTTCGGCGTGCTGTGCACCACCGCATAGGCCAATTCAGGCGCGGACCACCACGAGTTGAACCCGACGCTGACCGCACCGAGACACTCCACTGCCCAGAAGCTCTCCACCCATTCTACCGAGTTGGCCGCGAGGATGGCGACGCGATCGCCGGGGCCCACGCCGTACTGCTCGTGCAGCGCGTGCGCCAGTGAGCGGACGGCGGCGAAGTGCTCGGCGAAGGACACCCGCCGATCCTCGGTGACGAGGTAGTCGCGCTCGCCGTACCGGGTGGAGTCGGTCACCAGCTGGGCCAAGGAGCGGCCGTCGTTCCGCATCATCTGGGTGGGCGCGCCGAGCACGTCCTGCGTGGTGATCTCGAAGTCACCACCGGGGCCGGTGAGGCGGCCCAGCACGGCCGCCACGTAGGCCTGGGGGTCGGTGGAGGTGTCCATCCGCGTCCTCTCACATCACCATTCGGAGTGTCACCGCAGAAGATGCCACGGCATCGGCCGCCCGCGGGGGACGGGTACCGCTGAGCGGGACATGCGTACCGAGCCGGCGGATCAGCCCCAGTGGTCGCCCCATCCCCAGACGTAGCCGATCGCGTCGCGGGGGTCCACGGGCGGCTCCAGACCGAAGCTGCCGCGGAAGAACACCATCGGTGCAGTGTCACTGACGGCGTCGATGTCCAGGACTTGCCCGATCACCACGTCGTGGTCGCCGCTGACGTGCACGTCGACCACCTCCGCGTGCACGCGGAGCAGAACGTCGTCGAGCATCGGGCAGCCCCAGTTCGAGGCGTCCCACTGCAGGCCGGTGAAGCGCTCGCCCCGGCTGGAGCCGAACCGCGCACAGATGTCGGTCTGGTGCTCGGCGAGGACGTTGACGCAGAAGTGCCCGGAGCGCCGGATCCGCGGCCACGCGCGGCCACGGTGATCGGCGCAGAACAGGACGAGGGGTGGTTCGAGCGACACCGAAGCGAAGGACTGGCAGGCAAAACCGACCGGCTCACCGTCGTCGGTCCCCGTGACCACGGTGACTCCACTGGCAAACTGGCTCATCGCGCGGCGCAGCTCCGCGGGCGCCGGTCCGGTCGGTGCGGGTTCGACGATGTCGCTGCTCATGACCCGACGGTAGCGGGGACGTCGGCGACCGGGCCTCCCCGTATCCCGCTCAGCGGGTCCGTGGTCGCCCATGCGTTGCTGTCCGGCACTAGGTTCGAGGTGAGCGTGGTAACGGCGACAGGGGAGTGGCGATGGGCAACGAAGTACTCGACCGGATCGACGAGCGCGCCGAGGAGCTTGCCGCCGAAGGCTTGGTCAACGAGAAGCTGGGACGGCTCAGTGACGCCGCCGCCGCAATACTGCGCGAGACCGGCGCCATCAAGATGCTGCAACCCAAGACGCACGGCGGTCTGGAGTTGCATCCGCGCGAGTACGGCGAGACCGTGATGCGGGTGGCCAGCCTGGACGGCGCGACCGGCTGGGTGAACGGGGTCGTCGGGGTCCACCCGTGGGAGGTCGCCTTCGCCGATCCCAAGGTGCAGGACGAGATCTGGGGCGAGGACCCGGACACCTGGCTCGCCTCGCCCTACGCCCCCATGGGTATCGCTCGACCGGTCGACGGTGGCTACCTGTTCAGTGGCCGCTGGCAGTTCTCCTCCGGCACCGACCACTGCCAGTGGATCTTCCTCGGCGGCTTCGTCGGTGACGATGCGGGCACGATGGCGATGCCTCCCCGGTCGTTGCACCTGATCCTGCCGCGCTCGGACTACGAGATTGTGGAGGACTCCTGGGACGTCGTCGGACTGCGGGGCACCGGCAGCAAGGACGTCATCGTCAAGGATGCCTTCGTCCCCAGCTACCGCACCCTGGACTACGCCAAGGTGGTTGACGGCTCCCTGCAGCGCGATGCGGGGCTGACCAACCCCACCTATCAGCTGCCGTTCTCCGTGGCGTTCCCGTTGGGCATCACCGCAGCGGTCATCGGCATCGCCGAAGGCGCCCTCGCCCACCACCTGGACTACCAGCGCAGCAGAGTGCAGATCACCGGCACCAAGATCAGAGACGACCCGTACGTGCTCTACGCCATCGGCGAGGCGGCGGCGGAAATTTCGGCGTCCCGTACGGCGCTGCTGGAGAACGTCTGCCGGGTGCACGACCTGGTGTCCGCGGGCAGACAACCCACCTTGGAGGACCGGGCCGTCGGTCGTCGAATCCAGGTACAGGCCGCCCGCCGCGCGGTGGCCGCCGTCGACGAGATCATGGTGCGCTCCGGCGGCAACGCCATGCGCATGGACAACCCCATGCAACGCTTCTGGCGCGACGCCCACATGGGGCTCGCGCACGCCATCCACGTACCCGGCTCGGTGTTCCACGCCTCCGCGCTGACCCAACTGGGCATCGAGCCCCCGCCGGGGCCGATGCTGTCCATGATCTGATCCACCGATGGAACTCAAACTGGGATACAAGGCGTCGGCGGAGCAGTTCGGGCCGCGGGAGCTGGTGGAGCTGGGGGTGTTGGCCGAGGCGCACGGGATGGACTCAGCCACGGTGAGTGACCACTTCCAGCCGTGGCGTCACGAGGGTGGGCACGCCCCGTTCTCGTTGGCGTGGATGACGGCGGTGGGGGAGCGGACCTCGTCGTTGCAGTTGGGCACCTCGGTGATGACGCCGACGTTTCGGTACAACCCGGCGGTGGTGGCGCAGGCGTTCGCGACGATGGGGTGCCTGTATCCGGGGCGGGTCATGCTCGGGGTGGGGACCGGGGAGGCGTTGAACGAGATCGCTACCGGGTTCACCGGTGCGTGGCCGGAGTTCAAGGAACGCTTCGCCCGTTTGCGGGAGGCGGTGGCGTTGATGCGGGAGCTGTGGTTGGGCGACCGGGTCGATTTCGATGGTGACTACTACCGCACTCGCGGAGCGTCGATCTACGATGTGCCGGGAGGTGGGATCCCGGTGTACGTGGCCGCCGGGGGGCCGGTGGTGGCCCGCTACGCGGGACGGGCCGGAGACGGCTTCATCTGCACCTCCGGCAAGGGGATGGAGCTGTACACCGAGAAGCTGCTGCCCGCGGTGGCCGAGGGTGCGGCGAAGGCGGATCGTGATGCCGGGGAGATCGACCGGATGATCGAGATCAAGATCTCCTACGACACCGACGCGGAGCTGGCGTTGGAGAACACCAGGTTCTGGGCGCCGCTGTCGTTGAGCGCGGAGCAGAAGCACAGCATCGACGACCCGATCGAGATGGAACGGGTGGCCGACGAGCTGCCGATCGAGCAGGTGGCGAAGCGGTGGATCGTGGCCTCAGATCCTGAGGATGCGGTGGCGCAGGTGAAGTCCTATGTGGATGCCGGGCTGAATCATCTGGTGTTCCACGCACCGGGGCACGACCAGCGCCGCTTTCTGCAGCTGTTCGAATGCGACCTGGCACCCCGGCTGCGCGCGTTGACCTAGCCGACATCGCGGCGACGGAACCGACCGATTCCGGCCTCACCTTATCCGCGTACGCCAGGCGACGCACCGAAGGCGGCGGTCAACTGCTCGCGACCGTAGGCGGCGAGCTCGAAAAACGAGTATGTGCCGTCCTCGAGCAACTCGCGTCCGGCCCGAGCGACGGCACCCATCGCCACCTGGCTGAAGGCGCCACCGACGGAGATGCGGGCCACTCCGGCCTCCGCCAGCTCACCCACGGTGGCCATGCCTGGCCGCACGAGTACGTTGAGCGGTCGGTCGATGGAGCTCAGCACGCTGCGGATGGCCGCCAGGCGGGTCAGTCCGGGTGCATACAGCACATCCGCACCAGCTTCTTGGTAGGCCTGCAGGCGGCTGATCGTGTCGGCCAGATCGGGAATGCCGTGCACGAAGTTCTCCGCCCGGGCGGTGAGCACCAACCCGGGGCCGGTCCGCGCGGCGTGGGCGGCGGCGACCACCCGCTCGGCGGCCAGGCCGAGGTCGTAGACGGGGGACTCGGCATTACCCGTGAAGTCCTCGATCGAGCAGCCCGCCAAACCGACGGCGACGGCGTCGCCCACGGTGGCCGATACCGCCTCGGGGGAATCGTCGAAGCCGTTCTCCAGGTCCGCGGACACCGGCACGTTCACCGCCCCGACGATGGCGGCGGCGTGCGCGAGCGCCTCGTCCTTGGTCACCGCACCGTCCGACCGGCCCAGTGTGGCGGCATGACCGCTGCTGGTCGTGGCCAATGCCTGAAACCGCAAACCCGCCAACAACTTCGCGGTTCCCACGTCCCACGGATTGGGCAGCAACAGCGGCTGTCCGGGCACGTGAAGCGCACGGAAGGTGGTTGTCGAATCCGCAGCGGGCGTCACACCGCGGACCGTACCCGTCAGAGACGCCGGAGGGCGGCGACGGGGTTCTCTACGTAGTCGGCGAAGAGCCGGAGGAATCCGCCGGCGACCCCGCCGTCACCGACGCGGTGGTCGAAGGTCAGCGACAGCTGGGTGACCTTGCGCGCCACCACCTGACTGTCGAAGACCCAGGGCTTGTTCACGATGCGACCGATGCCGAGGATCGCCGCTTCGGGGTGGTTGATGATCGGCGTGGACCCATCGACCCCGAACACGCCGTAGTTGTTCAATGTGAACGTGCCGCCGGCGAGGCGGCCTGGTGTGAGCTTGCCGTCCTTGGCCAGTGTCGTCGTCTCGCGGAGCGCCCCCGATAGCTCGGCGGTGGTCAGGGTGTCGGCCGCGGCGATAACGGGGACGACCAATCCGCGCGGGGTCTGGGCGGCGATGCCCAAGTTGACGTGGCGGTAGCGGAGGATCTCCTGGCGGCCGTTGTCGACGGTGGAGTTCAGCTCCGGGAACTCGGCCAATCCGGCGATGCACAACCGGGCCAACAGGGCCAGCAGGCTGATCGGCTCGTCGGGCAGCGAGGCGTTGATCGCCCGTCGGGCGTTCATCAGCTCGGTGGCGTCCACGTCCACCCAGGTGGTGGCGTCCGGGATCTCGCGTCGACTGGTGGAGAGCTTGTCCGCGACGGCTTTGCGAAACCCGGTGAGGGGGATGCGCTCGACCGGTGCCGGCTCCCCGCCGTCCGGGGCCTCGGCCGCAGGACGTGGTGCACCCATGCTGATCGCGGCCTCGACGTCGCAGCGCCGGATGACGCCACCCAATCCCGACCCGTCCAACGTCGAGATATCGAGATTGTTCTCGCGTGCCAACTTTCGTACAACCGGTGACAGCACCCGGGCCGTCGGCGCAGGTGCCGCTCGCGGGGTGGTGGTAGCAGGCGGCGCCTCGGCGCGCGCCGAAGGCTCGGTGGCGTCGGGTCGGACGCGGCGGCGGCGCGGGGTGCTGGCTTCGCTGGTGCCGTAGCCGATGAGGACGTTGCCAGAGCCGGCCCGCTCCTCCTCGCGGTGTTGTTCGTGGGACGGCGGGGTGCCAGGTGCGCTCGGCACCGCCGCGCCCGCTGTGGCGGCGATGGTGATGAGGGGGCTGCCCACGATGACCGTCGCTCCGGCCACACCGTGCAGGGCCTCGACCACCCCGGCGTAGGGCGTTGGAACCTCGACCACGGCCTTGGCGGTTTCTACCTCGACCACCACCTGGTCGATCACCACGGTGTCGCCGAGGGCGACCTTCCACGCGACCACCTCGGCCTCGGCGAGTCCTTCGCCTAGGTCGGGCAGCAGGAAGACCTGCCTCGCCCGGTCTGTGGACACGCTCATTACTCCACCCCCACGTCGCTGCGCTCGCTCATGCTCCTACCGCCCAACGGGCGTCCACGGTGTCGTCCCATTGCAGCCGGTCGAGGGCGTCGAGCACCCGGTCCACGTTCGGCAGGTGAATGCGCTCCAGCTTCGGCGGGGGATAGGGAATGTCGAACCCGCTGACCCGCAGCACCGGGGCGTGCAGGTAGTGGAAGCAGCGTTCCTGCACGCGGGCGACGATCTCCGCCCCGACACCGGCGAATCCTTGCGACTCGTGGACGACGACGCAGCGACCGGTTTTGCGCACGGACGTGGTGACGGTGTCGTCGTCGAAGGGCACGATCGAGCGGAGATCGATCACCTCGATGCTGCGGCCCTCAGACGCTGCGGCCTCGGCGGTATCCAGTGCCACCGCGAGCGAGGGCCCGTAGGCAACCAAGGTGGCGTCGGTGCCTGTCCGGCGCACCACGGCACGCCCGATCGGCTCACGCGCGCCGAGCTCGACGTCGGCCTTGGCGAAGTAGAGCCGTTTGGGTTCGAGGAACACCACGGGATCGGGGTCGTTGATGGCGTCGCCCAGCAGCGAGTACGCGTCGTCGACGGTGGCGGGACTAACTACTTTGAGCCCTGGGGTGTGGGCGTAATAGCCCTCACTGGAGTCGCAGTGGTGCTCCACCCCGCCGATGCCACCGGCGAAGGGGATCCGGATGACGATCGGACAGGACAACGCGCCCCTGGTGCGGTTGCGGATCTTCGCCACGTGCGAGACGACTTGCTCGAAGGCGGGGTAGGCGAAGGCGTCGAACTGCATCTCGACGACCGGTTTGAAGCCGGCCATGGCCATGCCGATGGCGAAGCCGACGATGCCCGACTCGGCCAAGGGGGTGTCGAAGCACCGGGCGGTGCCGAAGTCGTGGGTCAGCCCGTCGGTGACTCGGAAGACCCCGCCGAGGGTGCCGACGTCCTCGCCGAACACGACGACGTCCTCATCCGCGGTGAGCGCGTCGCGTAGTGCCGCGTTCAGGGCCTGGGCCATGGTGACGGTGGCCATCAGTGCGTCTCCTCGGACTCGGCGGCCAGCTCGGCGCCGACCTGTGCTTGCTGCTCACGCAGCTGTGGGGTCTGCTGGGCGTAGACGTAGCGGAACAAGTCGAGCGGGTCGTGCTGGCGGGCGATGTTCATCCCTGCCCGTAGCTGGGTGGCGGCATCCTCGGCCTCGGCGTTCAGCACGGTGACGGCGGCGTCGTCGAGCACGCCCTCGGCTCGGAGGTAGGTGTCCAAACGCGCGATGGGGTCGCGGGCGAGCCAGCTTTGTACCTCGCTGTCCTCGCGGTAGCGGGTGGCGTCGTCGGCGTTGGTGTGCGCGTCGATGCGGTAGGTGTATGCCTCGATGACCAGCGGGCCCTTGCCGGCCTGTACGTAGCGCACGGCGGCGTCGAGCACGGCCATCATCGCCACCGGGTCGTTGCCGTCGACGTGTTCGCTGCCGATTCCGTAGCCCACGCCCTTGTGCGCCAGCGACGGGGCGACGCTTTGGCGTGCGAGTGGGACGCTGATGGCGTAGCCGTTGTTCTGCACCAGGAAGATCACTGGTGCGCGGAAGACGGCCGCGAAGTTCAGCGCCTCGTGGAAGTCGCCCTCGCTGGTCGCGCCGTCGCCGCACAGGGCCAACGTCACGGTGTCGCGGCCCTTCAGCAGCTCGCCGTAGGCGAGGCCGGTGGCGTGCAGCAGCTGGGTGGCCAACGGGGTGCTTTGCGGCGCGCAGTGGTGCGCGACGGGGTCGTAGCCGCAGTGCCAGTCACCGGCGAGCATGCTCAAAATCTGGACCGGGTCGACGCCGCGGGTCATCAGCGCGACCGAGTCCCGATAGGTGGGGAACATCCAGTCCGCGGGCGGCAGGCACA
>JAABUR0100002176.1_pt1 | contig 31166 bp, 30 predicted proteins | sample 5560091 | NCBI WGS metagenome assembly JAABUR01 (sample SAMN10711879, study PRJNA513375) | rock metagenome | isolation source: Antarctica rocks | place: Antarctica: Victoria Land, University Valley sud
TTATAGAGCAGAGCAGATAAAGCTTAAGGAAAAAGCTCAGCTCAAAAACACAGACACTATATTGACACTGTTCATCATCAAGATTGAAAGAATCGCAACACTAGAGTATTTGAAAAATACTCGAATTACGACGAGAAAATGACTATTAGAAACGAAAGAGTAGAACGCGAAGAGTGCGAAGAAACAAAGAAAAACGAGAGTACGATGACGAGAGTTGAGTGAGAGCGCTTGTATGCGCAAACTATTGATGTGATTGATCAACGAAAAGATATAAAGCAGCGACTTTGGTCAGATTACATATAACTTAGCATACATACAGCGTCTAGACAGTGTCATAGTCATAGACTGCATGCACTTAATGAAGAAATAAAAAATAAAAAAAACCTCACATGAATGCTAGCACTTAGTCAATTTGAAGTTTTCATATGAAGAGCAATCTTCACAAAAGCAAGACAAATATACTCAGCAGTAGTAAGATCAGAAATTGCATTTGAAGCATCAGTCTGACATCAGCGAGAAAAAAAGAAAAAGCTGTCAGACAAAGAATGCAAACTTGAAACATTACAGAATCAGATTCTGCATCACGTTGCAAAAATGTTCAAAAGAGTAAGCATCAAGACTTTGAAAGCAGAAATGTACATAAGTTCGCTGCATGTTCATCTGAACATGCTGCAAGACAAGATCACGTTACGCAGTCAAGTCAACAATTGTATACAGAAAATTAGATAAATATGCAAACTGATATGCGCTCGTCTGATGAATGTCAATCACATCATTTCTTGCTTTTTCATCATTAAGAAAGTGACGCTTCTGAATAATTTAATTCAAGAAAACGCGAAAATACAGTCAAGATGCAAGTGATTAGTTCTCGCTGCAACGATTTCAACTAGTGACAGCATCGCAATAGCACAGTATCACAAAAGTCAGTGAAAGCAATGATGAGAAAAATATAGAACATGCATTGCAGATGTTCACATCATCTCGACACAAAGATTGCATCTGTTTAACAAAATGATAAAGATGTGAAATAATTTTCAGAAAGTTGAAAGCACTCTCATCATTTACATCAGAATTGAATGCATAGATCTGAATGTTCATCTGCATTTCAGAAACGTTTCAGACGCAGATAACATGCAATGTGACTGTGACTGAAATCATCAGATGACAAAACATGTACTCATGCATTGCTTGAACTGATTGCATCTGCAATTAAGAATGCTATGAGACGTTAACTTCTCAAACTATTGAATAATCATTACTATCACAAAGAGTCTCAGAGCAGTTGCAAGAATGATGATGAAAACAAAGTTTCTGAAGCAATTTAAAGTGATTGAGTCACTCATTCTTTAACATGCAATCAACGTGAACTAATTTGATACATAGTCTCATAATGATAGTTTCAACTGCATGAAGTAGTTGTATAGACAGTGAGTGATTTTCTATCTCAGAGAGTTTTGTTCACTCGATATAAATAGCATAAAGTTTCTCATGAGTTGACTTAATCAATGTCACAAGAGTGTATGAATTTATTATTATTATTCTCAATGAAAACTTGAATGAAAGCTGAATGACTTTTCTTCATCAATTCAATGACTTGCAAAGTCTCAATCTTTGATTGAATAATTGTTAACTTTTATTTCTTTCACAGTTCATCATGTTAAAGCATTGCTTAAATCAGCTGTTTATTAATATTAAAAGAGAATTCATCTTTTGCTTCTTTGCTTTCTTATTTCATTATACAACGTTCGTTTTCTGATGTGATATTTTGCAAGATCAAGATGTCATCGTTGCAATTCTGTTGTGATTGCATTACTGTTATCATGCTTGAATATTGAATCATCACTTTTAAAAAGAGTTTGAAATAATTAAAACTGTGATGATTAAATTTATTAAATGAATAAAAGAAATTTATAAAAGTGATATGATAATGTGATATCTCAAGCAGACACAGAATGAGTATATATTATGATAAAGTTAATTATTAAGAAGTTCTCGATAACTCAAGAGAATCAATTGACTATAGAAAGTTTGTTAAGCATTGTCAAGTTGAACATGACATAACTTATGACATATTAAGTCAAAGATATGACATGATTTAAATAATATCTTGACAAAGTCACAAAGTTTCAGAGCTAATTCAGATCTGATCTTCAACTCAGTCTTTGACTTTAGTCTTTGATTTAATCTTTATGTATCAATTCATCATGATAATACGCTTTAATAAATCATTGTTATTACATGTTCTTTTTCTTGTTTTGAGATTGCATTGATATCTGCAATGCATTTCTTGTATTTTTTCCATCATTGCTTTTATTGATTTTTGTGATATAATGCTATTGTGATGCTATCATTTATTGAAATCATCATAAAGAAATCAAATCATCTGTCTTTTTTTTTCATTAAGTGCATGCAGTTTATGACTATGACATTGTTTAAACGCTGTGTATGTGCTATGTTACATGTAATCTGATCAAAGTCATTACTTTATATCTTCTCATTGATCAATCACATTAATAGTTTGCATATACAAGTGCTTTTGCTCAAACTCTTGCAATCATACTTTCGTTTTTCTTCATTTCTTTACACTCTTCGCGTTCTACTCTTTTGTTTCTAATAATCATTTTCTCGTTGCAATTCAAGTATTTTTCAAATACTTTAATGTTGCAATTCTTTCAATCTTGATGATGAACAGTGTCAATATGATGTTTGTATTTTTGAGCTAAACTTTTTTCTTAAGTTTTCTCTGCTCTGCTCTATAATGTTTGCAGTTCAGCAGTAAATGCTTTGACGTTTGTCTTGCATTGCATATTTCATAGCATTTGTTCAAATTATTCTCTGATAATCGATGCAAATAGCTCTTGAAATAATCATGTTTTATTTTCAGCTGAATAAAAATTGAAAACGTTAATTTATTGATTTTTCTTAACTCTTTTAGTGATTTATGACTTAAATTCACATTTGATATGTTCTTTTAATACTGATTTTTCTTTTTGATACTGTTTTTTCAGATCTTTAATCATTATAATTTTATCTTTTTGCAAATTTGCTTTTTGACAAAGCTTATGATGATTGCTTTCATGTTGTCAATAACTGATACTTCTTAAGCAGCAATTTTGATCAATTGATCTGCTTTTTCATTCTCAATAATGTTTATTGAAAATATGTTGTATACGTTGCATGCAACATACATAAAGCATGATCTCTATGCTGATTTCTTCTTAGACTCAAGAAATTACTTAAAGAGAATTTCTTGTAACAGATTCACAGTTCAAGATGAATGAGATCTTTCACTGCTTAAATTTCAACAGTTTACTTCTTAAGCATAAGTTGCAGATGTTTCATCTGCAATATGTATGTATATTATAGTCGATTTCTTCTTTAATCACATCAACATGCATTATTGTTCTTTCAAGCTATATAAATGATATCTTTGACTAAAGATTGATTTTATCATCAAGACATTCAAGAGTCAGAATTTAATGAAGAAATAAAATTCTTAAAATCAATAGTTATCATCATTGTATATCATGTTTTGCAGATGCTCACTTCGCTTGTAAAGCGTGCAATTCATCTGTTTTGCATTATTTATAAAGATTTCTCTCATGCAGATTGATCATGTTTTGCAAAAATATTCATATGTTACACTTTTAATCAAGCAGCATAGTTCGATCATTCTTTATTAATTCACTTATGTTTCTCTTTTCTTAATGAAGTCTTTTCATTAACATATCATTTATGTATAAAATGTTTGTATCTGAATGTTTATTAAACGATATTAACAAAACTTTCAAGTTTGCTCATATTGAACTTAATAAGATTTGTGAGTTGTTTATGTCATAGTAACAGACATGCAGTCTTAACAAGATTTATACATAGTTAGCATGTAAATTTAAAGAACGTTCATGATTCAAGTTCTTTCTGCTAATCACTTTCAACAGATTAAACATAAGAATATTCTGTCTCAGTTTTCATCATTGCAATGACAAGATGCTGAATTGAATGATTTTCATAAGCGATTTTTCTCAGAGTTCTGCATTTTATTTAACTTTCTCATCTGCATGCAGATTGCTTTGTAACATGCACATTAAAATTATCAAAGTCTGTATGATTATAAAAACTCTGCATGCAATCAATGCACAGCACTTCATTATCATGCAGCATCTCAATGTTATTCAAACTTTTAATAATTTCTAAACTTTACTGTAGTTAAACAATAGATTTGTAGTCAGCATTGTGTATAAATAAGTTTCATTGCTGATTTAAAACAGATAGTGATTTGATAAGAAATACTGTACTTCTTTGAAACAACGTTGTTTCTTATACAATCTTTGAATGCAAAAGAGAGTTTGATTTCAATTTTTGCTTCAGCATGTAATCTTTTTTGCTGTTCTGAGATTGATTAATGACTTTTTCTTTTTATCTGAGCTTGCTCTTTGATTTGTTACTCAAATTACTGTTTAAGTTGATGATTCTTTCTTCTTTTAATGAAATTTTGTTTCGTTGTTGATTTTGATCTGCATAAGCGCGAAAAATTTCGATTTTCGATTTTTATCTTGTGACACAGTCATCTGTAAAGTTATTAAGTTGAATGAAAGATCATTTTGATCATATGATTGTGCTCTCTAACTTGTTGATTAATTTGATATATTATACGCTTTGATAAATTGTTGTTATCACATGCACTTTCAATGTATGATCAGCATTGTATATGCATGTTCTTAATTGAGATGATGAGTTTTTCACTAAATGAAAGAAGTTGTATGCTGAGTTAAATGAATGCAAGTCATTGTTGTTGTGATCTTATTTCTATATAATTACTATGTTGAATTCGCAAACTTCTTTGTTAATTAGAAATGATTCTTAAATTTTTAATAACTTTCTGATGTTGTACTGTAAAATTTGTAGAAAAGATTGTTTCATCATAAAGTTATTCATAGTTGTTGTTGACTCTGTCATAAGAAGACTCTTTGTATGCTTTTAATAGAATCTTTTTCGTAAAAAACAATTTCACATTGATGACAGTGATTTATCAAAGCATATGATATATCAAATCGATCGACAAGTTATAGAGCACAATCGTACAATCAAAACAAGCTCTCATTCAACTCAATAGCTTCACAGATGACTGCGTCGCAAGGTAAAAATCGAAAATTGAAATTTTTCGCGCTTACGCAGATCAAAATCAACGATGAAACAAGAGTTCATTACAAGAAGAAAGAATCATCAACTCAAACAGTAATTTGAGTAACAAATCAAAGAGCAAGCTCAGATGAAAAGAATAATTCATTAATTGATCTCAGAACAGCAAAGAAGATTACATGCTGAAGCAAAAATCGAAATTGAACTCTCTTTTACACTTGAAGATTGCACAAGAAACAATGTTGTTTCAGAAAAGTACAGCATTTCTTATCAAATCACTATTTGTTTTACTTTTTCTTGATGCATAAGACAATAAGTTGAGATCAGTCGTTATTATTCTGAGCAAGATAACATGACTACTTTAATATTTGAAATATAAAGCAATTGCATTAAGCATTTTCTATCAAAAAAGAGTAATCTAAATTCTTGCAAACTAAATTTATATCATTTTCATCTGACATAAGTTGATAATAAAAGATGATTTATTGCAGATTTTAAGATAGAAATTGAGAAATTTATACACTAAAATTACTGTCTAAGTGAAACGCTCTGAGTAAGAGATTAAAGAAATATTTAAGTGATGTCAAGTGAATTTTCTAGAAGTTTAAAGCTCAAAACTCGAAAAAACTCTCGATGAAAAGAAATATAAAGAGTCGCTTCATGCGCTTTTCTCTCTCTCATTTCGCAGACATTAACGCGAAACTCAGCGAAAGCAATAGCTCAACATCAGAATTTAAAACATCAACGATAGAATTCAAAAAGTTAACATTAGAAATTGAAATAAATTTATGAAATGAACTTAGCATGAGTTTGTCAACAAGCAAACAACTGCAGAACAACATTGTTGATTTATTTCACAGTCAACAAAAATCGCTCACATCAGCAAATAGAAAAATGTAATATATGTTTAGTTCACTCAATGCATTGATGCTAAATTCACATGCAAATGCGCATAATGACAAGAATACAATCAATCTGCGAAATGCAAATTCGCAGCAAAAAGAGCAAACATGAGCGATTGTGAAATTCAAAGAAATGAAAAAGTGAAAAGCAATGAAAAGTTTGCAAAAAGAAGTTAGCATTGAAGTTAGTACTAGCAGATGCTACAATGTCATCTCTAAAGATGATGTACATCAATGCATTGCAAACTTGAAAAAAGATAGCAAAGCTCAAAACAGAAATTGAAATTGCAATGATATTCACGCACAAGTCTGTTAGATGCAGTAAGACGACAAGCGTGATCGATGAAATAATCATAACGAAAGCGAAATTGCAAGTTATTGACGATGCAATCGCGATATGCAGCGAAGAAACATCTGAAGGCAGCGAAATTTGAGTGTACACAGACAGTCAAATGACGCTGCAAAGATTAAAAGCAAAGAGCAATGTCAACTTGAAGTTATTCAATAACATACAACAAAATCTGATTAATCTGCAACAAAATCGATGTCATATTTGCATACAGTGAGTATTAAGTTGCAAAGACATCATCAAAAACGAAGCAGTGAATCAATTGATCAAAGACGTGACATAAAAAAGATTAATAATCGACATCAGAAAAAGAATAATCATGAGCTTCATCAAAAAGCAAATAAACAAAGAGATAAAAGAGCAATGACTAATTGCATGAAATGACAGCATCAAAAAAGAAAATCAGTATCAGAAGCACACAGCGAGAATGAATCTGAGTTACAAATCATTAAAGAAGTTTTAAAAAATAAACAGACTGACGTTTTCAACGTTTATACAGCTAAAAATGAGACATGACTATTTCAAAAGCTATTTGCATTAATTATCAAAGAATAATTTGAACAAATGCTATGAAATATGTAAGACGAGACAAACGTTAAAGCACTTACTATTGAATTGCAAACATTATAGAGCAGAACAGTTACAGCTTAAAGCAAAAGCACAGTTCAAAAACATGAACATTATATATATATTTTTTGAATTCTTACTCGATTCAACACTCATTGTGAGTCTATGCAAGATTCTATATATTGTAGCAAGCATTGTGCTAGCGTAGCGCTCTTTTCATATCTACTATTGCTTTTTCTCTGCGCTCTATACTGTAACTGTTCTCAATGTAAAAACTTTATGAGCTTGCTTCTTTTCTACTCTTTCTCTCTTTCATCTGACTTTTTAATGATGTCACAGTCTAAAATTGATTTAGTATACTTGTCAAAAATATCATTCAAATGATCACTGTCATCACACTCATGATTTCTAGAAGCTTTCTTAAGTTCATGATGTTCTCTTCACATTGCATCATCTTTCATTCTATCTTTCATTTGAAACATGTTAATAGAACATGCTTGATTAACATTTAATCTTTGTTGCATTTGCATATTGTCATAGTGATATCAAGTATTCATCTCTCATGTAGAAATTAATTGAAGTCAATTTTTCTCATGCGTAACTGCGTCAATAATGCATTGTAAGACTTTGCATGATTCTTGTGCAATTGCAAATATTGATGTGTCATCTCTGATGTCAAATATTGAAAATGAGCTGCGTTGAATTTCTCTTTTCAAACTACTTTTCATGTTTATCTGATTTGTTTCTGTATGAGCATCAGTCTCATCATCACTTCAGTGCGTTGATGCTCAGTCAACAATAAAGATAAATTATGTGCATCATTAATTATCTTGTTTATCACTTCATTTTCAAGTACTTCTGCATGTTTTGCTACTCAATGTAACTTCAGCATGACTTCTTAAGATTAAATGCTCTCATGCATGATTTGAACTCATTGCAGACGTATCTGATTTTTTGTTGATATCATAACTTTCACTGTTTTCAGAGAAGTTTGACTATCATTGTATACTTTGTATATCTTTTCATGACATTCTTGATTCACTGTTGCTACGTCTGCAAAATGTTTCATCTTCATGACTAATTCTTTCAGCTCATCATGATGAGTGATGATTAAAGTCAATTCTCTCAGTCTTTTATTTAGTTTTCAGTTTATTCTCATCACGATCACTGTAACATTGTTTCTGCTATCATTATTATTTAAGTAAATTCTTTGCTTCAATGTGAATATGTCGAGATTATATTATCTTATTGACATTTTCTTGTTTGCAACTATAACTATCTTCAATGATTCTGATCAGAGAGTCACTGTGTAGAAATGATTTCAATTCATCTTCGTTTATTCAAATGTTTTTTTCATTCACTTTCACTTCAGCTGTAAAGATGTTTTATACAACTTTGATTTTCAATCTCTTTTGAATGTCAAGTTGTTGCAAATTCGATGCATTATCATCTTGATAACTTTATCTGATTTTCAAGAGTTCATGTTTATTATCGATTTTTGTATCAGCTTTTGTAAGTGAATATTTATCAACATCATGTTCATTTTCATCTGTAAAGTCTTTGTTGATGTCACTTGATAAACATTAATGATCTGTTGTAATGCTTTTTCTTGCACTGATTTCAGCTTGATACTCAAATTCTTTTGATGATCTTTCACTTTCTATAATGTATATCATATAATGACTTTGTGACTAAGCAAAGAATGCATCATCACGAAGTATATTTGCTTACTCATCATTATTGATGAGTCTCAAGTAAACTCAATAATTGTCTGCATAATCTTTTGTTTAATCACTAGTTTTGCTTCAACATGATGCATGTAAATCACTCATCTCAACTTGAAATTCAATTGAACTCTCAAGATTCTAATATTTGATTTTAAGTCAATCTGATGTTTCATCAGCTTTACATCAACTTTCATATTAAATCATTTAGAAGTTTTTATAAAGTGAATCAGTTCATGCTTTGTCATTAAGAATTTGATGTCATGCATTTTTGATCACTGTTTGCATTTATCATAAATTTCGCTAAAAACTTTGCAGTTGCGTTTTATAAACTCTTTGTATATCAAGATATTGATGTCATTCATGAAGTTTATGAAGTTAGTTTTCAGCTTGATGTCATCATATGCTTCTAACAAGTTCACATTGTAAAACAAATATAATATCAATGATAGTAAAGAGTTTTGTGATATGTTAATGTTCACGCTGCATTTCATTGTTGTGTAATCATCAATTGTGATCATAATGCGTTGATTTTTCAAAAAGTTCTTTACAAATTCAAGAAGCAGTCTAGAAACTTTTCTCTTCTTCATGTCATGTAAAAGTTTGCTGTGCATCATATTGTTAAACGTACTCTTCTCATTCAGACTTAGCAGTGAGACTACTCTTCTTCTCATGTCACTTCACACAGTATGTATCTTTTCTATAATTAGTTGCAAAGTCGTATTTATTGATCTGTGCTTGCAAGCTCTCATCTGAATGTTCAATATTGAGTTGCAAGCTTCTATGACATTTTACAGATGTTCAAATACAATGAACTTTAATACTTTGCTCAATGTGTCAAGTAATGCAATTAATTTATATATTTTTGCATTAAAGTAATTTTTCTTGTCTGACTTTTGCATCATTATTATGACTGCACTCTTGAACTGAGTTGATTGTATTTTCTTCTGTAAACATCTTTCAAAAAGAAAGCATATTTATTCTAATGTGTTGTCAACGAGTCTGTGCATTATTCTATTTATGTATCTTGTGTGTCTCAACATCTTGTCAGATGTCGCTTTGTAGATGACTTTCTTAATTTCATGATGCATCAATGAGATGTCATCTTCAATCAAGAGCAAATACTTGAAGTTTATTGTGTTCAGCATAAAAATCTTTGAAGATGATAAAAAGTGAGTCTGAAACATCATCTTTACTTTATTCTGCGCTGTTGTGATGATGTCAAAACACTCTGACTTGATCAAAGAAAGAATTGTCACTTAAGTTAATGTGTTTGCAATTGCATTTCTTACTCATTTCGCAGTTTTAAACAGTTCTCTTGAGAATTGTTTAACATTCTGCATGATCTTTTGATATTCACTGCGTTTCTATTTTCTGATGATCTTGCTCTTCTTGTCATATGCTTGAATGTACTCTGTTCAATTATCAATGATTCAACAGCTTCTTCTCATTCATTGCATACTTTTAATGATTTTTGTACACTTCTTCGTTCATTCTGCTTTGATCATTTCATGTTATCTCACTCAAAGAGTGAAAATCTCAATGATCTTCTTCAATGCATTCAGCAATTGCTTGATGTATTCATTTATGCATCAATATCTTATTTCATGATTCAACAATGATTTTAACATTTGTTCTTTCAAAGTATTAATGAACTTCTCTTCATTCATTGTTTTTCAGTTGCAACGCAATTTTCGCGCTGACTTTTTGCAGATTCTGAAATCTATAATCGTCTGTATCAATAAATGATTTAAGAAGTTTTTCATTTCTTTGTTGATTTCACATCATATTAATCGATTCATAATGTCATCTGTCGTGAAGATCAGATTTATTGTCATTTGAGATTCTTGATAATTTCTCATAATTGTATCTTGAGATAATGCTAGTGATGTATCAATGTTTGTGATCATTTTAATTAACTCATTCAACAATAAATGTTGTCTTGAATAGAATGATTCTTCTTATGTGAAGTGATGCAGATTAAAGTCTTTTACAAGAATGCTTTTCTTTGACATGTGCAGTATCTTTTCAATGTCTGAAAGATTTTCTTTTTCATGAATAATTTCATGATCTTTGAGTGATGAATTGTATGCTTCATGAATGTGTATAACTCTTTAAGTCATCTGTGCATCATCTGTTAATGTTTATAACGTAATTGTGTTTACATCTTTGAAGTATTATGTTGAGTATCAGATGTTGCTGTCAATTTTCTTATTTATGTAGAAACAGATTCTATCTTCATTATTCTTCAGCATGAAGTTGACAGTTGCTGAGCAGTATGCTCTGAAAATGTCATTAAATCATCAGAATTCTTGAAGAATCAAAATGTCATAGTTCTTTATCTTTTTCTCATATAATAACATTATCATCATTTTGTTTCTAAACTTGTGAACGTTGTATTGTAGTATTCAAAGCTTCTTTTGCTGAAATATTAAAGTTCACATTTCAGACTGTTTTGTGTTCTCTTGAGTATTTATGAAGTGTTTACTTCACTTGTAAAATTCTTAACAGAAGATGACATTAACAATGATGTGATTAATGTTAATTTCAATTCATTTGATCTTGACTTCTTGATCAAGTAATTCATTATAGTGTTTTCTGATGTGATGACTGTGCTGAGCAGATAACTTTCATTCATTGAATGTCTCTGCTTTCTCTTCAAGTCATTGTTCATCAGCAATTTCAGATTGATAAATATTTCTGTGAATATCTTTGATGTTGCTGTCTTAAGTTCTTTCTGCTCTTGTACAACATGATATAGAGATTTGTGCTTTGTGACTCTTTTTATTCTTTCTTTTTCAGCTTGTCATTTATGACATTGAGAGTCAAAGACTTTGTATATGCTTTGATATGCTTCACATTTTCACATGTTTTAAGTCTGTTTGTAAAAACATTGCTTTAAACGATGATTTAACATGCAGTAAACACATTTCTGCTTGTTTTTGCATTCATACATCTTGTGATTATATTCTTGACACTTTAAACATTGATGCACTCTGCAGCTTAAGTCGTAGAACTGTGTGATCTTTATGTTGATCTCATGATATACTTTCTCATTGATCAGCTTGTTCATCATCTCAGCGCTGACTATGCATATCATCAGCAAAATGTATCTCTTCTGCTCATTTTCTTTTGTGAGTTACTCAATCTTTTGAATCTTTATTTCTGAATGTATGTCTTTGTTGATCTTAATGAGCATTCTCATTTCTTTCTTCTCTATGTTCTTAGACATTTCTTTAACTTTAATTTCATGTATCACTACTTTAAAATTAATCTTGCATAAACATGCATTTAATAATATCTCTTTGATTCAAAAATCGTTTTTCTTCAGTGTTTTCTTGCTGCTCTTTGTCTTGATTCAAAATATCAGCAGTTTCAATCATTTCTTCATCATCTCTATGTTTTTGCATATTGATAATGTCTCGTTGATGTCAATTTCTTTCGCTCATTTCACTATGTTCTTCATTATTGTTGTCATGATTCTCTTTACTTCTTTTTTCTCTTTGATGAAGATCTTTACTTCAAATTTCTTGCAATGATTTTGCATTGACAACGATATGTCGACGTTGAACACAGAATAACTCTCAAATAATGTCATCGACTTCATGCTCACTCTCTTTGCTCAGCTGTCAACGTGTTCTCTCTTCTTTATGAACTCTTTTTCAAGTCTGCTCATTATCTTTTTCAGTCTCTTCAGCTGATTCTTCATGCGCTGATTGACAGTTAACGCAGTGACGCGTTGATGCATCAGCTTTTCTATCATTTCTGTCAAACTTCTCATCTTCTTTCAGAGTATCAACTCGTTGTTTCTACGTTCGTTGAGTTCATAAAGTACTTGCAGCTTGTGTAATTTCTTCTGTATATCTTTCATCTTGACTGAATTCTTCTGCAAGATGATGATAATCATCTCTCGTTTACTTGTTAACATCACGTTGATGATGCTTCTTATCTGTCTTTGATGATCAGAATGAAGCGCAAGCATCATGTCAATGATGTGCTCTGTCTCTAGATAGTTTAAATAATTCGTTTTCGTCATTTTTTCCTTCAATGATGTATTTTTAATGTCAATATTACAAACATTATATTGACGTTGTTTATCATCAAGATTGAAAGAATCGTAATGTTAAAGTACTTGAAAAGTACTTGAATTGCAACAAGAAAATGACTATTAAGAATGAAAAAGTAAAGTGAGAAGAACATGAAGAGACGAGAAAACGAGAGCACGAAAGAAAGAAGTTGTTTGATTGAAAGTGCTTGTTTGCGCAAACTATCGATGTGATTGATCAATGAGAAGATATAAAGCAGCGACTTTGATCAAGATACATGTAATCTAACATATGCACAGCGTCTAGACAGTATCATAGTTATAGACTGCATGCACTTAATGAAGAAATAAAAAAAATCATCTCTAAAAAGATGCAGATAAAGAGACTGCGTGAAAGAATTGAATTCGCAGTCAATCAGCTAAGACAAGCAATATCAGAACAGAAAGAGATTATAAATCATAGCTTAATTTACATTCAAAGAGCATGCAACGAAAGCATAGAAAACTCGATTCAGAAGCAAATGAATCAACTTCAAAGTTAAATAAACAACAAACTGAAGATCATTCTATAATTAATTCAACAAAATGCTGAAAACATCAAAAAGAAAATTAATGCAAAGCAAATGACAAAGAATTCGCAAATCTTGCAGAAGACGCAGAATTCACAAACGTTGCAAGTCATGCAAAATTCGCAGAAATCAACGCAAAAGCTTATATATGCGCAAAAAGCAGCTCAAGTTACAAGCATAAATGCAAATGCAAACATAAATGCAAATGCAAATGCAGACGAATGAAACCTGATCATCAAGAAATTCTCGCCAAAATCACAAGAAATATCGTATCGCGAAAGAAGATTCATTATCAATCTCAAAAATGAGAACTAAACTTTAAAGATGATGAAAATGCGAGATTCGATGAATAACACATTGAAAAAGGCGAAAATCAATGTAATAGTCATCATGATAGTCAAAATGCAAAAGAAAAACAACATTGCTCTGATGATTTTAAAAAAATACATCGCAGACGTCTTACTAGCGCAAAGAGCAATATAAGAGCATGTTTTTGATGTTAAAAGCATTAAGAAAGACGAGAAATGACACAAAATAGTCATACATAGTCTGAAAATCAAAATCTTCAACATGAAAACTGAAATGAAAAATCTAAAAATTGAATTAAAGTTCTTCAACCTTGAATTGAAACTAATAATTAATTCTATATGATTATCTAAAAGCGAAAATCAATCACGAAATAAGCACGCATCAATGATTTTAGCTTTCAAAATCGAGACAGAAGCACAAAAACATTTGAAAAATGACTTTTAACAACAAGATCAACATATCAAACAGTTGAATATAGAAACTGTTGATTAAATGCTTAATGTCAAAAATGTCAAATCTTTGAACATTTATAAAACAAATGTAACAGATTATCAAGATGTTTATACTGCAAGCGAAATCATCAGATCTAAGAGCATAAATGTTAACTATCTACGTGCAAAGACAAGCAATCATGCAATCACATGATTTCTAATTGCTGCAACTGTCAAAATGCAAACTTTGCAAATAGCATAATGTGCAAAACATATCAGACAGCTCAGTCTATTAGCTCATAAAAAGATTATTTAGTCACGAAATTGTAATGAGTATTGCAGTCAAAATGTCACAAAACAACGCAAATGACGAAAGCTTTGCAAACAAGTCAAATATTTAAATTCTACAGCACAATTATGAAAGATCAATGCAAATTATGCACGCATGCATGAAATTTGCAAAAAACAATGCAGATATGATTATACTACAAGAATCATGAATGAAAGATGAGAATATAACAATTTCGCATTCATCATTTATCTGCATCAAATCAAATGTTCAGAATACTTGAATCAGAGTACTGATATTTGTTGCAAAAAACGCAAAGAAATTTACATGCACATCAAGATCAGACATAGTCAATAGCAAAGATATGCAAGCAATATCAATAGTGAACAATAAAATTCAGAAAGAAATTTTATTATTCAATATTTACAATGAAAAGTCACAAAATGCAGATGACGAGCAATTATACATAATTGAGCGAGAATTAGCAAAAGTTATGCTAAATTCTGAGCAAAAAGTTATTATTGTCAAAGACTTTTATGCACATCATAGCTGATGAAACGCAAAAATTTCAAACTTTATTAGAACGAAAGCGTTAATAAATTGAGTAAATTTGCACAAGTATGATCTGATTAACACTTCTGATATAAACATATATCACAGCTATTCAGATCAGTCAAGCTCGATACTTGATTTAGCATTTGCATCAAAGAATATGCATAATCACATTAAGAATTGATATATAAACAAGAATAATAATAATAATAAATTCATACATTCTTGTGACATCGATTAGATCAACTCATGAGAAACTTTATGCTATCTGTATCGAGTGAACAAAACTCTCTGAGGTAGAAAATCACTCGCAGTCTATATGATTGCTTCACGCAGTTGAAACAGTAAGTTTTGAAACTATGTATCAAATTTGTTCGCGTTGATTGCACGTTAAAGAACGAGTGTTTTAGTCACTCTAAATTACTTTAAGAGCTTCGTTTTCATCATCATCTTCGCTACTGCTTTGAGATTCTTCGTGATGACAACGATTATTCAATAGTTTGAGAAGTCAGCATCTTGTAACATTCTTGATCGCAGATGCAATCAGTTCAAGCAGTGCATTAGTACATGCTTCGTCGTCTGATGACTTCATTCGCAGTCACATTGCAAGCTATTTATGTCTGAAACGTTTCTAGAGTGCAGATAAGTGTTTAGATTTATGCGTTTGATTCTGATGTGCATTATGAGAATGCTTTCTGCTTTCTGAAAATTATCACGCATCTTTATCATCTTATTGCTCAGATGTGATCTTCGTGCTGAGATTATTTTGATGTCTGCAACGCGTTCTCTGTACTTTTCTCATCATTGATTTCATTGATCTTTGTGATACTGCGTTATTGCAATGCTATCGCTTGTTGAAATCATTATGAAGAAGAGAGTATGTCATCTGCATCTTGACTGTATCTTTGCATCTTCTTGAATAAAGACATTCAGAAGTACTATTTTCTTGATGACGAGTGAGCGAAAAATGACGCGATTAACTTTCGTCAAATGAGCGCGTATTAGTTTGCATGCTTGTCTGATCTTTTGCGTTCAATCATTAACTCAACTGTGTAGCGTGATCTTGTTCTGTAGCATGTTCAAATGAACATGTAGCAAACTTGTGTATATTTCTGTCTCTAAAGTTTTGATGTTTACTCTTTTGAATGCTTCTGCTACGTGACGCAGAGTCTGATTCTGAAGTGTTTCTAGTTTGCATTCTTTGCTCGACAGTTCATCTTTCTTGTCGCGCTGATGTCAGACTGACGCTTCGAATATGATTTCTGATCTCACTACTGCTGAGTATACTTGTCTCACTTTTGTGAAGATAGCTTCTCATGTGAAAACTTCAAGATGACTAAGTGTCAGCATTCTTGTGACGTGATTCGTCTTTATTTGTCGAAGATGCGCACTTCATTGCAGTTTCATGTTCAGTTGTATTTCTAGAATTCATACATCTGATTTTGATTTGATAACTGAGCTTTTTATTTGTATGCTAGTCATCATGTTGAATCTCTTCGATTTTCTAGTGAAATGCGTAAGCTCATACTTTTCTGATGCAAACTCATTTTGCACAGACGTTGTATGCTTTGCTCAGTGTTCTGCAGATTTCTTCAGTAAATCTGTCGTAGACTAGAATGTTAATATTGTTTATGAAGTTAAGCACTTCGATTTTAATTCTCAATGCTTCGCATTTTTCAATTAGACTTGCGTTGAAGAATAGAAAGAGAATTGATGAAATGAAAGATCTCTGTGATATGTCTGCGTTTATCTTGCGCATGTCACTCGTTTATTCATTGAATATTAGCGACGTCTTTCAATTCTCTAGAAAGCTGCGTGTTCATTCAATTATGTAGCTTGACATTCTTTTCATTTTCAGTGTATGCAGAAGTCTGACATGTGAGACTTGATTAAACGCTTTGACGACATCTAAGCTTAGCATAAAGATCACATATTTAATTTCACAGTCTCACACTGTGTGAACTTGATCTACTAGTAGATTTAACGTTGAGATCATGAATTGCTTGCATCTCGCTCTCATTTGAGCATTTGATAGCATGCAATGAGTCTCGACTATGTCATTCAGTCTTTTGATCATGATTGACTTCAGCGCTTTGCTCATGATATTGAGCAAAGCAATGAGTTGATACGTTTTTGAATCAATATAGTCGCTTTTCTTTGATTTGTGTAGTACTATTGTCTGAGTCTTTTTGAACTGCTTCAAATAATACTTATGTATTATGCATGCATTGAATAAACTTGTTAGTACTGAGATCAGTTCTGCAAGACTCGCTTGAAGCGCTCTGTTTGAAATATCTGAAGCGCTTGATGCTTTGTCTGCTTTTACTCATTTGATTATCTGCTTCACTTCATCTTCTGTGATGCGTGAATTGAATGAGACTGTCAGAGATATGAATGATTCTGCGATGTCATTGACATTCGCTTAAGAAGATGAGAAAAAGAACTTTTCTTGCAGTATCTCAATTTTTTTCTCGAACGTCGTTATCATATGATCGATGTTGCTTCGCTTCAGTGACGAAAACTGAGAAAGCTTTTTAGATAGCTGACTTTCGATTCTAGCTCATTTTGCAAAGCATCATATCAATTTGAGTGCTTTGCTCAGCTCATGCATTTGTGTTCTGAAGTGTGCGCATTTCGTTTGTTGAATGATCTTGTTTTTATGATCGTTGTGCTTCAGATATTCATTTCACGCTTCTAATGTGTCTTGCATTTTTTATATGATTCGCAGTCGTCTTGATTTCATTACTACTTCGAAGCAGCTTTGATTTCAAAAGTCTCTTACTTAATTTGATGACTTTGTCAAAAGAGTAGATTTCTCGATGATCTTCTGTAGTACTCTGATAATCTTGCACACTCTGTCATTCATCATAGTCTTGTCGTCTAGAGAGTGTTTCAAAGGTAAATGTATTTGCAGATAAGCACTCAATGCTTCTGTATTCATTTTCTTTCAAAGTTATCAAGTCGAGAATTGCACTGAGATTGTTTGTAGACATAGCTCTGTGATGATCAAAAGATGATTCAATCTTTGATGCAGATCAATTCGTATCTTGCACTTGCATGTTATGAACTGTATTTTCTCGCTGTTAAAGACTAGATTAATCGTCGTAAATTGATTGTGAGCTTCGCGAGTAATAGTGTCTGATTTCAGTAATAATTTCAGTCTTGTGTTTGTAATGATGTTTAGTAGAGTATCAGTCATCATATGACGAGTGAAGCATTTTCGTCTCTCTCAGTGAGAATGATGTAGATTGAAATCTTCTACAATCAGTTGTTTGCAGTCATTCTTGAGTAGTTCATTCAAACGAGAAATGATTGAAGATCTCTTTGTGAATGTAGTAAACAGTGAGCATGAGTTGTAAACGTTTAGAAGTCTTAATATCTGCATTTCATTATTTGTGTTGCGAGTTAATATTCTGATTAAGCAAATGTCTGACTCAGCTGTTTCTACTATTCATTGATCGAGTCTTAAATGTTTGTTAACGTATATGCATGTTCTTGATTGAGATGACGAGTTTTTCACTAGATGAAAGAAGTTGTGTGCTGAGCTAAATGATTGCAAGTCATTGTTGTTGCAATCTTGCTTCTGTATAGTTACTATGTTGAATTCGCGAACTTCTTTGTTAATTAGAAATGATTCTTGAATTCTTAATGATTTTCTGATGTTGTACTGTAGAATTCGTAGAAAAGACTGTTTTATCATAAAGTTATTCGTAGCTGTTGTTGATTCTGCAATGAGAAGACTCTTTATATGCTTTTGATCATCGATGATCTTTCTCACTTTCTGATTGAACGTTTCTGAATCTGCTCAAATGTTGTCTCATCTGAGTCATTACTTACGCAAGAGAAAAGATTGACTTGTCTCTTCTTGATCTCTACTATCTGTCAAGCTGATTCATCAGCGATTCAACTGCATGTTTTCAGCATGACTGTTGCTGAGCTCAAGAGATTCATTGAATCGAAAGAATTCATTGAATCTGAAAAGTTCATTGAATCTAAAGAGTTCAGAAACAGCAAGAAGAATGTGTAATTATATTTAAACGTTTCAGAGTATCTGGAAAATTTATTTCTATAGATTTCAAACGCTTGTTTCATTTGCTGTCATCACTTGAAACAGATGCATCTTCAGAGTTCATGATTTTCGTTGCAATTGACGCAACATCTTCTATTTGAAGACATCACACACTTTTTTATGTGATGCTTGTCTGCGCATTTTTCGCAGCGCTGATTCTTTCTGCAGATCTTAATCATGTGATCAAATTCGTGACATCTGAAGCATTGTGTGATGTGATAGTTCTTTTTGAATAGCTTGCATGCACATTCTTGATACAAGTTTAGCATGCTCATGTTCATTAGTTGATTTGTCATCGCTTCGATCGCGATCTTTATGATGAGCGACGAATGAGTCTTTTCGCTATCTGCTATCTTCTTGAGTCAGACTATTCTTAGAACTTTCAGATCTTCATGAAGTCTTGTGTTATCTTTTATCAATCTTTCAATGATTTTTTCTTGATTGCTCATGTTTATTGTAGTGCATACTTCATGTGTCAGCATTGCGAAGATTCAACGTGCTACGCGTGTCAAACTCGTGATTTCTTTTGCTTATGTTTGAGTCTTTTTCAGATTTGCTTAAGCATCTGAGCTAACTGCGTGAAGAAAAATGTCATTGCTGCTCAGCTTGCAAAGTGACACGATTAGATTTCTTTGATCTGTCGACATGTTTGCAATTCTCTGTAGAATCTGTTCGATTGACTTCTTCTGTATCTCTTTTATTTCTCTTCTGTTCATTATCTTAATCATGACTTCTCGTTTCTTGCAAAGCGACGACGAGTTGTTTCTGAAACGTTGCTCTCTCGTCGCTATTTCTTCTCTTGTCACGTTCGCTCATGACGTGATTTTCGTTGAAAGACGTGTGTTTTTCTGTGTATGCAACTGCTTGTTAAGCAGTTGAACTGATGTCTTCAGTTTCTGTACATTCTTCGCAATGAATGCATTCTGATTCGCGTGATGTTTTTCTTCTGAGTCGAGTTGAAGACGTCGAATCAGCTTCAATGCTATCTTTTTTCACGAATGATCTTTGCTCTTCTCTTTCTCTAACGTTGATATCTTTATTAGTAGATCAATAATGTTAGCAACGTTCTTTTTATCATCACGTGAGCATTTCGATCTTGCATCTCTGTTTTCTTGTGATGAATTGACATCGCTTGCAATCATCTTCAAATCAGCATTGCTACAATTCGTGCAATTCATCGTCGTTCAATCATCTTTTAGATTCACTTTGTCTTGTTTATAATGCTCTTTTTCAAAATTTATGATGCGTGCGTTGTGATTGTTTTTGATATAAACAAGAATGTAAACACGGAATTTAATCATAAAGTAATTTTATTTACAATAGTTACAAAAAAGAAGAAGTGAGTTGAAAATTCATTGAATGCATCATACAATTTGCAAAAAGTCAATTGAAAAGACTTTAATGAGCATTTGCAAAAGTCGAAAGATAAAATGATTGTCAAGATGCAAAGAATCATAAGCTTAGAAGCAAAAGTCATGTATTTGACTGAATACATTAAGAATACAGTGAAATTATTCGTATTTAAACAGCGAATATGCGCAAAATCAAAATTCTGATGAAACAATGAGCTCATCGAAATGCAAAAAACGTTGTTGTCAAAAAAGCGAATCTGAAAAAGATGCAGAAATGATGACGCATGAGCAAAGATAGTGCAAATGCGAAATTCGTATCATGATGCAATAAAGCTGATTAAAAATCAATTCTGAATCAATTTTTTAAACAACTTCGAAGAAAAAGAAGTGTTTCAAACATACAAGTTCACTAAATCACGTTTAATTAAAAATCTATCTTTGATACAAAACTTGCAAAAAGAATTGAAAATTGAATTCAATGAAAAGTGCAAGATATTTCTGAAAGCAATGTACTCATTATCTTCAAAAATTCAAATCAATGAAGAATTACTATTGAATGAAAGTGTAAAGTAATCAAGAGTTATCAAAAAGAAAATCAAGCACGCTATTAACTTCTTAATATTCAGAAAAGCACTTGAATCAGATGATATGTCATTCATAATCATACAGTAAGCGTACAAAAGCATATTGAAAATCTTCAATTTAGTATATTTAGATTTGATTGAAAATGACTATCATTCAAAGATATGATGCAAAGGCACGAGAATTATTCTGAAAAAATCAGATAAGTCAAATTATTCAATTTTGAAAATATACAGAATTATTATGCTGTCAAACTATTTAAACAAAGTAGCAGAAAAAATAATAGTAGTGCAACTGTTTTACACAGCTGAAATTAAATCAGTAATGAAACTCATCTGTATGCAATGCTGATTACAAATCTACTGTTTAGCTACAGTAAAGTCTAAAGATTATCAAAAGTTTGAATGACATTGAGACGTTGCATGATGATAAAGCGTTGTGCGTTGATTGCATGCAGAGTTTTCGCGATCGCGCAGACTTCAATAATCTCAATGTGCATGTTACAAGCAATCTGCATGCAGATGAGAAAGTCAAATAAAATACAGAACTATGAGAAAAATCGCTTATGAAAATCTTTTGATTCAGTATCTCATCATTGCAATGACAAGAATTGAGACAGAACATTCTTGCATTTGATTTGTTGAGAATGATTAGCAAAAAGAACTTAAATCATGAACATTCTTTAAATTTACATGCTAATTATGTATAAATCTTGTTAAAACTGTATGTCTGTTACTATGATACAAACAACTCACAAGATTCATTAAGTTTAACATGAGCAAACTTGAGAATCTCATTAATATTGTTTAATAAATGTTCAAATACAGACATTTTATATGTAAGTGATATGCTGATGAGAAGATTTCGTTAAAAGAAGAAAGATACAAGTGAATTAGTAAAGAATGATTGAACTACGCTATCTGATTAAAAATGTAGCATATAAACATTTTTGCAAAACATGATTAATCTGCATGAGAAAGATTTTTACAGATAACATGAAATAAATGAGTTGCACACTTTCAAGCGAAGTGAGTGTCTGCAAAGCATGATATACAATGATGATGACTGTTGATCTTAAGAATCTTATTTCTTCACTGAGTTTTGACTCTTGAATGTCTTAATAATAAAGTCAATTTCTAGTTGAAAACATCATTTATATAACTTGAAAGAACAACAGCATATGTCAATGTGATTAAAGAAGAAATTGATTGCAATACATATATGTATCACAGATGAAACATCTGCAATTCATGCTTAAGAAGTAAACTGTTGAAATCTGAGCAGTGAAAGATTTTATTTATCTTGAACTATGAATTTGTTGTAAGAAAACTCTTTAAGTAATCTCTTGAGTTTAAGAGAAAAATCAGCATAGAAATTATGTTCTATGTATGTTGCATGCAACGTATACAACATATTTTCAATAGATTGAAATTTCGTTGATGAAGATATGATTAAATCAAAAGTGCAAGAACTATGCAATTTAAATAGTTGAGTTATTGAAAAAACATTCTATCAGAAAAAGAATATTTATTATGTACTCATCTTAATACTCTATCAGATTGAATTTAGATCTGAATGCATCAAAATATTTGAACTGAAATGAGATAAAAACAAATGTATCTTGAAAAGCTAAGAAGTGCAAAGACAGACTCACGCAGATATATCAAATATTGAACAAAGTGCAAAAAACATTGAATTCAATAATAATAATAATAATAATAAATTCATACATTCTTGTGACATTGATTAAGTCGACTCATGAGAAACTTTATGCTATCTATATTGAGTGAACAAAACGCTCTGAGATAGAAAATCACTCGCTGTTTATACGACTGCTTCACGCAGTTGTAGACTGATCATGACAAGTTGAATCATCGAGATTGAGTCAAGTTCTTGACTCATCAAGACTTGATTTGAGTCAGAATTCTTGACTTGAGTATTTGAGTAAAGTTGAGATGTTCAACTCAAGTATTCAAGTTGAGTCAAAGAGTTGAAATCAAGTATTGACTTGAAATTTTCAACTCAACTCATCAAGACATGAAGATAAATAAATAGATATTCTATTATGACTTTCTATTATGACTCTCTATCATGACTTTCTATCAAATAGTCTTTATGTTTTTCTATCATAGCTTCTCTATCATAGCTTCTTTATCATAGCTTCTCTTCATGACTTTTCTTCATGACTTTTCTTCATGACTTCTCTTCATGACTTTCTATCATAGCTCTTTATCATAGCTTTCTATCAAATGATCTTCATGTTTTTCTTTATGTTTTTCTTTATGACTTTCTATCAAAAAGATAATGCAAAAAGATAATGCAAAGATGAAAAAATCGAAAAAATTTCTATATTTAACTCTCTTGACATCATATTTGATTGCTTGATGAATTGAGTTAAGTCAGCAAGTTTTGACTTGACTTGAGATCAATATTAAGTTAAATTGAAATGTTCAACTTGAGTATTTGAGTCGAGTCAAGATGTTCAACTTAAGTACTTGAGTTGAGTCAGAATGTAGATATGAAAACTCAACTTAATAATCAGTCTACGCAGTCAAAATTATCATTATGAGACTATGTATTAAATTAGTTCGCGTTGATTGCATGTTAAAGAATGAGTGACTTAGTCACTTTAAATTGCTTCAGAAGCTTCGTTTTCATCATCATTCTTGCAGCTGCTTTAAGACTCTTCGTGATAGCAACAATTATTTGATAATTTAAGAAATCAACGTTTTGTAACATTCTTGATCGCAGATGTAATCAGTTCAAACAATGCATGAATACATGTTTCATCATTTGATGATTTCAGTCACAGTTGCATTGCATGCTATCTGCGTCTGAAACATTTGTGAAGTGCAAATAAACATTCAAACTTATGCATTCAATTCTGATGTGAATGATGAAAGTATTTTCAACTTTCTGAAAATTATTTTGCATCTTTATCATCTTGTTGAACAGATGTAATCTTTGTGTCAAGATGATGTAAACAACTACGATGCATTTTCTATATTTTTTTCATCATTGCTTTCACTGACTTCTGTAATACTGCGCTATTGCAATGCTGTCACTAGTTGAATTTATTGCAGCGAAAGTTAATCATCTGCATCTTAACTGTATTTTCACATCTTCTTGAATTAAGTTGTTCAGAAGCATCACTTTCTTGAAAATAAAAGAGCGAGAGATGATGCAATTGACATTCATCAAATGAGTGTGTATCAGTTTGCATGTTTATCTGATTTTCTGTATATAATCATTGATTCAACTGTGTAATGTGATCTTGTCTTGCAGCATGTTCAGATGAACATGCAGCGAGTTTATGTACATTTCTGCTTTCAAAGTCTTGATGCTTACTCTTTTGAATGCTTCTGCAACGTGATGCAGAGTCTGATTCTGTAATGTTTCAAGTTTGCATTCTTTATCTGACAGCTTTTTCTCTTTTTCTTGCTGATGTCAAACTGATGTCTCAAATGCAATTTCTGATCTTACTACTGCTGAGTATATTTATCTTGCTTTTGTGAAGATTATCTCTCATGTAAAGACTTCAAGTTGACTAAGTGCTAGCATTCATGTGACGTGATTCACTTTGATTTGATGAAGATGCACGTCTCATTGCAATTTCATGTTCAGTTGTACTTTTAGAACTTGCACATCTGATTTTGACTTAATAATTGAACTTTCTATTTATATATTAATCATTATGTCAAATCTTTTTAATTTTCTGATGAAGTGCGTAAGTTTATACTTTTCTGATGCAAATGTTACATCACGAGTGCAAACTCATTTAATGCAAACATCATGCACTTTGCTCAATGTTTTGCAGATTTCTTCAATAAATTTATTGTATGTTAGAATGTTAATGTCATTTACAAAGTTGAGCACTTCAATCTTAATTTTTAATGCTTTGCATTTCTCAATCAGACTTGCGTTGAAGAATAGAAAGAGAATTGATGAAATGAGAAATCTCTGCAATATGTTTGCATTTATCTCACGCATGTCACTCGTTTACTCATTGAATCTTAGCAATGTTTCTTGATTCTCAAGAAAGCTGCATGCTCATTTGACTATGTAGTCTGAAGTTCTTTTTATTTTCAGAGTATGCAGAAGTCTGACATGCAAGACTTAATTAAACATTTCAACAACATTTAAACTTAGCATAAAAGTTACATATTTGATTTTGCAGCTTCATATCATGTGAACTTGATCTATTAGTAGATTTAATGTCGAGATCACAAATCACTTGCAACTCACTCTTATTTAAGCATCAGATAGCATGTGATGAGTCTCAGTTATATCACTCAATCTTTTAATCATGATCAACTTTAAAGCTTTGTTCATGATGTCAAGTAAAGCAATAAGTTGATATGTTTTTGAATCAATATAATTGCTCTTCTTCAATTTGTGTAATACTATCGTTTAAGTCTTTTTAAACTGCTTAGAATGATATCTGTGTATTACACATGCATTGAATAAACTTATCAGTATTGAAATCAGTTTTGCAAGATTTATCTGCAGCACTTTGTTTAAAATGTCTGAAATATTTGATGCTTTGTCTGCTTTTATTCTTTTGACTGTCTGTCTCACTTCATCTTCTGAAATGTGTAAGTCAAATGATACTGTCAAGAATATAAATGTGTTCATGATGTTGTTAATGTCTGTCTGAGAGAGTGAGAGAAAGAATTTTTCTTGCAATATCTCAATTTTTTTCTTGAATGTCATTGTCATTTGTTCAATGTCACTTCACTTCAGTGACAAAAACTGAGAAAGTTTTTTAGATAGCTGACTTTCGATTCTGACTCATTTTGCGAAGCATCATATTAACTTAAGTGCATCACTCAGCTCATGCATTTGTGATCTGAAATGTGCGCGCTTTGCTTGTTGAATGATCTTGTTTTTATGATCATTATATTTCAGATATTCATTTTACGCATCTAATGTGCTCTGTATTTTTCATATAATTTGCAGTTGTCTTGATTTTATTACTATCTCTGAGCAGTTTGAATTTCAGAAGTTCTTTGCTTAACTTGATGACTTTGTCAAGAAAGTAAATTTCTCAATGATCTTTTGTAGCATCTTGATTACTTTGCACATTCTTTCATTCATCATTGTCTTGCTGTTCAAAGAATGATTTGACGAAAGATGCATATGCAAATACGCGCTCAATGTTTCTGTGTTCATTTTCTTTCATAATTATTGAGTTGAAGACTGTACTGAAGTTGTTTGTAGACAAAGTTCTGTGACAATTGAAAGATGATTCAATTCTTGATGCAGATTAATGCATATCTTGCACTTGCGTGTCATGAACTGTATTTTCTCGCTGCTAAAGACTAGATTAATAGTTGTAAACTGATTATGAGTTTTGCAAGTAATAATGTCTGATTTCAGCAATAATTTCAGCTTAATGTTAATAACGATGTCAAGTAAACTGTTGATTGCTGTATGTTGAGTGAAGCATCTTCATTTCTTTCAGTGAGAATGATGTAAATTAAAATCTTTCATGATCAGTTGTTTGCAGTCGTTTTTGAATAGCTCGCTCAAGCGAGAAATGATTAAAGATTTCTCTGTAGATGTAAAGAACAGTGAACACAGATTGTAAATGTTTATAAGTTGCAACGTCTGCATTTCATTATCTGTGTTACAAGTTAATATTCTGATTAAGCAGATGTCTGACTCAGCTGTTTCTATCACTCATTGATTGAGTTTTAAGCATTTGTTCACATATATGCAAGTTCTTAACTGTGATGATGTGTTTTTCACTAGATAAAAGAAGTTGTGAACTGAGTTAAATAATTGCATATCATTAATGTTGCAACTCTGCTTCTGTATGACTACAATGTCAAAATCACGAACTTCTCTGTCAATTAAAAATGATTTCTGAATTTTCAATAATTTTCTGATGTTATACTGCAGTATTTGTAGAAAAGATTGTTTCATCATAAAGTTATTTGTAGCTGTTGTTGACTTTGCAAAGAGAAAACTCTTTGAATACTTTCAATCATTGAAAGTCTGTTTTGTCTTCTGATTAGTCGTTTCTGACTCTGCTTGAGTGACGTCTCATTTAAGTCATTACTCATGCAAGAGAAATAATCAACGCGTCTCTTCTTGACTTCTATTATCTTTCATGTTGATTTATGAGCGACTAGACTGCGTGTTTTCAGCACAACTGTTGTTGAGCTTGACGAGTTCGCTGAACTGAGAGAGTTCGTGAATCTTGAAGAATTCATTGAATTCAAAGAGTTCATTGAATCTGCAGAGCTTAAAGACAGCGAAAAGCTTAAAAATTGCAAGAACGTGCAATTGTATTTAGATGCTTCTAAATATCTGAACAATCTGTTTTTATAAATTTTGAACACTTGTTTCATCTGCTGTTGTCATTTGAAACAGATGTGTTTTCAGAGTTCGTGATTTTCGTTGCAGTTAATGCAACATTTTCTATTCAAAAACATCATGCATCTTTTGATATGATGTTTGTTTGCGCACTTGATGCAACGTTAATTCTTTTTGCAGAATTTGATCATGTGATCAAATTCTTGACATCTGAAGCACTGTGTGATGCAACAGTTCTTTTTGAACAGCTTACATATGCATTCATGATATGCATTTAACATACTTACGTTCATCAGTTGATTCATCATCGCTTTGATTACTATCTTCACAATGAGTAATGAATGAGTCTTTTCGCTCTTTGCTACTTTCTTGAGTCAGACTATTCTTAGAATCTTCAGATTCTCATGAAGTCTTGCATTATTCTTTATCAATCTTTTAATAACTTTCTTCTGATTGTTCATGTCAATTGTAGTGTGCATCTCATATGTCAGCACTGCAAAGATTTGTCGCAATATGCACGTCAAGTTCGCAATTTCTTTTGCTCATTCTTGAGTCTTTTTCAGATTTGCTTGTGCATCTGAACTGACTGCGTGAAGAAAGATGTCTTTGCTACTCAGCTTGCAAAGAGACATGATCAAATTTTGTTGATTCATTGACACGTCTGCTATTCTTTGAAGAATCTGCTTGATGATCTTTTTCTGCATCTTCTTTACTTCTTCTTTGTCTGCTATCTTTATTATGACTTCACGTTTCTTGCAAAGTGACGATGATTTCTCTCTGAAACGTTGTTTTCTCATTGATAATTCTTCTCTTGTTATGTTTGCTCATGACATGATTTTCAATGAAAGACGCGTATTTCTCTGCATTTGTAACTGCTTGCTTAGCAGTTGAACTGATGTCTTCAGTTTCTGTACATTCTTTGCGATGAACATGTCTTGAGTTGCATGATGTTTTTCTTCTGATTCGAGTCGAAGACGACGCATCAGCTTCAATACTATTTCTTTTCACGAGTGATTTTTGCTCATCTCTTTCTCTAACATTGATGTCTTTATTAGTAAATAGATAATGTTAGCTATCTTCTCTTCATTATTGCGTGAGTGTTATGATCTCGCGTCACTGTTTTCTTGCAATATGTCAACATTGCTTGCAATCTTCTTTGAACTTGCATTGCTGCAATTCGTGCAATTCATCATCGTTTAATCATTCTTTAGATTCACTCTGTCTTGTATGTAATGCTCTTTTTCAAATTTGTTGTGCGTGTGTTGTGATTGTTTTTTTTACCATTCAAGAAATAATTTGAAAAATGAAAATATTGAATTCAATAAAAGAAATCGAAATTTCTCACTTCAAGAAATCGTGAGAACAAGAAATCAAACATTTAGCAAAACTTCAAATCGAATTTGCAAAAGATGAAACTTGCAATATGATTAATACATACTATAGAGAATTAGAAAGAATTATCAAAAAGGCGAAAAACATAGTGATGTACACAGATGCATCGTAAATTCGAAAAAAGATAGTAGAAGTTGAAACAGAAATCAAAACAACAGTAATATTTACACATGAATTTGTTAAATGCAGCAAAGCAACAAGCATTTCAGGCAAAATCATCATAACGAAAGCGAAACTGCAAGCTATTAGCGATGCAATCGCAATGTGCAGCGAAAAAGCGTTCAAAAACAGCGAAATTTGAGTGTACATGAACAGTCAAATGACTTTGCAAAGACTAAACGCAAAGAGTAACGTCAATGCAAGATTATTCAATGACATACGACAAAATTTGATCAATTTACGTCAGAAACAGTGTCAAATTTGCATACAGTGAATATCAAGTTGCAAGAGCATTATTGAGAATGAAAAAGCAGATCAGTTGATCAAAATTGCTGCTTAAGAAGTATTAATTATTAACAACATGAAAGCAATCATCATAAGCTTTGTCAAAAAGCAAATTTGCAAAAAGATGAAATTACAATGATTAGAGATCTGAAAAAGCAGTATCAAAAAGAAAAATCAGTATCAAAAGAACATATTGAATGTGAATTTAAGTCATAAATCACTAAAAAAGCTGACAAAAATGAATAAATTAACGTTCTCAATCTTTATTCAGCTGAAAATGAAACATGACTATTTCAAGAGTTACTTGCATCGATTATCAGAGAATAATTCAAATATGCAATGCACGACAAACGTTGAAGCATTACTACTGAATTACAACTCAGCTTTTGCACATATATATATTGATGCAATGCAGTAAATCGATTGATTTTTCGATTTTCTGATCGATTTACATGCGTTGCAAATACATACATGGCAAAGACACGACACAGTCTTTGCTTATATACACAGAACGACAGCAACGTCTTTGCGCACGCGCTGCAACTAATATATAACATTCACACAGTCACTGCGAAGGCACGACTCAGCTTTTGTGTATCTACATGCTCATGTGATGCAGTAAATCAATCGATTTTTCGCATTATCAGATCAATTTACATGCATCGCAATCACATACACTGCAAAGACATGACACAGTCTTTGCTTATATACACAGAATGACAGCAACGTCTTTGCGCATGCGCTGCAACTCATATACATCACACACACACATATTGCGAAGGCACGATTCAGCTTTTGTGCATCTACACGCTTGCATGATGCAGTAAATCGATCGATTTTTCGCTTTATCAGATCGATTTACATGCATCGCAATCACATACACTGCAAAAACATGACACAATGTTTGCTCATATATACAGAATGACAGCAACGTCTTTGCGCACACGCTGCAAATCATATACATTACACATACATACATTGCAAAGACACGACTCAGCTTTTATGCATTTACACGTCTGTGTGATGCAGTAAATCGATCGATTTTTTGCTTTTTCAGATTGATTTACATGCATTGCAATCACATACATTGCAAAAAGATGACACAGTTTTTGCTCATATATACAGAACGACAGCAACGTCTTTGCGCACGCGCTGCAACTAATATATGACATTCACACAGTCACTGCGAAGGCACGACTCAGCTTTTGTGTATCTACATGCTCATGTGATGCAGTAAATCAATCGATTTTTCGCATTATCAGATCAATTTACATGCATCGCAATCACATACACTGCAAAGACATGACACAGTCTTTGCTTATATACACAGAATGACAGCAACGTCTTTGCGCATGCGCTGCAACTCATATACATCACACACACACATATTGCGAAGGCACGACTCAGCTTTTGCGTATCTACATGCTCATGTGATGCAGTAAATCAATCAATTTTTCGCTTTATCAAATCGATTTACATGCATCGCAATCACATACACTGCGAAGACATGACACAGTCTTTGCTCATATACACAGAGATTAACAACGAGATTTATCTGTACGAGATGCTGACTACGAATCTTCTGCAAGCTATGCTTGTCAGAAGAGCTGAACAATCTCATCAACATCAATAAAGCAGTAACAGCGCTGTATTCATGCGTTGAGCTCACACACAGTCAAAAAGCAAGACAATAACAATGCAGTCATTGACACGTTGAAGCTTGCACATACACAGAAGAACAGCAACGTCTTTGCATACATGCTGCAACTCATATACGACATATACATATATACTGCGAAGGCACGACTCAGCTTTTGCACATCTACATGCTTGCATGATGCAGTAAATCAATCGATTTTTCGATTTATCAGATCGATTTACATGCATTGCAATCACATACACTGCAAAGACACGACACAGTCTTTGCTCATATACACAGAATGACAGCAACATCTTTGCGCACATGCTGCAATTAATATACAACATTTACACAGTTATTGCAAAGAATAATCATTTGATTGAGTGTTGTCTTGTGACTTTCAAAGTGTATTAATTCAGATTTTAAGTCATTGAATTGCATTACATTTTTCTTTGCTCATGTAAAAGCGATTTTTGCTGCATTTTTCAGCA
>JAABUR0100002179.1_pt1 | contig 31142 bp, 31 predicted proteins | sample 5560091 | NCBI WGS metagenome assembly JAABUR01 (sample SAMN10711879, study PRJNA513375) | rock metagenome | isolation source: Antarctica rocks | place: Antarctica: Victoria Land, University Valley sud
AAACTGATGAGCTCTGCAGCGAATATAGGCAAGCTATGAACGAAAACAAGCTCAAATTCCATACCACTAAATTGGAAGACTGCGAAATCATTGACGGCGTCCTATTTAGGAAAGGCTTACTGTGAATTCCCGAGAATATGCATACGGAACTGCTGCAGGAAATTCATGATCAGCCCTCAATCTCTCACCCCGGCAATAGACGAACTATCGATCTAATTCAACGATTCTACTATTGGCCAGGTCATCGAGCCACAGTCAGACAGTACATTCGGAACTGCCATGCCTGTCAGCGAAGCAAAGCCCCTAGGGATAACACCAATGGACTTCACCATCCCCTACCCATTCCACAAGAACGCTGGAAAGATATAGCTATGAACTTCATTACTGGGCTACCCCTATCAGAAGACTATAACGCCATTTGCACAATCATATGTCGTCTCACCAAAGAACGTCACTATGTTCCCTGTCATTGGGGAGACGGTGGCACCTCAGCCGAAGAAACGGTTTGGATCATGCTATGGAACGTCTATCGACTGCATGGCCTACCCAGTTCTATTGTTTCGGACAGAGGCTCCCAATTCATATCGACTATGTGGAAGAGCCTTTGCAGGCGACTGAGAATCACAGCTAGTCTATTCACAGCCTACCATCCTGAGACCGACGGTCAATCGGAACGAGCCAATCAAGACGTTGAACGCGGACTTAGAACCTACTGCAATTACATGCAGGACGACTGGGCCAAATGGATACCTATGGTGGAATTCAGCGACAATTCCAATACCTCCTCGGCCACTTCAATGACCCCCTTCTACTTCAATAAAGGATTTCACCCCCGAATGAGTTTCGATCCAGATACGACTGACTACGAAACAACTCGTGAACGACTTGAAGCTAGGAAAGCAGACGATATTGCCATCCGAATGGAAGAGCTACTGAGCTTCGGCCGTCAACAATTGGAAAAGACGAAGCTGGCCACCGAAGTTCAGGTCAATAAACATAGACGGGACGTCACCTATGAAGTAGGTGACTGGGTTTGGCTATCTTCCAGAAACGTCAAGACAACGAGGCCCTGCAAAGATTTGGAAGACAAACAGCTGGGCCCCTATCAAATCACTGCGAAAGTGGGTACCTCCTATCACCTTCGCCTACCAGTCAGCATGAAGCATCTGCATCCGGTGTTCAGCCCGAAGCTACTGCGGCCGTATTCAGAAGACCCCCTACCAGGACAGCATTCAGAACCACCCAGGCCAATCACTATCGAAGACGATGAACACTGGAAGGTAGACGATATATTGGACTCCAGACGCTATCGAGGCCGAATACAGTACAAAGTCAAATGAACAGACCTAGATAGAGACGACGAATGGTACTATGCCGATAAAGGGGAATTCGATGGCTCAGAGGAAGTTTTGGACGAATTCCATAAGCTATATCCAAACAAACCGCGCTAAATATCGGAATAACTATCAAGCAAAAGCGAGCAAAGGAACTACATTCATGCGGACATGAATTTTCGAAGGGGGGGGTAATGTTACGAGCGTACCAAGGCTGAACAAGGCTGAAGCCCTAATCAATTCGCAGTGAACGCTAGCGAGTTCCCTGCGTAATGATTAGGGCTAACCAGCGAGCTAGCCAGATATGGCCCAGATATGGCCCAGATATGGCCCAACACTCTTTTCCTTCCCCAACACCCCTTTTCTTTCACCAACACCTTGTTCACCTACATCACATTCTTCCCGTGTCACAAACACATTTCTTTCGAGCCTAGCGCAGTCTCTGAACATTACATAAATAGAAGCTCTTGTATCAACCTTCTTCTGTATTCTTAATATTCAGTTATAGCTACCTCTAAAGATCAAGCACTATTCAACCCTGACTTCCGCTGGTTGACTCACCTAGGCACGATTCTGACAGTACGCAAAGTTCACTCGATTACAAGAATCATGATAAAGAATCTTCGTGAATTACTCAAGAATTAAATCAATTGATAGATTCAATGATAAAGAATCTTCGTTGTTTGCTAAAGAATCAATTAAATCAACAAACAAATCTTATCTTCTTTGTTGAAGATTAAACATCACTCTATACATCTTTCTTCTTCAATCATTGAGCATCATCACTCGTTCAATCTTTCTTTTTCAAACAAATCTCATCATGTCTAGTCATTCATTTACTGAAGAGCATTTCAAAGAATTTCGAAATCGTTTCTCTCAGATCTCTGATGCTGATTCATTGAAATCACGAACGAAATCATCAAGTGCTGCATCATTCATTCATGAAGATGACGCATCATTCATTGAAATGATGATACTCTTCGTGTTCTACGAAATTTGAAAGACTCAAAGTCTAGTTCTTAATGAAGAAACAAATCAACTCTACAAGTTAAATAAACAACAAGAAGATGAAATCAAAGAGTTGAAGACTAAACTTTAAGCTAAAGAAAACACTTTTTCTGATTTCATCTACTTTAAGTGTTCTAGATTTCAAAAAATATCTGATTCTTCGCTGTTTACTGATGAAAAGAACTCTACTTGAAAGAACTGATACGGAAAAATTCAGAATAAACTAGAAATCAATGTTGATCTCTTTTTTAATGAAAGAGTCAAATTGAGCTATGTACATTCTAGATTATTTAATGACACAGTTGAAATCACTCAAGCTAGACATGAACGAGACTGTGTCAATCTTTATAAAATCGTCGACAATCTTTTGAAAGAGCTAACTTAGTTGTTCAATGACTCGAATAAAGAAGTCAACTTTTATAAAGAATACTACAACTTGATTCAAGAATTCAAGAAATTCAATGAATTTTATACTCAGTTTCAACGTTTATCTTTCTATCTAAACTATTACGAGAAGCAACTGATCGTTGATTTGAAAGATAAAATTTATTCTCGTCTTTGATTCATTTGAATAAATCAACTAGTTCAATCTGATTTTCTAAAAGAAATTCGTTTCTATCTGATTCATTTAAATAATGATCAGCGAGTCATTCAAAAGATCAAGAACAAGATCAAACATGTTAATGATCTTTCTAAGACTATCTTTCATAAAGTGATTATTGTCACTCAGTCAGTTGATCATTCAAAGTCTGATCAGCTAAAGTCGCGCGACGCGATTTTAACTAACGTCAAAGAAGCAAACATTCTAGTTGAAAGCTGTTTTATATATCATAAATCAGATCATAGCTTTAAATAATGTCTTGATCAATCTACTAGAATTAATGCAGTGAACAAGAAATATGATCGCTTCGATTTCAATTCAAATTTCGATTCAAAAAAACTAATCATCTCTTTAAAAGTTATTGAAGAAATAGAGATTATATCTTTGTGCAAACTAGATGAAATTCTATTGAAAGAGAATTACTTTGAAAAGTCGTTTCTAATTAACATTCATCTTATCTCTCAGAATCAATCTTTCAGTCTTCGTTCTTTAATAAACAGTGATTCAGTCGTTTACATGATCATATATTTTAATCTAGTCAATAAAGTATGCAAGAAACTGAGAATTTAATCTATATCATTGACAAAAAAGAAGCTAATAAGAGATTATGATGAGAAGATATCTAAGAAAATCATCATTCATAAAATTCTACTCAATCTCATCATCGAAAGTTATAAGAAATTGACTGTATCAATGTTGATAGCTGATATTGATCATCATGAAGTTATATTGAGTAAGTTTTGAATGAACAAAAACGAAATATTACTGAATATGCAAAATGACGTCATTGTTTTTTTGAATCAATTGAATACTTCTATTTCAATTTTTTTGATCTCGCTCAATTCAAAGCACTCAAGTTGATCGCGATCAACTTCGCTCTCTTCAATCACTCAGACTAAGATCTTTATGATGCTCAAACAACTTGTTTCAATCACTGCTTAGAAAGAGTCATTCTCGATTTGAAACATAAACGCAACTTCATTCAAAACATTGTTGAATTATTCAAAGAAGAACAAGATCAAAGTTTTTGCTCTATTCATGATGAACATTAATAGAAAAATCGTGTACAATACTCAGTGCAATTTGAACGTTCTAAACATCTTTTTAATCAATAAAAGAACTCAGAATTTGAAAGATATTAAAGCGAAGCTGTCATCAAAATATCATGAGTTTCTAGATGTTTTTGATTGAGTTCAATCAAATAAACTATTCTTTCATTGCTTCTATGATCATAAAATTGAACTCATCAGTGATTTAATGCTCTTTTGCTGTCGAGTCTATCAAATGTCTTCTGTCAAACTTCTGAAAGTAAAGAAGTACTTAAACGAGAATCTGTTGAAGAAATTTATCACTTCTAGTCAGACTTTCTATTTCTTCTCTGTTCTATTCGCTCTTAAAGCAAATGAAGATCTTCGATTCTGCGTGAACTATCAAAAGCTAAATGTCATTTTCAAAAGAAATAAATATTCTCTATCGCTGATAAACAAGATCATTGATAAAATGATGAGTTGCAAGCATCTGACTAGATTGAACATCATATCAGCGTTCAACAAACTATGAATGCATCTTAATAATGAGAATTACATCACTTTTATCACTGCTTTAAAAGCATATAAATACAAGATGTTATCATTCAAACTGACTAATGAATCAATCTTCTTTCAGCAATATATAAATGACATTTTATGAAACTTTCTGAATGACTTTTGTCAAGTCTATCTAGATGACATTCTCATTTATAGCAAAATGAGAAAGAAACATAGAGATTACGTCAAACTAGTATTGAGTCAACTACGTGAAGCTGAACTGCAGATGAATATTTGAAAGTGCGAATTCAATGTAGAAGAGACTGTCTTTCTAAAAGTCATTGTATCAGAACTAGATCTTCGTATGAACTTCAGCAAAGTGACAGTCATAGTCAGCTGAATCACTTCAATCAATCTAAAAGAAATTCAGAGCTTCGTAAGATTTGTTAACTTCTATCATTGTTTCATTAAGAACTTCTTGAAGCTAGTTAAATCATTCATTCAGCTGACTAGAAAGAATATATCTTTTGTTTGAAACAAGATTTGTGCTCAAGCTTTTGACAATTTAAAGAAACATGTCAGCTCAGTCTCAGTATTTCATCACTTTGATCTCAAACGACAAGCTATTCTGAAGATCAATGCTTCAAACTATGTAAAAGATGAAATACTATCTCAATATAATGACGAGAAAGTTCTTTATTCAATGACTTTCTACAGCAAAAGCATGATTCTCGCTGAAATCAATTATCACATTTATGACAAGAAATTGCTAGTCATTATTTGATGCTTTGAACACTGACAATTCAAGCTGAAATGCACTGAACTACTCATTCAAATGTTCATTGATCATTAGACTTTGAAGATTTTCATGAAAAATAAACAGTTGAGTCGATGACAAGTCAACTATCTGAACATTCTATTGAAGTTCAACTTTCAAATCATCTTTAGATCAGGCAAAATGAACATTAAGATTAATGCTCTAATCAGAATGCTTCTAGCGAACGTCTTTGAATCAGCTTAACATCTTGAAGATCATTTTCAGACTATTCTGACTCTTGATAAAGTTGATGTTCTATTTATTGAATCAAAAGCAAATTTCTATCAATAAGTATGTATGATCAATCAACTTGATGAGTTCTGCAGCGAATATAAACAAGCTATGAACGAAAACAAGCTCAAATTTCATATCACTAAATTGAAAGACTGTGAAATCATTGACGATGCTTTATTTAGAAAAGATCTACTGTGAATTTCTGAGAATATGCACACGAAATTACTACAAGAAGTGCATGATCAATCTTCAATCTCTTATTGCAACAATAAATAAATCATTGATCTAGTTCAGCGTTTCTACTATTGATCAGATCATTAAGCTACTATTTGATGATACATTCAAAACTATCATGCTTGTCAGCAAAGCAAAGTTTCTAGAGATAGCATCAATGAACTTCATCATTCTCTTTCGATTTCACAGAAACGCTGAAAAGATATAGTTATGAACTTCATCACTGAACTATTTCTGTCAGAAGACTATAACGTCATTTGCACAATCATATGTCGTTTCATCAAAGAACGTCACTATGTTTTCTGTCATTGAGAAGATGATGACATCTCAGTCAAAGAAACAGTTTGAATCATGCTATGAAACATTTATTGACTGCATGATCTACTCAGTTCTATTGTTTTGAACAGAGACTCTCAATTCATATTGACTATGTGAAAAAGTCTTTGCAAGCGACTGAGAATCACAGCTAGTTTATTCACAGTCTATCATTCGAAGATCAACGATCAGACGAAACAAGTCAATCAAGACGTTGAACGCGAACTTAGAATCTACTGCAATTACATGCAGAATGATTGAATCAAATGAATATCTATAATAAAATTTAGCGACAATTTCAATATCTTCTTAATCACTTCAATGACTCTCTTCTACTTCAATAAAGATTTTTATTCTCGAATGAGTTTCAATTTAAATACAACTGACTATGAAACAACTCATGAACGACTTGAAGCTAGAAAAGCAGATGATATTGTCATTTGAATAAAAGAGTTACTGAGCTTCGATTATTAACAATCAAAAAAGACGAAGCTGATCATTGAAGTTCAGATCAATAAACATAGACGAAATGTCATCTGTGAAGTAAATGATTGAGTTTGACTATCTTTCAGAAACGTCAAGACAACGAGACTCTGCAAAGATTTGAAAGACAAACAGCTGAGTCTTTATCAAATCACTGCGAAAGTGAGTATCTTCTATCATTTTCATCTATCAGTCAGCATGAAGCATCTGCATTCAATGTTCAGCTCGAAGCTACTGCAATCATATTCAGAAGATTTTCTATCAGAACAGCATTCAGAATTATTCAGATCAATCACTATTGAAGACGATGAACATTAAGAAATAGACGATATATTGAACATCAGATGCTATCAAGATCAAATACAGTACAAAGTCAAATGAACAGATCTAGATAGAAACGACGAATGATACTACGTTGATAAAGAAAAATTCAATGACTCAGAGAAAGTTTTAAATGAATTTCATAAGCTATATTCAAACAAACCGCGCTAAATATCGGAATAACTATCAACAAAAGCGAGCAAAGAAACTACACTCATGCGAACATGAATTTTCGAAAAAGAGATAATGTTACGAGCGTATCAAGACTGAAGCTCTAATCAATTTGCAATGAACGCTAGCGAGTTCTCTGCGTAATAATTAAAGCTAGTCAACAATCTAGCCGAAATTTGACTCAGATATGACTCAACTTCTTTTTCTTTCTCAACATTCTTTTCTTTCAACAACATCTTGTTCATTTACATCATATTCTTCTCATGTCACAAACACATTTCTTTCAAATCTAGCGCAGTCTTTGAACATTACATAAATAGAAGCTTTTGTATCAATCTTCTTCTGTATTCTTAATATTCAGTTATAACTATCTTTAAAGATCAAGCAATATTAATTCTGACCTTCATTAATTGTATCATTTAGACATGATTCTGACAGAAGATGATCAGAAATCTTACTCAGATCTGACTCAAATCTTGCTCAGATCTGACTCAGAATCTGACTCAGATTCGAAATTCAAATTGAAAGCTAATCAAAATTTGATTGAAGAGATGATTTCTATTCAGAATCAGATTATAGTTGAAAATTGAACGAATCAACTGTGCTTTGATATTCAAATAGTCATGAAACAGAATAGAAGAACTTGTCAAAATATTAATCTAGACAATTGCAAAGTACTTAATGAAGTACTCTGAAAAGATGATAGACTATGAGTTTTTCAGTCAATGATCATTTAATTGATAAGAAAAGCATATGATCTTTTGATCAATAATTATTCTGACATGAATCGAACGTTAAATCTGCTGAGATGATCATATTGCTGATCGAAGATGAGAACAACGATCAAGCGCTACATTTGAAACTGTTACGTTTGTCGTAGATCAAAAGCATCGAAAGATCGAATCAATGAACTGCTGAAGTCATTGCTCATACTTGAGCAGTGATGACAAAACATATCATTAAACTTCATTATCAATCTATCAGAAAGTGATGAAAACAACGTGATTCTGACAGTCATAGATCAATTGTTTAAGAAACGACATTATATATCATGTTAATCAGATAATGAAGAAATCTTTGCAGAATAAACAGTCAAGCTACTATTGATATAAGTCTTCAGAACTCATGAACTATCAAGATCAATAATGTTTAATTGTGATTCACAATTCATATTGATTGTCTGAAAGTCTTTATGCTTGAGACTCAACATCAAGATGAAACTATTCACAGACTATTATTCGCAAATCAATGATCAAACAGAAAGAGTGAATCAGAATGTGAAATGATATCTACGAAGTTACTGCTTGTACATGCAAGATGATTAATTTATCTGACTATTTATGACTGAATTTGTCGATAACAATGCTATTTTATCATCAATTGAACAGTCAACGTTCTTTCTGAATAAAGACTTTCACTCTCGTATGAGCTTTGATTTGAATTCAACTGAATATGAAATCACTCAAGCTAAAATCGAAGTGAGTAAAGCGAAGAATATATTTGAACACATGAAATGATTATTAGCATTGATCAAGCAAGCATTAGTAAGAGTCAGAGTCACAATGAAGAAACAGATTAATAAGCATTGAAAAGAAATGATTTACAAGATAAATGACATGATGTTTCTGAACTCAAGAAACATCATGATCTCAAGATCATTAAAGAAACTAGACAATAAGATGCTAAAACTCTTCAAGATTCTGATTGAGATTGAACATGCATATCAATTGAAACTGTTGTTAACTATGAAGATTCATTCGAAGTTTACATTAAATCTGCTGCAACTAGATTCAAAAGATGCTCTGAAAGAATAATGAAATGAGTTGTCTGATTTTATAGTGATTGAAGATGAAGATGAATGAAAAGTGAAGAACATACTGAATTTCAGACACTACAAATGAGATAAACGACTACAGTATCATGTTAATTAAAAAGAATACAACGTTGATTATATTGATACAACGTCGATGAAAGTGAATTCAAAGAATGTTCAAAGATCATAAATGACTTTCATGAATGATATTTGAACAAGTCAAGATAAAAATCAACTTAAGAAATGTTGATTGAACGACAGCAATGAGAACATTGCTAGATGAAGAGAAGAGTAATGTTGCAAGCGTGCACTTTAAGTTAGTTTAACATAAATCATGTCAGACTATCATAAACTAGTATAGAGCTGATGTTGACACGCTAGCGATCTAGCGTGCCTTCGTGAGTAAAATTCATAACGTGTTGCATCTTCTTTCTTCTTCAGCTTTGAACTTCTAGTTAGAATACACTCATATGATTCACTTTATGCAAACTTATAACAGATCTCATATTTAGTTGAATTTGAATCAAAGCTCATATGAGAGTGAAAGTTCTTATTCAGAAAGAATGCTGATTGTTCAATTGATGACAAAATAGCATTGTTATTGATGAATTCAGTCATAGATAGTTAGATAAATCAGTCATCTTGCATGTACAAGCAATAGCTTCGTAGATATCATTCTACATTCTGATTCACTCTTTTCATTTAATCATTGATTTGTGAGTGATAGTTGATGAATAGTTTCATCTTAATGTTGAGTCTCAGACATAGAGACTTTCAGACAATCAATATGAATTGCAAACTTCTATCAAACATTATTGATCTTGATAATTCATGAGTTCTGAAGACTCATATCAGCAGCAGCTTGATTGTTTGTTCAGCGAAAGTCTCTTTGTCATTTGATCAACAGAATATATAGTAATGTTCTTTAGACAATCGATCTATCACTGTCAGAATCGCGTTGCTTTCATCACTTTTCAATAAATTGATAATGAAATTCAATGATATGTCTTGTCATCGTTGTTTAAATATAAACAATAACTTCAGTAGTTCATTGATTTGATCTCTTGATGCTTTTGATTTACGACAAACGTAACAGTTTTGAATGTAGTGTTTGATTGTCATTCTCATCTTCAATCAGCAATATAATTATCTTAACAAGTTTAACGTTTGATTCATGTCAGAATGATTACTGATCAAAAGATCATGTGCTTCTTTTATCAATTGAATGATTATTGACTGAGAAACTCACAGTCTATCATTCTTTCAGAGTACTTCATTCAGTACTTTGCAATTGTTTAGATTCATATCTTGATAAGTTCTTCTGTTCTGTTCTATGATTGTTTGAATATTAATACATTGTTGATTCGTTTAATTTTCAACTATAATCTGATTCTGAATAGAAATCATCTCTTCAATCAAATTTTAATTAGCTTTTGATTCAAGTTTCAAATCTGAGTCAGATCTTGATCAGCTTTCTGATCATTTTCTTGATCAGCTTTTATTGACTACAGTTCAAATTTGTCTTCAAGCAATAGCATCTGATGCTGATATAGCTTTTGATTATCATTTGCTTCAATTGACTTGACGTCTGACATTCTGATCAGCACGTCTGCTTTCAGATTCTGCTTTTCTGACTGATATATGATCTTGAAGTTATATTCAAATAACTTCTCAGCTCATTTAGTCTGTCATTTGATCAGTTTCTGAATGATTATGAAGTACTTTAAATTCAGGTGATTGATGAAGATTTTGATCAAAATATCAGTACATTTCAATTCAAAGTATCAATGCTTCAAGCATCAAATAATAGTCAAAAGCTCTTTGTCGTAGATTTTATAGTTGCATTCTGCAGAAATCATGTTCTTGCTATAAAAAATCACTGAATGTAGAATGTCTTCATCATCATACTGAGACAATACTTCATTGTTAACATAGTTCAAGAAGTTCGTTTTTAGAATAGCTTCTCTGATTGAATTGAAATGCTTCAGAACGAAAGCTGTCGTCATTTATTGCTTCAGTTTCTCAAAGATCATCTGACAAATCTCTGTTCATTCAAATGAATGATCTTTTCAAATCAGCTTTATCATAAATCAAGCAATCTTCAAGAAGTTTTTTATGAATCATCAATAGAAATTGCAGAAATCAATGAAGATCTGCACATGAGTCAACGATTGAGACACTTTTCAGCTTCGAATCACATCTACTTTTCGAAAGTTCATTCGTAAATCATTGATGAATATTAATAGTTTTAGAAATGAGATCTTCTGAATCTTGAATTCGCACTTGTCAATGTTTATCTGCAGATTGACTTCACGAAGCTTGTTTAGCATCTCTTTCACATGAGTTCTATGTTTCTTCAAGATCTTACTGTAAATGAGAATGTCATTCAGATAAATCTGACAGAATTTATGCAGACAGTTGAACAACACGTTGTTGATATAGTGCTGAAAGAATGTTGATTCATTGATTAATTTAAAAAGCATTACTTTATATTTGTAAACATCAAAGAAAGTGACGAATGTGATTAGATTCTCACTTTCAATGCTCATGCAAAGCTTATTGAACGTGATAATAATGTTAAGTTGAGTCAGATATTTACTGTCTTGAATTCAAGTGAGTATTTCGTCTATCAAGAGTATTGAATAATGATCTCTTTTGATCAGAGCATTTAATTTTCAATAATTCATGCAAAAGCGAAGATTATCATCTTTCTTTTCAATGAATAGTATTGACGAAGCGAATGAAGCTTTGCTGAATGTAATAAACTTCTTTTTCAAGTTCTCTTCTAGATACTTCTTAATCTTTTGCAACTTATAACTTAACATGAGATACAATTGACTTCTAGAAGATTGACTCTCATCTTCTAATTTAATCTTATGATCATATGATTGATGCATGTCATGATGTCAGATCATCAACTTAATTTAGAACATAAATCGTTGATATCTTAAATAATCTTGATTCATTAAATCAAGTCATCAATCTAATTATCATCATCTTAATTTAGTTTCAGCAATTCTGTTTCAATCATCTCAGTCGTTCTGCAATCTTAAGTCAATAAAACTACTATTTAGTTTTGATTTTGCTTGATTCATGTATATAAAAGTTGAGTTCTCATTCTTTTCTTTCACTCTTTGTCTTTCATCTTGTACATTATCTGATGTATTATTCTGTATTTAGTTCAAGTAATATAATAATCAATTCTCTATATTGATAGAATCTCTAGTTTAGTTTAGTCTTTGACATTATGAAAGATCTACACTTTCTGCAACGTTTTCATACGTTGAAATCTCATCTAGTTACTCTTTCACTCAAATAAAGTCACTTCACAATCTTTTAATCAATGATGAGCATGTTGTTGAACAGTTTGCTCAAAGTGTGATCGAAAATTCAGTTGAGATCTTTCGCGTAATGCAAGAGCTTTAAAATCAAGTTTGATAACATGATGTCATCACTTCGTTCTCATTTATCATTCTCAGTTCTTCAATCTATATAAAATTGAATTCTCAGTCTTTCATGATGATAGCTCAGATCATCACATAAATCTTGAATAAACAATCTCTTTTCATCATTCATTTCTCTGCAAATTCTGTCGCTGTCATCATTACTTCTAAATTCAAGAAGCTTCTTGACATATTTAAATATAAAAGAAACAAAGATTGATTAAATGCATGAAAGCAGAGTCTGATACAGCGCATGAATGTGAATGATGATCATTACTTCTTTCATCGAGCTAAGATCATTTATGTCGAGTTACAACTCATCATAGATAAGAAGACTCACAATTTAATGAGTTAATATTAAGTCAATGATCTCTGTATCATTTTCATCTTTGCAAATTGATGACACAAGTTACATCATTGCTGCAACAATTCTTTTAAGACAGAAGATGCTCATTTATATCTTCGCAAAACTTTGAAGCAAGACATGAATAGCTTTGTTGACTATTACAATCTCTTTTATCAAAAGAAAGAATATTCTTTGATGAAAGATTTCTCATTGATTGACTGTCTGAAGCATAATGTCAATTATTTTACTCAAATCATCATTCTCTTCTGATGAAATCTTGATGAAACTCAATCATTCATCTTTTATCAATGAGTTCAAGCATTCTTTGACATCAATGAAGAGCTTCAGCAGCTTAAGCATCATCAATCTTACTTCATCTTCATCATCATTTCATTCATCAAAATCAAGAGCATCTTTGCATTAATTAGTAATTCTTTGAGTTCAAAGATTATCATTTCTGTAACTGTTGTTTTAACAGTATCTTTGTTTCTTTCTTTCTCATTTCTTGATGAGTCAATAAATCTAAGTTTTATCATTATCATCATTTAAGATAAGATTCTGATTGTTTCTGAAATCAAGAAAATCTGCAACAAGTGAAAGCTGTGCTACTACTGTAAGTTGCAACATTCAAGCAAAATTGCTAAAGAATGCTTAAATAAAAAGCTCTTCACTTTGCATATCATGAATGTTTATGACAGTGATGTCATTAGTATAAATGAAGAAATCTCACTGTCTGCGAAAAAAGTCTAGTTTCTGAGCTAAGTTGCGCTCAGAGATCTGTATACATATCATCTTGTCTACTAGTCTCAATCTTCTCATTCTCACTTCAATCATATAGAAAGTTTTCTGCTAAATCTGTCTTGAAACTCTTTGAATTCAATTCAACATTCAAAGATAGTCACATGATAGTATTCTGTATTCTACGTCAAGCTCAATTTAAAGTTCTCACTCTCGCTTTGATTGATAGTAAAGTCTTTGCTTATGTCTTTATGAATAAATTCTTCACGTAACAACATCATCTTTTCTTGCATCAATTAATTCATTCTTGCAAACTTCAAGAATTGAATGATCAAGTTGCTTTAATTGATGACATTACTTATGTTGTTGAAATCACAATGATTCTCGATGAACACATTGAAAGACTATTCTTTTATGTCATTGAATTAAGTCAGTACTTCATCATCATGAGTTTGTCATGACTTCATCATCACGTCATTGATGTCAATTTTGAGCACAATATTCTCATCTTGTCTTTCTTCTTCTGTTTTAATCATTGTTGCTCATTTCTCGTCAAAATTTATGATCTTAATCAACAAGAAGAAAATTTCTCATTTGAAGTTAACAAAGTAGCTTTCTTTCAGTCTCGCTCTCAATTCACTCACAAGAAGCAACTCAGTTCATGAATCACTCACAAGAAGCAATTCAGTCTACAGATTGCTTATAAGAAGCAATTCAACATTCAGTTTGCTTGCAAGAAGCAATTTAGTTCTTCATTCATTTGAAACAAGTAACTCAGTTTTCAGTTCGCTTGCAAGAAGCAACTCAGTCTCTTATTTGCTCAAAAGAAGCAACTCAGTTTTCAGTTCACTCATAAGAAGCAATTCAGTTCTCAATTCACTTGCAAGAAGCAACTCAGTTTTTCGTCTGCTCACAAGAAGCAATCTAACTTCTCGTTCACTTATGAAAAGTCAACTAATACTCAACTCATTCACAAGAAACAAACTTTGTTCAATCTTGTCTCTTGTCTGAAACAAGAAGCTTCTAGTTGTATTCTTCAAGTCATTCAAAAAGAATACTCATTAAAAATTAAGTGTTGAAATTCTTCTCTTTCTAAAACTTCTGTTATTTCTTGAGCAGATCAATTTGATTGATCTTTTATACAACTTAACATAGTTGAGTTGAGAGTTTGAAGCTTTGATCATGCTGCTCATGTCAAAAACATTGAAGTGTTTAGCGTCATTTTAAGAAAAATCGATGTTTTCTTGAATCTTGAGTCAATCTCGTCTTCTAGTCTAGACTCTAACGAGTCAAAATCGCGTCATGCAACTTTGACTGTTCATTTAAAGAACAGTTCAACTCTTGCTCAGTTTTCATCTCGTTCTTAAGACAGTATGTATGATAAAAATCATCGTCTGAATCTTCATCAAATGAAAAAGAAATTTCATTTAACTGCATTCATGACACAAGAAGATCTTGAAGTTTATTAACAAAGTAAGAACGTTGATTCAGTCACAATTTTATCATTCAGATATTTTGAGTTTTTAAATGTCTTCTTCAAGAAGAACGTTGATATCTTGTCTTTGCATTGAGCTTATGATCATGTCATACATCTTAAAGAATATGCTCAATTCTCAGTCTTCGCTTTGTACAACATGAGTTGTGACGAAATTCTAGAACTTCATCATTATCTGAATGAGAATCTGAGCAAAGATTTCATTCAAGTCAGTTACTTTCAGATGATCATCTCTGTTCTTTTCATCAAGAAACTTAAAGAAGAACTTTGCTTCTGCGTGAACTATCGAGATCTGAACGCTATCACAGTCAAGAATTAATATTCTCTGTCTCTGATCTCAGAAACGCTGAATCATCTAAGTTGAGCTAAAATCTTTATCAAGCTGAATATCATCTTTGCGTTCAATTAACTTCAAATTAAAGAAAAAGATAAAGCTTTCATCGTCTTTTGCACTCGATTTGAATTATTCAAGTATTTAGTCATGCTCTTTAATTTATGTAATGAGTCTGTCTCATTTCAGAAGTACATTAACAATATTCTTTGCAAACATTTAAATAAGTTCTATACAGCTTATCTGAATGACATCTTGATTTATTTCAACAATGAACTTGAGCATGAAATTCATGTCAAGCTCATTCTGCGAAAGCTGCAAGAAGCAGATCTTCAAATGAATATAATCAAATGCAAGTTTCACGTCACTCAAGTCTTGTATCTAGAATTGATAATCATCATTGAAGAGATCAAGATGAACTCTTCTAAGATAGACATCATTGTCAACTGATTCATTCTGATCAACGTTAAAGACGTTCAAAGTTTTCTAAATTTCGCGAACTTCTATAAAAGATTCATTTATGACTATAGTAGAATAACTACAGTACCTTGCATTAAGTCACGGTCGCGCGCTCTTCAATCAATACATCTCTCACCTGCATCAATCATTGAACCATCAAATTCAGCTGAGAAACTTCAATATTTGAGCTAGTTATTTAGTAGTATATGATCTATGATTTCCCAATCAATATTTAGTATGCCAGCTCTTCGCTTTAATTATAGCTGCACATCTGCGTGACATACTGGAAATTAGCCCCTCTATTACCTTCTTTCGTATGTTCACTCAGACCTTCTGTAAAATCTGAAACAGTTGAGTTTCAGCTTTCTCGCCTTTACTCTTCAGCGAATTCAAATCCGAATAGACTTTATAGACTTTCTTCTTCAGTAGAGCTCAGAGGTTTTCGATTGAGTTCAAATCGAAACTGTACGAAGATCACTTCATGACTTTTATACTCATTTTCTGAAATCAAAGCTTCGATTTTCTGACTCTATGTATCGAAGCGTTATTCTGCATGAACACTAGTTCTAACTTTCATATGTCAGTCAAATTGTGATTCAAAATCTGAATGTAGAAGACTGCTGAATAGCCGTGTTTTTTAAATTCGAAGTTTCGATTGAGTAGATATAAATTCAATCTTTCAGAACCTCAAAAAGCTTCTCAAATCATAATGAAAAAGATCTTTTCATTGAGAATTTCCATGACTTTATCTCTATCTCATTTCTGTTTGAAAGTTTCAAACACTCATTCTCGTGTTTTACCTGTTTCTCGAGTCACGAATGCTTCATTCAACCAGATGACATTGTCTCATTGATTCACGGTTCAACTCTTATGCTTTTCAGCTCATTTTAATCGAAGTCGAGCAGCTTCAGATGTTAATTTCGGTCGCTTAAGAGCTAGTCAGTGAGAAATTTCGTGAGCTCGTAGTGTGACGTTGAGAGTTCTCGCGTTTAAATCGATCTCGATGTTCATTTTCAGCTGTCTTCAGATGATTTTAGACTTCGATCGTAACTGACGTAGCAGTATTCTAGCTGCTCAAGAAGTAATTGATAAAGATCTTTCTGATCTGAGTTTATTGACTTCGAAGAATGCAGTGCAAAGTCTTTCTAAAACTTCATTTATGATGATGCAAGAAACGCTCAAATTTCGACTGATTTGAATGAGTGTAGCTTCTAGCTCAGCTTGCCTCGTAATTCTTTCTTTAGTCAACAAATCGAGCTTCTTTCTGAAGATCTTATTACCAGAAATAGTAGTTAACGAAGCTCTTCTGAGCATGATGAATATGGTTGAAGAAGATTGATTGTTTTGAAGGTACGCGATTTTACGTGTTTTCGCTTAAGTGATCGTGACTTTTTGCAGAGTACTGTATCTTGCTCATTCATCTCATCAGAAAAGATGTACTCTTTGTCTGATTTCAGAAATGTCAGATTGCATTCAACATTCTTAAGAAAGTCTTCACTTTTGAGATTATTCTTTGTCACTATAATTCAGATCACAAGATTGTAATAGAAATTAATGCTTTAAACTATGTGTTCAAAGACATTCTCTTTCAGTATGATGAGAATGAGATTCTTCATTCAATTACTTACTTTTCAAAGAAGCATAATTCAGTTGAGTGCAATTACAAGATCTACGATAAAGAATTCATGATCATTGTTTGCACTTTCGAGAAATGATGATCAAAGCTCGAAGACTTTATCTACTTTATCAAGATAATCACGAATCACAAAAATCTTGAGTATTTCATGTCAACTAAGCAGTTGAGTCATCATCAAGCTTATTAAAGCGAGTTTCTGTCTAGATTCAACTATCACATCGCTTATTATCTCGACAAGATCAACAATAAGTCAAATGCTTTAACATGTCGCTCAGAAGATCTTTTTAAAGAGAAAGATACATTCAATTCTTGATATTAATATCAACATCAAACAATTCTGAAAACTTATGTTTTAGATTTCAATATTGTTAAGAATCTCACTTTTGATATGTTTGACATTAAAGTCATAAAGCTTCAGTCACAAATCATCATTCTAGATTCAGTTCAGTTACATCTGTTCTCAATTATCTCAGCACTTTCGCAAATTTTAGCTTTCATGAATCTAAAAATCAAAGAATTCGACGTTGAAAACATCAAGTCTCAGCTAGATCAAGACATTCTGAATCTTGATGAAGATTTTGCTGATATTCTCACTCAGACATTATGAAAGCAAGTCAAAATCAATGACAAATTTGCAGCTCAGATAATCAAAGTGCTTCGCAATGAAGCATGACATCACAACAAGATCTCTTTAGTTGAGTGTGAAAAATACGAGAATCATCTGTACTTTTAAGAAAGAAAATACATGCTCAACTCAGATAAACTACGTCTTTGTATCATTCAGCTCATTCATGATAATGTCATCAATGATTACTCAGAAAGAGCAAAAAGCTATAAACTGATCAGTCAAGTCTACTGATGATCAAACATTTATAAGTATGTTTCATGCTTTGTATGAAACTATCACATGTGCACACGCTTCAAGTTCTTTAAATAATGAACTCAAGAATGATTATGTTCTTTTTCAATCTTTAAATGTTGTTGATGTGATGTCTTCATGAACTATGTAGATTCTTTATCGCTCAATATCTTCATGAATATCACATATAAATATGTTCTAGTCTTCATTGATTGTCTTATCAAAATGAGACATTTAGTTCTCACTACTTCTATGAAAGTTGAAGAAGTTATCAATTGCTTTTATGCTCATGTTTGAAAACATCATGATTTACTCAAGTTCTTCATGTCTGATTGAAATACACAATTCATCTTTGATGTCTGAAAGCATATATGTAAAATGTTAAAGATAGATGTTAAGTTATCAACAATGTATCACTTTGAAATTGATGATCAAATTGAAAGAATCAATACTGTCATGAAGCATTATCTTCAAGTCTTTGTCAACTACATGCAGAATGACTGAGCTAAGTGACTTTCTGAAGTTGAATTCATCGTCAATAACACATCATTATTAATCATTCTAACATCATTCTTCTTGATCAATTTGAGTCAGAATTCACGTCTAAACTTCAAGTCTTCTGAATCTCTGCTTAAAAATCTTATGTTTTAAGCTTGAGACAAGTTAATCAATGTTGAAAAGTTTATCAAGAAGATGAAGAAACTAATTGAGCATCTACGTGATGAGATGCTTATAGCTCAGATCATTTACGAATTCAATGTCAATCTTTCTTGTTGTTCTTGTTTTAAATACTTCATTAAAGATGAAGTCTGACTGAATGCTTGCAATCTCAGCATCATTCGTCTTGCTGTTAAGTTAAATGATCATAACGTTGACTTCTTCAAGATCAAGCGTGTCTTCAAAAACAATTCTCTGATCATTAAGTTAAATTTTTCAACATTCATGAAGATTCATTTAATCTTTTATGTCATTCTTCTGAATCATATCACAAGTGACTTTCTCTTGAGTCAACATCAGAAATCTCGAGAATTTGTTATTGTTAAGAATGATGAAAGATTTTGATATGTAAACAGCATACTAAACTTTAAGCGTGATAGATGTTATAGCTCATCTCTGCTCAAGTATTATGTTGATTGAGAAGATCACTTCTTTACTTAAGAGTCTTTTTATTTTCTGAATAATTGTGAGCAAACGCTCAATGAATATCATCTCGTCAATTCTGTTGTCAAAGAATCACATGTACTGTCATGTGTGATGTCTTAATATCAATGTCAAGAACTTTAAATTTAATCTTCATCATCTTGATTCAGCTCAAATCTGACTCAAATCTTGTTTAAATCTGACTCAGATTTGACTCAGATGTATTTCAGTTTCATCTGTGCATCATCACATTAAACTGCATTTCGTCTCTTTCTTACTCAAATCTGACTCAGACATTTTGTTTAAATCTGACTTAAATGTGACTCAGATGTGTTTCAATTTCTGTGCATCATTACATTAAAATGTGTCTCATTTCATCTTATTCTTCAAACATCTTGCTCAGATTTGACTCAAATGTGACTCAGATTTATTCTAGTTTCGTCTGTGCTTCATCACATTAAAATGCATTTACATCAATTCTCATCTTGTTTCAATCTTCATTTTCAATTCTTTCTCATCTTGTTTTGTTTCTTCTCATTATTTTGCAGAAGCTCAGTCTTGAAGAGAGAAGTTACTGTTATGATGTCAAATCATCAATTTAATTTAAAACATAAATCATTAATATTTTAAATAATCTTGATTCATTGAATCAAGTCATTAATCTAGTCATCATCATCTTAATTTAGTCTCAGCAATTCTGTTTCAATCATCTCAATTGTTTTACAATCTTAAGTCAATAAAACTACTGTCTAGTCTTGATTCTGCTCAATTCATGTATATAGAAGTTGAACTTTCATTCTTTTCTTTCACTCTTTATCTTTCATCTTGTACATTATTTGATGTATTGTTCTGTATCTAGTTCAAGTAATATAATAATCAATTCTTTATATTGATAAAATCTTTAGTTTAATCTAGTCTTTGACAATGCAAGAATAACTGAATTGTCTTTTCTCTGTTAAAAACGTTCAGAAAGTCATGATAAACTATCAAAAGCTTCTTCTTCAGTTTCTTTAATGACATGACAAAGATCATTTTATTCAGTTTCGCTGAATCTTTGATTGAGCTAAGCATCTTGTTGATTTCACTAATAATCAATGTAAAGATCTTGACATTCTTCTTCTTGACTAGAGTTCAATAAGCAATGACTTTGATTATAATAATATTAATGAGTTCTTTCTTCGTCAATGACTGAATGAATTCATGTTGATTGAAGTCAACTTAAGTGCTTTGCTTTCGTATGAAAGCTGATTCAATGAATCAATTCACTGATTTCGAATTTGTAGTTCACTTTAAGATGATTGTTAACATAAACTTCAAGTTCTTTCGTTTCATTTTGCAAATCTCGCTTGATTCAAGTTAATGAAATGCTGATTGACTGCTTGCTTTTGAAACAATAAGTTTCAAGATTTGAATATTTAATGAAGATATCAATCAATCATTTGCAGAATCTATCAAAATTTGATTTCTTTTCAATCAAAGATTATCAAAGATTATCTTGTGCTGATCTAGACAAGTTATTAATAAAGATATCATTTCATTCTTATGTTCTTGTATAGTGACTGAGATATACAGAGCATATGTAATAAATCTTTGATCAAGAGTTTTGTCATATAAATGAATCAACTTCAATTTGAACAGTGAAATTGACTGAATATTAAAGCATTCACATAGCTCTGAAATCAATGAATCATTTATGAACGTCATGTCAGTGACTTTGATGTTTATCAGAGTGAAAGATCGAAATATCTTTTCTAAACTATTCAAGATGACGTTCACAATAAATGACTTGAAATTAAATGAGTCATCAAGCATATTAATGAAGCAAAATATGAGCATATAGTTCTCAATCACTACTTTGATGAAGACAGATCGTTTTTTGAATTCGCTGCAATTTCATGTATCTGAGCTGATTTAAGACAGTCATGTGCTCTATGTTTTAACTTCTTGCATTTAAAGCAAAGTTCTTTTTTAAACAACTTCTTTCTAGCAGAGTTAACGTTCAATATTCTGAATTTCTTTCATGCAGAAAATGAGACTGAGATCGCGATCATGAGCATCATTGATATGCTAGCGATAAAGCGAGCAACTTAAGTCGTTGATGTCTTGAGAACTGATTGAGCATTTAGTTTCGTCAATCAAACGTCAGCTTGCATGCAGATGTTGACGAATTTATTCAAATCAATGATTCATTCATTAAGCGTTACTTATTAAAGATCTGAACTGATCTTATGCTGCAGATCATTTAGTAAAGTCTCATTGTTGTACTTTAATTTCGCACTGAATCGTTCAAATTTCATTCAAAAGTCATGAAAGAAAATCTTATTTTAACACAGTCTTAAGAACTGTTGTTGAGTCATGTGACGTTGATTGAGATCATCATACATCTTGTTTATGATCAACAACATCTCTTCTGCTTTTAAAAATGAGTTCGTGATTGCATCTCTCATTTGAAATGCTATGTGTTTAATCATTGTTTCATCGACTCAACTTTTCACATATGCAATCTTCAATTCTTTGATAGAAAAATGATTCTTGTTCATCTTTAGCTTGTTTCACATTCAAGATAATCAATTATTCACATTCTGTCTTGAATCTTCAAACAAAGATGAGTCAGATAGCTTGATTGACTTCGAGAATCAATCTTTCAAAATCAAAGTGCTTTGTCGACTTGATGCAGTCTTTAAATGATATATAATTACATTCTTGTTTCTTATCTTTTTCTGCAGATGCGTTCTTATAGTATTAAACGTCATCTGAATAGTCTTCAACTTAATGTTTATCTTGTTAACATCTTTCAACATCTGAATCATGTCATTGTGAGTTTTGATTTTGATATCATGCTGATGAGTTATGTACTTGATAAAGATGATGATATCATTTATTCTCTTATCAATTATTCAAGCATTCAGCTCTTCATTGATGCTGATCTTGATCATTTCGTAGTCAAAAAACAATGAATTCATGTTCTTTTCTTCGATGTTCAACATAGCATTCATGTCTTCTTCTTTTGATGCTACTCAATTATATGATAGAAGTGATTCTCTTCTAGCATTTTGAAGTTCATAGCGAGCAATGCTCACTGATTCTGATTCTGTGCTTCTAGTTATTGTGTGAGTAGAAAAATTGCTGATTGAGATTCAAGTAAGACTTCAGGTTTCAATTCTAGAACAATGCGTTCATATTTTTCTGTTCTTCTGTTCTAGAAATTTCTTGGTTTCTAACAAGCTTTCTGAACTCAATTTTCAATTTTCAATTCTGATTCAAGTTTGATGATGTAGCTTGTTTTTATATCGTTTACAACTTGATAGCAAGATTGATGAGCTTTGAACTAATGTTATGAGTCTGCATAAAGCGAATCATATGAGTGTATTCTAACTAGAAGTTCAAAGCTAAAGTAGAAAGAATATGCAACATAACGTGAGTTTTACTCACGAAGGCACGCTAGATCGCTAGCGTGTCAACAACAGCTTTACTCACAGCTTTATACTAGTCTATGTTAGACTAATCAGGCTAATCAAAGATAACAAAGATGCATGCTCGCAACAAGTTCTTCATCATGCGTTATCAAACAGTCTTCATTACTGTTTATATTGCTGTTCTTGATGTCAATCTTGACTTTTATATTTATGTACTCTGAAGATGAGTTGCAGCGCTTGACAGAATGTGACTCAACATTTGCAGCATATTGCTCTTTGTTAAAAGTTTTTCAGCACTCTGAATATTTAATGACATGATAGTTCTTCTTGTCAAGATGAGTATCTGTATCTGAGTATGTTTGAAGCGAAGTGCGACTAGAACATTGACTATTGACATCATGATGATAGTTGAACGAATTTAAGTCAACGTTTTCTTTGTTCTCGATGAGAAAAATTTGATCAAACACAGATGATAAAGCATTCACAAAACTCTTGTTGATTGAGCTCACTTCGTGAATAAAGAATAAAAGATGATGAAATTTGCAGAAACGAAACTTGCGTCAAGAACTAGTCAGATCATCTTGTGTGCATCTCTTTAAGAAGAACTTCATTTTTGTGAATGTATCTTATTGATGATGTGAGATATCAACAATTTTTTTACAAAGTACTCAGAACTCACTTTATATTTCTTGAGAGTAAGTGATTTTAAAATAGACAGCATACTTGAAACATCAAGAAGAATTTGTGAGATGTCATCAAGTCAATTGTGTTTTCGTTTATCTCAAGATGTAAAAATGATCATGATCTCATTTGTTTGATGTTTGTTTCACATAGCGTCACACTCATTGCATTACTGCGATTATTCATCACTGACTGTCGAATTTTCAAATCTGATGTCTTGATGTTTTATAATCATCATCATTACTAGCTAAAACATTCTAATCATGTCTACTATCAATGAGTTACAGAATGATAGATGAGAGCAACAACTGTAATTATGATCATGAAATTACAAACTATGTTTACTTTCTGTCTTGATATGACACTTTAAAATTTCAGATCTGACTGTCTTGCAATTCATCATCATTTATCTTTTGATGAATCAAAATCATCGAGTTGTCTTCTTTTCTTATGATAGGCTTGATCAAAGTCAGCGTTCATGTTTTGCGTGACAATCAATGAGTTCACGAAAAATGAAAAGTCGCTGACATTTTTTGATGAGCACGATTCTTTCTTGAGAAATAGTAACATCTTATGTTGTCTGTCACTGACGCTGAATTTCACTCGCTTTCAAAAGTTTTCATCTCGATTCATGAACAAGCGATTCTCAATGATGCTCAATAGCATAGAGTCTTCAAAAAGAAATCGAGTCAAGCATTTAAAGAGTTGACTGATGAGTACTTCAAGAGCAAGATTATTCGCATGAAGTCTGCATAAGATGTTGTCGACATCTGAGATCTTTTCATCTATATATGTTGAAGTCAACTCGAGTTCGAAATAGAAGAGCGAAGTCATCATACAATAAGTGAGATCATTCAACTCGCTGAATTTCGAGAATTCAATTTGCGCTTGAGCTCAAAGTTTCTGCATCTTGCTCATGTTGTTCAAATTGAGTTCTTCATCGTCGAATTTAATATCAAATCGAAAGTAACGTTCTTTGCTGTTCATTCTTCTGCGATTTCAAAACTCTTGTCATAGCTTTCTTTCGCTCATTAATGATAAAAAGACGCGACATAGTCGAGAAATAAATTCATCTCTCAGAATTTCAAAAGACTCTGACACATGAGAACTGTTTGACTGAAATCATCAAAAGCTCATGCTCAAGAACACAATGAGATTGAGTTCTTCTATCAAAGATCAAATGATCTTAATCTTGCAAAGAGCAATTTTGATTGAGTTATTTCTTCAGAAATCATCATCTTGAAATCAATTTATCTTGAGAATAAATTTGAATTGAAAATATCTGTAAAAGTCAGTTAGCTTGCATGTGCTGTGATGTGATGATGAAACAACTATCTTGACTAAATCTGTCATCAAGTTAGAATTAAGTTGAGTTGAGAGAGATCAATTCAACTCAAGTCTGAGTTTAAGTTGAGATTGAGTTGATTTCTTTCAACTTGAGCTCAATTCAGAATCAAATTGAGTTGCTTGAACTTGATTTATAAAAATAGTATACTTACTCAAATGCACAGAATTTCTGTGCACTGAGTTGCTTGAACTCGATTTCTAAAAATAGTATACTTATTCATATGCACAAGATTTTCACGCACTTTAACTAGAAAGATTAGTTACAGATAGTATCTTGAAATTTAGCGTGTCTTGAGTTACTATCAATGTGCTTAAAATAGTATCTGAAACTAATCTTTCTAGTTAAAGCGTGCGAAAACTCAGTGTGCACGAAGACTCTGTGCATACAAGTAGTTAATTAATCGACTTTACATTCAAGAAAAAATTCTAAAGTTCTTGACAAAAGTGATAATTTTTACATTGAATTACACATGAAAGCAATAGTATCACTAATAGTGTGACAGTGCAAAAATTGTATTTACTATCTATTTATCTTGTGACAGTGTTGCATTCTGATTGCATAGTATCTACTTTGTCATATAACTTGAACAAGCTTCAAATGTGAACTTTTCATCTGTAAGATGAAAAATCAATCTTATATTCTTCGCTTGAATGATTACATGCTTTGCGTGAATTGCGCAAAGATTGATGTCTGTTAAGTAATCAGTATTTGAATCACAAAATCGATTGCAAAATCAATTGCAAAATTGATCATGAAACTAATCTTCATACATTGCAACAAGTCACGCTTCTGTTATCTTCTGCAATGTTTTTATAGCTTTTGATTGAAAGCGAAGATCAACTTCAATCAATTCATGATACACTTCGCGAATCACATGCTGAAACAACATCTTTGAAATAAGTAAGTCAATTGTTCTTTGATATCAATGAATTTCACGAAGTATCACAGTTTCTTTGCAATATTTTCGCATTTTCTTGAGCTTGATAAAATCACTTTTTATGATGACATTGATAACACAAGCTGACTCAATGAGTCAAACATTCTAACATATGATTAGCGTCTTTGAAATTACTTTTGCAATCATTTTTGCAATCTAGTAAGACTCAAAACTTACTTTGATGAGCTTCAACTTTCTGTCATCAATTCTTGACTTCACTGTTAACTGTTTTCAAAGCATCTTTTTGACAAATTGCTTGTTATGAAGTTTTTTACTGAGTGATGATGAGAATGATGATGATGAGAATGATGATGATAAGAATGATGATGATGAGAATGATGATGATGAAAATGATAACAATGAGCTTAACAATGATAATTCTGAGTTGCTTGACAATCGCGATTTATTGTTTGACTTGTGATTGAGATTTGATCTTGTAAGCTTGAATTTAAAATTCGCTGCAATATTATTTCTACTTTGCAATCAGTTTTGTGATCAATTCAAGAGTAATAAGAAATGAAATATGTACATAGATTCATGCAAGTTGAAGAATTCATTTGAATTCAAAATTAATTTCAAAATCTCGTCAGTTACAAAATCAAAGATGCTGAGTAGCATTTTGTTGTTAAAATTAAGCTCATTGTTTCTGCATTGCAATCAGTTTTGTGATCAATTCAAGAGTAATAAGAAATGAAATATGTACATAGATTCATGCAAGTTAAAGAATTCATTTGAATTCAAAATTAATTTCAAAATCTCGTCAGTTACAAAATCAAAGATGCTGAGTAGCATTTTGTTGTTAAAATTAAGCTCATTGTTTCTGCATTGCAATCAGTTCTGCAATCTTCTATAAACTCGTAAGACTGATACATAACTTACTGAGCTGTTGCAATCATGATTGCAGTATGTTGTTGTTGTTTGAAGATAAAAGAAGAAAAAAGTTAATGATTACATGACTTAATTAATGTTGAAATGATGATGATCTAAATTTTAAAATCTTAAATCAAGATATCAAAGTTTAAATTTCATATTTCATTATTGTGATTGATCTTCACTATTTCATCTCATTATTTAAATCGCTACATCATTGCTTTTACAAGTTAACTATTGTTCTGCATTCGCAATGATATCTATTCACAAGCGCAAGACTATTGAAGATTATTTCAACAATACACATTTAAAAAAGACTAGAACTTATGTGCAAAATATGATAAATGATGAGAAGAAAATTGAAGATGTGAAAAACAAAGACAGAAATATTCATTTCTACTGAATTAAGCAATTCAAAAAATCGAATGTTTATTTACAAGCATCAAATGATGATCATGAGTTCTTGTTGACTGCACATGTGAATAGCAAATAAAATCAACGATATTTTTTATAATCTTTTTTGCAATCAAATATTAATAAATTCATAGAATTGCGAAAGAAAATACAGTGAATCATGTAAGAACACGTCTTGATATCACAAGTTTCAATCAAGATTCTTTGATATTAAGCGCTCATTTTAATATGAGTGTGAAGAGTTCTCAATGAGAGAAGCTCTCTGATATCAATGATGTTCAGACGAAAGAATGATATCAGATGAATGACTTGCTTCTGAGCGAAAAGCTTAAGATGATGATGAATGAGAAAATGATGAATGACTTAAATGTCATCAGAGAAGCATTGACAGTGAAGATTCTTCAACAGTTTCAAAATTTCTGAAAAGATGTAGTGTGTCATCTTATTGTGTAAGTTTTTAACAGTTCTTTTTGTAATTTTGTTTACAACATGATTATTATTTCTTTTATTATTTGAACTTCGCTCTTGATTTTGCTCTTGATGTTGCAATCAATTTTGCAATCAATTTTGCAATTAATTTCACAACTTGTATTTCAATATTTATACTAACATTGTGATATATAAAAAAGCAGAGAGTGATTAGTATCATCGAGTTTTCTTCAGAAATTATCATATCTCTCAAGATTGCAAATTGACATCAAAGTGCTTTCAAGAATTATTTATCATGTTTGAGAAAACTCTATGACGTGTAGTATGATCAAGAAGAAAGATGATTAAGAACAAGTCATGCAAGTGAATTGTGTTATCAGATTAATCTGAGAATTGATTGACAAATTTTGACTACAACAAGTATGAATGAACATCAAATATTTTACATAAATTAACATGTAAAATCTGAAAATTAATATTCAAAATTAAGAAGCTCAGTAATGTTTTTGATTCTTTTAATATTCATATCTTAGAAATTAAGTGTTTCTAAATCAACGATCTAGCTAATTTTGCAATCATAAACTGATAAATAGAATCATTTATTACATGCAGCATCACAGCATACTTTCATGTAATGAATAAATAGCAGAAGTGAACAGAAGAATTAAACATTCTTTTCACATAATTTTGTGCAACAATTAATGATTATTTTGTACTTCAGTTCATTTCTGTATAATTATTTCATTGTATTTGTAATAAGCTTCTTAGTCAATCATGATGTTTGAAATTTATTAAAATGTGCTAGTTTTTAGAATAATTAACAGTTAATTTAAAAGATAAGAATCAATCAGTCACAAGTCAACAGTGATGCATGATTTGCATTGATCTTCAAACTTTAAGTTTAATGATGCTTGAAAGATTAAACTTGTTTTTAATTTTTTTTACAACTTTCTTAGTAATTCTTTTTACGATTTTTTTTGCAATTTCTTTTTCATTTAACTTATTTATCATGTCATCTTCTTGAAACAGAACATCGAGATTGCAAGCAAGTATAAACAGTTTATTCAGTTTTATAAATATATTTTCAGAGAATCTTGATAACAGTGAGCATGATAATGCTTGATTTTTTTCTTTTAATATTACTTCTGTCATGCTCATTGAACTGCAGTCATTACACGATGAATGATATATGCTATACAATCATAAGCAAGAATATCAACATATATTTCTGAATTGATGAAAGCAAACTCAATATGCAATGCAAGTAGAACAAAAAGTATCAGACTATCATCATTCAAAGTGAATCTTACAATCATAAACAGATGAGATATGAAATAACTTCTATCAGACAGCTTTAGTTGAAAGCAAAAGACTCAAACTCATTTGTCATTTGTATTTGCATGTCTATGAGCATTTTAACAATAAAAGCATTAATAACAGCATCATGAAACATCATCTGAATAGCAAAGATTGTGATAAATGCACAAACTTAGCAACTAAGATTATGAACATTCAAGACATTCATAACTTTGTTAAAGTTAAAGCTTTGATAAGTTGCTTTTTAGCTGCAGATTGCAAAATAGATTGCAAAACAGATTGCAAAAGAGATTGCAAAAGATTAACAAATTACAACATTACACTTTTCATTAAGAATATACTTCAGAAGTTTTTGCATTACAACTTCAAAAAACTTTTATTGCTTTGAATATTTTTCATGTCACTATTAATAATGTTCAATTTCAACAAGCATTTGAAATGACATGATTAAACATTATTCTGTCACACAGAATCAAACTTACGATCTCTTTCAAGAATTAAGTGACTGTTGTTTGAGTCAACATATTCAAGAATTTATCAATGAATTCTAAAATCTTTATTAGTCTAAATGAATGAAGTAGTTCTAATAGATTATCTTTTCTAGTCATCATGAAATTTTACTACATTGAGTTCTGAAAGTATCAAAAAGTCTTGTTGAGCTTTAAATAAATTGAAGACAAGCATATCAAGAGCAATCTAAGCAGTATTACTGAATGAATATTGCAAGAACTTGATATTCAAGATTGAGTTATGACTGTAATTACAGACAACGTCAGCAATAATGACATCATGATGACTGCATTAAATGAGACTTTGCAAACATTCTCAACTATTTCACATTTATCATGTTTAACACATGTAATTCAGTTAGCTGTTAAACAGTTATTCAAATCACTGACATTAAGTTTCAAGAATGAGAATGAGAAAAAGTATTAAATACTCAAGATTAATCTTCAAAGCATGTTTATACAAGAGAGTTTATTTCAAACATTGTTCAAGATAATTAATAATTTTTATTTATCATGTTAGTTTGCTTTGCTATTATTTTCACAATCGATTTTGCAATCGATTTTGCAATCGATTTTGCAATCAATTTTGCAATCGCGATCAAAAATAGAGAGTACATTCTTATTCATGACATTATAGTAATCTTTAATTAAATTCAAAAGCTTTCTGTTTATATGAACGAAAGTTCTTAAAGAATAAAGAACTTTCACAAGTCTCAACATAATTTCAAACTTTGTCTCAAGATGATACAAGATATTAAAACTTATTGAAATTTCATCTGTCTCATGCTTTTAAGAGCACTTCATCTTCAAGTCTTCATCAAGAGTTATATTTCTACTCATGAAAATGAAAATACTATTTTTCAAAAGTTATCTCTTAATAATGAAGAATGAACATATGTTTGATATCTTGTAGAACTACTCAAATCATTCGCGATATTCACTGATTTACTTGAACATAATCGCGAACTCAACATCAATGCAATTTACATCGTTTATGATGTTTTGTTCTTTCATATCAATGATCACATGACAGTTCTGAAGAGAAAGCAACGTTCTTGAAAGCATTCACTTTTGAAAGTCTTAACGCAAGCTTGAATTAAATTATTCAAATATTATGCAGATGTCAGTCATGATCGAGAATTAATGTACAATCTCAAAAATATTATAGATTCTCATCAGAAACTAAATTTATATGAGCGATCTACATGATAAGACAGCAACTATAAACAAAAATATAAACAAGAGTTTATAAATTATTATGTTAAACACTACGCTTTTGACTCAACTACATTGCAAGATTAACTTCAAGAAAAAGTCTTGCAACAATCATCTTTCATTGCAGATATAGTGTTACGAGTGTGTCGAGATTGAATAGAGTTTTCTAGTCAACAAGCTCTAGAAGTTTTGACTCATGTTGAATCTCTAGCCTCAACACTCTATTCTAGCGCTTTCGATACTCGAGCAAATCTGCTTCGCTCTCTTTGTTTTGCCCTACTATAGATACAGCTCGAAACTCTCTTTGATTTCTTCTGTATTCTTAATATTCTAGTTATAGCTATCTCTATTGATCAAACATTCTATTCAGCTACGCACTATCTCGCTGCAGTGTGATTAGATTCTAGACACGATTTCAACATTATATTAAGAATTCGTTAATCACATGATATCGATATCAATACTCATTCAAGATACTCGTACAGACAGAATGAGTCTAAAGAAATTCGTTTATCTGATGATTGACGCAATCGAAAGACTGAACAACACTAGAAAGTTTGATAGAATCAACGACGAGACTGTTTGAATCGCTAGACAACTTATCGCTCACTAAGTACGCAAAGTTCACTCGATCAAGAGAATCAACCCATTCTCATGAAACAGACGAGTGAAAATAAGCTGTTCAACTTGATTAAGAGAATC
>JAABUR0100002187.1_pt1 | contig 31034 bp, 35 predicted proteins | sample 5560091 | NCBI WGS metagenome assembly JAABUR01 (sample SAMN10711879, study PRJNA513375) | rock metagenome | isolation source: Antarctica rocks | place: Antarctica: Victoria Land, University Valley sud
GTGATTGCCGCTGGCCAAATCGACTTGTCCGTCGGCGCCGTGGCCGGTCTGTGCTCGGTCACGGCAGCGATGGCGATCGAGCGGTGGGGGTTGGTGCCGGGCATCGTCGCTGGCCTCCTCACCGGCATGGCGGTTGGTGGCTTCAACGGCTTCCTCGTGACGCGACTCGTCATCCCATCGTTTCTCGTGACGCTCGGGATGATGGGAGTTGCCCGTGGCCTTGCCATGTGGATGACCGACACGGCGCCGGTTCCCATCCTCGACACGACCTACAACAACATTTTCGGTTCCGGGAACGTGGGACCTGTCCCCTCTCTGCTCATCTGGATCGCGATGGCGACCTCGTTCGGGTACATCGTCTTGCGCAAGACCGCCTACGGACGGGAGGTCCTTGCAACGGGTGGCAACGCGTCCGCTGCCCGCTTCAGCGGAGTCGACACGTCGAAAATCGGTCTGCTAGTGTTGACGGTGTCCGGCGCCGTCGCGGGACTCGCCGGCATGCTATACGCAGGTCGACTCCACTCCGGTCGTTTTTCGTGGGGCGAGGGCGACGAGCTCTCCGTGATTGCTGCCGTCGTGCTCGGTGGCACCAGCCTCTACGGTGGGAGCGGCACGGTGCTCGGGTCAGTGCTCGGCGCCCTGTTGATTGGAGTCGTCAACAACGGCCTAATCTTGATGGGATTAGAAACCAGTCAGCAAATTATTATCCGCGGCGGAATCATCGTCCTCGCGGTCGCACTCGCACGACGCCGGTAAACCCGGCTCCCAAGGCTCAGGATCTCCGGCGAATTGTGCCTACAGGTGACGGTTGCCAAAGTCACTACAACACATCGCTCATGGCTCAGGATTCTACGCCGCGAACTCGAGCGTCATCGCCTACTCAGCCAGCACCTCCGTCCGCGTCCTCCGCTCGGTGCCGCGAGCGCCGCAGCGCTACCGCTCGCCGATGTTGACGTGCCCCCCGCCACCACCAGCGTCCCCACCAGCCGCAGGAAGGTCCGCTGATACCGCTCGGCCATCAGAATCGCCGGCTGCGTCGCCGCTTCCGCCAGCCGCGGCGGCAGCCACCCCTCTACCCGCGCGGTTGTCATCACAATGATGGGCTCGTGACGCTGCGGTGGACCGACCGTGACTAGCCGAGGCCGTAGTTCTTGAAATGTCTCTAGACCTGAGCGGGTGGCCTGTTCAGTTGAGCGAGACATTCTGAACACAATCCGCCCCTCGTGACGATTCGTTGGACCGACCGCGACCCGCTCGGCGTGGGCAACACAGCTCGGTGATCAAACGGGGTCCTGGGATGCGGCCCTCTCTAGGGTGGGGCAAGGCCCAAACAAATAAGGATCTGCCGAGTAGCACCAGGAGAAGAACACCAGGAATCTGCCAAGCCGGGCGGTCGATCCCCCACGTTTCATCAACCGACCGTAAACGGTGCATGAAATCGAAGAAACTGGGTCGCACGCGGCGCTTCTTCCTTTGAAGTCGAAGTCGAATAGTTGACGAACCAGGGAATGTGACTGGGCAACCTCCGAATGAAGGCGGCGTCAAGCATTTGACCGGGCGGACTCGGCCATGCCCTATTCGATCAGCTGCAGAATCTGAAGCATTTGGTCGGCGTCCTCGCCGAAGTGTGTGTCGACCCGTTGGACGCGGACGATTCCGCTAGCGTCGACGATGACGAAGCCCATCTGCCCGACGCCTTGCATCATTCCCATCGGTTGCCCCTCCTTGGGGAGCATGTCGTACTGGCGCCGGACCGTGAGGTCACGGTCGAGCAACACCGGCAGGGTAATCCCGGTGGTCTGCTTCACCTCCCTCGATTGTTCGGGCGTGTCCCCGTCGATAACATAGACATCCGCCTGCCGGCTGAGAACCTCAGCCGTCTTCTGCAGCTCACCGAGCTGCTCCACGCACAGTTGTCAGGTGATCCCCATGTGGGAGACGAGCACCAGCGGCCGGCCCCGGCCCGGGGTGACCGTGTAGCGCATGCCCTCGGAGTCGGCGAGCGTGAACGCTTGGGCCGGTTGACCCACCAGCGTGTTCACGTCCTGCGACTGATTCGACCCACCGCGGGGGCCGGGGAAATCGTTCGGCCCGCGTGCTTCGTCGGCGAGCTGCCCGCGCCCTAGCCAGGCGACGACGCCGAGCGCGACAATGGCCACCGCGGCCCGCATTCCCCAGCGTACGATGGAATTCGTTGTCTGCCGGCCTCGCGGCCTCGGCCTGCTCGCGCTCATTGGTTCCTCCCTGGTGTCGCCATCGGCATCGGCGGCCGTCGATTCTGCTCCTCCTGGTAGCGGCGGTGCGCCGGTGACCAGAGGCTCTTGACATAGGCGATCACGGCGGTGATCTCCTCGTCGCTCAGACGGTCCTTGAACGGCGGCATGGTCAGCTCCGGGGTCTTATTGAAGACATCGCGGAGGCCGTTGCGGATGATGCTGGCCAGCTCCGCGTCACCGTGGCGCCACGTGTGGCCGGTGTCGTCGTGCGGTGGGGGTGGTAAGTCACTGCGGATATCCGGCCGCTGCCAGTTCGGCGCGCCTTGGGCGCGTGCCCCGTGGCAGCTCGCGCAGTTCTGCAGGTAGACCTGGCGTCCAAGCACGACCTGACTGGCGTCCAACGCCTCGAGCTCGGCGGGCGAGGCAGCCGGGGTGGCGGAGAGACCCGCATCCTGCCCACCGACCACGGCCGCAGCGACCACGATCGTCACGACCAATAGCGCAGTGAACCTCCAGCTAGGTGGCCGCATTGGCGCCCGCTCCCGGCAGCGCCCGCCAGGTGGTCGCGCCGTCTTCGCTGACGTAGAGCGATCCTGCTGCCGTCGCTGCGTACAGGCGTTGCGGCTGCCGGGGGTCGACCGTGAGCCCGGTCAGCTTGTCTTCAGGCAGTCCCCGGCTGGCGGGCTGCCAGGTTTGGCCCGCGTCGTCCGAGCGGTAGAGGGTGGTCTCGTTGGCGGCGTAGACGCGCTTCGGCTGCGTCGAGTCAATCAGCACGAGCGTGGCTCCAGTTGCGGCGGGCAAACTGCCCACCTGGCGCCAGCCTCAGAAGCAGTCCATACTGAGGTATGGTCCGTCCGGCGTGGCCGCGTAGAGCCAGCCGGTGTTCATGCTCCCCTCGAGCGTGGAATGCGCAAGTGCGAGAACTGAGATGGGAGGTCCATCGCCCGGGGGCCCCTCGTCCATCAACTCCCACTTGCCGCCGTTGTTCTCGGTTCGAAACACTCCTCGCCCCTTGATCCAGGCATAGAACGTGTCTGGAAGATCCGAGTGGACCGCGAATGCCTCGACTTCCTGACTCGGCAAGCCGTCGCTCACCGTGCGCCAGGTTTGACCGCCGTCGTCCGAGCGGACGATCCCGGCGCCCGGCCCGGCGGCGTAGAGACTAGATGGGGCCTTCGGATGGGTGGCGACCACGCGAAGCTTGTCCGGGTGCAGGTCGTCCGGCAGGGACACTGGCATCCAGGTCTGGCCTTGGTCGGCGCTGCGGAAGAGGCCGCCTTCGGCCTTGACCAGGCTGCCGTCCTTGGCGTCGACGGCAAGACTTGAGACCGCTCCGCGCGGGCCAGGTGCGTTCTGGGCACGGGCCAGCGACTCAGTGAGCGGTCCCACCGCAACTAACAACCCCAGCAGCAGCCCTGACAAGGCACTGCGGAGCGCGTAAGAGAGCATGAGTCTTCTCCTTGGTGCCCGGCGAGTCGACCGGGACGGTAATAGGCGACACTCGCCCGGTTCTTGGTCCTGGTACGTGTCGGCCAACCGTATAATGAACGGTCAATTGACCGCGACTTCAAGTCTTACACAGTGTAGGATAGAACGCAAAGAGCTCTGCGGCAAGCTGCTCACAACGACAGTGCTGCATCGAACGGATCAACCTGGAAGGACTGATTGCGTGGACATCCACCGATTCAATTTGGATGGAACCGGTCTCACCCGCGTGCTGGGTGAACTGGAGGCCCGGATTATGGAGGCTGTGTGGCGGCTCGGAACGCCCACGGTACGGGACATCTGCGCCCTGGTCGACTCTGGCTCGCATTACAAGACCGTGATGACCGTCACCAACCGTCTCGTCCAGAAGAAACTCCTCCTCCGCGAGCGTACAACCGACCGAGTCTATGTTTACCGAGCCGCCGTGAGTCGTGAAGCATTCTTGGCTCGCGTCGCGGCCAGTGTCGCCAACGGGCTCGTCGGCGACTTTGGTCGGCAAGCCCTCGCCCAACTCGTCCAAGCGGCAGGGGACATCGACCCAACATACCTCGACGAACTCGAACGGCTGGTGCGGGAGCAGAAGGGAGGGCGCTGATGCTGCTGGTCGAGAAGCGTATGCTCGCGTGGCGATCGCGGGATCGATCCTGGATACCCGGGCTCGTCACCGCCATGACGGTCGTCCTACTGGCGATCAGGCCCGCTCCGCTCGTTCCCGCTGCCCGTGTCTATCGAGACGTCTGTGCCCAGTATCCGATGCTCGCGTTGCTCACGCGTCATCTGCCACCGCTCCCATCCGCGCTCGGGCTTGGCCTCGCCGCGCTGGCGCTGCTGAGCGGTGGGACTGCGGGCGGAGCCAAACTGCTCGGCACGCTCCGCTTCAACCGGCAACTCCGGGACCACGCCCGTCCACTGCCGTGCCGGCTTGCCCAGCTGGGGGCGCGGCTTGGTATTCACCATCGGCTGATCTACCTTGAGAGTCCCCGGCTGGTCGCCTGCTGCTTCGGCTTCGTCCGGCCACGGATCGCCCTGACGGCCGCTCTCCTCGACCGCCTGGACGACGAGGAGGTGCTCGCGGTCCTAGCCCACGAACGCCACCACCTTCGGCGGCGTGATCCCTTGCGGTACCTGGCGCTCCACGCGCTTGCCATGGGAGTGTTTATGCTTCCCGTCGCCCACGCGCTCCGTGAGCGACGGGAAGCACAAATCGAGCTGGCCGCTGATCAAGCGGCGCTAGCTGTCGCCCCACGCAGCGCGCTCGCCGGCGCGTTTCTGGCGATCCTCGCCCGGCCGGCAGAGACTTGGCTGGTCGGCGCCGCGGGATTGAGCGCGACGGAGGCGCGGATCGCCCACCTTGCGGGAACACCGATTCTCCCGGCGATCCCGGCGAGGGCTGCTCTCGCCAGCGTCGCGCTGGTGGTCGTCATCGTCGCGGCCATGGTCGACCTCGCCGCGTCGGCGCAGCTGGTCACGATGATTTGCCGGCTTTGCTCGAGAACGATCTAACAGGACCACCACCTGCCGCGAGCAGGGCTGGTCGAGATCGAAGGGGCAGGGAGTCTGTCATGCATGGATGCATCGCCGGTTGACATCGTCCGCGGCGCCTTGTAATCCTACATCGCGTAAGACGATGGTCGACAGCTCGCCGGAGAAGCATGGCCATGCCGAGTTCGATCCGCGACGCGATCCTCGACTGGTACATCTTCCTGAGCACGCTTGGCAATCCGGTGCGGAATACATTCGCCGCCCTGGACCAGCAGGTGGGTATTCCGCTGATTAGCGCGCTGCTGTTCGGTGTGATCGGGGCGGCGGCCCCCTGCCAGATCACCCAGAGCGTCGGCATGCTGGCGGTGCTCGGTCGGAAGGATCCCGGTCGCCCGCGCTGGCGGGCCGCGCTCGCCTACGTCAGTGGCAAGGCAGTCGTCTACACCGCCCTGGGCATGCTCGCCGTTGTCCTCGGGGCAAGCATGTCGGCGATCTCGATCCCTATCTTCGTCGCCACTCGCAAGGCGCTCGGGCCGCTGATGGTGATCATCGGGCTCGCCATGGTCGGGGCACTCCGCGTCCACTGGGCGCCAGGATCCGGTCTCGTCCGTCACCTGCGGGAGGTCGCGCGGCGGCGCGCGGACGGGGCGCCAGCCCTGCTGGGAATCGCTTTCGGGTTCTCGTTCTGCCCGACCCTCTTCGCGCTCTTCTTCGGATTTCTGATCCCGCTCGCCCTCTCGCGACCGGACGGTCTCATTTATCCCGCGCTCTTTGCGCTCGGTACGACCATTCCGCTCTTGGCGACCCTCGCCCTGCTCTCGCTCGGCGGCGGCTCGGCACGGCGCTACACGGAGCGCATCGGGCGGTGGCAGGGCGTTACCGCCGCGGTTGCGGGTGCCGTCCTGATCGTCGCCGGACTCAACGACACGGTCGTCTACTGGCTCCTCTGACGGAGGCGGGGAAGGCGACGTCCGCCCCCCGCACGCTTGGATCCTTGACGCGAAAGGCCCGACTCGCATATCTTACCCTGTGTAAGACTGTGGCTATCGAGGGAACCGGATGGATCAGCTCATGCAGCTCGGCGCCCCGCCTGATTCACCTGTCCCCCCCGCCCCCACTGCGGACGACGGGTTTGGACGGCACATGGCCCGGTCGCGCCGCGTCACGGCCGCGACCGGAGCCGTCGTTGCGCTTCTGCTGGTCGTTGCCGCCTGGTATGTCGGCGGCCAGCAAGGCTTCAGCACCATCGGCCAGGGCGGTCAGAACCTTAGCCTGCTACCGAAGGTCGGCCAGCCCGCCCCTGACTTTGTCACCCTGACGGCCGCGGACGGTCGCGCTGTCCGGCTCTCAGACTATCGCGGAAAACCGGTCTGGCTCAACTTCTGGGGCTCCTGGTGCCCCCCGTGCCGCGCGGAGATGCCGGAGCTACAAGCCGCGTACGAGGAGCTCCATCCCCAGGGCCTCGAGTTGCTGGCCGTCTCGCTCAACGAACCGGCGGCGGCCGCGGCCGCGTTCGCGACCCGCAACGACGCGACCTTCACGATCCTCTCTGATCCGGACCGCTCCAACACGGGCGCCGCCTACCCGATCGCCAACTTCCCGACCCACATTCTGATCGACAAGGACGGCATCGTCCGTGACATTGTCCTGGCCGCGATTGACAAGGACGAGATTTTGAAGCGGGGGCGCAAGATCCTGTCGAGTGAGAGTGAAAGGTGACAGACGATGATCCCACGGACTTGGTGTCGGTTGACATGCCACGCGTCTGGTCTCGCTGCTCGGCCGCCTCCGCGTTTCGCCCCCCACGTGGCGGACGACTCGGCGGTCGTTCGCCTGCAATGCGGCGCTCGGCGCAGCGGGAATCGTGCTCTCCGAGCTCGGTGGCCTCTTCGGGTGACTGCTTTGGCCAATCGAGGTCGGCGCCCTCGGCAACGAACGCCGAGGACGTATCGGCGGTCAACACGCCGTCGTACCGGAGAACCACCAGCCACTTCTACCTCACCAGCAACGAGAACGGACCGCTCGCCCTTTGGTGGAAGCGCCCTCACCTCGGGTGCGCGGTGCCGTGGGTCGGGTTGGTCGACAGGCCGCAGGCGGATCAGTGCCCCTGCCACGGCAGATAGTACGCCTTCAATTGGGGAGCGCACTGGCGGGCCGGCGCGGTAGCCGCTGGACTTGAGGAGGGGTGCGGTCGAGGGCGGCACGATCAACGTCGACACTGCCACCATCCGGATGTGTGCTGCATGTCATCAAGCGCACGCAATTCCTTATGTAGCCTAGTAATTATCGCTGCCGCGCCGAGTGGCGCTGGCGGGCGTTCGCGACCGAGAACAGGAGGGACAGATGATCATAGTGACGCGCAGCAAGGCGGTGATCGGCGGCGTGCTGATCGGACTGGCACTACTGGTGCTGACGGTGGGTCCGCTGTTAGCCCAGGATTCGACCGCGGCGCCTGGAGGCACCCCGACGGGCGGTGACATGAGCATGATGGGCGCAGCGACCCCGAGCGCCGGCGACCAGCAGATGATGGAACAGTGCATGGCCATGATGAAGATGATGATGGGGATGATGGGCGTTGACATGTCGGGGACGACGGGCGGCGACATGGGCGTGATGGGCGCGGCGACGCCGGGCTCCGGCCAGATGACACAGATGACGGAGCAGTGCATGGCCATGATGAAGATGATGATGGGGATGATGGGCGGCGAGGACATGACGGACATGCAATCGGCGACCCCAACGCCCGGGCAGTAGGGCAGCGATCGTCATCGGGTTGACGCGCGATCGTTGGGTCGGGAGTACAACAAACGTCGCGGCGCTGCGCCGCAACACGCCGGTCGGTGTTTCTAGCGACTCGAGTTTCGCCACGACGAGGCGACTTCTGCACTCGCTGTCTCAATGTCGTGAGAGGGATCGATGGAAGCCCTCTGACCGTTCGTTCAAACCGATGGGCCATGGATTGTCCTCGGCGGTGCGGCGACACGCGTGATGCGACGCCCCGGCGGCGTGTGTGGCTGCAACGTTCCACGATGAGCGTCCAACACGTCAAGGGTCCACGTTGCGACCGAGGGTGATTTGATGCCGGTGATCAACATCGAGGCCGCACCGGCCAGGGCCGCGAACGTGACACGAAGAGCAGGTGCAGCTCGCGGTAGTACGACCGTCGCTCATCGGAGGCTAACCAGTATGTGCTTCAACAGGAAGGTGATCGGTGGGCTGGTCGTGGTGGCGCTCGGGATTTACCTCGTCACCCCGTCCGCATTCGCGAGTGCGCTGCCGCTGCTACTGGTGGCGGCCTGCCCCCTGTCGATGCTGCTCATGGGCAAGTCCATGATGGGCGTAGGAAACAAAGCAACGATTCGAGACCATACTCCTGCGGCACCTGGCATCGCTGCGGCGTCCCGCTCAGTTGAGGAGCGCCAGCCGACCGAGGGCGAGATCGATCATATCGAGCACGTCGCCCTTGTTCGTGCACAATTACGGCGCGTCGGCGAGCAGCAGGCGACGCTCACGCGGCAACTCGACGCGTTGCAGGCCGCGGAGGCAACGACCCAGCCCCCCGAGTCGACGCAGGAGGCTGAACAAGCCTTGCAGAGGACCGCAGCTCGGGTGTAGCGCATTACGTCCACCGATGCCTCGGATGGGTCGACTCAAGATGACAGGGCGCGACCGCGGTTGCCACCGATGCCGTGGGGGAGTGCTGCGGCGAGCGGAGCGGCCGGGATGCGGCTGCGCGAAGGCACCGGGACACAGGATGGCGAACGACAATGACGCGCGATCCTGACCTCCCTCGGCGTGGCACTGCTAGTCGTCGTGCTGGTGCTGGACTTTCTCATGGCGGGGATGATGAGCGGAATGATGGGGGACCCGTCCGAAAGGTGGTGATCGACTCTGTGTACGGTATGCCGGTGGATCCCAAACAGGCCGCAAGGACGAGCGGGCACAACGGCGAGATCGTCTCCTACTGCTTGCTTGGGTGCAAGCAACAGTTCGACCGGGACCCGGAGCAGTACATTGCTGGGCAGGTGGTGCAGCGATAGGAGCGCCGTTGAGGAAGCCGTGCACCGATGCCCCAAGCGTACAAGACCGTGCCGTCGATTGTACGATCGATGCGTCGTAGATTTCAGCAGGTCACCGCACTGGCCATGCTGGCCGATGTCACGTTTATCACGGCACGGCAGGCGACGCCCACGATCGCAGGGGAGCGGGATGGACGAACGTGTGGGGGCATACTGATGGTCGACGTCAGCCATCTCGCCGCCTTCATTGCCGGGGTACTGTCGATCTCCTCGCCGTGTGTGCTGCCCTTGCTTCCGCTCTACCTGGCACACCTCGCCGGGGTTGGCGCCGACGGCGGGTTGCCGAGTCGGCGCGTCATCCTGCCCCACGCGCTGGCGTTCGTTTTCGGATTTGGCATCGTCTTCGTGCTGCTCGGCGTCTCACTCGGCGCCCTGGGCGGCGTTTTCCTGGCCTACCGTCCCTGGCTGATCCGTGCGGGCGGCGCGTTCATGGTGCTCATGGGCCTGCACCTCATCGGCGTCCTCCGTCTTCCATTCTTGGAGCGTGAGCACCGGCTACGGCTCCCTGGTGTCAGCGTCCGACCCGGCCGCCTCTCGTCGTCGTTGTTGGTGGGTGTCGGCTTTGCGGCCGGCTGGACGCCGTGCGTCGGACCCGTTCTCGGCGCTATCTTCACCTTGGCGGTCAGCGCCGCCGATCCGGTCCGAGCCGGCACTCTCTTTGTCGCCTACGCCGCCGGCCTCGCCGTGCCGTTCCTCGTCGCGGCCCTCGCGCTCGGCCGCTTCGATCACTGGCTTCGGCGGGTCAGCGCCGGTCTCAACGTCGGCAGCGGGGCCGTCCTGACCGCGGTCGGTGTCCTCATGCTCCTTGGGATCTACCAGCAGCTCTTTGCCCGGATCGTGGGCCCGTCGCCTTGGACGCCGTGGGAGCCTCGTCTGTGAGCGCCGCGGTCGAGCGCGAGGTGAGGGTTGCGGATGTCCTTCGCCGTCGGGCGGGCCGGTCTGGTCATTCGCCGGGCGCGGTGGTCGTTGATCGCCTCTGGCGCTTCTTCTGCTCCGTCCGGGCAGCCGCCTACGAGATCAGCTTCCTGGCACTCCTCGTCCTCGTCGGCACCCTGAAGGGAAGCGTCATCCCGGCCCAGCTCCCCCGCCTCGTCCCCGCGCTCGAGCCGCTTGTCCGGCGCTGGTACACCTTCGACGTCTTTCACTCACTCGTCTTTTCGCTCACGTTGGCGTTGCTGGCGGTCGCGATCATCGTCTGCACGATCAACCGGGTTCCGGGGATCTGGCATGCGATCGCGCGCCCAACGGTCCTAACGACGCACCAGTTCTTCCAGACCGCCGAGCCGGCTGCCGCCCTCCACTCCGCTGACCCGCCCGCTACCGTCGCAGACGACCTCGTGCGCTTGCTTCGGGCGCGACGCTACCGCGTGCTGACGGAAGAACGGGGCAGCGAGGTCCACGTCTACGCCGACAAGCATCGCTTTGGCCGGCTCGGGACCTTCCCCTTTCACCTGGCCCTAATCTTGGTCTTGGTGGGCGGCATCGTCGGCTCGGCAATCGGCTTCCGTGAACCGCTCTTCGCCGTGACCGAGGGTGCGACCCGCGACGTCGGTCATGGTACCAGCCTGAGGCTCCAGCTGGCGGCATTCGTGGATACCTACGACGAGCGCGGACAACCGACCGCCTACCGCGCCGACGTGGTGCTCTATCACGGTGAGCGCGAGGTGCGTCGCCAGAGCATCACCGTCAACCACCCGCTGACCTACGGCCACGCCACCTTCTACCAATCTAGCTTCGGCTCAGCGGCTGAGCTCCGGGTGACGGATGCACGCGGTGCCGTCGTCTATGAGGATAGCGTCAACTTTTCATACCGATCGCGGACCAACGCCGATGCGCCGGCCGGCCTGCTCGACCTGCCAGCGCAGGGGGTGCGGATGGAGCTGTTCTTCCCCAACCTGAAGCTTGATGCCACGCCCGAGGTTAACGGCGTCAAGCTGTTGTCGGGCGAGCTCTACGCCCAGGCGCGCGACCTGCGGACGAACCAAAAGCTGAGCGATGGTGCGGTCATTGGCCAGGGTGACACGGCGACCCTCGCTGGCCTCACCGTCTCGTTCGTGCGCGAGCGGCGCTTCACCATCCTCCAGGTGGCCTCGAACCCGGGCATTCCGCTGCTGTTTGCCGCCTCTACTCTGCTGGTCGTCAGCGTGGTCATCACTTTCGCCTTCCCGCACCGCCGCGTGCGGGCACTGGTGGCCAAGTCGGCCACCGGGACAGAGCTGCTCCTCGCCCCGCTCGCGCGGCGGGATTGGGGTGGCCAGCGCGACTTTGTGCAAACGCTCGCACAAATTGAGGCACGGTTTGGCGCGGCGGCGCCGCACGGAAGGTCATCCCATGACGACGGTTGAAGTGGTTCGCTTGTCGTTCTACGGATTCACCGCGGCTTCTGGAGCGGTGCTTGCGGCCACGGTCCTCTACCTCATGGACGCCGTGTGGCTAGCCCGTGTCCCACGGCCCGCGCCGGTCGGCGCGGGCGTCGGAGCGGCCTGGCGGGCCGCCGCTGGAGGCGTGACCGGGGCTGGCCGCCTCGCGTCCTTGATTACACGCGTCGGCGCCGGTTTTGCGGGCATGGCGGTGCTGCTGCGCGCGATCGTCGCACACCGTGGGCCGTACGGGGACATGTACGAGTTCTCGGTCGCCTTCGTCTTCGTCGCGCTCATCGGCTACGTGCTCCTCGAGCGCGCCTACCACACCCACGCCATCGGGGCGGTCGCCCTGCCAGTCGTGCTCGGCATGGTCGCCTACATCTGGAGCCTGCCGCCTGGAGTGCGGGAAGTGCGCGGGCTGATCCCAGCGCTAAACAATAAGCCGATCCTCACGGCACACGTCTCCTCGGGGATTATCGCCTACGCCGCCTTTGCCCTCTCCTTCGCCGCTGCCGGTCTTTACCTCGTCGTCGACCGCCGGCCGCGGTCGTGGCTGCCCAGCGCCGAGCTCTTGGACGACGCAGGGTTCCGCGCCGTCACGGTGGGCTACCCCGCCCAGACCCTGCTGCTGATCCTCGGCTCGCTCTGGGGGCATGAGGCGTGGGGTTCGTACTGGTCATGGGACCCGAAGGAGACGGGGGCACTGTTCACCTGGCTCGTCTACGGAGTGTACCTGCACGTGCGGACGCTGCGCGGTTGGCGCGGCCGGCGCAGCGCCATCTTCCTGGCTGTTGCCTTCGGCACCGTTGTCTTCACCTATTTCGGTAACTACTGGTTCGGTGGCCTCCATGCCTACAGTGGGGTGTAGCGCGAGACGCCGCCGGCGTGCGGAGAGCGGTCTTCGGACTCTCCATCCACGCCGAACCCTTGACTCACTTGAGGGCGATAGCGAGCGGGATAAAGGGGTGATCGGAGGGCCACCCGAATGAGACGGGAACATCGATGCGACGTGGCGCGGACGCCTCGCCGGAACATCCTGTCAATCCTTGCCTTCGCCAGTGTCCCCCTCGTTATCGGAGCGATCCTCGTAATCCGCGCCGGGGGTGGTGAGCCGAGACTAATCGGGACCGACCTGAACAGGCTGCCAGCCCCCGACTTCACGCTGATCGACCAGCGGGGCCAGACCGTGCGCCTCAGCGACTTCCGGGGCAAAGCCGTCGTGCTGACCTTCATCTACACCCACTGCCCCGACGTCTGCCCACTGATCGCCGAGAACCTCCGCGTGGTCAACGAACTCCTGCCCGCAGAGGGGCGGGACGACGTCGTGTTCCTGGCGGTGACCATCGATCCGACGCGCGATACACAGGCGTCCCTCCAAGAGTTCTCAGAGCGTCACCGGGTCGCGGACAACTCCAACTGGCATGCGCTACGGGGTGATCTCGCCACGCTCGAGCAGGTCTGGCGCTCCTACGGCATCTACCCTGGAGCGAGTCCAGCCTCGCCCGCGCATGATCGCGCCATAAGGGAAGCGGGAAAGCCCTCACCGGAGGGCGGCATCGGTCATACCGATGCCATCTACCTCATCGATGCCGAGGGACGCGAGCGGGTGTTCCTCCGCTCCAACGTTGACCCGGCAACATTGGCCGAGAACCTCGCGACGCTGATGAGGTGATCAATGGAATGGAAGCCCGGTTGGTGGTGGCACTCGATGGGTATGAGCGGGAGGCCCAGCAGCATCAGGCCGACGAGCGGCGAGTGGCACCCGATGCGACCGACCGTGCGTTGTCCCCACGTCACAATAAGAAGGCCCGGCCGGGGACGCCGCCCCAGCACGTCTTTCTTCTAGTCGTCCGACCGGGAAGCGTTGAGTTAGGTGGATGATAGGTGGATGAGGTGACCCTGCGACGGGCGCTCGGCGACGGGGCCACATGGTCGATCCTCGATAGCGCCTACACGGGTCGGAGCCACCTGGAGGCTGGCCTGGCGATCGTCGGGGCCTCCGCGGTGGCGCTTGACCCTGCCCTACCGATCGCGACCGCGGCGCTGCTGGGAGCAATGCTGTCGCCCGGCGACGACCTGACGCAGCCACTGTTGACCGGAATCGTGACGGACCTCGGGTCCGACCGGAGTCAGGCAATCGGGCCCAACGTCGTCGCCCTGTTCACCGGCTCTGAGCTCCGAAGCCTCGTCTTGTCCTGGGCGCTGCGCCTCGGTCATGGCGATGCGCTCCTGCTCTTCGGCGCGGTGACCTTGGTAGCATCGGGGGCGACGACCCCCCTGTTTCGCCGATCGGCAGTACGTGCCTAAGCGTCATGAGGCGTCCACGAGGGGGCGCGCGCTCACCCGTTGGACGGGGCTGACGCGGTTGGGCCGCGTGGGTCATGGCTACCTCGATGTCGCGCGGAGCCCCAGCTACTTCCCTCTCTGGCTCTCACAACTCATCTCCAACTTCGGCGATACCCTCCACTACATCGCCCTGGTCATCCTCGTCTACCAGCTTACCGGCCAAGGCGTGGCGGTGGCGATCCTGGTGGCGGCCGAGGTGATCCCGGTGCTGTTGCTCGGCCCCATCGCCGGCGTCATCATCGACCGCTTCGATCGCAAGGCCGTGCTCATCGCCGCAGACCTGGTTCGAGCTGGCTTAGTCGTCTCTCTCGTCTGGCCCCAGGGAGCCTGGCACGCTTATCTGGTGGCCGCCGGGCTTGCGGCCGGCAACACCTTCTTCAACCCGACCGTGCAGGCGGTGATCCCCGCCCTGACTACGGTAGAGCAGCGGTTGGCCGCCAACTCGGTTGCCTGGTCCACCGGACGGCTCGTGCAGATCGTGGCCGCCGCCCTGGCAGGCGGCCTTGTCGCGTTCCTCGGGACCGAGGTCGCCTTCGGCCTTAACGCTGCCACCTTCGTTGTCTCGGCGCTCCTCATTCTCCGGCTGCGGATTCCCGCCCACGCCGGCCAGGTCGGCGAGCAGGCCAAACGAGGACTGGGCCGATTCCTCGCCGACGCCCGGGAGGGTTTGCACTTTGCCCGGACCGATCGGTTTGTTGCGCGGCTCTTGCTGGTGCAGGCGATGGCCTCGTTCGCGGTCGGGGCCACCGGTGCGATGCTCGTGGTCCTCTCCGAGCGACATCTGCAGCTGCCACCGTCCGGGTTCGCTTGGCTGATCGGCGCGATCGGGATCGGGGCGCTGCTGGGGCCGCTCATCCCCAACACGCTCGCCCGCGATTACCGCGACGCCCGCTGGCTCTTTGTGCCTTACGTGGTTCGCGGTATCGGCGACGTGCTGCTCGCCGTATTCACCCCGCTGCCCGTGGCGCTCCTGATCCTCTTCGTCTACGGGCTGAACACCTCGACCGGCGTGGTTGTGTTCAACTCGACCGTGCAGGGCATGATTCCGGACGCGGTGCGGGGACGGGTCTATACCCTGCTGGATGCGACCTGGAACGCGATGCGGCTGCTCTCGCTCGCTATAGGGGCCGTGATCGTGGACCGGCTCGGTATCCGACCGCTGTACTGGATGGGCGGCAGCCTGCTGACGCTGGCCGGCCTGCTCGGTCTGGCGCTCTTGGGTCGCTATGACTTTCGCCAGGAGCTGACGATGCGTCAGCCGTGACCAAGGAGCCCGGCTGCAGAACGATGACGCTTGTCACCCTCTCCATCCAGCGACGCGACGAGGGCTGGATCACGCTCGCGATTCAGCTAATCTCGCCCACCGTCTCCGCCTGTTCCTGGGCCACGGCCAGGAACAGGCGGCAGCCGACAGTCATCGTTGCCCGCCTGGCGTGCATCCGACTCACGATCGCCTCGCCCCCTCCTCGACCGCCGCCCTGCGGGTGTTCTGTCGCCACAACAGCATGCAGGCGAAGAAGGCAGCGAGTTCCAGGGCCTTCGTGAGCAGCCCGATCAAATCGACCGCTTCGGTCTCGTTGGCCCCTGGCGGCGGGACGAGGCGAAACAGCGCCCAGAGGGCGATGAGGAGAAGGGAAATCGCGGCCCCAGCCAGGTAGGCGGCACGCGCGGGCCAGGCCACGATTGCCGCGGCGATGACCGCAGCCGCGACGGTCGAACCGGCGAAGAAGAGGCCGTAGCTGGTACGCTCGTCGAAGTGCTCCGGCGCCAGACCGGCGTGAAGCGCCGCGGTGGCCAGGAGGGCGGCGACGGCAATCCATTGGGCTGGCGGCGGTGTGCCGGTGACCGCGTCAACCTCCGCCCCATCGTTGAGCGCATCGATCACTAGCCACCCGAGGGCGAACAGGGCAATGCTCAGGGGGAGATAAGCAACAGCACGCCGGAGCACGTCGCCGAAGCCTGCCGTAAAGCCCTCCACGTGCCCACCATGCACCTCCGTCTCGGTGAGCATCTCATCCATCCCCGCCATCCCCTCGTCCGCCGTTGTGAGGTCCGGCACGGGCGGAAGACCGCGCTGGGCGAGCATCTCCTGCATCTGCACGATTTCCGCCCGCTGAGCACTGGCGATGCCCCTGGCCAGGGCGCGTACCTGCGACCGATCTGCTTCGACCACCGCCGCCTCGGCCATCACCATCCCGCCCTGGTGGTGGCGGGTCATCAGGCGGAGAAACGTGGTGTCCGCCTGGTCGGGCGGCAGCGCCTGAAGACTTGCGACCTCGTCCCCGGCCGCCATTCCCGGCATCGGTCCGTCGACGGGATGCCCCATCCACGCCATCGGCCGATCCGGTCCCGTCGCCGGCAGGCCCCAGATGTCCAGCCACCCTGACATGATCCCGATCTGTCCCTGCTGCGTGGTCAGGACATCGTAGGCAAGGGATCGGATGACCGGGTCGTCAGTGCGCTGGTAGACGACCGAGGCCATCGCCACGGCCTGCTCGTGGTGACGGCTCATGTCGCGGGCGAACCCGGCGTCCGCTGAGTCATCGGCCGGGGGTCGAGGCCAGAGCAGGAAGACCAACCAGACGATCCCGAGGAGGATGGCCAGCAGCGCCGGCAGGACTGGCCACCGGCTCCAGGTCCGCTCGTGCCGTGGCTCGTTAATTGAATCGGTGGCGGGAGCGACCGGCGTCCCGGCGAGAGATGCTTCCATGGTTGTTCCTTCTTTGATGGGCTGGCATGCAACCGTCTCACACCACGTGCGCTGGGGCCAACGGACATGGATGCGCCGAGTCGCCCCGCTCCACCTGGAGGGTGGCATGCTCAATCCCGAACCGGTCGTGGAGTTCGTCGCAGACGCGCCGGAGCAGCGCGTCGCCCTCCATCTGCTCCGCCATGATGAGATGCGCCGTCAGGGCGGTTTCGGTCGTGCTCATCGCCCAGATGTGCAGATCATGCACCTCCCGCACCCCGGCGACCTCGCCCAGATAGGCGTGGATTTGGACTGGATCGATGTCCTCAGGCGCCGCGTCCAGGGCCAGATCCACCGATTCCCGAAGCAACCCCCAGGTGCCGATGAGGATCACCACGACGATCGCCAAGCTCACCGCCGGGTCGAGCCATTCCCACCCCGTCGCCAAGATGATCAACCCGGCGAGCACAACCCCGAGCGAAACCCCCGCGTCGGCCGCCATATGCAGGAACGCGCCGCGGATGTTGAGGTCGCCCTTCTGGCCGGCGAAGAAGAGGAGGGCGGTGGCGGTGTTAACCACGATGCCAATGACAGCCACCCAAATGACCGTCGTCCCCGCCACCGGCGCGGGATCGGCCAAGCGGCGCACGGCTTCCCAGGCGATCGCCCCGACGGCCACCAGCAGGAACAGGGCGTTGAAGAGCGCGGCGAGCACGGAGGACCGGCGGAAGCCGTAGGTCCGGCGCGGGGTTGGCCGCCGCCGGACGAGCCAACTGGCGCCCCACGCCAGCAGCAGCCCGAGCACGTCACTGAGGTTATGCCCGGCGTCGGCGACCAGCGCCAAGGAATGGGCCAGCAGGCCGTACGTCGCCTCGATGACGACGTAGGCGAGGTTGAGCGCGATGCCGATGATGAAGGCGCGGTTGTAATTCTGGGGTCCATGGTCGTGGTGATGGGCCATCAGGTTGTTTCCCTCGCATCACTTACGCGGCCATCTCGATCAGCAAGAGCGCCAAAAATCCGACGAAAAAGAACGCCGTGGTGATCGGCGTCTCGGGAACTTCGTGGGCCTCGACTAGCAACTCCTCCGTCACGAGAAAGAGCAGCGCGGCGGCGCCGAAGCCGAGCACCACCTCGAGCCAGGCGTCGGAGAGCCCCTGCAAGGCGAACGCGCCGACCGCAGCCCCAAGGACGAGCAGCGCGGCCAATCCGGACGGGATCCCGATGATCTGCCGGCGGACGGCACCGGATTCCGAGATCGCCGCCGCGGTCGCGACGCCGAGGAAGAGCACCTCGAGCGTTAGCGCGACGAGCACGAGGGCGCCGGTGGTTGATCCGGCCGCGAAGCCGATGCCGACGAGGAAGCCATCGATCAGGAGGTCGATTCCGACCGTGATGACGAGACTCCGTGTGCCCTTCGTCGCTGCTGGAGTTCGCGGTGGCTTCGCGCACTCCAAGCATGAGCGCGATCCCGAGCGCGAAGCCAATCGCCACCTGGGTCGGTTTGTGGATGGCCATGACTTCGGGCAGCAACTCCCCAGCGACCGCCGCGAAGACGACCCCCGCCGCGAAGTGCTGGACCTTACTGGTGAGGGAGGAACTGGGCGGGCGGTATGCGGCCGCCACGGCGCCGCCGACAGTGGCTGCAACCGGGATCATGGCATATCCGAGGATCGCGGCGGCCGACGTGCTTGTCACGCCGCCGCCCTGTCGGTCCCGAGATCGAACGCCGCCGCCGCGGGCACTAGTCGGCGCTTCTCGCCGCGCCGCTCACCGCCACCGGCACCGGGTCGCGCCCCTCGACGACGGGCTCGCCGCCGGAGCCCACGCCAACGAGCCGCAGCGAGTTGATGGTCACCAGGAGGGACATTCCCATATCGGCAAGCACCGCCAACCAGAGATTGGTGACGCCGGCCAAGGTGAGGACCAGGAAGGCGACCTTGACCACGAGCGATGCGACGATGTTCTGGCGGATGGTGGCCAGCGTGCGGCGGGCAAGTCGGATCGCCAGCGGCAATTGGGCGAGCTCATCGCCCATCAGGGCCACGTCTGCTGCCTCGATTGCGACATCCGACCCGGCGACCCCCATCGCCACACCGACCGCCGCCGTCGCCAGGGCCGGCGCATCGTTGACCCCGTCCCCGACCATGGCCACGGCGCCGCTGTGTTGGAGCTCCCGAACCGCCGCCACCTTGTCCTCCGGCAGCAGGTCGGCGCGGACATCGGACACGCCGACCTCGGTCCCGATCCGCACGGCCGTGTGCTGGTTATCCCCGGTTAGCATCACGGTCCGCAGCCCGAGCGCGGCCAGCGCCCGGACGGCCCCGGCGCTGGAGGCGCGGACCGGATCGGCAAGCGCGAGGATGCCGTCGATCCCCGCGTCGGTGCCGACCAGGACGCCCGTCATGCCGGCTTCTTCGAGCGCCGTCAACATCCGGTGTACTGGCGCATCGAGTGCGGGGAACACGCGACGGCTCCCGACCCTCACGGTCATCCCCACGACGACGGCCTGAGCGCCGCGTCCGGGAAGGTTCTGGGCAGCGGTGACCACCGGGATCCCAAGACCGCGCTCCCGTGCCGCGCGCACGATCCCGAGTGCGATCGGGTGGGTCGCGTATTGATCGACAGCCGCCGCACGGGCCAGCACCTCGTCTGCCGTCAACGAGCCGGTCGTGAGCACCTGCGCCACCGCGGGACGGCCAGCCGTCAACGTGCCGGTCTTGTCGAAGGCGACGGACGTCACGGTAGCCAGCGCCTCGATCGCCGCACCGCCCTTGAAGAGCACCCCCCGGCGCGACGCCGAGCCGATCGCGGCCACGAGGGCGACCGGGGTCGAGATCACGAGTGCGCAGGGGCAGGCCACGACCAGCAGTACCAGGGCCTTGAAGATCCAGCCCCGGAAGTCCCCCACGAGGAGCGGGACAAGCGTGGCCAACAGCAGCGCTGCACCGACCACGATGGGGGTGTAGATGGCGGCAAAGCGGTCGACGAAGGCCTGGGCCGGGGCCCTTGACGCCTGTGCTTCTTCGACCAGATGGACAATGCGGGCGAGGGTGGTGTCACTGGCCCGCGTGGTTGAGCGCACCTCAAGCAACCCATCGCCGTTGATGGTGCCAGCGAAGACGCCCGCCTCCGGGCCGATCTCGACAGGGATCGACTCGCCGGTGATCGATGACTGGTCGACCGCCGACTGCCCGCTCAGGACCACGCCATCGACCGGCACGCGCTCTCCGGGGCGGACGATCACCGTCTCTCCGACCATCACCTCCGCGACAGGAACGCGGACCTCGCCACTCACCCGTTTGACCGTCGCTTCGACCGGGGCCAGGCGCACCAGCGCCTGGATTGCCCGGCGAGTCCGGTCGATTGTCAGGCTCTGCAGGGTGAGCCCGATCGCAAAGAGAATCAGCACCGAGGAACCTTCGTCCCACTTGCCGATCGCGACTGCCCCGATCGCCGCCGTCGCCATCAGTAGGTTCATGTCGGCGCGGCGGGCTTTGAGCGCGAACCAGCCGGCCCGGGCCACCGGATGCCCGGCGATCATCATCGCCAGCAAGAAGGGGACGGAGTTGACCAGCCGCGGCGCCCCAGCCTGCTCGATGCCGAAGCCGATCAGCCAGAGCCCGGCGGCCACCGCCGTCTCGACCACGCGCCGCCGTCGCCACCAGGCCGGGTCGGTCACCGTCTCCACCCCCCGTGGACGCGCCGCGTACCCCGCGTGCTCGACCGACGCCACGACCGTCTCGCGGTTGAGGGTACCGTCGGCGGGAGTGACCGTAAGGGTCGCGGTGCCGAAGTTAACGGAGGCCGCCGCCACGCCGGCCAGCCGGGCGACACCGGATTCGACCGTCTTGGCGCAATCCCCGCAATCCATCCCGATGACATCGAACACCCACCGGTCGACGGCTGGAGCAGGCGTCGTGACGGTGTAGCCGAGCGCCCGCACGCGCCCGGCCAGCGCGCCGGGGTCAACCGTGCCGTCGTCGAAGGTGACCTCGGCGGCACCGCGCGCGAAGTTGACCGTCGCCGCCCGCACACCCGGCATGGACGCCAGCGAGACCTCAATGGTCTTGGCACAATCGGCGCAGTCCATCCCGGAGATGTCGAGACGGCAGCTCGCCCCTGAGGTCGAGATGGCGGCCGGATCAAGCACCGATAGGCTCATCGGCTCTCCTCCGCACGGTGGCTGACGTGGTCGACAGCCTGACGGTAGAGCGTGTCTACGTGGTCATCGTCGAGCGCGTAGTAGACGAGGCGGCCCTCGCGTCGCGATCGGACGAGGCCGAGCGCGCGCAGGAGCCGCAGGTGGTGTGACACGGCCGACTCACTCTGGCCGATGGCGGCGGAAAGGTCGCAGACGCAGAGCTCGCCGTCCGACAGCGCGGCGAGAAGGCGCAGGCGGGTCGCATCGCCCAGGGTGGAGAAGAGCTCCGCGAGGCCGGCGAGCGTCGCGCGATCCGGCAGTCGTCCCCGTGCCCGCCGAACCGCCTCAACGTGGATGACACGGTCGTCACAGGCGAGGTCGCTGGTTCCGGAAAGCTGGTCAATCTTGCGTGGTCGAGCCATGGGACGCTTCCTCCGAACTGAGACGGTGCCTCGTACATGAATAGTTATTCAATGAACGAACGAAGCATAGCGTGGAGCGATGAGTCGAGCAAGGGGCTGCCGGAACCTGGCCAGATCGCGCGCGCCATTGGCAAGATCGGCAACAACGGACCAGACGTCATCCGGATGATGCAGGTCGTGCTGGAAGCGCGGCTGGGTGCCGCTCATGGCTTTCCCTCCCCGCAGCCTGTACAGAGACTCCGAACGAACTACCTGCCGTGTCCCGTCACCGCGGATGGTAAGGAGCCTCGGCGAGGCCGATCATGAACATGTCCATTGAAGGAGGAGCTGACGCAGCCCTGACCGAGCCCAGGGCCTCCGCAGACCTAGCCGCAACACGGGCCAGGTCATATCGAGCCAGGTACAGCCGGGGCCGCACATCGGATCGGGAGTAATGCTGCCTCCGCCTTCGCCAGTCGCTGCCGTAACATCGTCAGTGCGGCCCATCGGAGCGGACCCGAATGGCGATGATCTGGGTGATCGGTCCCGGGCGCACATCCGCCTGGCGCTCGATCGCCTCCGCTCTCGTGTGGGGGTCGTCCCCGTCAAACGCCGCGAGCGCCTCCGGCGGCCAGCTCTCGGGGTCGACCACCAGCAGCGTCGAACCGCCCAACCTCACGGCGAGCCGCGCTCGCTCCGTGGCTTCCATCCGTGAGAGGCGCAATCCCAATCGCCCTACCATCGCCGCTGTGCCGCCTGCTTCGCATCAAGGCGGTCCAGCACCAGCAGTTCCTCCACCGTCCAGATCACCGGCTGTCCAGCACGGTTCGCGTCGTCTGCCTTGTGCGCGAGCTCGCACAGCTCCTCGATCTCGTCATCGCTGAACATCGCCAGGTCAGCGCGACGCCGCGTGGCTCGTTGCCGCCGGTGCTGCTCCGCCGTCACCTGATCGAGTCGTCGTCTCAACGGCGTGGTTGGCATCACTGCTCCCCAGTCCCGTCACCGGGATCGCGGCTCCACCACCCGCATCCGCGTCACCAGCACCTCCAGCCGATCTTGCTCATCGGGGGTGAGGGGAACCTGAGCCCACGCTTCCTGCGGGGACAGTGATCGCACTCGGTCGAGCAGCAGCGCCAACTCGTACTGCTCCTGCGAGGTGAGGTCCGAGACGTCGTAGCGGGGAGCAACAGCCTGCTGCCGTCGATGGGAGACGGTCTCCACCCGCCTCAGTCGCCGGTCCAGGATGCTCACCGCGCCGTCATCGCCGCTACCCGCTCCCTCTCTGCCTGAAGGTCAGCTAAATTCACTCCGAGCTCGGCAGCAGCAAAGGCATTGATCTGCTCCCGGGTGATAGCCCCCGCCGCGCGGGCTCGGCTCACCAGCGCTTCCGCCTCCCGCAGCAAGGCATCCGGATCGATCCCGGTCTGGCGGGCGATGCGCAGGCAATCTCGCCGCAGCCCGGCCCGGGTCAGGGTGGCTTCCAGCCGGCCGGTGCGGGTCCAGACCCCAAGGCGTGGTCGAATCACCGCTCCTCTCCCGTCAGCCCACTCATCCGCTCCAGCTCCGTCACCCGGGCTTCGAGGGTGGCCAGCTCCCGCAGCTGCAACAATCGTCCGAGGGACGCATCGGCAGCCCGAACCCGGGTGGCCCAAGGAGTGGCGGGATCGCTCATCGCCTTGGCGAGGGTGGCGGCCGCCGTCCGACCGAGCCGCACCAGGAGGCGGGAGAGCTCATCGAGGGCGCGCGCTTCGGTCTCCCGCACCGCCTGGAGGAAGACTGGCTCCTTCAGCCAGCGATACAGCGTATGCCGCGCCACCCCGGCAGCCTGGGCGGCCGCGGCCACTTCCCCGGTCGTGAGCAGCGCTTCCACCGCCTGGCGCTGCTTCGGCGAGAGATGCTGCGGTGTCACATTTGTGAACATTCTGTCGCATTCCTCGCCCGACTCAGGCCGCGTTGAAATCAGCACGCGGCGCAGGAATCTGCTCCGCCGTCTGCCCGGTGAGGGCTTCCCAGCGCTGCACCACCACATCGCAGTAGCGAGGATCCAGCTCCAGGAGCCGGGCGTTCCTCCCCAATTGCTCACAGGCAATCAGGGTGCTCCCTGACCCACCGAACGGATCGAGCACCACATCCTTCGGCTTCGTGCTATTGCCGAGCATCGTCGCGACCAGCGCCACCGGCTTACTGGTGGGATGATCCGGCGAGGCACTTGGCCGGGCAATCTCGAAGACACTGGTCTGGGCATCGTCTCCATACCAGCCGGCGGCACCTCGTCCTCGGCGTCCACCACCGGGCAAGCAGCCGTAGAGGATCGGTTCATGGCGGTAGTGATAGTCGCTATGGCCCAGCACCAGGCGGTCCTTGACCCAGACCAAGGTTTGGCGCAGCTTCCAGCCCAGCTCGGTGACCACCTGGAGAAAGACGAGAGAGAGCGGACCAGCCGGATGGGCAATGTAGAAGGCCGCTCCGGGGACCAGCACATCGGTGACATGGGTGAAGGAAGCACGCAGTAATCCTTCCAGGCCGGCGGCATCATCATTAGCGAGAGTCAGGGCGTCCTTCGTCCTCCCCGTGTAGCTGACGCCGTAGGGGGGATCGGTCCACAAACAGCTGGCCTGCTCCCCGGCCATCAGCCGGTCTTGGTCTTCCCGCTTCGTGGCATCCCCACACAGCAGCTGGTGCGTCCCCAGCAGCCAGAGATCGCCGGATTGCGTGACCGGGTCAGCCGGCAGGTCCGGTACGTCCTCCGGATCACCGAGCAACTGACCCGGCGGTGTCTCACCGGCCAGGAGCTCCGCGAGTTCATCTGGGTCCCATAGCCCCGAGAGGTCGGTATCCTCAGCGAGGGACGCCAGCACGTCGGTATCCCACTCGGCCAGTTCGGCGGTGCGGTTGTCGAGAAGGGCCAGACGGCGCTTCTGCTCGGACGTGAGGCCGGAGCGGCGAACAGCAATGAGTTCAGCCCCATCCGCCTCCACGATCCGGACCTGATCGATGCCGGCCTGCGCGGCCGCGGTGACGGTGGCGTTGCCGGCGAGGATGGTGCCGGTCTCGTCGACGACGATCGAGCGGGCAGCGCCGACCTCGCGGAGCGCATCGGTGATGAGACCGACATTGCGCTCGGAGTGGCGACGAGCGTTACGCGGGTCGGGGACGAGGGAGGTCAGTGGTGCGATCTCATCCTTCGGGTCGGGCTGAGCTGCCATGGTCGTCTGCCTCTCCAACAAAAAAAGAGGCCGCCGGGCGAGCGTTGCTGCTCGCGTCCGGCGGCCCGTGCGTCCACCACTCGATTGTTGAATCTATTCTAGCAGAGACTCTCGTTGGTCAGGTACAGAGGATGGGCAGAGAAGCCAACAACGTGGCCCTCAGACTGTCACGGGCTGGAGGACTCAGCTGGCGTCCGTCCCGTCGCCCGGCTCCCCGCCTGGTTGGGTCAACGTCCAAGTAACGTGCGCATCCGGCCGTCGAACTTGAGACTTGGGATCCCACCAAACCCGCCTGAGCCGCTATTATTGCTCTCCGTCCACCGACAGCAACCTGCGGACTACTCGGAGTTCAGTTGGATAGCGAGAAGACCGTCCCAGCCGAACTCGCCGACCGAGCAGCACTGTCGCTGATCGCTGCCGATCTCGGGTTCTTCTCCAATCTCACCTTCAACCCTCGCCTGGAGCCGATCCGTTCCGTCGCCTTCCTCGCCCTCATGCCGTTCTTGTCCGCGTTCGTGTCCGAGTCGGCCGCGTACGTGAAACAGAGTGACCTAGACGTCGATCGGGAACTCCGGTCGCATGAGGAGTTGCTCCGTACGTCGCGGCTGCGTCTTAAGCTCCTGGATGATAGCCGGCGGTCGTTCGACGAGATACTCAAGAATGTCGTCGATCTGGCGGCTGTCAGCAGCGGCTGGTTTACAGACATGCACGATGGGGTGCTCGCACTGCTCAAGACGCTCATTCAGCCTGATCTCGGCGTGTACTTCTTGGAGGACGACGTGTTCTGCACCACCCACGTCGCCTTCCTGAACGTGGGGCTCACCGAGGAGGCACTTTCTGCCTCATCGCTGTCGCTGGACACCCTTGGGCCGTATCTGTATAAGACGGCGATCGATCGCGGGTACATGGGACTGCTCCTTTTGTCCCTGCAAATCGATCTCTCGACGTTTGACACTGCACCTGACCCGCTGCCCTCCAGGGTGCAGTACCGAGATCTCAAGTCGGAGCACTTCTACCGATCAATGGCACGCATGGTAGCCCCAGGGAGGAGTTCCATCTGCCTTCTCCTGATGTCCGTCCTGTCACAGGTCAATACGGCGCGCCTCCTGGTTCCGATGATCGCGGGGCACAACGAGGTCGCAGCCTTCAAGATCGGGTTCGTGAGCCTGTTTCACGCGGCCTCCAGCCTTCAATCACTACTTGATCAGGACGAAGCGAACCCGTTCCTCTACTCTGATGCCCGACATCGGATAAGCGCCGCCGTCCATGCGTCGCCTGTACAGGGCATCCGGGATAGCCGCGACCTCCGCAACAATCTTGTCCACTACCGCATCAGCAAGCGTGCGGCGTCCCGGCTCTCCCCTCAGCTGCCCTTGTTTGGCCTCGTGGAGGCGCACGTGGCTGGGAAGACGCTCGCTTCCTTGACTCGGGACGTCGGACTCGGTCTGCACCATGTCGCCGTCGGACTGCGTGGGCTGCTCCCTCGGACGCTTACCCCAAAGGGAATGCTGTAACGCTCTTGGGCGCACCACGTCGTGCCCTAACGCTTAAGCAGAGTGATGGATGGTTAGGCTCAGGGGATCGGACGCGCAAGCTCCCGAGAACAGGTGGGTGACCTCCGAACTCAGCGCATCCAATCCAACCATATGCCATACCGAACCACTGATTACTCCAGTCCCAACTGCCACATCATCCGGTGGTCATGCAGCATGCGAGGGAGAGTTCCAGGTACTCGTTCAGGATCACTTTCAGCGCCTAGCAGTCGTTCTACCGATGTTGCATCCATCAGCGCATTGAGGACGTTGAGAGTTCGCGGCAGTAGTTGCTCGACGAACGTGCCCGGATGAAAGTGCAGATCCTTCTCCGGAAAGGGCTGTACAACGCCCCACACCTCTTGACCTCCCAGTGCATCGATGGCCTCAAGCACATGCTCGCGGCTGCTCTGTGGCAGGGCAACAAGAGGTTCCAACGCGTGCTTGCCAGCCACCGGTATCATGCCTCCTGCCGACAATGCGTCTCCATGGACGCTGTTGCGCAGCTCCTTGACGATCGTCAGGATGTGCTCCCCCTCGCTGTTGTTCCGCACTAGGTTGGCCAGCGCCGTGTCTTGATTAGCCAGTTTGTTGAGCCATTCCTCCGACTGCCATGCCGCATTCCGAATCTTCATTGGCACGTCGAGAGCGACGTGTGCCACCCGGGCCGCGATGTCGAAGGCAGCCATCAGCCAGAGGAGGATCTGGTCGAGTTCGGTTAGCGCCTCATCCACAGGACTGTAGTCTTGTGGCACCACCGCAAGGGTCGCCAGCAGGCGGTCTCGGGCCCGTAGCACTTGGTCGAGACGCCAGATGAGCGCCTGTGGGAGAGACGACAGTGTCGTGTCATTCGCGGCACGGGTATAGGCTGCACAAGCGTATGCCCACCGGTCTCGGCCAGGAATCAATCCTTGGGCCGCCTGCCAGTAGAACCAGGTCTGATTGCGCTCGGTAAGACGCAGCAGTGCATCAGGACTGCCCAAGGCGGGGCTCCGATGGAGCACGAACTTCTCCTGCTGCCGGAGATATAGTCCGACGACCGGAAGAGCAGTGTCCGGGGGCATCACGGTGAGGCCCCGCCAGAACTCACTTTCCCCATCAACTAGTAAGGGACGATCCGTAACGAACAGGTCAGCGCGTATCGCTTTGGCGACGAGCAGTCCAAGGGCATCTGCTCTCGCCTGCGCTCGCCGATCACCGCTAGGATCGTCCGTTGATTTGAAGGACTCGAACAGATGAGGAATGTACGGGTGTCCCGCGTCAGTCGGTGTCAGTGTCGGCACGCCATCCTTCAAATAGATCACATCCAGATGCTCGCCACTGTCGCCGGCAGCAGTTACAACCCAATCTCTTATTCCTTCGACACCCGTATCAACAGCGATTACCAGTTGTGAGTCTTTCGGAGCACCGCTTCCGGCGTAAAGATGAGCCTGGATAGGATTCTCAGTGAGAAGTTCTAGCAAATACTTAACTTTCTCGTCATGAGCGGCTCGAGCGAGAAGCAAAGCATCGACGACAACGATCATGGGTCGTAACGGAGCTGCTGGATGATTAAAAAGCGCGTGACGACGGCCCAACAGAGTTGGCTCCTTTGGCCAGTTTCCGATCAACTTCGGATGCAACCATGGCCACCACATCATCTCCACCGATCCTTGAGGGTGATCATCTAGCGATAGCGGAGAGCGTAGGAGAATGCTCTACACCGTCGAGCGATCAACGGATTCTGCATTGCGTCGCGACGTTATAACCTGCCTTGAGCTTGGCCCCAGCGCAAATTCAGGCTGTGGGTGCTCCACCCATGCTGAGAGTGTACGGCGGCGAAATAGTGCCCAAGTCGTTGCTTACGGCCCTTACTTGCCACTCCTTGACCCAGAGAGGACGGCGTTGTTGGAGGAGCTCTATTGGCATCGCGAGAATATCGCACCTCCACGGAACTCCCGACTTGCTCCGCAAACTGGGCACGTAACCATGGCGCGGCGGGTATCGAGAAAACACCGGAACCTGGTCACCGTCGAGTCGAGGATCAGTCCACCCCCATCGGTGATGCGGCCAAGCACCGCCCCATGTGGCTCCGAGCAGTCAGGATTGCGGCAGCACCAGAGCGAGCGGCTCACGACGCAGCCTCTGGCAACGGTCGAAGCCACCCGTCGTCGGTCGTCGGCAAGTCGCCAGTCGGCGGCACCGGTCCACGACAGCGCGAACATCGGAGCCACGATCGCAGCAGGGTGGCGAAGCGGTCTGGAACAAACAATCCGCCACACCGACGGCACCGAATCAATCGGCTCACGGCTGGACATCTCCTTGGTGGCTCATCTGGCTGGACTTCTTCCCGTGGAGGTCAGCGCAGATGTGGCAGAGGTAACGGTATCCGTCACGCAATCCCTCGCCACAGACGCAGCAGGTCGACGGCGTCAAGCAGGGTCGTCCCGCGACCGGTCGAGCGCAGCGGCTCATCCGTCGACACGGGCGCCGGGCGATGCATTCCTCACGCGACCGCCACCGGCTGGCGATGAGCACCCGCAGTTCCGGCAAACACCCCACCAGCGCGTCCCGCCGCTCCGGAGTCAAGACCCCCGGCGGTGTCGCCATCGTCAGTCGTCCATCCTCCAGCACCGGGAGTGCGCCCGCCCGCAACAAGTCGGCCAGCAATCGCTCGGCCTCTCCATGGTCCTTCACAGCGGCTCCTCCCAGCGCTCCCAGTCCTCACCCGGCTCGTCCTCGCTGGTTTCCTCGTGCGCGACCGATCGAGTCGAGACGGAGGAGAACGCCTCACCGCTCACCGCAGCTGCGCCCTTGGGGCCGTCACGGCCGGACCATGAAGAATGAAGAAAGGGGTCGCCAGTGGACGGTGCCGGCCTGACGGCTGGGCTTTCTTCATTCTTCATCGGCGGGGATGCTCCACTCGGGACGAGCCGCCACTCCTCGCGGTCGCGGCCACCGGTCGCGGGAACTGATCGTTTGGAGGCCCTCCCACCCGCATCGAGCGCCGCGAGGGTGGTATCCAGCTCCTCGGCGAGCACCCCATTGCCCAGGCGACGGTACAGCTCCGTCCGTGCGACCCACCCACCACCGGAGCGCCCCAGCGCCCGCTCGACCCGCACCTCCACCGCGGCGGCCCGCGAGGGTTCCGCGGTGCCCAAGGCTGGCAGGACTCGCCGCGCATGCGCCCGAAAGTACTCAATCACCTCAATCGCGCCTGTCATCGTCTCCGCAGTGACCGGTCGATGGAGATCGTCCGGATCGGCGAGAGCATGCAGCACCGCCACGATCCGCGCGGCCTGCCGGGGGTACTTGGCGGCACAGCCGGCGGCGAGTCCCTGTGCCGCGGCCACGCTCTCCGCGTTGTCGTCGTGCCAACACACGAAGGCGTGGAGCGCCTCGGGGTTCAGTGCCGCCACCGCTGTCGGGCGCGGCGTCGCACTGATCCCATCGGTCCGCACATGCCGGAGTCGAGCAAACAGTCGCTCCGCCGCCGCCACGGTTTCGGGGAGGACGCTAGCGTCGGTCCACTTGGCGGGGGCGGCATCAGGCCAACTGGCGAGCACGCGGTCAACGAAGCCGTCGTCCTGTCCTGCCTCGGCTCGCAACTCCCCGAGGCGATCGGGTTGAATTCCACCGACGACCGAGACGCAGGGGCGCGGGACATACAGCGGCGCACTGGTCTTGCGGTCGACCTTCAAGGCCGCGCCTGCCCACAAGCTCAGGTGCGTTTGGCGGTCCCCGCCGGCACGGTAGGCATCGTGGGATTTCACCCAGCCGATCAGCTCATCCCGCAGCACCACCAAGCCAGCCGCTTGGCCCGAGAGCCGCGCCAAGGCTTCGACCGTGGCATCCGTGGTGAAGAACGACTCGGGCTCGGGTCGCGTCGCCGGAGTATCCACGTGCAGCAGGCGCCCGGCCTTCGCCTCGCGCTGGGCGGACTCCCAAGCGCCGAGGGCCAACTCATAGCGGCGCCACGCCGCGTCTTGCAATGCCCGGAGGGGGGCGAGCGCATACTCCAGCGCGGGACTCTTGCCCGTGCCGGGTCGCCCGACGACGGCGAGCCAGAGAATGGGGCGTTCCTGCCATCCGGGCTTGAGCTCAACGGCGATGGTGGTGCCGAGGGCGGCGGCGGCAAAGCCGAGGAGTGGCACCGCGATCATGTCCGCCGGGACACCAAAAGCCGCCGCGCCAGCCTCCACGTAGTCCCGCAGGGCCTCCGGAAAGACATGGGTCGGGAAGGGCGCGGGTGGGTCGGACGGCGATGCGGAGCGTCCTGGAGGGGAGGACCATGACGATGAGCCGGACGATGATGACGATGAAGCTAATGAAGAAACAGTCGGTTCCCAGGCGGGAGCAATGGCGGCAAGCCGGCGAAGCTCCGCCACGGTGCCTCCCGCCGCGAGCAAGTCCGAGACATCGCCCCTTGCGGGCAGCCCGGACAGGGACAGGATCCGCACCGATGCCGCCAGCGGCTGGAGGGCATCGGCCAGTCCTTCGGCGTGGCGCTGACCTGGCGCGTCGTTGTCCGGGAGGATGACGACTCGGCGACCACTGAGCGCGTCCGCGAGCTCCGGAGCGCCCTTCCCCGCGCCGCCGACATTGGTGGTGGCGACCAACCCAAGGGCCGTCAGGACATCGACATCCTTCTCGCCTTCGACGACGAAGACCGGCTCGGATGGGTCAGCGGCAAGCAACTCCGGCATCCGGTATGGAAGCGGTGCTCTTCCACCCAGACCCAGGATCCACCGACCGCCTGCATCTCGATGCCAGGGACGGAAGGCCTTCGGTTCATGGCGCGTAACACGGTACCGAACGTTCCCAGTGGCATCCTGGTAGAGGTACTCGGCGATGATGGGACCCAGCCGCCGGCGGTCAGCTTGGTCCATGGGGGGTGGACAGGGAAGCTCAGCGGGGTCGCGGAAGGCAGTGATGCGCGGGGGTGGTGGGTGCCCTGCGTCGGCGAACAAGTCGGCGAGGGTCATCCCGGCTCGGGCGACGACCGCGGCGGTATCACACCCGGCAAAGCAGGTGATGAGCGCATCGCCGGTCTCGGACTCGCGAACGCAGAGACTGGTCGTGGAGGTTCCCTCGTGGACCGGGCAGCGCCCG